>ERZ501016.8-NODE-8-length-180579-cov-8.589606_pt1 | contig 180579 bp, 158 predicted proteins | sample MGYA00248889_ERZ501016 | MGnify/ENA primary metagenome ERZ501016 (study PRJEB25958, sample SAMN03398594) | human skin metagenome | study: EMG produced TPA metagenomics assembly of the Human Skin Microbiome Metagenome (human skin metagenome) data set. | reverse complement strand
GCGATCGCGGCGCCGCCCGCCGACGCCGGGCCCGACCGTCAGGCCGCCGTGGCCCGCCACCAGCTGGTCGCCGCGATGCTCGGCTTCGACTCCGACCCCGCCGACCCGCCGCTACGACGCTATCTCGCCGCGCGCGAGCAGCTGCAGGCGGCCGGCGTCGACGTGATCGCCGGTGAGATCGGCCTGCTGCGGGTCTTCGCCGACCTGGCCGAGCTGACCCGCAACCGCCCCGCGGGCCGCGACCGCAGCGAGCTGCTGGTGCACAGCGACCGGGAGCACCTGCACCGCTACCTGCAGAGCCTCGACGTGGAGCGCGCCGGGCTGCCGGACTCCTTCCGGGAGCGGCTGGCCACCGTGCTGCGGCACTACGGCGTGGACGACACCGCGCGCACCCCCGAGCTCGAGGCCGCGGTGTTCCGCATCTTCCTCGCCGTGAGCAGCCTGGGGGTGGACACGATCACCGCACTGCTCCAGCGCTGGCACAGCGACCCCGTGCCCTCGGCAGAGGTGGCCGAGGCCGCGCAGCCGCACCTGACGCGGCTCGGTCATGCGACCCGGCGCCGCTACCCCGTGGTCAGCGACCTGGCGCGGAGCATCCGCTACCGGTGGTTCGACCAGGCCGAGGTGGAGCGGCAGCGGGCGGCAGCGCTCGCGGACGTACCCGCCGAGCTGGACGCGCTCGCCGACCCGGCCCTGCCCGACCGGAAGGAGCGCATCGCCCGCCTGGCTGGGATCCCGGAGCAGATCACCGAGATCTTCGGGGCGCGTGTCTGCGAGCAGATCGCCCCGCACGAGCCCATGCTCGAGGTCCTGATCCAGCGCAACTACGGCGAGTACGGGCTGCGCGACCTGCACAGCGTCGAGGGCGACCGGGCCGTCGCGGTGGGGGACTACGAGCTGGAGGGGCAGCTGACGCGCGTGGTGTCCACGGTGGCCCGGTTCGACGAGCTCACCTCCGAGCCGCTGACCGGGTTGCTGGAACGGCTCGTCGCAGACCGGCCCGACGGCAGCGACGTGGTCGTCGAGCTGTACGTGGCGTGCCCCGCCGGCGACGAGTCCGACCGGGTGCTCGACGCCCTGCAGGGGCAGGCGTGGACCAAGGGCGTACGCCGCATCGCGGTCGGCCTCTGCCGCACCGAGGGCCCGATCACGTACCAGACCTTCCGGCCCGGCGCGACGGCGCTGGCCGAGGACCTGCGCATCCGCGGCCTGCACCCGATGGTGGGCCGCCGCCTCGACCTCTGGCGACTGCGCAAGTTCGAGCTGGAGCGACTGCCGGCCCCCGAAGAGGTGGTGCTCTTCGAGTGCACCGCCCGCTCCAACCCCTCCGACCGGCGCCTGGTGGCGATGGCGCAGGTGCGCAACCTCACCGGCACGTACGACGACTCCGGCCGCCTGACCGCGCTGCCCCATGCGGAGCGGGTGATCGAGGACTGCCTGGAGGCGATCCGCCTGGCCCGTACCTCCGGCACCGGCTCCTTCGACACCAACCACGTCTGGGTGCATGTCTGGCCCGTCGTGGACCTGGGCATCGAGGAGATCCTCGCCCTGCAAGGAAAGATCACCCCTCTCGGTCAGAACGCCGGCATCGAGGAGGTGCTCGCGCACGGTCGACGCCGCACCCCCGACGGCCAGGTCGTGCCGTTCGCCGTACGGTTCTCGTGGCAGCCCGGCACCGGCGTCACCGCCACCGTCACCGCCCCGCCCGACCGGCCGCTGGAGCCGCTCGACGACTACACCACCAAGGTCGCCTGGGCGCGCAACAGGGGCCTGGTCTACCCGTACGAGCTCAGCGACGTGCTGGCCGGCCCTGGCGGCTCGATGGTGGAGCACGACCTCGACGACTCCGGCCGGCTGGTGCCGGTGGAGCGTGGCCCGGCCCAGAACAAGGCCGGCATCATCTGCGCGGTCGTCACCACGCCCACGACGCTGCACCCCGAGGGCGTCACCCGCGTGGTGCTGGCCGGAGACCCCACCAAGGGTCTGGGCGCGGTCGCCGAGCCCGAGTGCCGACGCATCATCGCCGCGCTCGACCTGGCCGAGCAGCTCGACGTGCCCGTGGAGTGGTTCACGCTGTCGTCGGGAGCGCGGATCTCCATGGAGTCCGGCACCGAGAACATGGACTGGGTGGGTGCTGCTCTGCGCCGCATCGTGGAGTTCACGCAGGCCGGCCGCGAGATCAACGTCGTGGTCGCCGGCATCAACGTGGGCGCGCAGCCGTACTGGAACGCCGAGGCGACCATGCTGATGCACACGCGCGGGATCCTGGTGATGACGCCAGACTCGGCCATGGTGCTCACGGGCAAGCAGTCGCTCGACTTCTCCGGTGGTGTCTCGGCCGAGGACAACTTCGGCATCGGGGGGTACGACCGGGTGATGGGCCCGAACGGGCAGGCGCAGTACTGGGCGCCCGACCTGGCCGGTGCCTTCGGGGTGCTGATGCAGCACTACGACCACACGTACGTGGTGCCCGGGGAGCCCGGCCCTCGCCGCGCGCCGACCACTGACCCGTCCGACCGCGACGTGTCGAGCTTCCCTCACGCCGGCGAGTTCGCCACGGTGGGGGAGATCTGGTCGGCGAACCCGGACCGCAAGAAGCCGTTCGACATCCGCACCGTGATGGCGGCGGTCGCCGACGCCGACCACGAGACGTTGGAGCGCTGGGCCGGCATGGCCGACGCGGAGACGGCCGTGGTGCTCGACGCGCGCCTCGGCGGGCACGCCGTGTGCCTGGTGGGCATCGAGTCCAAGCCGGTGCCGCGCGTCGGGTTCCCGCCCACCGACGGCCCCGACACGTACACCGCCGGCACCCTCTTCCCGCGCTCCAGCAAGAAGGTGGCACGCGCCATCAACGCCGCCAGCGGCAACCGGCCGCTGGTGGTGCTGGCGAACCTGTCGGGCTTCGACGGGTCACCGGAGTCGATGCGCAACCTGCAGCTCGAGTACGGCGCGGAGATCGGCCGTGCCATCGTGAACTTCCGCGGGCCGATCGTGTTCGTGGTGGTCTCCCGCTACCACGGCGGTGCGTTCGTGGTGTTCTCCAAGTCGCTGAACCCGTCGATGACCGTGCTGGCGATCGAGGGCTCGTACGCGTCGGTGATCGGCGGTGCCCCCGCGGCCGCCGTGGTGTTCGCGAGGGACGTCGAGAAGCGCACCCGCGCCGATGAGCGGGTGGCCGACGTCGAGTCCCGTCTGGCCGCCGCGGCCGAGCCCGACAAGGCCGCGCTGGCGGAGGAGCGCACCGATGTACGGGCAGTGGTGCGCGCCGAGAAGATCAGCGAGGTGGCCGCGGAGTTCGACGCGGTCCACGACATCCACCGTGCCGTACGGGTCGGGTCGGTCGACAAGGTGATCGACCCCGCGCAGCTGCGCCCGGAGATCATCGCCGCCATCGAGGAGGGTTTGGCCAAGGCCCGGTGACCGGGCGGGACCTTCATCTTCTGGTCGCTGGCGACATCACATGCCCATGTGGCGCGTACGTCGCCCCAGAGCCAGAAGATGCAGGTCCGCCAAGGCATGCCGGGTCGAATTTTTCCGTACGACCCGTGCAACCCTCTGGGCGTCCCCCGCGTTGTCAGGGTGTCGAAAGCGTCAGTCTCCCCCGGCGCGGCCATGGTCAGCCCAGAGGCGCCACGCCGTTATGATTTGTCACGGCACCCGCCGGGGGGTGGAGAAGAAGGAGTCGGTGGTGTTCGGTTCTCAGGGCCTGCACAAGTTGGCAGTCGGTCTCGTGGTCACCAGCATGGCGGTCCTCGCCGGCTGCTCGACCACTGCCCCCTCCGGTGCTCCGGCTCCGCAGCTGACCAGCGCTGCCGCGCCCGCGCCCGCGACGTCGGCGACGCCCTCCCCGTCGGCGACCGAGACCACCCCGACGCCGACCCCGGAGCCGAGCTCGCAGGCCCCCTCGGCACCCGCCCCGGCCCCCACGACGTCGGCGGCCAGCCCGTCGCCCTCCGCCACCGCCTCGACGCCGGCTGCCCCCGCGCCCGCCGACGTGGTCCTGGCCCCCGGTGCGACCGGTGACAAGGTCCGTGAGCTGCAGGCCCGGCTGAGCCAGCTCGACTGGTTCGAGGGCAAGATCACCCCCTCCTACGACGAGAAGACCAAGGACGCGGTCACCGGCTTCCAGAACAAGCGGACCCTGCCCGCGAACGGCATCGTCGACACCAAGACCTGGGCGTCGCTGACCACCCTCACCCGCCAGCCGACCAGCGACGAGATGAACAACGTCATCAAGCCCGGCCCGGCGCTGCTCAAGGCCGGCGACACCGGCGACAAGGTGCGCGACCTGCAGGTCCGCCTGCGGCAGCTGGAGTGGTACGCCGGGGCGATCTCCGGCACGTACGACGCTCAGACCGTGGCCGGTGTCAAGGGCTTCCAGGGCAAGCGTGAGCTGCCGGCGACCGGTGAGGTCGACCAGCGCACGCTCGACCGCCTCTCGTCCATGACGCGCAAGCCGAGCGCCGAGGAGATGACCAACGCCACGCCGTCCGCGGCTCCTGCTCCGGCGGCGACCGGGGTCGACGACCGCTGCAAGACCGGTCGTGCCCTGTGCATCGACAAGACCACCCGCAAGCTCCGGTGGATGGTCGACGGCCAGGTGGTGCGTACGTTCGACGTGCGCTTCGGCTCCGAGCTGACGCCGACCCGCGAGGGTTCCTTCGTGGTGAACTTCAAGTCGCGTGACCACGTCTCGACGATCTACAACACGCCGATGCCGTTCGCGATGTTCTTCTCCGGCGGTCAGGCCGTGCACTACTCGGCCGATTTCGCGGCCCGGGGCTACAACGGCGCGTCGCACGGGTGCGTCAACGTGCGCGACCGCGGCGGCATCGCCTGGCTCTTCGACCAGGTGAACACCGGTGAGCGTGTGATCGTCTACCGGTCCTGAATGGCCCACCTCTTGAGGTACATGCCACAGTAGGGTCATGCCGCGTCGCCGCACCCAGTCCAGGTGGGGGGTGCAGGGCCTGTGATGTGGCTCGGCATCCTCCTCGCTGCCTCTGCCTCGTTGGCGTTCGCCTCGGGCGCCACCGCTCAGCACCGGGGGGTTGACCGCGTCGTCGGCCCTGGTGGGGACCGCGACATGGGGTTCCGCCGGCTCCTGCAGCTGGCCCGCACCCCGGTCTGGCTGCTCGGCATGCTGCTGGTGCTGGGTGGGGCGTTGCTCCACCTGATCGCGCTGAAGCTGGCGCCGCTCACGGTCATCCAGCCGCTCGGCATCATGGCCGTGCCGTGGGCGGTTCTCCTCGCGGCCAAGCTGAAGAAGCAGCGGCCCGGCACGATGATCTGGGTCTCGGTCGTCGTGACGGTGCTCGGCGTCGTCGGCTTCACCCTCTTCTCCACGACGCACGCCACCGCGGCGCCGGACATCACCCGGCAGGGCCACCTGTGGTGGTTCGTGGGCGTGACCTGGGTGCTGGCCGTGCTCTTCGGCATCGGTGGCAAGATCGGCCCCAGCTGGCTCCGCTGCCTCAGCTGGGCCTGGGGCGGGGCTGTCCTCTACGGCCTCGGCTCCGGCTTCATCAAGACGTTGATCGAGATCGTCTCCGGCCCGGTCGTCGTGAGCCACCCGATGTTCTGGATCTCCGTGGTCGGCCTCGCGAGCGCGTACGCGGTGGGCGGCTGGATGATCCAGCAGGGGTATGCCTCCGGGCCGGCGGAGATCGTCGTCGGCTCTATGACCACCGTCGACCCGCTCACGAGCGTGCTGTTCGGCCTGGTGGTGCTCGGTGAGGGTGCGGCGATCACCATGCCCGCCGCGCTCGGGATGGTGGTGACCGGAGCCGTCGCCTGCGCCGGGGTCGTCCTGCTGTCGAAGCATCATCCCGACGCACACCGCACGTACGAGACCGCCCCGGAGGCGGCTGCGTGAGGGTACTGATCGTCAGCGACACCTACCCGCCCGACGTCAACGGCGCCGCCAACTTCACCGAACGGCTGGGGTCTGGCCTGAGCGGGCGCGGCCACGAGGTGCACGCCGTCGCCGCGGCGGGCTCCTTCCACGACAGCGTGGAGGAGCGGGCGGGGGTGACCGTGCACCGGTTGCGGTCGGTGCCGTGGCCGAGCGTCGACTACTTCCGCTACGTCCTCCCGTGGGACGCATGGGTGCGTGAGCGCACCCTGATCGACCGGCTGCGCCCCGATGTGATCCACGTCCAGAACCACTTCGTGCTCGGGCGCATGGCGCTGGGGCTGGCCGCTCGGAGGGGCATCCCGGTGGTGGCGACCAACCACTTCATGCCGGAGAACCTCATGGAGCACGCCGGTATCCCGTGGGCGGTGGCGAAGGTCGCCTCCGCGGTGGCGTACTGGGATCTCGGCAGGGTGTTCGGCAAGGCTCGCGCCCTGACCGCGCCCACACGTCGCGCCGTGGAGCTGTTCGAGGCGCGGACACACCTCGGGGGCGTACAGGCGGTGTCCTGCGGCATCGACACCGAGCCGTACCGGGCCGCTGCGGCCGCGGCCCCGGCCAACGACGTCCCGGTGATCCTGTTCGTCGGACGCCTCGACCAGGAGAAGCGCGTCGACGAGCTGCTGCGGGCCACGGCAGAGCTGCCGGCCGACCTGCCGTACCGGGTGAAGGTCGTCGGCGACGGCAACTACCGCCCGCGGTGGGAGCAGCTGAGCCAGTCGCTCGGCATCACAGACAAGGTCACCTTCACGGGCTTCCTCAGCGACGCCGAGCTGCTGGAGGCGTACGCGTCGTGCGACATCTTCTGCATGCCGGGGGTGGCCGAGCTGCAGTCGCTGGTGACGCTGGAGGCGATGAGCGCCGGCAAGCCCGTGGTCGCGGCGAACGCGATGGCGTTGCCGCACCTGGCCCGCCCGGGCATCAACGGTTGGCTGTTCGAGCCCGGTGACGTGGCCGACCTGGCGTCCCGGCTGGAGCACCTGCTGCGCGATCCCGAGGAGCGGCGTCGGATGGGTGCCGAGTCCGCACGGCTCATCCAGTCGCACTCGCTGGCCGACACCCTCGACCGGTTCGAGGAGATCTACGCGAGGGTGACCTCGGTCAGCCCTTGATCGGCAGACCCGACAGCGGCCGCTCGTTGCTGTCGGCGAGGATCAGCGTGCCGTTGCCGCGGGGAAGCCGGAAGGAGACGGTGCCCTCGACGGTCTGGCCGGCGGTCAGGCGGCCCGGCTTGAGCGCCGGCTCGGGGGAGGTGGTCTCAGGGTCGACGACCTTCGAGCCGGCGGAGTCGTAGGCGTAGAACGTGTACCCCACGGCCCCGGCGTCGAGAGTGACCCTCACCGTGAGGACGACACGGTCCGACTGCCAGGAGGTGTTGAGGATCTCCCAGCGGCCCGTGGCCTTGGCGTAGGTCGACTCGAACGGCATCCCGGGCTTGGGAGTGGCCGAGCCGCTGACGGGCGGCGCGCTCGGAGAGGGGCCGGTCCCGGGGGTGTCGCGGGTGGCGAAGTAGCCGGCGACGGCGATCAGGGTGCTGAGCAGGATGACGCCGAGGGCGATCAGCGGGCCCACCGACCGCTTCGGCTTGTACTCGTCGATCGAGACCTGCTTCTCCTGCTTGCGCCCGATCGGCTGGGTCCCAGGGGCTGGTGGCGGAGCGGCGGCAGGCTGCGGCTGGGCCTGCGCGGAAGGACGCGGCGAGAAAGCGGGCGGTGTGTACGGTGGCCGGGGCGGCGCGTACCCGGGCTCGCCGGGCCGGGGCGCCGGGAAGAGCCCGAGCGGCTGGGCGGGAGGCTGGGTGACCATGGGGGCCCATGAGCCCGGGGCGCCCGGGGGCGGGGATGCCTGCGGGCCCGTGCCGTACGGGGCGCTCTGCGGGTTGCTGCCGTACGGGGTGCCCTGTGGGTTGTTGCCGTAGGGGGTGCCCTGCGGGGGCTGGGGGTACGCGGGCGCCTGGGGGCTGGCCGGGTAGGCCGGAGCGCCGGAGACGTACGGGGTGCTCTGAGGGGCGGGTGGGCCGCTCACGGCGCCGGGGATGTACGGCGGAACGCCCTGCGGGCCGCCACTGCCGGTGCGGGGCGGGAACGGAGGTCCGTACGGTGAGCTGCTCATCGCCGACCAGGGTACTTGTCGCGGGGTGACGCGCCCAGACCTTTGGAACCGGGAGCTCGGCTTGTCCCCAGGCCCGAGTGCCTCCGAGCGTTCTCCACAGGCAGAGGGCCGGCCCGGTGGATCGGCGTGGTGGTGCGCATGGTCGCAGGTGTGACGACCTTGATCCCCACCCTGCGGGTGAGCAGCCCCGACGACCTGCTCGCCGCCGTCCCTGTGCTGCTCGGGTTCCATCCTGAGCAGTCCGTCGTCGTCGCCCACCTGCACGGCGGGAGGTTCGGCTGCGTGGCCAGGGCCGATCTCGCAGACATGCTGAGACCCGGCGTCCCTCGGGCGGTCCTCGCCGCCCTTCGCGCCGAGGCCGACCGTGACGGCGGGTCCCTGGTGATCGTGGCGTACGGGAACGAGCCCACTGCATCGCGTCAGGCCGCGGAGCGGGTGGAGCAAGAGCTCGGCGTGCCCGTCACGACGTCGATCGTGGTCGCCGGGGATCGGTGGTGGTTCACCGATGACCCGCAGGGCGCCGGCAGCCTGCACGACCCGCGGGGGAGCCGGGTCGCGGCGGAGGCGGCGTTCGCGGGCCGGACGGTGCTTCCGACACGCGGTGACGTGGCTCGGCTCTTCCTGCCGGCGCGGGGACAGCGGCGCGTGGCCGCGCGCACCCTGGGCACCGCACTGCAGACCGTTGCCCTGCTGCCGGACGGCGAGGCGCAGGTGATGCTGCGGGAGGCGATCGACGAGTTCGCCGCGGCGTCACCGCCGCGGCTGTCGGGGCGCGACTGCGCTCTCCTGGTGGCGCTCGCGGATCACCCCCGCGGGCGGCTGGCCTTCTGGGAGCGCCTGTCGCCGGAGACAGCGCCGATGCTGGTGGAGATGTGGCTGCAGGTGTCGCGCCGGTTCCACCCGGAGCAGTCGGTGGTGGCGTCGTGCCTGGTGGGCTTCGCCGCCTGGCAGACGGGAGCCGGGGCGCTGATGACGCTGGCTCTCGACCGGGCCGAGAGCGGCGGCGGCACCGGGGAGGTGGTCGACCTGCTGCGCACCATCTACGCGGGTGCGGTCCCGCCGGGCGACCTCGAGCTGGCCCGCGGTCTCGGGCTGTTCGAGCCGGACCGCCTCGCATCGTGACCCGGGCCAGGCGTCGGCGACCCTGTCAGACGGCTTGGGCTGGGCTGGCGTGGCCACCGGCGCGCGGGGCAGCGGGTCCACGGCCCACGTGTCACCGCGGCAGCTGTCCGCTGACGAGATGACCGACGAGATAGGTCACGCCCATGGCCAGCGTTCCGACGACGACGTTGCGGACCATCGCGGGCCCCCTCGGTGCGCCACCCAACCTGGCGCTGACGTACCCGGTCGCGAGCAGGGCCACGGTGACGGCGACCGCGGTGGCGAGCACCCGGGAGGCCGGCGGCGTGGTGACCATCGCCAGGAGCGGGACGAAGGCCCCGAGCGTGAACGACGCCATCGAGGCGACCGCGGCGGTCCAGGGCGAGGTCCGTTCGTCGGCGTCGATGCCCAGCTCGGCCTCGCTATGGGCAGCCAGGGCGTCGTGTGCCGTCAGCTCGCGCCCCACCTGCAGCGCCAGGTCGGGGGAGAGGCCCTTCGCGGCGTACACGCGAGAGAGGCTCCGGAGCTGCCCTTCCGGGTCGGCGGCGAGCTGGCGTCGCAGCCGGCCCAGCTCGGCGATCTCGGTGTCCTTCTGGCTGGAGACCGAGACGTACTCGCCGCCGGCCATCGACAGGGCGCCGGCCACCAGGCCGGCCAGGCCGGCCACCAGCAGCGCATGGGAGGAGACCTTGGCCCCCGCGACGCCCATCACCAGGCCCGCCGTCGACACGATGCCGTCGTTGGCGCCGAGCACGCCGGCTCTCAGCCAGTTCAGCTTGCCGCCGATCTTCGTGGTCTGCGGAACCTCGGAGAGGTGGGCCGGGGTGCTCATGGTGCCACCTTGTCTTCTCGGGGCCGTGCTCGCAAGGAAGGGAAGGCTGCCCTTGCCGCGCGAAAAAGGGGGGAGGGGTCAACGCCGGCGACCGGTAGACTCCCGGCCGGACAGGCGCCCCCGTGCGTCATGACGAGGAGGAATCGTGACCCAGGTCGAGGCCGAGTCGCGCGGCTACGACGCAGCCGCGGCCCAGGAGAAATGGCAGGCGTTCTGGGAGGCCGACGGCACCTTCGCGCCCCTCGACGACGGCAGTCGCGAGCGCCGCTACGTGCTCGACATGTTCCCGTACCCGTCCGGCGACCTCCACATGGGTCACGCCGAGGCGTTCGTCATGGGCGACGTGCTGGCACGGTTCTGGCGCCTGCAGGGGTACGACGTCATGCACCCGCTGGGCTGGGACTCCTTCGGCCTGCCCGCCGAGAACGCGGCGATCGCCCGCAACGCGCACCCGGCCGAGTGGACGTACGCGAACATCGAGACCCAGGCGCGCTCCTTCAAGCGGTACGGCCTGAGCGTCGACTGGAGCCGGCGTCTGCACACCTCGGACCCCGAGTACTACCGCTGGACGCAGTGGCTGTTCCTGCGCTTCTACGAGAAGGGCCTCGCCTACCGCAAGGCGTCGTACGTCAACTGGTGCCCGAACGACCAGACCGTGCTGGCCAACGAGCAGGTCGTGCAGGGGCTGTGCGAGCGCTGCGGCGCCGTGGTGACCAAGCGGCAGCTGACGCAGTGGTACTTCCGGATCACCGAGTACGCCCAGCGGTTGCTCGACGACATGGAGCCGCTGCAGGGCAAGTGGCCCGACCGGGTGCTGGCGATGCAGCGCAACTGGATCGGCCGCTCCGAGGGGGCGTACGTCGACTTCCAGATCGAGGGCCGCGAGCAGCCGGTCACGGTCTTCACGACGCGGCCGGACACGCTGCACGGGGCCACGTTCATGGTGGTCGCGCCCGACGCGCCGCTGGCCGCCGAGATCGTGGCCGAGCCGCAGCGGGCCGAGTTCGAGGCGTACCTGGAGAAGACCAAGCAGGCCACCGAGATCGAGCGGCAGTCCACGGAGCGACCGAAGACGGGTGTGCCGCTGGGTGTCACGGCCACCAACCCGGTGAACGGGGAGCAGGTGCCCGTCTGGGCGGCCGACTACGTGCTCAGCGAGTACGGCACCGGCGCGATCATGGCCGTGCCGGCGCACGACCAGCGCGACCTGGACTTCGCGAAGGCGTTCGGGCTGCCGGTGCGAGCGATCATCGACACCGGCGACCCGGACCCCGCCGAGACGGGCGTGGCCACGACGACTGACGGCACGTACGTCCGGTCGGGCGATCTCGACGGTGTGTACGGCAGGGCCGCCGCTGTGGCGAAGATGAACGAGCTGCTGGAGGCGGCGGGTACGGGCCGGGCGGCGGTCACCTTCCGGCTGCGGGACTGGCTCCTGTCGCGGCAGCGGTTCTGGGGTGCCCCGATCCCGATCATCCACTGCCCTGAGCACGGCGAGGTGCCGGTGCCGGACGACCAGCTGCCCGTCGAGCTGCCCGACCTGCGCGGCGCGGCCCTGGCGCCGAAGGGGACCTCGCCGCTGGCGTCGACGGACTGGGTGCGCACGACCTGCCCGACCTGCGGAGGCCCGGCCACCCGGGACGCCGACACGATGGACACCTTCGTGGACTCGTCCTGGTACTACTTCCGCTACTGCTCACCGGATGCGGCCGATGCTCCCTTCGACCGCGACGAGGTGGCCCGGTGGATGCCGGTCGACCAGTACGTCGGAGGCGTGGAGCACGCGATCCTGCACCTGCTCTACTCCCGGTTCTTCACCAAGGTGCTGCAGGACCTCGGGATGATCGACTTCTCCGAGCCGTTCGAGCGGCTGCTCAACCAGGGGCAGGTCATCAACCAGGGCAAGGCGATGTCCAAGAGCCTCGGCAACGGGGTGGACCTCGGCAAGCAGATCGACGAGTACGGCGTGGATGCGATCCGGACCACGGTGGTGTTCGCCGGGCCGCCGGAGGACGACATCGACTGGGCCGACGTCTCGCCGAGCGCGACGCTGCGGTTCCTGCAGCGCGCCTGGCGCATCGCCGACGACGTGACGAGCGAGCCCGGAGCGGACCCGGCCACGGGCGACGAAGGGCTGCGCCGCGTCTCGCACCGCACGCTCGGCGAGGTCGGCGACCTCATCGAGAGTCGCCGGTTCAACGTGGCCGTCGCGCGCCTCATGGAGCTGGTCAACGCCACCCGCAAGGCGATCGACTCCAGCTGCGGCCCGGCCGACCCGGCGGTGCGCGAGGCCGCCGAGTTCACTGCGATCGCGCTGAGCCTGTTCGCCCCGTACGTCGCTGAGGAGATGTGGGAGAACCTCAGCCACGCGCCGTCGGTGGCGAACGCCTCCTGGCCGGCGGTCGACCCATCGCTGCGGGCTCAGCAGACGACGACGATGGTGGTCCAGGTGCAGGGCAAGGTGCGCGCCAAGATCGAGGTGGCCTCCGACATCACCGAGGACGCTGCCAAGGAGGCGGCCCTCGCCGACCCGAACGTGCAGCGCGCTCTGGACGGCCGCGAGGTCGCCCAGGTCATCGTCCGGCTCCCGAAGATGGTGTCCATCGTTCCTCGCTGAGCTCGGCCAGTCGCGGTCTCGATCTTGGAACCGCGCCGGGCCCCGGGGTCGAGGGGTCGTTGCTGGCCGGGGGCGGTGAGCTCGAAGCGCCCGTCACTCAGCGCCCGGGTGGGCACGGGACTCGGAGACGTCACGGCCCAGTCGAGCACCGACATTTTGCGCGGTCGTGCCCGGCGGGAGACTGCCTCGCCCGGTGGTGCCACCAGCAGGGCTGGGCCCGGCTCTCCCTCTTACCGACCGGCTGGCGTGCTGAAGGTCACCCGCGTGCACGCACCGGCCCGGGGGAGAGCCTGCCCGTCGCCCCGGGTGGTTTGTCCAGGTGCGTCGTCCAGGTGCCCTGACCTGCATGCTCTGGTCGCTGGCGGCGGTACGTGCCATATCTGGCACGTGGTGCGCGTACGTGCCAGAAGGTGCAGGTGGCCTGGCCACCGAGGTGCAGCACACCTGCTACAGCGCCGCGCGTCTGTCCACAGGTGCTGGGTCTCGCAAGCGCCGTCCACAGTGGCCGTCGCGTGCTGGCACGCTCTGCCGCCAGTGCCCATGGTCGGGAGTGTGCTCGAACGACGGCGGCGACCAGCTGAGAACGACATCGCGGCGATCCGGGCTCGGCTGGCCGAGCTGCTCGCCGAGCCTGGCGCGCGACGGGGAGCGGGGGCGTCCGAAGCAGAAGCGGCCTCAGCGCCGGTGCGTGCTAGACGTGACAGCGCCCCTCCCGCAGCGGCCTTCAGCGAGGAGAGGTCGACGCCAGAGCTGCTCACCGACGAGGTGGAGCGGGAGACGCCGGAGGCAGTAGGTGTTTCCGCTGCCATCCGGCGCCGGGTGTCAGGGCGCCACGCTCTGATCCTCGCCGTGCTGGCCGTCGTCATGGTGTTCACAGCCGGCGTGCTGGTGCTCAGGGCCAGGCCGGTGCCAGGAGTCATCCCTGTCGAACCGATGGCCACCGCGACGCCGGCGTCGACCACCAGCACGCCGACGTCGTCACCGACCCCGACGCCGATGCTGCTGGTGCACGTGCTCGGAGCCGTGCGCCAGCCCGGGCTGGTCCGGCTGGGCGTGGGCGCGCGCGTGGCTGACGCCATCGCGGCCGCCGGAGGTCTTGGGCCTGACGCGGATCCGGGGGAGCTCAATCTCGCCGCGCCCCTCGTCGACGGCGCCCAGGTGCTGATCGGCACGGTGAAGGAGCCGCGGGGCGAGATTCGAGGCGCTTCACCTGGAGGCTCCGCCTCCGGCACGGTGGCGCCGGGAGGTGGGGCTTGGCCGGTGAACCTCAACACCGCGACCGTCGACCAGCTCGACGGGCTGCCAGGGGTCGGACCCGTGACAGCGCAGGCGATCCTGGCGTACCGGACGAAGCACGGTCGGTTCACCCGGGTCGAGGAGCTCCAGGAGGTGGACGGCATCGGGCCGAAGACGTACGCCCAGCTGGCGAGCCATGTCACCGTCTGAGTCCGCGCCGCGCGACACGCGGCTTGTCCCTGCCGCGGTGGCCTGCTGGGTGGGCATGTGGCTGGCCTCGTCGGGTGAGACCTGGGCGATCATCGCGGCGGCAGCGGCCTCCGTGCTGGCAGGCACGGTCGCAGCCACGAGGCGATCAGCCGCTGTGGCGCTGGTCGCCGTCGTGATGACGGCGACCACTGCCGCCGGCCTGTTGAGGGCGCACTCGCTGACCAGCGCCCAGGCGGCGGTCCTCGGCCGCGACCACAGCCTCACGGAGGTCGCGGCGACCGTCACCGGCGAGCCGCGACAGCTGGACCCGCGGGGAGTGAGGCCCCCGGTGACCCTGGTGCCTGTGGAGGCGACGCGGCTCTCGGCGCGCGGTCAGTCCTGGTCGGTGCGTGAACCGATACTCGTCGAGGTGAGCGGGGACGCGGCGGCGGGGTGGGGATCGGCGACGGTGGGTTCTGCTGTGGTGTTCGACGCCCGGCTGACCTCGGTCGAGGTCTCTGACGGGATCGCCGCACGAGCACGGGCGGTCACGTCGCCGAGTCCGGTCGCCGGACCACCGGCATGGCTGGCGGCGGTGGCGCGCGTGCGCACGGGGCTCCGCACCGCGATGACCGGGTCCTCGCCGGAGCAGGCCGCTCTCGTCCCCGCCCTGACCGTCGGCGACACGAGCGCCGTCGACGGGACCGTGACGGAGGAGTTCAAGGCGACAGGGCTCACCCACCTGATGGCGGTCTCTGGCGCGAACCTGACCCTGCTGCTCGGTTTCGTCACCACGCTGGCCGGATGGGTCGGCGTGCGAGGACGAGCCGTGCTGGCCCTGTCGGTGGCCTCGGTCGTCGGGTTCGTGGTGCTGTGCCGCGGCGAGCCGAGCGTGCTGCGGGCGGCCGCGATGGGGCTGGTGACTCTGGCCGGCGTCGGTCAGGGGGCCAGGGCCGCCGGGGCACTCCGCAACCTGAGCATCGCCGTGATCGTCCTGTGCTGGGCTGACCCCTGGCTCAGCCGGTCGTGGGGGTTCGCGCTCTCCGTCACCGCGTCTCTGGGGATCGTGCTGTGGGCAGGGCGTTGGACCGAGGTGCTCGCGGGCTGGCTCCCACGATGGGTCGCCGAATCGGTGGCCGTACCACTCTCTGCCCAGCTGGCCACCCAACCGATCGTGACCGCTCTCTCCGGAACCGTGTCGCTGTCGGGTCTGCCCGCGAACGCGCTCGCCGGCCCGTTCGTGGGGCCGGTCACCGTCCTCGGCCTGGCGACGGCCTCGGTGGCGTGGGCCAGCCCGGTCGTAGCACGACCCCTGGCGTGGCTGGCCGGCTGGGGGTGCGAGCCGATCCTGCAGGTGGCGCGCCGCGGCTCGCTGCTGCCGGGAGCCACGACAGCCTGGCCCGCCACCCCCGTGGGTCTGCTTCTGGTGCTCGTGGGGTGTCTGCTGCTGGCTTCGGCGATGCCGACGCTGCTTCGGCGCTGGTGGTTCGTGCTGCCGGCCGCCCTGATCCTGGTGGCGGCGCTTCTCCGGCCGGCTTTCCATGCCGGCTGGCCGCCGTCGGGCTGGTTGGTGATGGCGTGCGACGTGGGGCAGGGTGACGCCACCCTCATCAGGGCGGGGGAAGGGCAGGCGGTGCTGGTGGACACGGGACCCGAACCAGCGTCCCTGCTTGCCTGCCTCGATCAGGCCGGGGTGGCGACGATCCCGATGCTGGTCCTGACGCACTACCACGCCGACCACATCGGGGGTCTAGAGGGGTTGCTGCGGTCCCGTCGAGTCGGCGTGGTCCTCGTGTCGCCGACGGCGAGCCCTGCGCGCACGGCGGCAGGGGTCGCGGATGCAGCGGCCCGGGCGGGGGTCTCCGTCCAGACGGCGAGGCCGGGGGAGGTGCTCAGCGTGGGAGAGGTCAGGTGGGAGACGCTGGCTGCCGGCGAGGCCTCCGAGGGTCAGCCGGCAGGCAACGGGGAGTCGTCAGCGGAGAACAACAGCAGCGTGGTGGCACGCGCCACCGTTGCCGGCCTCAGCGTGCTGGTGACGGGCGACGTGGAACCGGAGGCTCAGGACGCGATCGTGGCGCGGAGCACCGACGTGCGGGCCACCGTGCTGAAGGTGGCCCACCACGGGTCGGGGCGCCAGAGCCCGGCTTTTCTCGCGGCGACCGGCGCCCGGATCGCTCTCATCGAGGTCGGGAAGGGCAACGACTACGGGCACCCGGCCCTGAAGACCTTGCGTGCTCTTGAGGGGCTGGGGATGCGTGTGATGCGGACAGACGAGTCCGGTGCGATCGCCCTGAGCACCCGGGACGGCGGGGTGGGGGTAGTGACCCTGAGGTGATGCCGTTGACGACGGGGCCGTCCACCGGCTGGTGGGGCTGCACGGTGGTGGTGGCCTTGCCCGCCCCGCGACGTGGTCACGGCCGACCAGGGTGCTCGGCGTCGGTGGACGGCAGCCGCGGGGCTCTGAGAACGAGGTCCAGGAGCTGGCGGGTGGCCGGTAGGGTCGCGCCGGTGAGCAGTGGACGGAACGTCATGGTCCTGATCGTCAGCAACCTGCTGGGCGGGGTGGGTGTGGCCTCCAGCGTGGCCGTCGGCGGCCTGCTCGTCGAGCACCTCGGTGCCACGTCGCTCGCCGGTGTCGGCCAGGCCTGCAGCGTGGGCGGGGCTGCGCTCGCGGCGATCCCGCTCGCCGGTCTGGCCTCGACGCGCGGCAGGCGAATGGCGCTGGCTCTCGGCTACGGGGTGGCTGTGGCCGGCGCACTCGTGATCATCGCCGCCGCTGTGGTGCAGTCCCTGGTGCTGATGCTGCTCGGTCTGGGGATGTTCGGCGTCGCGCAGGCCGTGAACCTGCAGTCGCGGTACGCCGCAGCCGACCAGGCCACGCCGGAGACGCGAGGCCGAACCATGTCCGTCGTCATCTGGGCCACGACCATCGGCTCGGTGGCCGGGCCGAACCTGTCGGCTGCGGGTGACACGTTCGGGCGCCGGCTGGGCCTGCCCGCCCTCGTAGGGCCGTACGTATTCTCTGTCACCGTCTTCGTCCTCGCCGCGCTCGTGATCGCGCTGCTGTTCGACCCGCCACGCGTCCACGCCAACGGCCGCGACCCCGTCGCGCGGAGCGCGACGGGACGTGCCTTGGGATGGGCGATGCGTCACCCCGCGGCACGGTTCGCGGTGGTCCTCACCGCCTCCGCCCATGCCGTCATGGTCATGGTGATGGTGATGACACCGCTGCACATGGCCCACCACGGGCAGTCCCTGGGGGCGGTCGGGGTCGTGATCAGCGGCCACATCCTCGGGATGTATGCGCTCAGCCCGCTGTTCGGATGGCTGGCCGACGTGTGGGGAGCGATCCGTACCGCAACGCTCGGGCTCGGCCTGCTGCTCCTGGCGACGGCGCTGGGACTGGTCGCCGCATCAGGCACCGGCGGTCAGCTCCTCACCGGAGCTGCGCTGGTGGTGCTCGGCGTCGGCTGGTCCGCGTCGATCATCTCGGCGTCGTCCTTGCTCACCACCGTCACGCCGCCGGAGGTGAAGATCCCGCTGCAGGGGGCGACCGACGCCGCCATGAACGTGGCCGGCGCCCTGGCCGCCGTCCTGGCCGGGCCCCTGCTGGCCCTGGGCGGCTTCCACGCTGTGAACGTCGCTGGGGCTGTCATCACCTTCCCTGCCCTCGTGCTGCTGGCGATAGGGTGGCGAGACCGCGCACGTCAGACAGAGGCCCGTCTCACCGAGCCCGCGAGACAAGCCTGACGCGGTCTGGTGACGGGCGCGTCCCGACGGTGTGACGTGTCCGCGCAGCAGACGGAGCCACGCCTCAACGAACCCGCCAGGCCTGACTGGTCTCCCTGCCGCAGGTGCTCAGCCCCGGCATGCCGACAGCGCTCCAGCGGCTCGGGATGCACGCCGGCGTGGGTCTGCACCCCGAATCGGGCGGGGCTGGCACATCGCCCGCTCGCTGCGAGCACCAGAGCGTTCTCGACCTGGCCAGGGCTGGGCACCGGTCGTCAGCGATCTCGTCGATCCCGCGGTGGACGGCGCTCCATCGGCAGGGGTGCCGAGGGTGGTCGGAGAGGAGTCGAGACTCGGTGACCCGAGCGGAGCGAGGTGGAACCGCCCGGGCGGCCGTCCCCAAGCGGCTGACCGGTCATGGGGTGGATGCGCCAGGATCGGATGAACGCGCCGGGATCGGGTGGGTGCGCCCGCCATCGTGGGCGCGTTTGCCGAGCTGAGGCGCATCTGCCGGACTCGGGCGCATCGCGGTCACGTGCTCCGGTGTCTCGTCGTGTCACCGGGGTCGTGCCGTTTGCTGGTCGGCGCAGCGGGATCAGGAGCGTCGCGCCGAGGAGCGACAGGTGTGCAGGGTGAGCAGCAGCCGCTCCAGCGCGTACTCGGCGTCGCTCTCGGCGCCCTTCACGGCAGCGTCAGTCACAGCGACCGCCTTGATGCCAGCGCCCACGGCCTGGGGGTCCCAGCCGTTGGAGTGCCGGGCGAGGTCCTTGAGCTTCCATGGCGGTACGCCGACCTCCTTGGCCATGGCCGCCTCAGGCATCCGCTCCCCGCGCAGGTCGAGGTAGCGGCCCAACTGCCGCAGCGACCCGGCGAGGGCGCTCGTGACCAGCACGGGTGGCACACCGGTCGACAGTGCCCATCGCAGCTTCTCCACAGCACCGGCGTGGTTGCCGGTCATGACGTCGTCGGCGACGGCGAACCCCGAGACCTCCGCCCGCCCTGCGAAGTAGCGGCGTACCTGTGCGACCGTGACCGGCTGGCCGGCCGAGTCAGCCAGCAGCTGCGCGACGGCGCCAGCGAGCGCCCGCGAGTCGGTCCCGACCGCGTCGACGACCTGCCTGGCCGCCTCCTCGTCGATCCGGCCCCTGGCCCGGCGGGCCTCCGCGGCGACGAACTTCGTGAGCTCCCACTGCTTCAGAGCGGGGCAGTCGATGACCTGATCGGCGATCTTGCGCAGCGCGTCCGCGTGCTGCTTGCCCTTGGCCCCTCCCGGGTGCACGCAGACCAACGCGACCTCGGGCGGGAGATCCTTCGCTATCGCCAGCAGCGTCGGGGCGACATCGGCACCGAGACCGTCGAGCGCGGTCACCACCGCGACCGACTCCTCCGCGAGCAGAGCGGAGCCGGTCATCTCCATCAGGCGCCCGACGTCCAGAGCGGCCGCGTCCACCCTCGTCACGGTGGCCTGCGGCGCCACCGCCAGAGCGGCCGCGACCTGCTGGTCGACCGCCCGCTCCGCGAGGAACGCCTCAGGCCCGACGACCAGCACGCACCTGCCGAGAGGGGACTCATCTGCCACGAGAGTCACTATGCCAGTGGGGTCCGACAGGATCGACCGGCGACTGTGGGTCGGGGGCCGCTCCAGCTCGCTTCGCTTCACTGGGCGGGGTTTGACGCGCCTCGTCCTCGTTCCTCGGCCGAGCCTTGCTCGACCGGCGTTCCTCGGACGGTCTTTGCTCGAGCGGCGCTGGGGGAGCCTGCCTTGGTTGGGGCGGTCCTCGTCGTGGAGGGTCGGATGCCTGTGGCCGCTCCAGCTCTCGTCCTCGTTCCTCGGCCGAGGCTTGCTCAACCCGCGTGCCCGGGTACGGGTCTTGCTCAACCAGCGTGCCCTCGCGCGAGCTTGCTGCACCGGCGCGAACGCACAAAGCGCCCCGACCCTGGTGGGTCGGAGCGCTGGGTGGCTGTCAGGAGCGGCTCAAAGAGCGGCGGCCTTCGACGCGATCGCCGACTTGCGGTTCGCGGCGTTGTTGGCGTGGATGACGCCCTTGGTCACGGCCTTGTCGAGGGCGCGGCAAGCGCTGCGGGCTGCCTCGACGGTCTTCTCGTTGTCGCCGGCCTCCAGGGACTCCTGGAAGCGACGGATCTGCGTGCGCAGGGCAGACTTGATCGCCTTGTTGCGCTGACGAGCCTTCTCGTTCGTCTTGATGCGCTTCATCTGAGACTTGATGTTCGCCACGGGGCAAGCCTTACTTCTCTTCGGGTACGGGTTGCGCATGAGGCGCGCGGCGCGATTAACGCGACGAGTCACAGTATCAGCGCGACGCCAGGGCTCCCAAATCGCGGGGCCTCGCCAGGCGTGTGAGAGGATGGCGAGTCCCGAGTCCGATCCCGTACGCGAAGGCCTGCATGTCGCATCCGCTCCCCGGTAGCACCGACCCGGCGATCATCCGCAACTTCTGCATCATCGCGCACATCGACCACGGCAAGTCGACCCTGGCTGACCGGATGCTGCAGCTCACCGGTGTGGTGGACGACCGCTCGATGCGCGCGCAGTACCTCGACCGCATGGACATCGAGCGCGAGCGCGGCATCACCATCAAGTCGCAGGCCGTCCGCATGCCGTGGGCCGTCGACGGCACCTCGCACATCCTCAACATGATCGACACCCCTGGTCACGTCGACTTCACGTACGAGGTCTCCCGCTCCCTGGCCGCGTGTGAGGGTGCCGTCCTGCTGGTCGACGCCGCCCAGGGCATCGAGGCGCAGACGCTGGCCAACCTCTACCTCGCCCTGGAGGCGGACCTCCACATCATCCCGGTGCTCAACAAGATCGACCTGCTGAACGCGCAGCCCGAGAAGTACGCCGCCGAGTTGGCCGGCATCATCGGCGGCGACCCCGACGACGTGCTCCGGGTCTCCGCCAAGACCGGCGACGGCGTCAGCGGCCTCCTCGACACCATCGTGGCCCAGGTGCCCGCCCCCGTCGGCGCCCCGGACGCGCCGGCGCGTGCCCTGATCTTCGACTCCGTGTACGACACCTACCGGGGCGTGGTCACCTATGTCCGGGTGGTCGACGGCGAGCTCAGCCACCGCGAGCGCATCCTCATGATGAGCACCAGGGGCACCCACGAGGTGCTCGAGGTCGGCGTGATCTCGCCCGAGCCGACCAAGGCCAGGGCCATCGGCGTCGGCGAGGTGGGCTACCTCATCACGGGCGTGAAGGACGTCCGCCAGTCGCGCGTCGGCGACACCGTCACCCTGGTCAACAACCCGGCGACGCAGGACCTCGGCGGCTACCGGCACCCGAACCCGATGGTGTACGCGGGCATGTACCCGATCGACGCCGACGACTTCGGCCTGCTGCGTGAGGCGCTCGAGAAGCTGCAGCTCAACGACGCCGCCCTGGTGTACGAGCCGGAGAGCTCCGCGGCGCTGGGCTTCGGCTTCCGCATCGGCTTCCTGGGCCTGCTGCACATGGAGATCGTCCGCGAGCGCCTGGAGCGCGAGTTCAACCTCGACCTGATCTCGACCGCGCCCAGCGTGGTCTACCGCGTGATCATGGAGGACGGCGCCGAGCACATCGTCACCAACCCCAGCGAGTTCCCCGCCGGCAAGGTCGCCACCGTCTACGAGCCGGTGGTCAAGGCGTCGATCCTCAGCCCCACCGACTTCATCGGCACCCTGATGGAGCTCTGCCAAGCCCGCCGGGGCGTACAGACCGGCATGGACTACCTGTCCGAGGACCGCGTCGAGCTGCACTACACGCTGCCTCTGGCCGAGATCGTCTTCGACTTCTTCGACGCCCTGAAGTCGCGCACCAAGGGGTACGCCTCGCTCGACTACGAGCCCTCGGGGGAGCAGGAGGCCGACCTCGTGAAGGTCGACATCCTGCTGCACGGCGACCCGGTGGACGCCTTCAGCTCGATCGTGCACCGCGACAAGGCGTACAACTACGGCGTCGCCATGGCCGAGAAGCTCAAGGGCCTGATCCCTCGCCAGCAGTTCGAGGTGCCCATCCAGGCGGCCATCGGCGCCCGGGTGATCGCGCGCGAGACCGTACGCGCCATCCGCAAGGACGTGCTCGCCAAGTGCTACGGCGGTGACATCAGCCGCAAGCGCAAGCTGCTGGAGAAGCAGAAGGAGGGCAAGAAGCGCATGAAGATGGTCGGCCGGGTCGAGGTGCCCCAGGAGGCCTTCGTCGCCGCGCTGTCCACCGGCGGCGAGTCGTCGGAGAAGCGCTGACGGTGCCCGCCCTCACCGGGCCGGCTCGGCTGCGCCAGCATGTCTGAGCCTGTACGTCCCACGGCCGGCTTCTCGCAGGGCCGGCTGACGCTGGGTCTGTGCATCGGCATCACCGCCATCGCGTTCGAGTCCATGGCCGTCAGCACGGCCATGCCTGCGGCCGCCGCGGCCCTGGGTGCGACGAGCTGGTACGCCTGGGCGTTCTCGATCTTCCAGGCCGCCATGCTGTTCGCCAACATCGCGGCAGGGCGCCTGTGCGACCGCATCGGGCCCGTACGCCCCATGCTCGTCGGCATGGTCGTGTTCGCGGCCGGTCTCGTGGTCGCCGGCCTCGCGCCGACCATGGCCCAGCTGGTCGTGGGGCGCGCTGTCCAGGGTCTGGGCGGCGGCGCCATCAATGTCGCCCTGTACGTCGTGATCGCCCAGGTGTACGCCCCAATGGCTCGGCCACGGGTCATGTCGTGGACGTCCACCGCCTGGGTGCTGCCCGGCCTGGTGGGTCCCCTCGTCTCCGGGTGGATCACCACCACCTTCAGCTGGCACTGGGTCTTCGGCGCGGTCCTGCCTGTGCTGGTGCTGGCCGCGGCGCTGATGGTGCCGATCCTGCTGCGCGTGGAGGCCGACCGCGTGGAGAGCCCCGCGGCCGACCCCGACCCCGACCCGGCTCCGGTCTGGGCAGCCGGCCTCGCCGCGCTCGCCGTGCCGTTGCTCCAGTACGCCGCGCAGCGGCCGGGGTGGACGAGCGTCCCCGTGGCTCTGGTGGCCGTCGCGCTGCTGGCGGCCGGCCTCCCGCGACTCCTGCCCGCGGGAATCTGGACGCTGCGCCCCGGCCTCGGCCCCGTGATGGTCGTCCGCGCCCTCATCGGCGGCGTCTTCTTCACCACGGAGACCTTCACGGTGCTGATGTTGCAGCAGCTGTACGGGCTGCAGCCGTGGCTGGCGGGCCTGGTGCTGACGATCAGCTCGCTCGGGTGGACGGCCGGCTCCTTCCTGCAGGCCCGGTGGCTGCTGCGGCGTGACGTGCTGATGACCATCGGTGCCACAGGCATCGGCGTGGGAGTGCTGGGCATCATCGCGGTCGTTCTCAGCCGTACCGGCAACTTCTGGCTGATCGGTGTGGTCTGGGTGGTCGCCGGTCTCGGCATGGGGACGGCGTTCGCCAGCACCACGGTGGCCACCATGGCGCTCTCGGGGGGCTCGGAGCAGGGGCGCAACGCCTCGGCGCTGCAGCTCTCGGAGGCCCTCGGCGGGGCCGTCATCGTCGGACTCACCGGAGCCCTGTACGCGTCCCTGCTGCGGCTCGAGGCGGCCGACCTGCACCTGGTGTTCGCGCCGCTGTTCGGGGTCTCGGCGGTGCTGATCCTCTGCTGCCTGCTGATCAGCCGCCGCATCGGCCCGGTCGCCCACTGATCCGTGGGGGACCTCACGCGTGCGCGGTGACGCCCCAGGCCGCGGTTGCTAGGCTCCCCCTCAGGGATCGCCGGGAAGTCTGGTCGGCACAGGTTGGCGCACGCCACGAGCCAGAGGAGCACCAGATGCCCGTTGCCACCCGCTTCCCGTACCTGAGCAGCCGTCGCGAGGCCCGCCGGATCGCGGCGCTGCTGCGCACCGAGACCGTGGGCGGCCTGGTCCTCGTGGCGGCCGCGCTGATCGCCCTGGTCTGGGCAAACTCGCCCTGGAGCGATGCGTACGCCGCGTTGCGCGACACCCGCCTCGGCCCGGCCTCGCTCCACCTGGACCTCACCGTCGGCCAGTGGGCCGCGGACGGCCTGCTGGCGGTGTTCTTCTTCCTGGTCGGGCTGGAGCTCAAGCACGAGTTCGTCGCGGGTGACCTGCGCTCACCCGGGCAGGCGGTGGTCCCGGTCGCGGCGGCCGCCGGGGGAGTGGCCGTGCCCGCCCTCATCTACTGGGCCTTGAACCACGGTGGGCCCGGCGCCGCGGGCTGGGCGATCCCGGCGGCCACCGACATCGCCTTCGCGGTCGCGGTCCTGGCCCTGATCTCGTCACACCTGCCCGCCGCGCTGCGCACCTTCCTGCTCACCCTCGCCGTCGTGGACGACCTGATCGCGATCTGCATCATCGCGATCGCGTACACCGATCACCTCAACCTGGGCGCGCTCCTGCTGGCCCTGGTGCCGATCGCCGTCTTCACCGTGCTGGTGCAGCGCTGGCCCACCTTCTTCACCGGCCACCGCTGGGCGGCGTGGGTGATCCTGCTGCCGCTCGGCGTGGTCACCTGGGCGCTGGTGCATGCCTCAGGCATCCACGCCACCATCGCGGGGGTGGTGCTGGGCATGGCGGTCCCGGTGCGGCGTACGCGGCCGGAGGACTCGAACCGCCCGGCGCTGGCGCGGCAGATCGAGCACGACGTACGGCCGTTGTCGACCGGGGTCTGTGTGCCCCTGTTCGCCCTCTTCGCGGCCGGCGTCACCGTGGGTGGGCTCGACGGCCTCGGGGCAGCGCTCGGCAACCCGGTCACGCTCGGGATCATCACCGGCCTGGTGCTGGGCAAGCCGGTCGGCATCGTCGCCTCGACGTTCCTGCTCACGCGGCTCCGGCACGTACGGCTGGACGGCACTATCGCCTGGGCGGACCTGATCGGGATGGGTTTCCTGGCCGGCATCGGCTTCACGGTGTCGCTGCTGGTGACCGAGCTCAGCTTCCCGGCCGGGTCGCCGCTGGCCGAGGACGGCAAGCTCGGCGTGCTGCTGGCCTCGCTCACCGCGTCGCTGCTGGCCGCCGTGATGCTCGGGGCCCGCAACCGGCACCACAAGGCCGTGGAGGTGGCGGCGGCGGAGACCGCAGCACAGCCGGACGACCCGGTCGAGTGAGTCAGATGGCGGCGTGTCAGATGACGGGGCGTGTCCGCGCGACCCGGCGCCGGTGCAGCAGCCACGCAGCGAGCCCGCCGCCGATGGCACCACCCAGGTGGCCCTGCCACGACACCCCGGCGCTGAACGGCAGCACACCGCTCAGCAGCACGGACCCGTACAGGAACATCACCACCAGCCCCAGCACGATGTGCTTCCAGTCACGGCTGAGGAAGCCGCGAACGACCAGGTAGACGATCCAGCCGAACACGATGCCCGAGGCGCCGATGATCAGGTGGTGCAGCGGGGTCAGCAGCCAGGCCATCAGCCCGGAGGTGATCCAGCTGATGACGGTGGAGACGACCCATTGCCGCACGCCGGTCGTCCAGATGGCCGTGCCGAGCACGAACAGCGGGATCGAGTTGGCCGCCACGTGGCCGAAGCCGAGGTGGAGGAGCGGGGCGAACAGGATTCCGCTCAGCCCCGAGAGCTCCCAGGAGCGGATGCCGAACCCGTCAAGCGCGTGGCCCGTCAACGTGTCCACGACCTCGATCAGCCACAGGGCCGCGACCACCACCGCCATCACGACGGCCCCTGGCGGAGCCGGGTCGTGTCGATGCCCAGTCTCTGCATGCGCCCAGGATGACAGCCGGGCGCAACATGACACGTCGGGGCGCCGACGCCTATCGTTCCTAGATGCCCAGGACGCGGACCCGCTGATGGCCGGACCTCTTCCCCCGGGCGATCCGGTGCCCGACGACGGCAGCCTGCCGGGCGAGGCGCTGGCCGGCTCGGCCGAGCGGCCGCTCAGTCTCTACGTCCACGTGCCGTTCTGCCGTGCGCGGTGCGGCTACTGCGACTTCAACACCTACACCGCTTCGGAACTGGGCGCGGATCCCGGCGCCTCCCGCGACTCGTACACCGCCGCCCTCCACGCCGAGGTCGCCCTCGCTCGCCGTGTGCTGGGCGAGCGTCGGGTCACCACCGTCTTCGTGGGCGGCGGCACGCCGACCCTGCTGCCCAGCGCGGAGCTGGTGGCGGTCCTCGACGCCGTACGCGACGCGTTCGACCTGGCCGGCGACGCCGAGGTGACCACCGAGGCGAACCCGGAGTCGGTGACCCCGGCCTCGTTGGCGGAGCTGCGCGCGGGCGGGTTCACGCGGCTGTCGTTCGGCATGCAGTCGGCGGCGCCGCACGTGCTGGCCACCCTCGACCGGGTGCACACGCCTGGCCGCCCGGCGAGGGCGGTCGCCGAGGCCCGCGCGGCCGGGTTCGACGACGTCTCGCTCGACCTGATCTACGGGACGCCGGGGGAGTCGCTCTCCGACTGGCGGGGGTCGCTGGAGACTGCGCTCGCCGCCGAGCCAGACCACGTCAGCGCGTACGCCCTGATCGTCGAGGAGGGCACCGCCCTGGCCCGGCGCGTGAAGCGGGGAGAGCTGCCGATGCCCGACGACGACGACCTGGCCGACAAGTACCTGCTGGCCGACGAGCTGCTGGTCGCAGCCGGGCTGGGGTGGTACGAGCTGAGCAACTGGGCGCGCCCCGGCCACGAGTGCCGCCACAACGTCGCGTACTGGCGCTCGGCCGACTGGTGGGGCCTCGGCCCGGGCGCCCACTCCCACGTCGGCGGGGTGCGGTGGTGGAACGTGAAGCACCCCGCGACGTACAGCATGCGCCTCGCCGAGGGCCGGAGCCCGGGCCACGGGCGCGAGGTGCTCGACGCCGAGACCCGGCGTACGGAGCGGGTGCTGCTGGAGCTCCGGCTCGCCGAGGGGCTCGACCCGGCCGTGCTCACACCGACAGAGCAGGACCGCGTCCCCGGTCTGCGGGAACGCGGTCTGCTCTCGGGGTCCACGAGCCGGCTGCGGCTCACCCGTGAGGGGCGGCTGCTCGCCGACGCGGTCGTGCGCGACCTGCTCGACTGAGGTCGTCTGCACAACCGGTGTGCATATGTGCGCTGGTCGCCGCTGAGGGCACCTGCGCACGTATGCGCACCGGTTGTGCAGGTGCCTCGTCAGAGGGCGGCGTTCGTCTCGCCGGTGAGGCCCGTGTCGGCGCTCGGGTCGCCGACCGGGATGGCGTCGTCGAGGGCATCCTCGTCGCCGTCGAGCTCGACCACATAGAGGTCACCGTCGGCCGCGTCCCGGTCGTACGCCTCCGTCAGGGTCCGGGCCGGCTCCTCGGCGCCGGGCTGGTCGTCCGCCTCGCCGCGGGAGTCGGGAGCGCCGTAGGCCGTGCCCTCCTCCGGCTCCTCCTGGAGGATGCGCTGCTCGATGGTCTCGCCGCGGCCCTCCTCGGCGCCGACCAGCTCGGCGCCGCGGGGCTGGCGGTCCGGCGGCGACCACGGCACGTTGTCGGTCGAGGTCGGGTCGTCGAGGTTGACGTCGGCGTCGGCCTGCTGCTCGAGGTCACGCTGCGCGTAGCCCCAGTCGCCCTCGCCCTGCTCGTTCGAAAGATCGCTCATGGCCCCATCCTTGCCGTGATCCGGTGCGGCGACAACGCGTACGCCCGAAGGGCCGCCCGCGGGTCGGCCGGGTGGCCGGGGAGCGCGCGGCTAGCCTGTCGCGGGTGTCAGACCGCTACCGCGACGTGCTCGCCCCCGAGAACCGGCCCAAGAAGACCCCGCCGCCGAAGGTCCCGCTCGCCAAGGACATGGTGGTCGAGGAGGGGCTGACCGGGTTCTGCGGCGCCGTCGTGCTGTGGGAGAACGGCATCGTGGTGCTGGAGGACCGCAAGCTCAAGCGCCGCTCGTTCCCGATGGGCACCGGCTTCCTCCTGGAGGGCAAGCCGGTCGAGCTGGTCGCCCCGCCGCGTACGGCACCGCCGAAGGCGACCCACACCGCCTCCGGCTCCCGCATCGGCGAGGTCGGCCCGGCCAAGGTGGCCGCCCCCTCCCGGATCTACGTCGAGGGCCGCCACGACGCCGAGCTGGTCGAGAAGGTCTGGGGCGACGACCTGCGCCACGTCGGGGTCGCCGTCGAGTTCCTGGGCGGCATCGACGACCTGCCGGCCATCGTCGCCGAGTTCGCCCCCACCCACGAGCGGCGGCTCGGGGTGCTGGTCGACCACCTCGTGCCCGGGAGCAAGGAGTCCCGCATCGTCGAGCAGGTCGCGCGCGGCCCGTACGGGACGTTCGTGCTCGTCACCGGGCACCAGCACATCGACATCTGGCAGGCGGTCAGGCCGGAGACCGTAGGGATCAAGGCCTGGCCGTCGGTCCCCAAGGGGGAGGACTGGAAGTTGGGCACCTGCCGGCGCCTGGGCTGGCCCCACGGGTCGCAGGCGGACACGGCGATGGTCTGGCGCTCGATCCTGGCCAAGGTGCGTACCTGGAAGGACCTCGACCGCGGCCTGGTCACCGAGGTGGAGCGCCTGATCGACTTCACGCAGGACATCTGAGGAGCAACTGACGGCAACAGGGCGGCAGCAGGGGGCGCGGGGGCATCTACTGGGCCCTCGACCGTGCTCGACGTTCACACAGGAGTCGCCCCCGATGAGCAACCTCACCGCCGAGCAGGAGGCCGCCAAGGCCAGGCTGCCGTTCTCGTCCGTCTTCGGCTACGGCTTGGGCGACTTCGCGAACAACCTGGCCTTCTTGCTGTAAACGTCGTTCCTGCTGTACTACTACACCGACGTCGCGGGCATCTCGGCGGCCGCGGTGGCCACGATGTTCCTCGTCGTGCGGTTGTGGGACGCGTTCGCCGACCTGATCGCCGGTCGTCTCGTCGACCGCACCATGACCCGGTGGGGCAAGTTCCGCCCCTTCATCCTGTTCTTCGCCGTGCCGCTGCTGTTCCTCAGCTTCCTCACCTTCCGGGTCCCGGCCGGTCTCGGTGACGGCACGAAGCTGCTCTACGCCTACCTCACGTACGCGGTCCTGGGCCTGCTCTACTCGCTGGTCAACATCCCTTACGGGTCGCTGGCCTCCGCCATGACGCAGTCAGTCAACGAGCGGGCCAAGCTCGTGGCCGCGCGAGCCTTCGGGGCCGCGGTCGGCGGTGTCCTGCTGTCGTACTACATCGGCGCCAAGGTGTCCGACGTCCGCAAGCTGCGCACCACCCTCGCGCCGGCCGACTACCAGGCGCGGGTGCAGAGCATCTTCACGCAGACCACGCTGGCCTTCATCGTGCTCGGCTCGATCTGCTACTTCCTCACCTTCCTGCTGACCAAGGAGGGCGTGGTCCGCACCCAGCCGAGCGTGTCGATGAAGGAGACCTTCGCCACCCTCAAGGTGAACAAGCCGCTCGGCATCCTCTGCGCCGCCAGCTTCTTCTACCTGATCGGCCTGTTCGCGGTCGGCGGCTCGTCGGCCTACTACGCGCAGTACATCCTGGGCGACATCGCCTACACCGGCCCGATGGCGCTGGTGAACTCCGGCATCGCGCTGCTGATCACGCCGATCATTCCCTGGCTGATCGGGAAGTTCGGCAAGAAGAACGTCTTCCAGTACTGCGGTCTGTTCACGGTCGTCGGCGGTGTGTCGCTGTTCTTCGTGCCCGCCGGTGCGCTGGTCCTGGCCCTGGTCTTCCTGGCCATCAAGGGCGTCGGCGCCTCGCTCATCAACACGTCATGTTCGGCCTCGAGGCTGACACCGTCGAGTACGGCGAGTGGAAGACCGGCAAGCGGTCGGAGGGCGCCACCTACGCACTGTTCTCCTTCACCCGCAAGATCACGCAGTCGATCGGTGGTGCCCTGGGTGCCGCGATGCTCGCCGCCGGCGGGTACATCTCGGCTTCCGCGGCCAACCCGTCGCCCGTGCAGCCCGAGTCGGCGCTCACGACGATCCGGTTCACGATCGGCCCGCTGCCGGCCATCGCGGCGGTGCTCGCGATGCTGGTGTTCTGGAAGTACCCGCTGACCGACAAGGTCTTCGACCAGATCCGCGACGAGTCCGAGGCCCGCAAGGCCGTCTCGGGGCACCTGGTGCTCTCCGACGGCGAGGAGATCGAGACCCAGCGCTGAGCCTGCATCGCCGAGTCGCCGGCCCGGGCCCCCTGCGTGGGGTCCGGGCCGCGCCGTCCCCCGGGCTCCGCGAAGGACTGTCGGAGCCCGCCGATATCCTTCGCGCATGACGATCTCCCGGCCCACATCCGAGCTGCGCGGCCTCACGTCGGGCGAGGTCGCGAGCCGGGTCGCGGCCGGCCAGACCAACCGCACCGAGCAGGTCACCAGCAGGCCCCTGTCCGAGATCGTCAGGGCCAACGTCTTCACCCGGTTCAACGGTCTGCTGGGCGCCATCCTGGTGCTGGTGCTGCTGACCGGCTCCTGGAAGAACGCGCTGTTCGGCCTGGCGCTGGTCTTCAACTCGGTGCTGGGCATCGCCCAGGAGTGGCACGCCAAGCGCAAGCTCGACTCGCTGGCGGTGCTCCACGCCCCGACGGCCACCGTCCTGCGCGACGGCGAGCAGGTGACCCTCGACACCGGCGAGGTCGTGCAGGGCGACGTGGTGCGGCTCCAGCAGGGCGACCAGGTGTGCGCCGACGGGCCGCTGCTGGTCGCCGAGAACCTCGACGTCGACGAGTCCAACCTCACAGGTGAGTCTGACTCCGTCGCCAAGACCCCCGGCGACCCGGTGTCGAGCGGCACGGTGGTCGTGGCCGGTTCCGGCTGGTTCACCGCTGAGGTGGTCGGGGCGTCGGCCACGGCGCAGAAGCTCGCGGGCGAGGCGCGGCAGTTCACCCGCGCCCACTCCGAGGTGCAGCACTCGACGAACGTGCTGCTGCGATGGCTCACCTGGGTCGTGATCGTCGCGCTGCCGATCTCCGTGGTCTCCCAGTGGCGTGCCGTCGGCGACCTGGGCTGGCGGCAGGTGGTGCTCCGTGCCGCTGCCGGCATGGTGGGGCTGGTGCCGGAGGGCCTCGTGGTGCTGACGACGCTGGCGTTCCTGCTGGCCGCGCTGCAGCTGACGCGCAAGCAGGCGCTGGTCCAGGAGCTGCCGGCGGTGGAGGGCCTGGCCCGGGTCGACGTGATCTGCGTCGACAAGACCGGCACGCTTACCGAGGGCACGATCGCGTACGAGGAGATGCAGCCGCTCCCCGGCGCGGACCCGGGCCGCGTGACCCAGGTGCTGGGAGCCCTGTGCCACGGCGAGGGGCAGAACCAGACGGGGCGGGCGATCGCGGCGGCCGTCCCCGACCCCGGGCTCACCGTGACCGAGCGGGTGGCGTTCTCCTCGGCCCGGCAGTGGAGCGGCGGTGTCGTCGACGGTGAGCCCTGGGTGATGGGCGCCCCCGAGGTGCTGGCGCGGGGGGACGACGAGCTGCTGGCCCAGGTCGGGACCATCACCGACACCGGCCGCCGGGTGCTGGTGCTGTGCTCGGCGGAACGGCTGCCCGGGCCTGATGGCGGGCTGTCGGGTGCCCGGCCGGCGGCGCTGGTGGTGCTCTCGGAGGTCATCCGCGACGACGCGCGGCAGACGCTCCAGTTCTTCGCCGAGCAGGGAGTCCGGGTGATCGTGATCTCGGGCGACACCCCGCGTACGGTCGCGGCGGTGGGCCGCCGCGTGGGCCTCGACGTGGGCGAGCCGGTGGACGCGAAGACGCTCCCCGACGACCCGGCTGCGCTCGCCGACGTCGTGGAGCGCACGACGGTGTTCGGCCGGGTCACCCCGCCCCAGAAGCGCGCGCTGGTGCGGGCGCTGCAGTCCCAGGGCCACGTGGTCGCGATGACCGGCGACGGCGTCAACGACGTGCTCGCGCTCAAGGACGCCGACATCGGCATCGCCATGGGCAACGGCGCGCAGGCGACGAAGGCGGTCGCCCAGCTGGTGCTGCTCGACTCCCGGTTCTCCCACCTCCCCAACGTGCTCGCTGAGGGCCGCCGCCTGATCGGCAACGTGGAGCGGGTGGCCGCGCTCTTCGTCACGAAGAACGTGATGAGCGCGGTGGCCATCGTCGCGGCAGCGGTGCTCGGGCTGGCCTACCCCTTCCTGCCTGCCCAGCTCACGCTGGTCTCCACGCTCACCATCGGCATCCCGGCTGCCATCTTGGCGCTGGGGCCGAACTCGCAGCGGTACCGGCCGGGGTTCCTGCGCAGGGTGCTCACGATCGCGATACCCGCCGGCGTCATCAGCGGGCTCACCGCGTTCGTCGTCTTCGCGCTGCTGGCCACCGGGCCCGGCGGGGGAGCAGTGGCCAGCACGGCCGCCCTCACCGCGCTGCTGATGACCAGCTTCTGGCTGCTGGGTTGCCTGGCCCGTCCGTACGCGCCGTGGAAGGTGGCGGTCATCGTCGTCATGGTGGCCCTGGCCGCGCTCGCGTACCTGCTGCCGGTGGGCCGCGCGTTCTTCTCGATCGCCCCGAGCCCGGACGCGCTCCTGTACGGCCTCGTGGGAGGCGCCATCGGTGCAGCGATCGTCGAGATCGCCTACCGGGTGTCGCGCGGCAGCGAGCCGACGCCGGAGGCGGGCCACGCGACGCACCGGCACCGGCAGCCACCGAGCCCGGCCGAGCGTCCGCTGGGCACGCGCCCACACACGGCGCCGCCTCATGAGCACCATCGTCCCGAGCAGAGGCGACGGTCATGACCGGCGCGCTCGACATCCTGGCGCTGATGCAGGACGTGGCGGCCCGCGTGATCACGCCGCGGTTCCGGAGCCTCAGCAGCGCGGAGATCCACGAGAAGCAGCCGGGCGACCTGGTCACGGTGGCCGACCGGGAGTCGGAGGCCGAGATCACCGCGGCGTTGCGGTCCGCGTACCCGGACGCCCTGGTGGTGGGGGAGGAAGCCACCTTCGCCGACCCGGGCCTGCTCCGCGTTCTGCCGGTGGCCGAGCACGCGTTCGTCGTCGACCCGGTCGACGGCACCCGCAACTTCGTGAATGGCAGCCCCGACCACGCCGTCATGGTGGGCGAGCTGGTGCGCGGCGAGGGGGTGCGGGGCTGGATCTGGCAGCCCGAGCACCAGCGCGCGTACGTGGCGGAGCAGGGTTCCGGCGTGACCTGCAACGACGAGCGCCTGTCCGCGCTGCCCCGGAGCGAGCGCCCGGTGGTGGAGGCCTCGAGCCGCGGTCTGCGGGGCATGGATCCGGAGCTCGTGGGCGCCGTCGGGGCGACGCGGTTCTGCTGCGGTGTCGACTACCCGCGTCTGCTGACAGGCGAGATCGACGCGCTGGTGTACGGGCCGCGCCCGAAGCCCTGGGACCATGTGCCCGGCGCGCTGATGGTGCGCGAGCTCGGGGGAGAGGCGCGGATGAGCGACGGCGGCCACTGGTCGCCGGCCATCGGTGCGACCTCAGAGGGGCCGACGTCGCACACGCGGCCACGCCTGGTCGTGGCGGCGACGAGAGGCGTGTACGAGACCGTCGTGCGAGCAGCCTTCCATGGCTGACCGTTGGTGCCGGGCCTGGGGGCGCCCGGGGCTCGCCCCCGAGCGACGGCTGACCCCCCGTGTGGGGGGCGACGCGACCGGGAGCGCGCGATGACCGACGCCCCGCCGAACGCGACGGCGGCCCTGCTGCTCGGCCTGCTGCACGAGGGGCCGAACACCGGTTGGGCCTGGCCGAGACGGCGCAGCACCGGTTCTTCTACTTCTGGACCGTGACGCGCAGCCAGGTCTACCGAGAGCTGGCCACCATGGCCAGGTCCGGGTTGGTCGAGGAGGGGGAGAAGGGCAAGCGCGAGGCGCGACCGTTCACCATCACCGCTGCGGGGCGGGCCGCGTTCACAGTGCGGCTGTCGCAGCGGCCGGGGCCCGGAACCGTACGGCTGCCGTTCCTGCTGACACTCGCCTTCGGCTCCTACCTCGAGCGGGCGGAGATCTCCGAGCCCGCGGTCGGCCAGGCTCGGGCATGACGGATCGTCCCCGCCGGGTGGCGCGACGCCGCGCACTGATGCTCGGCAGCGGCGCGGCCGCCGTCCTCGGCGCGGCGGCCGTCGGCGACGTCGTCAGCGGGCACATGGCCGGCCACCTCGCGTACTGGTGGTGGCGCGACCGCACCGACCCGACCGACGGTGCGCTGCGGCTGGGGATCTCGGTGACTCCTCCATGCTCGGGACCCGTGCCTCCCGGCGGGGAGAGAGCCTGGCCTGACGCACGGCGGCGTACGTGCGATCCGCGTCAGGCAGACCGGTCCACGCCCACAACGCCAGCCCCGGCGGCGGTGGCGTGCGCGAGGTGGTCGAGCGGCACCCTGGCTAGGGTGGCCTCGGTCCGACCGAGGAGCGAGACAGGTGGCTCAGCCGACGCTGCGGGAGCAGGTGTACGAGGTCGTGCGCCTCGTGCCGTCGGGCCGTGTGGTCGCGTACGGGGACATCGCCGAGCTGCTCGGGATGAGCGCCCGGATGGTCGGCCGGTGCATGGCGCTGAACGACCAGCCGGGCCTGCCGTGGTGGCGGGTGGTCAACCGCCAGGGGCGCCTGCCCGTGGGGCTGCTGCCCGAGGCGCTGGCGCACTGGGCCGAGGAGGAGACGCCCGTGGGGCCGGAGGATCGCGTACGGATGACCCTCGCGCTCGCCGACCTGGCCGATCTCGCCGACGCGGCCGAGGAGCGCCTCGGCCCGCTGCCAGGGGCCAGCGGCTGGGGAGGCGACGCGGTCGTGGAGTCTCAGCCGCGCTGACGCGGCACCCCCTCCACGACCCGGTCGGGGCCGATCAGAGGGAGCGCAGCGGCAGCTGGGTCCGGGGCACGTGACCCTGGGCGGCCAGCTCCTCGTACGCGCGGTGGATCGCCGCGCGCGCCCACTCCTCGCCCCAGGGCCACTGGAGATCCTGGTACGAGTACGCGTCCACCTCCTTGATCCCGTTCTGCACGAGCCACTCGCACTGGCCCCAGACGGCGTGCAGACCGGCACGCTGCCAGTTCACGTACGCGTCGTTGACCACCGCGCCGTGGCCGGGGACGACCAGGGTGTCTGGCCGGCAGAGGGTGCCCACCGACTCCAGCACCCGGTGCCACCCCTGGAACGAGGTGGTGTCGTCGACGCCGGGGGGAGCACCCTCCTCGACGAGGTCGCCGGCGAAGAGGACGCGGCGGCCGGGCACCAGCACGGTGAGGTCGCCCTGCGTGTGGGCCGCGCCGAAGTGGCCGATCTCCACGTGGGCGCCCCCCAGGTCTCGGGCCGCGATGCTCGTGACCGGGCGCGAGGGCGGGGTCAGCTCAGTGGCGTCGAACCCGAGCTCCTCGGCCCTGGCCGCTGCACCCGGGGTGGCCAGCGTCGCCGCCACCGTCTCGTGGCCGATCGTCTCCAGGTCAGCGAACGCCGCCAGGCCGTACGCGTGGTCCCAGTGGTGGTGCGTCACCACGACCGTGGTGAGCGGCACCGGGGTGAGCGCGGCGATCGATGCCCGCAGCTCCCGGCCCTGCTCGGGGGAGGACCCGGTGTCGACCAGCAGGCACGCCGACTTCCCGACCACCAGCCCGACGTTCACCCCGGCCGGTTCCAGGGTGGCGTGGTACACGCCCTCGCGGAGCTGCTGCCAGGTGCCGATCTCGAAGTGCGTCACGCTCGTCAGCCTAGAAGACCGCTGAGGAGGCCCAGGCCAGGCCGGCCGCACCTGCACTCTCTGGTCGCTGGGGGCGGCACGAGCACCCCGGCAGAGCGGCGCTAGACTGGCACTCCCTGATGCCGAGTGCCAGCCGGAGGAGGTGCCGCCCATGCTCGACGAACGCAAGCTCGCCGTCCTGAGGGCGATCATCACCGACTACGTGCAGAACTCAGAGCCGGTCGGGTCGAAGGCACTGGTGGAGCGTCACCAGCTCGACGTGTCTCCGGCCACCATCCGCAACGACATGGCGGCGCTGGAAGACGAGGGCTACCTCGCCCAGCCGCACACCTCGGCGGGCCGGATCCCGACCGACAAGGGGTACCGGCTCTTCGTCGACCGCCTCACCGCCGTCAAGCCGCTCTCCCCGGCAGAGAAGCGAGCCATCTCCACCTTCCTCGCCGGCGCCGCCGACATGGACGACGTGGTCGCCCGCACCGTACGGCTGCTCGCGCAGATCACCCAGCAGGTGGCGATCGTGCAGTACCCGGCGGTGTCGACCGCCGTGGTGCGTCACGTCGACCTGGTGCGCCTCCACCGGGGGCGTGCCCTGGTGATCCTCATCACCTCCACCGGCCGTGTCGCCCAGGCCCCTCTGGACATCCCCGTCGACGCAGAGGAAGACGACCTCAGCGCCGCCGGGCAGCGTGTCGCCGCCGCCGTACGCGGTCGTCTCGCCTCCGACGCCGGCCGTGCGCTCGACTCCCTGAGCCCCGATGCGACGCCCCTGGTCACGGCTGCGGCGAGTGCCGTACGCACCCTGCTCGCCTCTGACCCGGCCACACGGGTGGCCGTCGGCGGGGTGCCGAACCTGACCAGGTTCGGCGACCAGTTCGAGAGCACCGTGAAGCCGGTGCTCGAGGCGCTCGAGGAGCAGGTGGTGCTGCTGCGCCTGCTCGGTGACGCCCACGCCGACGTGACCGTGCGCATCGGTCACGAGAACGAGCTCGTCACCTTGCACTCCACCTCCGTCGTGGCCAGTGGCTACGGCATCGCCGACGACGTCTGGGCGATGCTCGGCGTCGTCGGCCCGACCCGCATGGACTACCCCTCGACGATGGCGTCGGTGAGGGCCGTTGCCCGCTACGTCGGCCGTTTCCTGGCCGAAGGATGAATCGAGACCGATGACCGACTACTACGAGGTGCTTGGCGTGCCCCGCGACGCCACCGCCGATCAGATCAAGAAGGCGTACCGGCGCCTGGCGATGAAGTACCACCCCGACGTCGCCACCGAGCCGGACGCCGCCGACCGCTTCAAGAGGATCGGCGAGGCGTACGAGGTGCTCTCCGACAGCACCAAGCGCGACGTCTTCGACCGCGGCGGCGACCCGATGGGCGGCGGCGGCATGGGCGGCGGCTTCCCGCCCGGCTTCGGCGGCGGGTTCGACTTCACCAACCTCGTCGACGCGATGTTCGGCGGGGGCGGCATGCAGCGTGGCCCGCGCTCGCGCACCCAGCGCGGGCAGGACGCCCTGGTACGCCTCCGGCTGACCCTCGCCGAGGCCGCCTTCGGCATCACCAAGCCGCTCACGGTCGACACCGCCGTGCTGTGCCCCCGCTGCAGCGGCAGCGGCTCGGCCGGCGGCGAGCCGGTGACCTGCACCACCTGTCACGGCGCCGGCGACGTGGTGACGGTGCAGCGCTCGTTCCTGGGCGACATCCGCACCGCGCAGCCGTGCCCGACCTGCCGTGGCTACGGCACCGTGATCCCGAACCCGTGCCCGGAGTGCTCCGGCGAGGGTCGGATCCGCTCCCAGCGCACGCTCAACGTGAAGGTGCCGCCGGGTGTCGCCACCGGCAACCGCATCCACCTCGACGCCCAGGGCGAGGTCGGCACCGGCGGCGGGGCGGCGGGCGACCTGTACGTGGAGCTGCAGATCGCCGAGCACGAGACCTTCAAGCGTGACGGCGACGACCTGCAGGTGGTGATCCGGGTGCCGATGACCGCGGCGGCCCTGGGCACCTCCATCACCCTGCCCACCCTGGAGGCCGAGCGCGACGACCAGGACCCCGACCAGGTCAGCGTCGAGGTCGACGTGCCCGCGGGTACCCAGTCCGGCACCCGGGTCGAGGTCAAGGACCGGGGCGTGCCGAGGCTGCGGGGCAACGGCCGCGGCGACCTCTTGGTGACCGTCCTCGTGCAGACCCCCACCAAGCTCGACGAGGACCAGCGCTCGCTGCTGCGCGGCCTGGCCGAGATGCGCGGGGAGACCGCCCCCGAGGCCCAGGTCCACAAGCCCGGCCAGAAGGGCGTCTTCGGCTGGCTGAAGGAGGCGTTCGGCGGGTGAGCGACGGGTTCTTCCTGGCCGACCTCGCCGACACCGTGACGGTCGGCGACACGGTCACGCTCTCGGGGCGAGAGGGTCACCACGCGTCAGTGGTGCGCCGCATCGCCGTGGGCGAGCGGGTCACGCTGGCCGACGGCCACGGCCTCGGCGTACGCGGCCCGGTGACCGCGACCCGCAAGGACGGTCTCGACGTGCAGGTCGACGAGGTGCTCCACGCGCCCGCGCCGCGGCCGCGGTTCGTGTGCGTGCAGGCGATCCCGAAGAACGATCGGGTGGAGCAGGCCATCGACCTGCTCACCGAGGTCGGCGTGGACGAGATCGTGCCCTGGCAGGCGTCCCGCTCCATCGTGCGCTGGCAGGGGGAGCGCGGCGAGAAGGCCCACGCGAAGTGGGTCACCACGGCGCGCGAGGCGGCCAAGCAGTCCCGGCGGCTGCGGGTGCCGAAGGTGGCACCGCTCGCCACCACCGCCGAGGTCGCCGAGCGCCTGCGGCGGGCCGAGTGCGCGTACGCCCTGCACGAGTCGGCCACCACGGCCATCGTCGAGCAGCGGCCGGCCGGCGCCGACGTGGTGTTCGTGATCGGCCCCGAGGGTGGCATCGCGCCCGACGAGCTGGCCGCGTTCGAGGCCGCTGGCGCCATCCCCGTCCTGATGGGGGAGACGGTGCTGCGCACCTCCACCGCCGGCGGCGTGGCGCTGGTGCAGCTGCGGCTGCTGACCGAGCTGGGCCGCGGAGCGTGACCGGGTTCGGGTTCGAGGTCGGTACGCGGCTCGACGGCACCCAGGGCCGTACGGGCGTCATCACCACCCCGCACGGCACCATCCGTACACCGGCGTTCACCGTGGTCGGCACCAAGGCCACGGTGAAGGCGCTTCTCCCCGAGCAGGTCGCCGACCTCGGCGCGCAGGCGGTGCTCGCGAACGCATACCACCTGTTCCTTCAGCCCGGCGCCGACGTCGTCGACGAGGCCGGGGGCCTGGGCCGCTTCATGGGCTGGCCGGGCCCGACGTTCACCGACTCCGGCGGCTTCCAGGTGATGAGCCTGGGCGTGGGGTTCAAGAAGGTGCTCGCCATGGACACCCGCGGGCTCACCAGCGACGACGTGGTGGCCGAGAACGCGGCCCGGCTGGTGCAGGTCGACGACGACGGGGTCACCTTCACCTCGCACCTCAACGGCGACCGGCACCGGTTCACGCCCGAGGTGAGCATGCAGATCCAGCACCAGCTCGGCGCCGACGTGATGTTCGCCTTCGACGAGCTCACCACGCTGATGAACACCCGCGACTACCAGGAGCGCTCCGTGAAGCGCACGGAGGCCTGGGCGGCACGCTGCCTGGCCGAGCACGCCCGGCTCACGCGGGAGCGGGTCGGCAAGCCCTACCAGGCGCTGTACGGGGTCGTGCAGGGCGCGCAGTACGAGGACCTGCGACGCCAGGCGGCCAGCGGGCTGGCGACGCTGGAGGTCGACGGGCAGCGGTTCGACGGGTACGGCATCGGGGGCGCCCTGGAGAAGGAGAACCTCGGCACCATCTGCACCTGGGTCTCCGAGTCGCTGCCGGAGGACAAGCCCCGCCACCTGCTCGGCATCTCCGAGCCCGACGACCTGTTCGCCGGGGTGGCCGCCGGCGCCGACACCTTCGACTGCGTGAACCCGTCACGGGTGGCCCGCAACGGGGCGATCTACACCGCACGCGGCCGGTACAACGTGAACACCGCCGCGCACCGGCGAGCGTTCGGCCCGCTCGAGGAGGGGTGCGGCTGCTACACCTGCACCCACCACACCCGGGCGTACCTGCACCACCTGTTCAAGGCCAAGGAGATCCTCGCCTCGACGCTCGCCACGATCCACAACGAGTGGTTCACCGTGCACCTGCTCGACGCCATCCGCGACGCCCTCGACGCCGGTCAGTTCGACGCGTTCCGTACGGAATGGCTCGGCGCGTATGGCACCGGGCGGCTCTGACCATGGCGACCTCCCTGCCCGGCGGCAGCGTCCACGACCTCCCGACGACCTGCGCAGCGCGCTGACGGACGACGCCGATGCCGCCACGACCTGGCGCGACCTGACCGAGCTGGGCCGCAACGAGTTCATCTGCTGGGTGACCTCGGCGAAGAAGGACGAGACCCGCGCCCGCCGCATCCGCCGCACGCTGGAGGAGATGGCCGAGGGCAAGCGTCGCCCGTGCTGCTGGCCCGGCTGCGACCACAGGGAGCGCACCGGGCGCCGACCCGGGCCTGGCGCCCCCACGCACTAACCTCCGGGGTATGCGCACGCTGACCGAGGTCATCCGGCTGGCCGATCACGCGGCCCGCCTCTGGGTGGCGGGGTTCTGGTGGCTGGGCGCCTGGTTCCTCCTCGGCACCGCCGGTCACCTGGGGCTGCTGTGGGCGTCGGCCGCCGCGGGGCCGAGACCCGCTCTGGCGACCGCCCTGTTCATCACCGCGGTGCTGCTGCAGGTCGGGTCGCTGGTGCTGATGATCCACTCCGTGGTGCCGCTGATGCGCACGCCGCTGGCCGTGCGAGCCGGGGCGGCCAGCCGCCCGGACCGGATACCGGCCACCGTCTGGGAGCACGAGAGCCCCCTGCAGGTCCTCACGATGGCCATCGGCCCGTTCCTCGTCGTGTACGCGGCGTGGCAGCTCGTCGATCAGGAGGTCGTCCGGCTCTACGTCCGCAACGAGATCGTGTACGGCAACGCGCTCGGCGTCAACCGGGAACGCTGGTCCGTGAACCTCGACTGGTGGCGGTTCTACCTGGCTGTCGCTGCCGGCGCCTGGTTGCTGCAGAGGCTCGGCTCCCCGCTGGAGCGCACACTCCGGGGGCGGGCCCGCACGGTGACCGCCGTCGTGATGACGGTCTGCGAGGCGGTCTGGACGTTCTGCTCCTTCCTCGCACTCTTCACCCTGGTCCCCAAGGCCGCGGACTGGGTCTCCCACCGCCGCGCCGTCGTCTGGCTCACGGAGCGCTGGTACGCCCTCGTCGACCTGCTGCCTGACCTGCGGCTGCCCTTCGGGCTCACCCTGCCCACGGCGCTGCTCGACCTGGGGCGGTGGGTGTCCACCGATCTGTGGCCGGCGTTCGGCGACGCCGTCGCCCTGCCGTTGATGTGGGTCGCTCTCACCGCCACCGTCGTGGGGTGGCGGGAGTTCCGAGCGCGGGACGTGGTCGCCGTGGTGCGTGGCGAGGCCCCGACCGCCGATGACGACGTGGCCCCGGTGCGGCGAACCGCCCGCGGCGCAGTCATCAGCGCAGCCCGCGCGGCCACCGCTGATCTGCGCGACAAGTACGTGCCGATCCTCACCGCGCTCGGACTCGTGCTTCGCACCGGGGCGCGGTTCCTCGGGGCGTACCTTCTGCTGTCGGCGCTGCTGCGTTTCGTGATGACCTGGCTGCTGATCGGGCTGAAGCGGTGGCTGGGCACCGGCGACCTCGAGTGGTGGCTGGCCACGGCCACCCCGATCCAGGTGGTCCACGACCTGCTGCTCACCACGGCTGGGGTCGCCCTGCACGTCGCCGCGTTCGACCGGGTCATGGCGAGCGCGACAGGGGCGCCCTGGACGCGCCTAGGAGGCGGGGGAGGGCAGCCCCAGCAGCAGACGGGCGACGTCTCGCAGACGCTCGGGGGCTGACGGGATCTCCAGCGGCGTGGGGTGCCTCAGCGAGCCCAGGCCCACCGCAGGGCGTCGGGCAGGATGGCACCGCCGTTGGTCATGCTGTGGCCACCTTCGCGCAGCACCAGCCGCATGTCGTAGCCCGCCTTCGCCAGCGCTGCCGCCACGAGCAGGTTCTCGGCGAACCAGTTGTGCTCGGGCTCGTTCCAGTGCAGGTCCCGATGAGCGGCGGTCAGCAGCACCCGCAGCGGCTTGCGGGGGGTCGACTCGATGAGCCGGGGGTACGGGTTGCCGCCGGGAATCTGGGCGAAGCTGCCCCCCAGCGAGATGACGCGGCCGAAGGCGTCTGGACGATGCCAGCCGGCCGTGAAGGCCCCATTGCCCCCGCTGCTGCCCCCGCACGCGAGACGACTGCGCGGATCGTCGCTCAGCCGCACATGCTCGCCGGCCAGGCCCAAGACGTGGTCCGCGAGGAAGTCGGCGAACCTGGAGTCGGGGGTGTCGTACTCGACGTTGCGGTTCCGGTGCTCGGCCGCGCCGCCCGCCGCGGGGACCACCCCGGGATCGACGAAGATCCCCACCATCGGCGGCAGGGCTCCCGCGGCGACCAGGTTGTCGAGCACGGTGCCGGCCCGGAAGGGCCCTGCGGGGTCGAGGTACAGCGCCCCGTCCAGCATGAGTGTCGCCGCCAGCGGACGACCTTGGGGCAGGCCTGCCGGCACGTGCAGCCACACCCGGCGGCGAGTTCTGGGATAGGACGGCGGATCGTCGATGCGCAGCTCGACGAGCTGCCCCGGGGCGACCCCTGCCCTGGCTGCGGAGTCGGGGCCGTGCTCGTACTCGACGTCCTCCTGCTCCAGGGACAAGGGCGCGTACGGGATGCTCAGCACGTGCCCACGTTAGCGCGCGCCGTCACCAGCCCCCGCGCCGGAGGAGACGGGCTGACCACGACTGGCCAGGGCAGAAGCCTCAGATGTCGACGATGATCGAGTCGAGCAACCGCTCGCCCACCGCGATCCGCACCTGCTGGAGCTTGGACTCCCTGGGGACGAAGAAGAACCAGTGCCCCGTGACGGGGCCCTCTGCGAGCCGTTTGCTCCCGGGGCAGTGGCCCGCCTGCAGACCCATGGCCTTCAGGCTGAGGTCGGGAGAGTCGGCCTGGGCGTAGTGGCTGCCGTCCTCGTCGACGACCTGGAGGTGGCAGTAGAAGGCGTCACGCACCTCGTCGGTGTGCCGCCCACGGTCCACCCAGGTCTCCTGCATCTCGACCACGACCAGCCGCCGCCCGCGCTCCGTGAGATCCACCGTGCGTCCCGCTCGGTCGACGACCTCGTCAAGGCTGGTGACGCCCAAGACGCGCAGCTCCATGCCCTCCGCCCGGGCAGGCTGGTCGCGGTAGACGCGTGCCAGCGGCGGTGGGGAGACGATGTGGACGTCAGAGATGGCCTGCGCAGTCAGCAGGCCGGCGGTCAGCGCCAGGCCGCAGACGAAGGCGACCGGGCCCCGCCCACGGAGGGGCGACCTCATCGGACCACCTCCACGCGTGCCGCCGGCAGCGTCTCGCTCGCCGTGACCGGCGCCTGGTCCAGCGGCCCCAGGTCGACGTCGAGCTGGCGCTGGGGGAAGTAGAACGACGAGGTGGGGAAGACCCGGGCGGCGGTGAGCCGCAGCCCGGGGAGCGCGTCGCGGGGGACGGCGGCGTACCGGGGCCAGACCACCCGGAAACCTCGGCCGGTCGTGGTGTCGGCCCGGTCGCCGCTGAGCCTGTACGTCCGCCCCTCGCGGTCGGCGAGCCGCAAGGTCACCATGCGCTGCTCGGGCGTCGTCCACTCCAGCTCGACCGTCACGAGAACCACGACGCCGTCGAGCGGCTGTACGGTTTCCTTCGCCCCGGGATCGGTGACCTCGCTGGTCAGCGTCACCTGCGAGACCCGTACCCGCACGCCGTCGACCTCGGCCCACTGCCCGGCGACCCCGGGCACCACGGTCCGCTCGGACTCCATCGTCTCCGGGTCGGGCGTCTGCACCGCCACCACCGCCGTGAGCGCCAGGCAGACCAGCAGGCCGAGAAGACCGTCGAGACGCCGGCGCAGACCCTGGCGCGCCGGTCGCTGCGCGGGAGCGCTCATCGCGGTCTCCGGTCGGCCGCGGTCAGGTCGAGGTGCCCGCGAGGGCCTGCCGCCACCCAGTAGGGGGTGCTGTAGGGCAGGTCCTCCAACTTCTGGTCCATCACCACGACGCGGATCGGCAGGTCGCCCGGGGGCTGCTTCTCGGGCAGCTCGACCCTGAGCAGAAGCGTGGTCCGCACTCCGGGCTGGCACAACGTCAACTTGGAGCGCACCTTGACGTCGGTGCCCACCGGCCACTGCACCCGCACCAGCTCCTCGCCGCCGGGCAGCTCGGTCTTGTCGCCACGGTTGACGACCTCCAAGCGGACGATGAGCTCCGGCTCGTCGAGGATCGGGTCGAGCCGGATCTCCGCGTCGGCGACCTTGATGACCCAGCGGCTGGTCGTGACGTCCTCCCCGGGGGCCAGCGGTCGCCCGGTCGCGGCTGCGGCGTCGTCGAGGCCGCCGCCGGCGTACAGCGCGAGCACGGCACCGCCCAGCAGGGCCGCCACGACGGCCCAGAGCACCACGGTGTGGCGCGAGACTGGGGCAGGCACGGCGGCAGCCTATCCCTCGACGGTCCCAGGGTCAGCGGCGGCCCTGGTCCTCTCGGGCCTGACGACGCTCCAGGCTGTACGTGTCGCGTACGGACTCGTCGTCGAGCGGAGCGTCGGCGGCCAGCCGCACGCCGCGCCAGCGCTCCACGTGGAAGAGCGGGTTCACCGCCAGCCAGTAGAGCTTGCGCCTCGGCGTGTACGCGGGGTCGCGCACGATCCGCTTCGCATCCCGCACCACGCCACCGGCGACCATCCGGGCCACCACCTTCAGCGACGGCTTCTCGACCGGCACGCCCACCTGGCGCAGGCCGAGCGTCTCGTCGAACATCCGGTGCTTGTAGTCGCCGAGCGCGATCTCGTTCGAGTGCAGCACGTTAGCCCTGGGGGCGTACGCCTTGAGGAAGCCCGCGTCGATCACGTCACGGCCGAACAGCTGGTCCTCGGCGTACGGCACGTCGCGGTAGTTGTGCTCCAGCAGGAACGAGCGCCGCCCCGCGCAGTTCACGTCGGAGTAGAACGCGAGCACGTCGTAGACGCCCTGGCTGGTGACGAAGTCGTCCTTGTAGAACAGCGAGGTGGCCTGGTCGGCGCCGAACCCGGCGAACACCATCGAGATCTCGCTCTTCAGCATCGGGATCGCGTCGGGGCGCGGGTCCTGCTTGCCGAGCACCGCCACCACCTTGTCGTTCAGCTCGAACGGCTTCAACAGCTCGTACAGCCAGCGGTCGTTCGCCGGCGTCGCGTCCTGGGTGAGGAAGGCGACGAACTCTCCCTGGGCGTCGACGACGGCCTCGGCGCGGGTACGGCCGTGGGAGAAGTCCTTCTTCGCCACCTGTCGCCACCGCAGGCGGCCGTCGAACTCGTCGGCCAGCCGCGCCAGGATCGCCGGCGTCTCGTCGCCGGAGTCGGTGTCGTAGACGAGCACCTCGAAGTCGTACGGGACCCGCTGGGCGAACACCGTGCGCACCAGGGCCTCGACGTAGCCGGCGCCCCGGTAGGTGGGGATGAACACGGTCGCGCGGAACGGGGACTCAGCCTCGGTCACGGCGCACCTCCTGCATGTAGTCGTACGTGCGTCTGATGCCCTCGGCGAAGCTCACGGCCGGGTGGGGCCCGAACTCGGAGACGTAGCGGCCCATGTCGAGCACCGACGACTGCACGAAGGTGGCCGGCTGGGGGACCGAGGAGCGGATGGCCTCGATGCCGGTGACCTCCTCGATGGTGGACACCACCTCGTTCACCGACACCGGCACGCCGGAGCCCAGGTTGTACACGCCGTGCTGCGGGTCGCGTGCCAGCGAGTCGGCGATCATGTCGCTCACGTCGGTGACGTAGATGTAGTCGCGCGTCATCGACCCGTCGCCCATGATCGTGATGGGCTTGTGGCTGGTGATGGCGTCGAGGAAGATCGGGATCACGCCCTGCCGCTTCCAGAACGGCTGCCGCGCCCCGAACGGGTTGCCGACACGGAAGATCGTGGACCGCAGCCCGTGCTTGCGGCGGAAGTAGCGCAGGTAGTTCTCGACGCTGAGCTTGCCGATCCCGTACGGCGACACCGGCTCGGTCGGGTCCGTCTCCCGGATCGGCTCGGTGCCGGTGCGGTCGCCGTACACCGTGCCGCCCGACGACGTGTACACCAGGCGCTCGACGCCGGCCTCGACGCACAGCTCGAACAGCTGCACCGAGCCGCGGACGTTGGTCTCGATGTCGATCAGCGGGTCGTTCTCCGCCGTCGCGGGGTTGGTCGTCGACACCAGGTGCACGACCATCGACACCCCCGCCAGCGCCTGGCCGAGGTCACCGCGGTTCAGGAAGTCGCCGCTGACCTGCTCCACCTGGTCGCTGGGCAGGAACAGGGGAGGCACGTGGGGCTGGAACCGGTCCAGCGCCCGCACCCGGTAGCCGCGTGCCACCAGCGAGTCGACCAGGTGAGAGCCCAGGAACCCGCCGGCACCGAGGGCGAGGACCAGGGGCGCCTCAGTCATCGGCCTTCCGGCTGCCGGTCACCTCGTCGATGATGGCGACGACCTTCGCGCCGGCGGTCTCCCAGTCCAGGCCCACGACGCTCTCCGAGGCCTCCTTGGCGTACGCCGGGAGGTCGTCGCGCTCCACGATCCGCACCAGCTCGTCGGCCAGGGCCTGCGGCGTGGGGAGCGTGTAGTGCAGGTACGGGTTGTCGCTCACCATCTGGTTGTTGTCGCCCGCGTTGATGACCGGGATCACGCCCGAGCCGAGCAGCTCCAGCGGCAGCAGCGACATGTTCGTCAGCGACATCACGACGGCCGCCGCGCAGCGGTCGTACAGGTCGGGCAGCTCGCGCAGCTTCATCGACTTGTGGTTGATGTAGGGGAACGGCACGTCCCAGCCCGACACGTCCCAGCCGGCGAGGTTGATCGTGTACTCAGGCTTGGCGCGGTGGAACAGCTCCAGCGCCATGATCCCCATCTCGAACGCGCGGCGCTCGGTGACCGGGCGGGCGTAGAAGAACACCTCGCGGCGCGGCTCGGGGTTGCGGTACCGGTACAGCGAGGAGTCGGCGCCGAAGTCGTACGCGTCGCACTCCATGCCGTAGCGGGTGCTCAGCGTGTGCTTCAGCCAGCCGCCGGCGGTGATGCCGTGGAAGCCGAAGCGGTAGGTGTTCTCGGCGAGCAGGGAAGTGGTGCCGACCGGGTAGAAGGAGGGCTCGAAGTCCTGCACGAAGTACAGCTTGGCGCCGTCGGTGGCCACGTTGAAGACCGGATAGGCGGTCTCCCATCCGGTCGCGAAGACCGCGTCGGAGTCGACGACCTCGCCCTCCCAGGTGTGGAAGTGGAGGCGCTCGGCCGTCGAGTAGTGGGAGACGTTCTCCTGCGCCTCGGCCAGCGTCATCGGGTCGTGCACGCTGTAGAGGTAGACGTGGTTGGTGTAGCCCGCCGCGTCGAGGAAGTCGATGAACCGGAAGATGTTCTGGTGCCCGCCGCCGTTGCCGGGGGGAGACATCACCCAGCTGATCACCTTGGTGTGGCGGGGGTTGCGCTGCGCGGGGTCGTACGGATGGCCGACGAAGTCGGCGGCCAGCACGTCGTCGCGGTGCACCGGCGGGTCGAAGCGCACCTTGTGGCGGACCATCGACAGGCCCGCCAGGCCGCCCGCCTTCTTGCGCTCGACGTACTCCAGACCGTCGATCATGAACCGCAGGAGACCGTCGCGCTTGAGGATTCCCAGGCCGATGCGGAGGACCCGCAGGACACGTCTGACCATTGCCACCCGAATCTGTGAGGAGGACGGAGCCGCGACAGTCTATCGGTGCGCCGGCGGGGGCAGGGCGCCGCGCGTCTGACGGGGCGCTGTGGTCGACTGCGCTAGTGTGACCGGGCGCGTTGGCCCAAGACAGAAGGAGGTCCGGCGTGACGTCTGCGCAGACCTCCGGCGAGGTGAGCTCGTGAGCAGCACCACCGCTGTCCGGCAGCGGGTGCGGTCGCGGGCGCTCAGCCACCCGACCATCAACCTGCTGGTGAACCTGACCCTGCGGGAGATCCGCTCCCAGTACAAGCGGACCGCTCTGGGGCGCCTGTGGTCGCTGGTCAACCCGCTGGCCACCATCGCGATCTTCTCGGTCGTCTTCGGCCTGGTGTTCCGGGGCTCCGTGCCGCCGGGCATCCACTCCGGGCTGACGAACTTCTCGCTCTGGATCGCCTGCGGCATCATCCCGTGGGGCTTCATGAGCAACGGCATCGTCGCCGGCATGGGCGCCCTGGCCGGCAACTCCGGCCTGCTCACGAAGGTCTACTTCCCACGCCACGTGCTGGTCACCTCCAGCGTGCTGTCGCTGGCCTCGACGTTCCTCACCGAGCTCGCGATGCTGGTCGCGGTGATGGCGATCGCCGGAGGCCCGCTGGTGCTCGCGTACGTGCCGGTGCTGCTGCTCGTCGTCGCCCTCAACGTGCTCTTCGTGCTCGGCCTCGGCCTCCTGCTGAGCGTGCTCATGGTCTACTTCCGCGACGTGCAGCACATCTGGCAGCTGTTCAACCAGATCTGGTTCTACTCCTCGGGCATCGTGTTCACGCTGTCGATGGTCCGCGACGCGCAGGCGCACCTCGATCAGCGGGGCTTCGGCTGGGTGCCGCTGCTGTGGCTGTTCGAGGCCAACCCGGCCTACCAGTTCATCGAGGCGTACCGGCGGATCCTGTTCGACTTCGCCTTCCCCTCGCCCACCCAGTGGCTGGTGATGGCGGCGGCTGCGCTCGTCACCCTGGTGATCGGTGTGCTCACCTACCGTCACTTCCAGGCCCGGATCGTGGAGGAGCTCTGATGGCCGACCTTCCCGCAGTCACGGTCGAGGGGGTCTCGAAGAGCTTCCGCATCTACTCCGAGCGCAACAAGTCGCTCAAGGCGGCGCTGCTGCGCGGCAGCCGGGCCCGGTACGACGAGTTCTGGGCGCTCCGTGACGTGTCGCTGGAGATCCCGCAGGGCAAGACCTTCGGGCTGCTCGGCAACAACGGGTCGGGCAAGTCGACACTGCTCAAGTGCATCGCGCGGATCCTGGAGCCGAATGCCGGCACCATCACCCACCGCGGTCGCATGGCGGCGATGCTCGAGGTCGGGTCCGGCTTCCATCCCGAGCTGTCGGGGCGGGAGAACGTCTACCTGAACTCGGCGATCCTGGGCATGTCGCGGGCGGAGATCGAGCGCAAGTTCGACTCCATCGTCGACTTCGCGGGTGACGCCGTGGCCCGCAGCATCGACCAGCCCGTCAAGAACTACTCCTCCGGCATGTACGTGCGGCTGGGCTTCTCGGTGTCGATCCACGTCGAGCCCGACATCCTGCTCGTGGACGAGGTCCTCGCCGTCGGCGACATGGCCTTCCAGGAGAAGTGCATGGACAAGTTCTCCGACCTCAAGCGTCAGGGCCGCACGGTCGTCGTGGTCAGCCACGGGCTCGACCAGATGCGCACGTTCTGCGACGAGGCCGCCTGGATGGACAAGGGCCGGGTGATGGAGATCGGGCCCGCCAACGACGTCATCAACAAGTACTTCGAGGACGAGCACCAGGCCGAGGTCGTCGAGACGGGCGGCGTGCGGTACGGCACCGGGCGCGCTGGGATCGACCAGTTCGAGATCATCAACACCTCCGGCCGTGACTCGACGGTGCTGCGCTCGGGCGAGCCGATGACCATCCGGATGCACTTCCACGCCGACGAGCTCATCGACGACCCCTCCTTCGTGGTGTCGATCGAGAACGTCGACGGCCACGTGATGTGGGCCCACACCACGATCGAGGCGGAGTTCCTGCCGCTCGACATCGAGGGCCGCGGGTCCGTCGACGTGGTGATCCCGGCGCTGCACTTCCGCCCCGGCTCGTTCTACGTGTCAGGCTCCATCCACGACGGCAAGGGCGACGTGCTGGACGCGCTCCAGCGCTCCCTCAAGTTCAGCGTGATGGACGGACGCGTGCGCGAGGCCGGCGGTCTGGTGGCACTCGGGTCGCACTTCGACAACCTCACCCCGCCGCGGCGGATGCGGACCAAGGCCGACATCGCCGCCTTCAGGGAGAAGGAGCGCCAGGAGCGGATCGCGGCCGCGCAGCTGGAGACCGAGCCGTTCGAGGAAGACGCCGGCTAGGGCATGTCTCCCCATTGCCGGTGCCCTGTCATCGTGATGGGTGCTCGGCAGCGAGAGCGCGTGCGCGAGATGGGCTGAGGAGATGGGTCAGCGTTCGAGGTCGATCCGTGTCTCGACGCATCGGTAGCCGGCCCGCTCGAACGCTGCTGCCATGGGTGTGTTCACGGCGTCGGTGGTTGCAGTGATCCTCTGCGCTCCAGACGCGGCATGGAAGGCGGTGATGAACCCGAGGAGATCATCGACGTATCCGTGCCCACGGTGTTCTGGCACGACCGCCAGATAGCCGACGTTGCGATTCGTCGGGGTGGCCGAAGGGATGGCGATCCCCACGACGGAGCCGTGCTTGTCGTACGCGAGGCGCCACCAGTCCCGATCGCCGGGGCAGGAACGGTAGTAGTCCACCTCATCTCGCGCCAAGCTCAGCGCATCGGTGGTGGCCAGCTCGCGTCGGGTCATGACGTCGAGGGAGCCGTGCGTGGCGCGGGCGAAGAGGCTGACGAACGCGTCGTCACCAGCTGGCTCGAACCGCAGCCGCGGGCTGGGCGGGATGACGGAGGTTCCTTGATCCCACTCGAACTGCCGCCGCTCGTTGTGATGACCGAGGCCGAGACCTGCGGCTTCCACGATCTTCGTGTGGACGTCGTGGGCCACGGCGGCGTCGTCGCGCCACGCGACGGGGACACGCAAGGTGTGCGGCAGCGGGACAGGGATGCCGCGAGCTGCCAGGACGGCATGGCCGCGCTCCAGGAGCGCGCGGAGGACCATTGCCGCCTCGGCGTGGTCGGCGATGACATCCCACACGTCCAGCGCGATGGGGGTCTGCTGGTCCCGCCCCCACCACAAAGCCCGCCCGATGACTTTGCCCGCATGGTCGACGGCGACCTGTGACCACTGAGGCTGTAGACGCCCGGCAGCGATCTCGGTCTCGATCTGGGCGGATGTCATCCCGACCCCCGGCGTGGTCGCCATGGTGGCGACTTCCTGCAGCAGCTCCGCTGTGGGTGTCTCGATCCTCATGCCTCAGATCGTTCCGCGCCCCTGGCCGAGCGCGAGCGAATTTTCACGGCTGCTAGGGAAAGCCGCCAGACTGGCAACACTCGTACAGCGGCATGAACGAGCTGTCACGCGCGCCCGCGACCGCGTCTACGACACCTGATCTGCTTGGCCGCATCCGCCCTGCTCAGCAAGGCGGTCAGGACCTTGTCCGCGACATGCCCCCACCCCGCACCCGTTGTCCTGCAGACACTTGGGAGACACGGCCCTAGCCCGGCGGCTCGGCAGCGGCGATCTCGACGAGGCGGTGTACGGCCTTCGGGACCCGCCCACCGCGCGCCCAGAGCGCGCGCAGGGGACGCTCCACCGACAGTCCCTCCACCATCACGGCGCGCAGCTCACCGCGCGCGACCACGGCCTCCACGGCGTGCTCGCTGAGCACCGCGGGCCCGGCGCCGGTCGCCACGGCGATGCGGACGGCAGGGTTGCTCGTCAGCTCGAGGGCCGGCGGTGCCATGCGGGTCCCCGCGAGGGCCTGCTCCAGGCTGACGCGCGTGCCGGAACCGGGCTCCCTGACCACCAGGGGCGTCGCTGCCAGCTCGGCGAGGGACAGCGGCCGGGTGCGTACGGCCCAGGGATGGGCGGGTGCCACCACCACGACCAGGCGGTCGGTGGCGACCGTACGGCTGTGGTGCGGGACCGAGACCGAGGCCGGCACGTCGGGACTCTCGACGAACACCAGGGGGTGGCCGTGGCCGAGCAGGGCGCCGACCTCGGAGGAGTTGCCGACGGTGACACCCACCTGCAGGTCAGGGAGTTCCCGCACCAGGGCGCCGAGCCAGCGGGGGAGCAGGTGCTCGGCGATGGTCTGGCTGGCGGCGACGTTGAGGTGCCGCTGCCGCTCGGCCGACAGGGAGGCGCTGCCCGCCACCAGCCGGCGGTTGGCGGCGAGCACCGCCTCGGCCCACTCCAGCACCAGAGCGCCGTGAGGGGTGAGGCGGCTGCCCCGGGCACCCCGGTCGAGGAGGCGGACGCCGAGCTGACGCTCCAGCCGTCGCAGGCTACGGCTCGCCTGGGGCTGGGACATCGAGAGCGCACGGCCGCCAGCTGCGACGCTGCCGGTCTCGGCGACGGCGACCAGCAGCGCCACGTCGGTGACGTCGGGGAGCTGCTCCGGTTCAGGCATGCCCACAGCGTATGGGTGGGATGCTCAGACAGTGACTTCTGCGGCATGGGCAGAGATGGAAGAGTGGGCCGGGTGACCACCGCGACCTCGCCCGCCCCGTCCGCTGGGGACCGCTTCCTGACGCTGCTGCCCGGGCTGGCCCTGGCCGCCGGGATCGCCGTGGTGTCGGTGATCGCGTCGCGGCTGGTGCACGGGCTGAGTGCGCTGCTGGTGGCGATCGTCCTGGGCGCCCTGGTCGGCAACCTCACCAGCATCGGTGGTGACAAGACCGGCCCGTTGTGGCCGGGGCTGACCGTGGCGTCGCGGCGCGTGCTTCGGCTCGGCGTGGTGCTGCTCGGCCTGCAGCTGGCCCTGGGTGACGTGATCTCGCTGGGCTGGCCGGCGCTGCTGGGCGTGATCGCGGTGGTGGCCGCCGGGATGGGGGTGACCCTGCTGGTGGGGCGCCTGCTGGGGGTGGAGTCGCGGCTGTCGCTGCTGGTGGCCGCGGGGTTCTCGATCTGCGGCGCGGCCGCCGTGGCCGGGGTCGACGGCGTGCTGCGCAGGCGCGAGGCCAAGGACACGGCGACCGCACTGGCGCTGGTGGTGCTGTTCGGCACCGCCATGATCGCGGTCATGCCGTGGCTGACGCACCTGCTGGGGCTGGACGTGCGGACCGCGGCGGTCTGGACCGGCGCCTCGGTGCACGAGGTGGCCCAGGTGGTGGCGGCCGCCTCCGGGATCGGCCCGGACGCGGTGGGCATCGCCGTGGTGGTCAAGCTCACCCGGGTGCTGCTGCTGGCGCCGGTGCTGATGGTCGTGGCCTGGCGAGAGCGCCGTGACGCGACCGATGCCGCGCAGGGCAAGCGCCCACCGCTGGTGCCGCTGTTCGTGGCCGGCTTCATCGCGATGGTGCTGGTGCGCACCACCGGCGTGCTGCCCGCCTCGGTGATCTCGTTCGCGTCGGTCGTGCAGACGTTCCTGCTGGCCACGGCGATGGCGGCCCTGGGCATCGGCGTCCACCGCAGCGCGCTGAAGGCGGCCGGTGCTCGTGCCGTGGTGCTGGCCACGATCGCCACCCTGGCGGTGCTGGCCGTAGGCGGCGCCACCGCCGCGGTCAGCCACTGGACGGCGGGCTGAGCGTCCGTACGCGCCGCTGAGACCGAGGTCGGTCCCCGGCATCCCGGGGCTCCCGGGCGCCTCACGTGCCAGACATGGCGCGTGACGCCGTCAGCGACACTCCTTGACCCAGCCCGCGCGCTGGCAGCTCTTGCGCATGGCGATGTTGTCCTCGCGCGTGGTGCCCTCGAAGCGATGGGCGTGGGGCAGCGTGGCGAAGACGTGGTCCGTGGCAGGGATGGCCGACCGCCGACGGCCGCGTCATGGACGCCGTGGGGTACGAGATCCCTCGAACCGGACGAACCCGACGGGGCCGTCACCGTCGACGTCGACCCACCAGGTGTCGTTCTCCTGGTCGCGGAAGTCGCCGGAGTCGATGGATCGCACCACCTCGTCTCGCTCCAGGTGAGCGCGCCCATGGAACGGCCAGCCGTTGCTCACCAGGAGGGCGACGAGCACATCCCGGTCCGCACCCGTCGGGTCCAGCCTCCGCAGCGTGATCGCCATGTCAGAGCCCATGGTGGACCAGTCGATAGCTGGTGGTGCCCTTCGACAGGTGGGGGTTCATCTGCGGGTCTCGCAGGGTCAGCGCACCCCACCGCTGCTTGAACAGGTCGGCGGCGGCGTACAGCTCGGTCCAGTCGCGCCTGCCGGCGTCGGCGACCGAGACGCTGACGGACTCGTGGTGCAGCAGCCGGGTGTACGGCGTGTACACGGTGCGGTAGCCCCGCTCGTTGATCCGCAGGCACAGGTCGACGTCGTTGAAGGTGACCCGGAACGCCTCGTCGAAGCCGCCCACCTCCTCGTACACGCCCTTCCGCACCGCCAGGCACGCTCCCGTCACCGCGCTGGTGGCCCGCCGGGTCCAGAGCATGGTGCGCTGCGTGCGCGACATGCCCTCGTCGATCCGCAGCCCCGTGAGGCTGTTGCCGGCCACGCCCTTGATGCCGAGACCGATGCCGGCGTGCTGGACCGTGCGGCCGTCGGGGTAGAGCAGCAGACAGCCGACCGCGCCCACCTCAGGCCGCTGCGCCTCGCCCACAAGCACGTCGAGCCAGTCGGCGTCGAGCACCTCGGTGTCGTTGTTGAGCATCACCAGCACATCGCCCCGCGACTGGCGCGCCCCCTCGTTGCAGGCCCGGGCGTAGCTGAACGGCTGCTCGGGCCACTCGACCACCCGGAAGCGGTCGTCACGGGCGGCCACCTCGGCGTACCACTCCCGCACGCCGGGCGCGTCGCTCCCGGTGTCGACGAGCACGACCTCGTACGCCTGGTAACCGGTCTTCCCCAGCACCGACTCCACGCAGCGGCGCACCACGGCAAGCTGGTTCTTGCTCGGGATCACGATCGAGACCAGCGGCGACCCGGTCACGGGGTGCCGTGTCTGCCAGGCTCCGGGCAGCTCCGGCTGGGGCCGGATGTCGAGCCCGTCGCCTGCCAGGAGCTCCCTCGCGGCGGACGCGGTCGTCACCGGCCCAAAGACCCGGCTCGCGACCGGGACGACCGCGTGGGCGACCCGGCGGCCCGCCTCGACGACGCGCAGCTGGAGGTCCCACAGCAGGTCGTCGTGGGTCGCCTCGGCGCCCAGGTCACGGATGCCGCCGACCTCCCGGACCACGGCAGCCGACAGCAGGGTGAACGACCCGAGGTAGGGCAGCGAGCGCAGCAGCTCCGGGTTCCAGTCCGGCTTGAAGAACGGGTCGTGGCGGCGGGGTCGCTGACCAAGGGAGACGAGGTCCTCGCCGCCGTACACGATGGCCGCGTCCGGCTCCGCGTCGAGGGCCGAGCACAGCTCGTACAGGCTGTCGGGGTAGAGCACGTCGTCGGCCGTCAGCAGGCAGACCAGGTCGCCGTGGCAGCGTGCCAGCCCGGCGGTGAGCCGGGCCGCCCGGGAGGCCCCGCTGATCACCGTCTGCACCCGGTGCTCGGGGCGGGCCCGGTCGCCCGGCAGGGTGGTGTCCCTGACGACCACCAGCTCCCAGTTCTCGTACGCCTGCCCGGTGATTCCCGCGATCGCACGGGCTGCTGCCTCGGTGCCGGCGCCCGTGAGGTCCAGCACGATGCTCACGAACCGCTGACGGGTCCACTCCCGCGCCCGCAGGCGCCGGTGGGTGAGGGCGTGGCCGAACAGGCGGTGCGCCTCCAGCCACTCCTGGTAGGCGCGGTCCTGGACCCAGGGCCGGTTGGCGACGTCGAAGTACGCATCGCGCGCGAGGTCCTCCAGCCACGGCATCTGCCTCAGCGCGCGTCGCACGGTGGTCTTCGCGACCCCGAGCAGGGGGCGGGCGGCGGCGCGGATCGAGGGCATGGCTGACGTCCTTGGTGGTGGGGCGGGGGCGGGACCAGCCTAGTGGTCACCGGCCGGCGAGCCGTCCGGTCGCAGGACGCCCTCGCGCACCTTGACCCACGAGATCACGCGCATGGTCACCGGCAGCAGGACGATCTCGACCAGCACCTTGTAGACGTACCCGACGACGATGTAGTTGACCATCTCCGGTGCGCTGATGAGCCCGCCGAACGCCACCAGGCAGAAGATCGTGGTGTCGACCAGCTCACCGAGCACGGTCGAGGAGACCAGGCGCCACCACAGGGAGCCCGGCCGGGCGCGGTTCTTGAGCCGCACGACCACGTACGCGTTCAGGAACTGGCCCGCGAGGTAGCCGAGCAGGCTCGCGGCGACGATGCGTGGCACGAACCCGAGCACCGCGTGCCAGGCCTCCTGGCCGCCCCAGCTCGCCTGCGGCGGCGCCGCGTCCACGACCAGGAAGGTCAGCGAGGCCAGGGCCGACATCGCGAAGCCGAGGACGATGGCGCGCCTGGCGCGCGCCATCCCGTACACCTCCGCCAGGACGTCGTTGAGGACGTACGTGAGCGGGAACAGCACGGCGCCGCCGTCGGTGATCAGCGGCAGCAGCGGGTAGCCACCGACCGTCAGCCGGGGCCCGACCTCGATGAGCTTGGTGGCGGCGATGTTGGAGATCAGCAGCAGGGAGCAGAAGACGGCGATCACGACGTCGTACACGCGTGGCTGCTGGGGGACCCGCTCGCGGGTGACGGACTCGACCTGCGTGCTCACGCGGGGAATCGTAGGCCGGGGGTGGAGTCGCGACGAAACCCGTTCGTCGCCAGGCGAGGTGGCAGGATCAGCCCATGGACAGCGAGCTCGACCAGGTGCCCGACGAGTCGGAGCAGCTCGACCAGCTGCAGGCCGACGAGACTCTCGTCGACCGCGGCGTGGCCGACGTGCTGGACGAGGGCTACACCACGCCGGAGCACTGGTCGGCCGCGGAGGGGTACGGCAACACCCCGGCCGAGATACGACGCGGGGAGACGCTGGAGATGCGGCTGGCGCAGGAGGAGCCCGAGCGGGAGACGCTCGACGGGGACTGGCGCGACGACCCGTACGAGAGGCGTGAGGTCGGCAACCGCCGCTCCGGGCGGCTCGTCGACGCCCACAGCGGGTGGGACGGGGCGGCCGACGAGTCGGACGTGTACGCCGCAGACGTGGGCATCGACGGGGGCGCCGCCTGCGCCGAGGAGGCCGCCATGCACGTGATCGACCCGGAGGACGACGACCTTGACGACTGATCCTGCGCTTGATCCGGGCGCGGTGCTGAGGCCGGAGCGGGAGCTCTACCCGGCGGTCGAGCCCTATCAAACCGGCATGCTCGACGTCGGCGACGGTCAGACCATCTACTGGGAGCAGTGCGGCAACCCCGACGGCAAGCCCGTGGTGTTCCTGCACGGCGGTCCCGGCGGCACGAGCGGCCCCAGCCAGCGGCGGTTCTTCGACCCCGAGCGCTACCGCATCGTGCTGCTCGACCAGCGGGGCTGCGGCCGGTCCACCCCGCACGCCGCCGAGCCGGAGGCCGACCTGTCGGCCAACACCACCTGGCACCTGGTCGCCGACGTGGAGCGGCTGCGCGAGCACCTCGGGATCGAGCGGTGGCAGGTGTTCGGCGGGTCGTGGGGGAGCGCGCTGGCGCTCGCGTACGCCGAGACTCACCCCGACCGCGTCACCGAGCTGGTGCTGCGCGGGATCTTCATGCTGCGCCGCTTCGAGCTGGACTGGTTCTACAACGGCCCGGCCGGGATGGTGCGCCCGGAGTGGTGGCGGGTGTTCCTGCAGCCGCTGCTGGACGCCGACGGCGAGGCGGTGTCACGGCTGGAGGGTACGAGCGCCGGCCTTGACAACATCGCCCGCTACCACGACCTGCTCTTCGACCCGGACCCGGCCGTGCACGTGCCGGCGGGCATCGCCTGGACGAGCTGGGAGAGCGCCACGGTGAACCTGGTCACCAAAGAGGCTCACGTCCGCGAGGCGGCCGCCGACCAGCACGCCGTCGCCTTCGCACGGATCGAGAACCACTACTTCGTCAACGACGGCTGGTTCGCCCCCAGCCAGCTGCTGCGCGACGTCGGCCGCATCCGCCACATCCCGGCCGTGATCGTGCACGGCATGTACGACATGTGCTGCCCCGTCGTGAACGCGTACGACCTGGCGGCGGCCTGGCCCGAGGCCGACCTGCAGGTGGTGCTCGCGGGGCACTCCGCGTTCGAGCCGCAGATCGCCAGCGCCCTGGTGGCAGCGACCGACAGGTTCGCGGGGGGAGACGCCGCAGACTAGCGGCGGCCGTCGCACCTCGCTCCGCTGGGTACGCCGGGGTTTCGACGCGATCCGCTTCGCAAGCTCAGCAGATCCTCGCTCAACCAGCGTGATCGAGCGTCTCTGGCACCGCTGGTTGAGCAAGCATCCCCCGAGGGACGAGGGGGATGCGCGTCGAAACCCGGCGAGCCGAGCGAAGCGAGGCGGAGCCGTCTCGCGCCCGTCGCGTACGTGTCAGCCGACGGTCCGCGCGGCTTCCAGCCTCTTCCGGAGCAGCGCGTCATGCTGCTCCCTCAGTGGCGCGCCTCGATGGCCCAGGTCTCCGTACGTCCGTCCGGGTGCACGGCGGTGAGCTTCGACCACATGTTCGTGGTGCCGCAGGCGTGGTTGGGCACGATGCGCAGCAGGTCACCGACCCGCAGGTGCTCGATGTCACCGGTGAGGAAGCCGTGCTCCTCGTTCGCGACGCGGAACTCGACGCCTTCCAGCGGCTCCAGGTCGAGCGAGCAGACGATGCCGCCCCCGATCTCGGGGGTGAATGCGTCGGCGCTCATGGCCTTCAGGCCGGCGTCGATGATCGCCCTGCCTGGGGCGACGGACACCACCCGGGTGATGACGGTCTGGGCCCACTGGTCGGGGGTGCAGGAGCCGCCGCGGTACTGGTTGCCGTCGAAGTAGACGTACGTGCCGGGGCGGGCCTCGGTGATCCCGTTCACGAAGGGGGAGCTGTCCAGCGACGGCGTGGACCCGACCGACACCACGTCGATCGCGTGCCCCGCCTCCCGCAGCTCCGCGGCCAGCTTCGCCATGAGCGCGCCCACCTCGCCGCCCAGCTCGGCCCGTGCCTCCCGGCCGACCCGGCCCGCCACGTTGCCCTCGTGGCACACGATGCCGCGCACCCTCAGCCCGGGGAGCCCCCCCACGGCTGCGACGAAGGCCGGGGCGTCGGCAGGCAGCACACCCGTACGTCCATGGCCGGCGTCCACCTCGATCAGCAGGTCGGCGACCACGCCCTGCCGTACCGCCTCCTCCGACAGCGGCGTGGCCACGGCCAGCGAGTCGGCCATCAGCGTCACGCCCCACCGGCTGGCCGCCTCCACGGCGAACCTCACCTTCGCGGCGCCCACGGGCTGGTGCGCGTACAGCAGGCCCCTGATCCCGGCCTCCGACAGCCAGCGCACCTCGGCCGGGGTGGAGCACGTGAACCCGATGGCCCCGGCGGCGAGCTGCCGACGGGCCACCTCCAGGCACTTCGTCGTCTTCACGTGAGGCCGCAGGGTGATGCCGGCAGCGGCGGTCCGCTCCGCGACCGCGGCGATGTTGCGCTCCAGCCGCCCCACGTCGACGACCAGCCCCGGCGTCTCGAGCGCCTCCCAGTCGGTCCTGCTCATGGGCCCTCTCCTCTTCCTGTCGTCCCTGTCGTGACCCCGGTCCGGCGTCTCCGGCCGGGGCGTTCGTCGTTCAGCGCCCCGGCAGCGCCCGGTCGAGCTCGGCCTGCCACCCGGTCAGGTCCCAGCCCTGCCCCGCGACCCAGGCGTCGTCGAAGTACGTGGCGCCGTACCGCTCGCCCGAGTCGCACAGCAGCGTCACCACCGAGCCGCGCTCGCCACGCTGGCGCATCTCGTCGACGACCTTGGCGACGCCCACGATGTTGGTCCCGGTCGAGGCACCGACGCGCCGGCCGAGCCGCTGGCTGAGGAACCGGGCGCCGGCGACCGAGGCCACGTCGGGCACCCGGATCATCCGGTCCACCACGGTGCCCACATAGCTGGGCTCGACCCGCGGCCGCCCGATCCCCTCGATGCGGTTCACGCCCTCGCTGGTCGCGTCCGGGTCGTCGTTCACCCAGCCGTCGAAGAACGCGGAGCTCTCCACGTCCACCACGGCGAGCCGGGTGTCGACCTGGGTGTAGCGCAGGTAGCGACCCAGGGTCGCGCTGGTGCCGCCGGTCCCGGCGCCGACCACGACCCACGAGGGCACCGGGTACGGCTCCAGGGCGAGCTGCCCGAGGATGCTCTCGGCGATGTTGTTGTTGCCACGCCAGTCGGTGGCCCGCTCGGCGTACGTGAACTGGTCAAGGAAGTGACCCCCGTGCTCGGCCGCGAGCCGCTTGGACTCGTCGCACATCTGGTCGGCCCGGTCGACGAAGTGGCAGCGGCCGCCCTCGGCCTCGATCAGCGCGATCTTCTCGGCGCTCGTGCTGCGGGGCACGACGGCGACGAACGGAAGGCCCAGCATGCGGGCCACGTAGGCCTCCGACACCGCCGTGGACCCCGACGACGCCTCCACCACCAGGCTGCCCGGGCGCAGCCAGCCGTTGACCAGCGCGTACATGAACAACGACCGCGCCAGCCGGTGCTTCAGGCTGCCGGTGGGGTGGGTCGACTCGTCCTTCAGGTAGAGCTCGATGCCCCAGTCGCTCGGCAGCTCGAGCCGGAGCAGGTGGGTGTCGGCCGAGCGCCGGGCATCGGCCTCCAGCGTGCGTACGCACCCGGCGACCCAGCGGCGCAGCGCCGGGTCGGAGCGGTCCACGTCGGCCAGCTCGTCGAGCCGGGCGGGGTCGGAGGTGGTCATTCGCTGGTCCTGTTCCTGCGTGCGCGGCGCTACGGCCCTGACGGCTCGACCGTAGCGCCGACGGCCGAGCCCTTCAGAGGTGCCCGTCAGACCAGGCCGAGCTCCTCGGTGGGGTCGCCGTTGAGCAGCCAGTCGACGAGGTCCTTGCTCACCGAGGGCATCCCCTCGACCTTGACCTCGGCGATCTTCTTGATGCCCTCGACGGCCTCGGCCGGCGTCCACATCGGGTAGTCGGAGCCGAACAGCAGCTTCGGGATCGCGCCCCACTCCTCGGCGCGGATCAGCGCCCGGTGCCCGTCGACCGGGCGCGCCCAGCACGCCGACACGTCGGAGTAGACCCTACGGTTCTTGCGCAGCACCGTCATCGTCTCTCGCTGCCAGGGGTGGCCGAGGTGGGCGATCACCTGCACCAGGCCGGGGTGGCGGCGGGCCACCTCGTCGACCAGGATCGGGTTCGACAGCTCCAGCTTGCCCACCGGCGACGGCGAGGCGCCCATGTGCCACAGGAACACCAGGCCGGCCTTCTCCGCCATCTCGTAGAACGGGTCGAACTCCTCCGACCGGATGTCGTACAGGCCGAGCACCGGGTAGAGCTTCACGCCGCGCAGCCCGCGGTCGATGGCGTCCTTGAGCAGCTCCAGCGCGTTGCCGGCCGAGGGGTCGAGGGCGGCGAACGGAAAGGTCTTCGTGGTGGTGGCCTTGTCGAACTCCTCGATGAAGGAGTTGGGCGTCGACATGCCCACGTGGTCGGCGGTGAGGCCGAACACGGCCGCCTTGTCGACCACGCCGGCCATCGCGGCGTCGTACCGCTCGGGGGTGACGTCGACCCAGTCGTGCCCGTACACGGGCTTCCAGTGGTCGTCCCACTCGTGCCCCCAGTGCTCCTGGCGCAGTGCGTGGGTGTGGACGTCGAACATGGGCGATCCTCTCAGGCGGTGAGTACGGAGCCGGCGCGGACACCGAGGTCGCGGCCGTGATCGAGGGTGAGGCGGCCGTTCACGACGACGGCGTCGACGCCGGTCGGGAAGCGGGCCGGCTCGGTGAAGGTGGCGGTGTCGGCCAGCGTGGCCGGGTCCAGCACCAGCAGATCGGCGGCGGCCCCCGGGACGAGGCGGCCGCGGTCGGTCAGCCCGACGCGGTCGGCGGGGGCGGAGGTGCAGCGGCGGATGCCGTCGGCCAGGTCGTCGGCGTAGCGCGACAGGTACCGCGGGAAGGTGCCGTAGGACCGGGGGTGCGGCCGTCCCGCCCCCGTGGGCCCGTCGGGGTCCAGCGCCTGCCCGTCGGAGGCGACGACGGCGGCCGGGTGGTCGAGCACCGCCCGGACATCGCCCTCGTCACGCCCGTACGCGACCATCATCACTGCGCCTCCGTACGTGGCGAGCAGCTCCAGCGCCGCCTGGTTGCCGTCGCCGCCGAGGTCGCTGATGAAGCGGCCCACGAGCGAGTGGTCGCCGTCGGGTGGCACCGCGCACACGGCGATCTCGTCCCACCCGAGGGGGTTCCCGCCGAAGTGGTCGAGCACCTCGGCGCGTACGGCGTCGTCGTGCAGCCGCTCCCGCATGGCGTCGGTGCCGCCGTCCTGCACCCACGGCGGGAGGAGCTGGGCCAGCGGAGCGTTGCCGGCGGTGTACGGGTAGACGTCCACACCCACGTCGAACCCTGACGCGTTGGCGGCGTCGACCAGGTCGAGGGTCTTGCGCACCGAGCCCCAGTTGCGACGGCCCACGCTGACGAGGTGGGAGATCTGCGTACGGACGCCCGTGGCGCGCGTCACCTCGAGCGCCTGCGTCACCGACTCCAGCAGGTCGTCGCCGTAGTCGCGCACGTGCCAGGCGAACAGCTTGCCGCGCTCGGCGACCACCTCGGCGAGACGGCGCAGCTCCTCGGGCGGCGCGTAGCACAGCGGTGCGTACACCAGACCGGTGGACAGCCCCAGCGCACCGGCGTCCAGGGCGGCTCCCAGCAGCCCGCACATGGCGTCGAGATCGGCCGCCGACGGGGCGGTGTCGCCGAGCCCGAGCACCGAGCCGCGGATCGGGATGTGCGCCGCCAGGGCACCGACGTTCAGCCCCAGCCCGGCGCCGGCGAGTGCGTCCAGGTAGCCCCGCTGGTCGCGCCAGCCGATGGTGACGGCGGGGTCGACGTCCAGGTACGCCGCGGCTGGCCGCAGCTCGTCGAGGTCCGCCGTCTCGCCGAGCGGGGCCATGCCGAGCCCGCAGTTGCCCACAACCTCCGTGGTCACCCCCTGGCGGATCTTGCTGGGCCCGAGCCCGTTGGAGAGCACCGTGAGGTCGGAGTGGGTGTGGATGTCGACGAAGCCCGGGCAGACCACCTTGCCGGTCGCGTTCAGCACCTCGGCGCCGGAGGGGACCCCGCCGCCCACCGCGTTGACCCGACCGTCGGTCAGCACCACGTCGGCGTGTACGGCTGGCGACCCCAGCCCGTCGTGGACCTCGCCGCCACGCACCACCAGCACACCCATGGGGGACATCCTGCCTTGTCCGAGGCGACGCCGCACCGCGTACACGAAACAGCGTTCCACGTGTGCTTCCCAGCGCGTGCCGGAATCGCTACTGTGGCCCGTGCGGGCGCAGCCCGCCCAGCGACCAGCAAGGAGTGACATGGCTGCCATCGACATCCCCGGCCAGGAGCCGCCGAAGGTCCCGCTCAGCATGGGCACCACGGCGGGCGGGTTCGTCTTCGTCTCCGGCCAGGTGGCCAGCCGGCCCGACGGCACCTTCTTCGTGGGCGACTTCGAGAAGGAGGTCGAAATGACCCTCGACAACGTCGAGGCCGTGCTCACGCAGGGCGGTGCGCAGTGGACCGACGTGGTCAAGGTCCAGGTGTACCTCTCCAGCGCGCAGCTGTTCTCGCGGTTCAACGAGGTGTACGCGGCGCGGCTCGGCTCGCACCGCCCCGCGCGGACCGCACTCATCGTGGGCTTCGCCCACCCCGACGTACGGGTCGAGGTCGACGCCATCGCCTGGACCGGGAAGGACGCCGCATGACCGCCGTCAAGGCTGACCAGACCGTCGGTCGCGCTCTCGCCGAGCGTGCCGCCGCCGTGATCCCGGGTGGGGTCAACAGCTCCACCCGCAGCCTGGGGGCACCGTTCGCCCTGGCGAGCGCGGAGGGGGCATACGTCACCGACGCCGACGGCAACCGGTACCTGGACTACCACGCCGCCTTCGGGGCCATCCTGCTGGGCCACCTGCACCCCGAGGTGGAGCAGGCGGTCGCCGACGCCAAGGCCATCGACATCACCGGCTTCGGCGTCTCCGAGCTCGAGGTGCAGCTGGCCGAGGCGGTCGTGGCCGCCATCCCGTCGGTCGAGCAGACCATCACCGTGACGACCGGGTCGGAGGCGGTGGCGTACGCGCTGCGCATCGCCCGCGCCATCACGGACCGCCGGTTCGTGGTCAAGGTGCAGGGCGGCTTCCACGGCTGGTCCGACTCGATGGCCCGCAACGTGATCTCGGCCCCCGAGAAGGCGTACGGCTGGGACCCGCTGAGCGCGGGCATCCTGCCGGAGCCCCTGGAGGCGACGCTGATCGCCGACTACAACGACCTCTCGACGGTGGAGGCGCTGTTCGCGGCCCACCCCGAGCAGATCGCGGCCGTCATCGTGGAGCCGATCCCGCACAACGTCGGCGCGCTGCTGCCGAACGACGGGTTCCTGCAGAGCCTGCGCGACCTGACGCGGCGCGAGGGCTCGCTGCTGATCTTCGACGAGGTCATCACCGGGTTCCGTCACTCCCTCGGCGGCTACCAGCAGGTGTGCGGCGTGATGCCCGACCTGACGACCTTCGGCAAGGCGATGGGCAACGGTCACCCGGTGGCCGGCGTCGGCGGCCCGGCGTCGGTGATGCAGCACGCCAACTCCGCCGCCGGCGGCACCGTCACGATCATGGGCACCTTCAACGGGCACGCGGCCTCCTGCGCGGCAGGCCTGGCCACGATCGGTCACCTGAGTTCGCACCCGGACTTCTACGAGCGCACCCACGCGCTGGGGCAGCGCCTGCGCGACGGCCTCAACCAGATCTTCGACGAGGCGGGCGTGGCGGGCGTGGCGGCAGGGTTCGGCGGCACCTTCTCGCCGTACTTCATCCCCGGCGAGCCCACCAGCTACCGCGAGCTCGCCCGCAACGACAAGGAGGCGAGCCTCGCCTTCAACCGCGGCCTGATCGACCGCGGCTTCCTCCTGATCCCGATGGCGCTGAAGCGGAGCCACATCTCCGGCAGCCACACGGAGGAAGACATCGACAAGACGCTGGAGGCGGCCCGCGACGTCGTCTCCGACATGGTCGCCCGTGATGTCGCACCCCGTCGCTGAGGAGAACGCATGAAGCTGGTCACCTTCCGCAAGGCCGATGGCACCGTCGCTCACGGGCGCCTCGACGACACCACGATCACCGAGCTCGGTGACGGCGACCTGCTGGCGCTCGTCGGCGGTGCCGCGGGCGAGGAGCGCGGCACCCACCCGGTGGAGTCCGTCACGCTGCTCGCGCCGCTGCTGGCCCCGCCGAAGGTGCTGTGCGCCGCCACGAACTACCAGGAGCACATCATCGAGGGCGGCGGCGAGCCGTACGACAAGTCGAAGGTCTCGCCCAAGATGTTCCTGAAGCCACACACCTCGGTGATCGGGCCAGGGGAGGCGTTCGAGATCCCCGAGATCTCGGCCGCGGCCGACTGGGAGGCCGAGCTCTGCGTCGTCATCGGCAAGGAGGCCCGCGGGGTCTCGGCTGACGACGCGCTGTCGTACGTGTTCGGCTACACCGCCTCCAACGACATCTCGCTGCGCAAGCTCGCCATCGGCTACGAGCGCGACATGAACCCCTGGGCCGGCTTCTTCGACTGGCTCGAGGGCAAGTGGGCCGACGGCGCCGCCCCCATCGGCCCGTGGCTGGTCACCGCTGACGAGGTGGACGACCCGCAGGCGCTCCCGATCTCGCTGACCCTGAACGGGGAGGTGCGCCAGAAGGCCACCACCGCCGACATGATCTTCACGGTCGCCGAGCTGGTGGCGTTCTGTTCCCGGCTCTGCACCCTGGTGCCCGGTGACGTGATCCTCACCGGTACGCCCTCGGGCGTCGGCGCCACCACGGGGGAGTTCCTCTCCGACGGTGACGTGATGGTCGTCGACATGGGCCCCCTGGGCCAGCTCGAGACGCCGGTACGAGGGAACTCCTCCCAGCCCGACTGATCCTCGAACCCCACGTCACGCCGACGGCGCCCCCTCGGGGGCGCCGTTTCGCGTCTGTGGCGGCTGCACCCTGACGCGGGCCAATGCGGCCAGATCCGGTGGCTGCGCCCGTCATGGCGGGCGCCTTCACCGAGTACGGGCGCGTTCAACGAGCAGGGGCGCGTTGCCGAGTACGGCGCATTCACCGACCCAGGCGCATGCGCCGGGTGCGGGCACGCTCACGAAGCCCGCCGGTTCCGGGCGCTCACAGCCGAGTGGGGGAGCCGCGGGGGAACAGCCCTGGGACGGCCGCCAAGGGCCCCCCGCGCCGCGGGGAGCCCCAGGGGCAGTACGGCTCAGGGGCCGGGGTGCCAGCAGGCCACCGGGTGCGACGCGCCCTCGGGGACCTCCAGCGGCGGCTGCTCCTGGCAGATCTCGGTCGCCTTCCAGCACCGGGTGCGGAACCGGCAGCCGGTGGGCGGGTTGACGGGGGAGGGGACGTCGCCGGTGAGCACGATCCGTTCCCGGTCGTCAGGCCGCCCGGGAGCGGCGGAGATCAGCGCCTGGGTGTACGGGTGGAGGGGCTGGTCGAGCACCTCGTCTGCACGTCCACGCTCCACGATCAGGCCCAGGTACATCACCGCCACGTCGTCGGACATGTGCTTGACCACCGACAGGTCGTGAGAGATGAAGATGATGCCCATCTGCATCTCGTCCTGCAGGTCGGTGAACATGTTCACGACCTGCGCCTGCACCGACACGTCGAGGGCGGAGACGGGCTCGTCGAGGATCACCACATCGGGCTTGGTGGCCAGCGCCCGGGCCGTGCCGATGCGCTGCCGCTGCCCGCCGCTGAACTGGTGGGGGAACGAGTGCCGGTGCCGCGGCGAGAGCCCCACGAGCTCCAGCAGCTCGCTGACGCGGGCCTGGATGGCGTCGTTCTTCATGCCCTGCGCACGCATCGGCTCCGCAATGATCTGGGTGACGGTCATCCGCGGGTTGAGAGCCGAGTACGGGTCCTGGAACACGATCTGGAAGCGGCGGCGCAGCGCGCGGAGCTGCTCCCCCTGCAGGTGCGTGATGTCCTGCCCGTCGAGCAGGATCTCCCCGGAGGTCACGTCCAGCAGACGCATCGCCGCGCGGGCGGTGGTGGTCTTGCCGCAGCCCGACTCACCGACGAGGCCGAGCGTGCGGCCGCGCTCCACCGTGAAGGACACACCGTCCACGGCGCGTACGAAGGCGCGCTTCATCTTGATCCACACCGGGATGTGGACCTTCAGGTCCCGCACCTCGAGCAGGGGCGTCTCGTCGCTCATCGGGCGACCTCCTGGGGCTGGCGTGCTGCGGTCTGGGGGATGAGCTCCTCCACCGGGGGCAGCTCCTCGCTGCGGTGGCAGGCGGCCAGGTGGGCAGGCTCCAGCTCACGCAGCGGCGGCACCTCGGTCTTGCAGGCGGGGAGGCCGTGCGACTCGGTGCAGCGCGGCTCGAAGGGACAGCCCGTCGGCACGGTGAGCAAGTCTGGCGGCCGGCCCGCGATGGTGAACAGGCGCTCGCTGCGCTCGGTCCAGCTCGGCCGGGCCCGCAGCAGCGCCCGCGTGTACGGATGACGCGGGTTGGTGAAGATCGTCTCCGTCGTGCACTGCTCGGCGGCCGTCCCGGCGTACATCACCATCACGTCATCGGCGATCTCGCGCACGACACCGAGGTCGTGGCTGATCATGATGATCGAGCAGTCGTAGTCGGTGCGCGCCTGCCGCAGCACGTCGAGCACCTGCGCCTGCACGGTGGCGTCGAGCGCGGTGGTCGGCTCGTCGGCCACGATCAGGTCGGGGTTGTTGATCAGCGCCATGGCGATCACCGCGCGCTGCCGCATGCCGCCCGACCACTGGTGCGGGTACTGCTGGGCGCGACGCGCCGCGTCGGGCACGCCGACCGACTCCAGCGTCTGGATGACCCGCTTGCGCACCTGAGCGGGAGTGGCCGCCTTGTCGTGGTACTCGACGGTCTGACCGACCTGCTTGCTGATCCGCTCGACGGGGTCCAGGGCCGTCATCGGGTCCTGGAAGATCATCGAGATCCGGCGGCCGCGCAGCGAGCGCATCTTGGCCTCGGAGAGCTTCAGCAGGTCGGTCCCGTCGAAGATCACCTCGCCGCCGGTGATGCGGGCGTTGCCCGCCAGCAGGCGCATCACGGTGAGCACCGAGACGGTCTTGCCGGAGCCCGACTCGCCGACGATGCCGAGCGTCTTGCCGGCGTCCAGGGAGTACGACAGGTCGCGCACCGCGTGGACGGGGCCGTCGACGGTGTCGAACTCGACCGACAGGTTGCGGATCTCGAGGAGTCTCATCGGGTCGCCTTCGGGTCAAGGGCGTCGCGCAGCCCGTCGCCGATGAAGATGATCGACAGCGACGTGAGCATGATGGCGACACCGGGGGAGAGCCACAGCCAGGGCATGGACGACAGCACCGTGTAGGACTGCGCCTGCTGCAGCAGGTTGCCCCAGGAGGCCTGGGGCGGGACGACGCCGAGCCCCAGGTAGGACAGGGCGGCCTCGGAGAGGATCGCGCCGGAGACGAGCATCGCGCCGGCCACCGTGACCTGCGGGATCACCGAGGGCAGCAGGTGGCGCACCATGATCGTCGCCGGCCTGGTGCCGGAGGCCTCCGCGGCGCGGACGTAGTCGAGCTCCCGCACGCTCAGCACGACGCTGCGCGCGATGCGGGCCGAGCTGGGCCAGGCGAAGGCCGCGAGCAGGAACACCAGCAGGGGGACGGACGGGCCGAGCACGCCACCCATGACGATCACCACGAGCATGCTGGGGATCGCCATGAAGATGTCGGTGATCCGCATCAGCACGGCGTCGACGACACCCCCGAGACGGCCCGCGGCGATGCCCACGATGGTGCCGAAGACCAGGGCGGACAGGGCGGTGGCGAAACCCACGGCGAGCGACACCCGGCCACCGTCGAGCACCCGCGCCAGCATGTCGCGGCCCAGGAGGTCGGTGCCCAGCAGGTGGTCGCGGCTGGGCGCGGCTCGGCTGTTCAGCAGGTCCTGGTCGTTGGGGCCGTAGGAGAGGAACATCGGCCCGAAGACGGCGGCCAGCACGATCAGGGCCAGGACGACGACGGAGACCCGAGCGCCCCAGTTGCCCCAGAACCTTGACATCGCCAGGCTCATCGGGCTCCGCTCGGCACGCTCCGGGGCGGCGCCCGACGCGGGCAGCTCAGGGCCGCCGGAGGCGCCCGAGGCGACGGGAGGGATGTCAGTCGCGGTCATCGCAGTGCCACCCGGGGATCGAGGAGGGACAGGAGGAGGTCGGCGAGGAAGTTGCAGACGACGACCAGCAGGGCGACGATCATGCCGAAGCCGAGGATGACGGGGTAGTCGCGGAACTGGATGGCCCCGATGGTCAGCGACCCCATGCCGGGCCACGCGAACACGCTCTCCAGCACCACGGCGCCCGAGAGCAGGCCGGGCACCGACATCATCATGATGGTCACCAGCGGGCCCAGCGAGTTGCGGAACGCCTTCCAGCGCGCCTGGCCCGTGGTGGCGCCCTTCGCGACGGCGGTCCGCACGTAGTCGCGGCTCAGCTCCTCCAGCAGCCCGGCCCGGATGTAGCGGGTGAGGCTGGCGGCCTGCAGCGCGGCGAGGACGGTGACCGGGAGCACCAGGTGGCGGATGAGGTCCAGCGGGGACCCGTCGCCGGCCGTGCTCATCTGCGAGGAGGGGAGCCAGCCGAGCTTGGCGGAGAAGAAGTAGATCAGCAGCATGCCGAGGAAGAAGGCGGGCGTCGACAGCAGCAGCAGCGAGGCGGCGCCCAGGAGGTAGTCGATCGCCTTGCCCTTGTTGGCGGCCTGGAACATGCCGAGGCCGATGGCGATCAGGCTGCCCAGCACGAACCCGATGCCCATGAGCTCGAGGGTGGGGACCAGCCGCTCCGCGATCAGCGAGGAGACCGGCCGGCCGAACTGGAACGACATGCCCAGGTCACCGGTGACCAGCTTGCCCACCCAGATCGCGTACTGCGTCGTCAGGGGCTTGTCGAGGCCGAACTCCTTGGTCTTGGCCTCGATGAGCGCCTGGGAGTCGCCGATCTGGTCGGGGGGTATCAGGGAGGCCAGCGGGCCTCCCGGGGCCGAGTGCGACAGTGCGAACAGACCGACCGAGACGACGGCCAGCACCAGCAGCATGGTCAGGAGTCGCGTCGCGACATATCTAGCCATGGCCCTCCTTCCTGCTCGTCCGTGACCGGACAGACGATCGCCTGGGGTGAGCAGGTGTCACTCACCCCAGGCGACATGATGGCTGCTACTTGACGGTCCAGTCCTGGACCGAGTACAGGACGGTCACGATGGCCTCACCGGGCTTGACGCCCCCGGTGATCTTCGACGACGTCCCGTAGGTGCGCTTCGGCCGCGCGACCCACAGGTGCGAGACGTCCGCGTTGTCGATCTTCGCCGCGGCGTTGAACGCCTCGGTCCGCTTCGCCTCGTCGGCCGTGGCCGAGGCCGCCGCCATCTGCTTGTCCAGCTCGGGGTTGCAGTAGTTCGGCAGGTTGGCGCCCTTGGGGAAGGCGTTGGCGCAGAGCAGGATCGGCGCGTCGAGCGACGGGTCCACCAGGTAGTTGCCGCCGCCGTAGAGCAGGAGGTCGTAGTCGAACTTGGTGAGGATCTCGGTGCCCTGGGCGTTGTCGTAGGTGACGACCTTGACCTTGACGCCGGCGGCCTGGAGGTTCTTCGCCACGACGGCGTTGATGTCCTCGCGCTGCTTGTTGTTGTTCGCCTGCTTGATCACGAGCTCACGGTTGAAGTCCCAGCCGCCCTCGGTGAGGAGCTGCTTGGCCTTGGCCGGGTCGTAGTCGTACGTGGCGAAGCCGTCGGTCTTGATGGTGGGCGAGGTGAACGAGGTGTTCACCGGCGTCGCCTGACCGGCGTACACCGACGCGATGATGCCCTTGCGGTCGATCGCCGTCAGCAGGCCCTGGCGCACCTTCGGGTTCTTCAGGTAGTCCTTGTTCTGCGGCACCGAGTAGCGGTCGAAACCGGTCGAGTCGGCGTCGAGCGTCTTCACACCGTTCATGCTCTGGACGGCCTTGAGGTCGGTGGGGGCGACCAGCGTGAGGTCCATCTCGCCGGAGGCCAGCTGAGAGGTCGCCACGTCCTGGGTGACCATCGACTGCACGAGCTTCTCGAACTTGACCGGCTGGCGGAAGTTCGGGTTGCGGGTGAACTCCACACGCTGGCCGGTGACCACGTTGCTCATCACGAACGGGCCGAGGCCCGGCACCTTGCCCGGCGTGGTCCAGATCGCCGAGGTCTGCAGCGACGCCGGGTCCTCCTTCTCCAGCACGGCCTTGGGGAGGATGGAGACCTGGGTGCCCAGGAACAGGTACGTGAAGCCGGAGTCGGGAGACTTGAGGTCGATGGTGACGGTCCGGTCGTCGACCTTCTTCACACCGGTCATGGTGGTGGCGGTGCCGCCGGCGACCTCCGCGAACCCGACGATCGGGCTCAGCACCGAGGTCAGGGGGGCCTTGGACTTCGGGTTCGCGTACAGGTTCAGCGAGAACACCACGTCGTCAGCGGTGAAGGCCGACCCGTCCGACCACTTCTGGTTCGCCAGGTTGATGGTCAGCTGCTTGGCGTCCTGCGACATCTTCCAGCTCTCGGCCACGCGCGGGACGAGCTTGCCGTCCGCCGTCACGGCGGCCAGCGAGTCGTGGACCGCCGTCAGCACCTGGCCGTTGCCGAGGGCGCCGGGGGAGAAGGGGCTCATCGTGTCGGGCTTCTGGGCGAGCCAGACGGTAACGCTCTTGCCCTGCCAGCCGCCGCCGGCCGAGCCGGAGGTCTGAGCGCTCGGCGCGGTGCTGCTGCCGTCGGCAGGAGGAGGCGGCGCGCACGCGGCGAAGGTGGTCATGGCCAGGGTGATCGCACCGACGGCGAGGCTCCTGACTCGGAGGGTACGGGACACATCTGCTCCTCACTGATGGGCCACGGCGGCATCGCCGGGCTTGGTCCTCGCTGGCCGTGGGCGAGTCACCGACCCGCCAGCTTCCGAGCAATCTAGGGCGCTGCCGCCAGACATGGCAAGACGTTCCACGTTACGATTTCGACACGGCCGCCAACGGAAGAGGACAAGGTTCGATGATCGTCGTGGATCCAGATCAGCATGTCGCGGTGCTTAGCGGCAGCGGCTTCTCGTACGCCTTTCGCTGGGACGACGAGCACACGCCCCTGCGGCACCTGCACTGGGGAGGGCCGATCTCTCTCCCAGATGCCGTGGCGCTCGCGGCGCTGCCGCCCCTCGAGCACCGCAGGACCGGCACCGAGTCGCAGCCGCGCGGCCACGAGGAGGAGTACCCGGCGCGCGGCGGGCTCCGCCGCGACGAGCTCGCCCTGCGCCTGAGCCATGCCGACGGTGACCGCTCCCTGGACCTCGAGGTCGTGGATGTGGCGGAGGTCGACGAGGGCGTCGTGGTGCGCCTGCGCGACCGCAAGGAGCCCGTGACGGTCACGCTGTCGTACCGCGTCCGCGAGGGCGGAGCCCTGGTGCGGGGCGCGAGCATCACCAACGAGGGCCCAGAGCCGGTCACGGTGGACCAGGCGGCCAGCGCCCTGTGGTCCGTGCCGATCCGGCCGCAGGTGCACCTGACGAGCCTGACCGGCTGCTACAGCGCCGAGTTCCAGCAGCAGCGCGAGCGGCTCGCCCGCGGGCGGTTCGTGCTGGAGTCGCGGTCGGGCATCCCGGGCCACGAGGCCTTCCCGTACCTGGCGGTCGACGCCGAAGCGACCGAGCAGGCCGGCGAGGTCTGGAGCGTGTCTCTGGCGTGGAACGGGTCGTTCCGCATGACGGCGCTGCACCAGCACGACGGGCGCACGACGGTCACCGCGGAGGTCAACTCCTTCGACCTCACCCACCAGCTGCTGCCCGGGGAGACCCTGACGCTGCCCGACTCCGTGGGCGTCTACACGCCGGACGGGTTCGCCGATCTCACCCACCGCTGGCACGACTACCAGCGCGCCCATGTCACGCCCGAGCCGGAGCGGCTGCGTCCGGTGCTCTACAACTCGTGGGAGGCCACCTACTACGACTTCACCATCGCCGACCAGGTCGCGCTGGCGGAGGTCGCCGCCGACCTGGGTGCCGAGCTGTTCGTCGTGGACGACGGCTGGTTCCGGCCGCAGCGCGACGACATGGTGGGGCTCGGGGACTGGGTCGCCGCGCCCGAGATCTTCCCGGAGGGCGTCGCGGTGCTCGGTGACGCCGTGCGTGCCCTGGGCATGGACTTCGGCCTGTGGATCGAGCCGGAGATGGTCAACCCCGAGAAGAGCGTCCTGCTCGCCGAGCACCCCGACTGGGTGCTCGGCTGGCCGGGGCGGGTCCCGACCCTGAGCCGTCACCAGCGGGTGCTCGACTTCGGGCGCCCAGACGTGCAGGAGTGGGCGATCAGCACTGTCAGCGGCCTCATCGAGGAGGCGGGGCTGGTCTACCTCAAGTGGGACATGAACCGCGCCGTGTCGGAGCCGTTCGCGCCCGGCAAGCAGGGGCGGGTCTGGATCGACCATGCCCGGGGTGTGCAGCGGGTGATGTCAGAGCTCCGTCAGCGCCATCCGGGTCTCGTCATCGAGGGCTGCGCCTCGGGCGGTGGCCGCGCCGACCTGCTCAGCCAGTCGATCAACCACTGGATGTGGGTGAGCGACCAGACCGACCCCTACGAGCGGATCGCGATCCAGCGGGGCTACTCCTCGGTGCTGCCCGCGCAGACCATGGAGTCCTGGGTCACCGACACCCCGGCCGGCCTCGCCTCGCGAGTGACGCCCCTGGCGTTCCGCTTCGACGTCGCGATGTCGGGGGCGCTCGGCCTCGGGGGGGACATCCGCGCCTGGAGCCACGAGGAGCGGGAGCTCGCCCGCGCCAAGGTGGCCCTCTACAAGGAGATACGGGCCACGGTCCAGCAGGGCCGGCTCTGGCGCCTACCCTCGCCGGTGCCGGGTGACACCGACGCGGTGGCGTACGTGAGCCCAGACGGCCGCGAGGCGGTGGTGTTCGTCTGGTTACGCACTATCTCGGCGACGCGAGCGCGGCAGTGGCTGAGGGTGCCGGGCCTCGACCCGGAGACCACCTACCGCGACGACGACGGGCTCGAGCTCACCGGGAGCCTGCTGGCGACGCGCGGGCTGCCCGTGGTGTGCGCCCAGCTCCCCGACTACTCCAGCCGGGTGATCCGCCTGCGGGCGGTCTGAGGCCGCCCAGGCGGCGCCTCAGGAACGGCGGGCCTCAGGAACGGCGGCGGGGGCTGGCGTCGAGGGCGGCGACCACCGAGGGGTCGGCCGCCAGCTCCGAGGCGCAGTCCTGCAGCAGCCCGACGAAGGTGGCCTTGCTGGTCTTGGTGAACTCGCCGGAGGGCCCGCTCACGCTCAGGGCGGCCAGGCTGCGACCCCTGCGGGGGAGGCTCACGGCGAGGCAGCGCAGACCCGCGGCGAACTCGTTGTCGTCGAAGGCGTACCCGTTCTTGCGGGTGCGGCGCAGGTCCTCCAGCAGGCCTTCGTGAGTCAGCACGTGCCCACCCGCGCGCCCTGGCCGCCACGGCTGGGGCGGCAGGTGGCGGCTCACCTCGTCGTCGGCGAGGGAGGAGAGCAGCGCCTTGCCCAGCCCCGTGCCGTACGTGGGTGCCCGGTCACCGACGTTGGCGTCGAAGTAGAGCGGACGGTCGGGGGCGACCACGGCGACATGGAGCACGCTCGCCCCGTCGAGCACCGCGAGGTTGGCGGTCTGGTTGGTGGCCGCCGCGAGCTCGGTGAGGCGCGGACGCACCAGGTCGGCCACGTCGACCTGGGAGACGTAGCTCTGGGTGAGGTCGGCGACGCGCGGGCCCAGCACGTACGCCGGGCGGTCGTCGACACGCACCAGGTAGTCGGTGTCGGCGAGCGTGCTCAGCAGCCGCACGATCGTCGACTTCGGGAAGCCGCTGAGCTCGTGGAGGTCGCCCAGCGTCGTCGGCTCCTCGCGGCCGGCGACGATCTCGAGCACCTGCAGGCCACGCGTCAGGGCATGCGTGTGATAGTTCGGTCGCTGGTCCGACTCGGTCATGTCCCCTCCTCGCGTGGTAAGCGCACTCTAGGGGGTCGCGCGGAGCGCTCGGGTGCTTGCGCCGACCCCTCGAATCTGAAACGGTGTTCCACATGCAGGGAGGGGACGCATGAGCACCCGTGTGGGGATCATCGGGACAGGCTTCATCGCCGAGTCGCACGCCACGGCGATGAGGAGCGTGCCGGCGCTCGAGCTGGCGGGGGTCTTCGACCTCAGCACGGCCGCCGGCGAAGCCTTCGCGCGCAAGTGGGGAGCGACCGCGTACGCGGACCTGGGCGCCCTGCTCGCCGACGTGGACGCCGTCATCGTGTGCACGCCGAACGACACCCACGTCGGGATGGGCGAGAAGGCGCTCGCCGCCGGCTGCCACCTGCTGCAGGAGAAGCCGATGGCCCTCTCCGCCGCTGACGGGGAGCGGTTGCGGGTCGCGTACGACGACGCGGGGCTGTGCCTGCTCGTGGGCCACACCCACCGGCACTCGGACTACGCGAAGACCGTCAAGGACGTCGTGGCGTCGGGCCGCATCGGGCAGGTCCGCTCGGCGCGCATCGCCATCACCGGCGGCTGGATCTGGGGCGCCTGGCAGGCCTGGGTGCTCGACCCGGCACGCTCGGGCGGGCACGCGTTCCACAACGGGGTCCACCTGTACGACCTCGCGCGGTGGTGGCTCGAAGAGCCGATCACCCAGGTGATGGCGCACGGGCAGCGGCTCACCTCGGCGGCGCTGGAGTTCGACGACTACCTGGTGGCGACGTTGATGACGGCTTCGGGGGCCACCGCCGTCTGCGAGATCAGCCGCGGCGAGAAGCCGAAGACCACCTCGGTGTTCGAGATCGTGGTCCACGGCTCAGAGGGGACGCTCCTGCGCACCTGGAGCTCGGAGGGGTTCGTCTCGTTCAGCGAGGACGGAGCCGGCCCGCGGCCGGTGGCGGCGTCCGACCCGTTCGCCGCGCAGCTGCGGGTGTTCGCCGACGGCATCGCCGGGCAGGACGTCGAACCCGACGCCCGTGACGCCGTGCACGCCACGGCGGTGGCCGAGGCGGTCATGCGGTCGGCGGTGTCGGGTCGGGTCGAGGAGGTCGTGGCATGAGCGGGTGGACGATGACGAGCCCCACGGACCGCTTCGCCGGGCCGGTGCTCGGCCTGGCGGGGGCGACGGCCAGCGGGACGTACGGGCTGCCGCACGCCTTCCACGGCGAGGTGGTCGCCGAGGCCGGTGACGTACGGGACGTGGCGGCACGCGCGATCGACGTGACGGTCGCCGTGCTCGGGCCGTGCCGCGGCGAGGTGCACGCCGTGATGACCGACGGCTGCGTCACGATCACGGCGCAGTGGCTGCCGGGTGTGGTGGTCACGCTGATCGCCGGTCTGGCCGTGGCCGGTGCCGACGAGATCAACCGCTACCGGCTGCTGGGCAGCGGCGGGCAGGCGTACATCGACGTCACGGGCCCGGCCTTCACGCTGGTCGGCCCCGAGCGCTCGACGGTGGCGTACGGACCGAGCCCGGCGGAACGAGCGGCCGGGACGTCCGGGGCCGCCGACGAGCTGGTCGCGGCCGTGCTGGACGCGTGCCAGCGCTCCGCAGCCTCGGGGCAGCCCGAGTCCGTCTGACGCAGGGGCGGCCTGACCCGGGTGGTGGTCGCGTCGTCGCCGAACGGTCACCTGGGTGTCACGTGGGCGACGGGATCGGCTGGTGCGATCAGAGCACCTAGCCCCCCTCGAAAGGACGCCCCCCGTGACCCTCCACCGCCGCACCCTCCTCGGTGCCACCGCTGCCGCCGGCCTCGTGGCTGCCGGCGCCCCGTTCGCCTCGGCCATCCCGGTCGACGACTGGAAGAACCCCGGTCTCACCACCGTCACCGACAACGCGAAGCTCGCCCTGCCCCCCGGCTTCAAGGCGAAGCGCGTCTCCACGATCGGCGTCGAGCCGCTGCTCAGTGGCCGTGGCGGCAAGGTCGTCGGCCGTACCCCCTCGACCCTCGACGGCACCGGGTGCTTCGAGGTCAACGGCGGGCTGCGGCTCGTGCGCAACCACGAGAACCGCTCCACCGCTGCCGTCCCGGTCCCGCTCGTGGCGGGCACCGTGTACGACGCCGGAGTCCCCGGCGGCATGGGTGGCTGCACGGTGGTGGAGACCACGTCCGACGGCACCTTCGTGCAGCAGTGGGTCGGCCTGTCGGGCACCATCCGCAGCTGCGCGGGCGGCGTCACCCCGTGGGGCTCTTGGCTGTCGTGCGAGGAGGACACCACCAAGGCTGGCACCGCCGTGGTCAGCTCGGTCGACGGCAAGACGTACACGACCCAGAAGGACCACGGCTACGTGTTCGAGGTCTTCCCCGACGGCACGCAGATCCCGGAGCCCATCAAGGCGTTCGGCCGCGCCACCTGGGAGGGTGCCGCCATCGGCCCCGACCGCACGACCGCGTACCTCACCGAGGACACCGGCGGCGGCCACCTCTACCGCTGGACGGCTCCGGCCGGGCGCACCCTGAAGGCCGGCATCGCCCGCGACTTCGGGCCGAACGACGGCCAGCTCCACGCGGCCCAGCTGGTGCGCAACGGCAAGGCCCTGGTGCACTTCGGCGAGCTCAGCCAGGCCGACGTCGACAAGCCGTACAAGGTGACCTGGATCAGCGGCGGCACCGACCGTCAGGCTCAGCAGACCCCGCTGCGCAACCAGTTCGCCGGTGCCACCGTGCACCCGAAGGTCGAGGGCTGCTGGAGCGACGGCACCGGGCTGTGGTTCACGCTGTCCTACGTCAACACCGCCGAGGCCACGAAGTACGGCATCGACGAGGACCAGGGCATGATCATGTACTACAACTACGCGACCGAGACGCTGACGCTGAAGTTCACCTACCACGCCGGTGACTACTTCGACGGGCCCGACAACATCACGGTCTCGCCGTGGGGCACGCTCGTCGTCGCCGAGGACGGGTCCGACCCCAACCACCTCATCGCCTGGAACAAGACCCGTGGCACCCTGCCGCTGGCCAAGGACCTGGTCGAGCGCGGCGAGTGGGCCGGCCCGTGCTTCAACGAGAGCGGCACGGTCCTGTTCGCCTCGGTGCAGTCCGACTGCACGTACGCGATCACGGGCCCCATCAAGGAGTTGCTGACCCGCTGAGCCGCCCGGGTCGACCCTCGGGGCGGGCGCTGTCGGCAGGCGCGCCCGCCCTGAGGCGACCCCACCCGCCGAAAAGACGGTGCCCGCGCTGGGGCCCCGGACTAGGATGGGGGCCCTGTCCTCACACCGGAAGGTCCCTGTTCTGACTGCCTCCGACCCCGTACGCACCCCGGCCCCCGTCGCCGAGAGCCGCGTCACCGTCCCCACCTCTGTCGGCATGGTCTCCGTGCTCGGGCCGGGAGACGAGTTCCTCCGCATCCTCGAGCGCGACCTGGCCGCCGACATCCACGTGCGGGGCAACGAGATCCGCATCAGCGGCGACCCGGCGGCCGTCACGCGCGGCGTCGACGTGCTCACCGAGCTGGTGACGATCGTCCGCACCGGTCAGGGGCTCGCCGCCGCCGACGTCGAGCGCGTGGTCGCCATGACCGCCGACTCGGGCGAGCTGCGCGCCGCCGAGGTGCTGACGCAGAACATCCTGTCGAACCGCGGCAAGACGATCCGGCCGAAGACGCTCAACCAGAAGCGCTACGTCGACGCGATCGACCAGCACACGGTGGTCTTCGGGATCGGCCCGGCGGGTACGGGAAAGACGTACCTCGCCATGGCGAAGGCTGTCGCAGCGCTGCAGGACAAGCGCGTGAGCCGGATCATCCTCACCCGCCCGGCGATCGAGGCGGGCGAGCGCCTCGGGTTCCTGCCCGGCACGCTGAGCGAGAAGATCGACCCCTACCTGCGCCCCTTGTACGACGCCCTGCACGACATGGTCGACCCGGACTCGGTGCCCCGGCTGCTGACGGCGGGGACGATCGAGGTGGCGCCGTTGGCGTACATGCGGGGCCGCACCCTCAACGACGCGTTCATCATCCTCGACGAGGCGCAGAACACGTCGATGGAGCAGATGAAGATGTTCCTCACCCGCCTGGGGTTCGGGTCGAAGGTGGTCGTCACCGGTGACGTGACGCAGATCGACCTGCCGGGCGGCACGCGCTCGGGCTTGCGCGAGGTGCAGAGCATCCTCGACGGGGTCGACGACATCGCGTTCTGCCAGCTCACCAGCGGGGACGTGGTGCGGCACAAGCTGGTGGGCAAGATCGTCGCCGCGTACGACCGGTTCGAGGCCACCCAGCCGCCGGCCCGCCCGTGGCAGGGCAAGGACCGCCGATGATCGACATCAACAACGAGTCGGGCGAGACCGCCGACGAGCTGGGGCTCGTCGCCCTGGCGCGGTTCACGCTGGAGAAGATGCGGATCCACCCCCAGGCCGACGTGTCCATCCTGCTCGTCGACGAGGCGACCATGACCGACTACCACGTGCGGTTCATGGACGAGCCGGGCCCGACCGACGTGCTGAGCTTCCCCATGGACGAGCTGCGGCCGCCGAAGGAGGACCAGGAGCCGCCCAAGGGCCTGCTCGGCGACGTGGTGCTCTGCCCGGCGGTGACGGCCCGGCAGGCCGCCGACAACGGCCGCAGCGCCGACGAGGAGGCGGAGTACCTGCTGGTGCACGGCCTGCTCCACCTGCTGGGCTTCGACCACGCCGAGCCCGAGGAGAAGACCGTGATGTTCGGCCTCAACGACCAGATCACCCAGGCCTGGACGGCGGGCAAGCACCTGCGGTGACCACCTGCGCGGTGCGTACGCCATCTGAGGTGAGCCTGCAGGTGACGAGGTGCCCGGGCAGGGTGACACCGGCGACGAGTGGGCCCGGTGCCGTAGACTCACGCCATCCCGTCCCCGACCGAAGAGATGTGACCTGACCTCGTGACCTTCTGGATCGAGATCGCCCTGATCGTGCTCTTCGTCGCTGTCGCCGCCCTGTTCCAGGCGATCGAGGCGTCGTTCCAGACGATGACCAAGGGGCGCGCCAAGCACCTGGTGGAGGAGGGGCGCCCGGGCGCCGTACGCGTCGAGCAGATCGCCGAGGACACCGCCCCCACGGTCACCACCGCGCTGTTCCTGCGCATGGTGTTCGAGGTCGTCGCCATCCTGCTGCTCGCCCAACTGGTGTTCGCGCGGGTGGAGTCGCTGACGTACAGGCTGCTGATCGCGGGCTCCATCTCCCTGGTGGCGCTGTTCGTGGTGGGCGGTGTCGCCGGTCGCACACTCGGCAAGCAGCACTCCACCGGCGTGTCGCTGAGGTTCGCACCGCTGATGAACCTGCTCACCACGGTGCTGTTCTTCGTGCCGCAGATCATGATCGTGGTCGGCAACTGGCTGACGCCGGGGCGGGGGTTCCCCGACGGTCCGTTCGCGTCCGAGGACGACCTGCGCACCTACCTCGACCAGGCCGAGGCCTCGAACCAGATCGAGGCCGAGGAACGCCGCATGATCCACTCGGTGTTCGACCTCGGCGATACCATCGTCAAGCAGGTCATGGTGCCGCGACCCGACGTGGTGTTCATCGAGGCCAACAAGACCCTGCGGCAGGCGACCTCTCTGGCGCTGCGCTCCGGCTTCAGCCGGATCCCGGTGGTCGGCCCGGGCGGGCTCGACGAGATCGTGGGCATCCTCTACCTCAAGGACGTGATGAAGCGGGTGTACGACAACGCGGGCGCCCAGACCGCCGAGCTCGTCACCTCTCTCGTGCGCCCCGCCACGTTCTGCCCCGACTCCAAGCCGGTCGACGACCTGCTGCGCGAGATGCAGCTCACCCACAGCCACCTCGTGGTGGTGGTCGACGAGTTCGGCGGCACCGCCGGCCTGGCCACGATCGAGGACATCCTCGAGGAGATCGTGGGTGAGATCGTCGACGAGTACGACGACGAGATCCCCCCGGTCACCGAGCTGGCCGACGGCTACTACCGGGTCTGGTCGCGGCTGTCGCTCAGCGACCTCGGCGAGCTGTTCGGCCTGGAGCTCGACGACGACGACGTCGACTCGGTCGGCGGGATCATGAGCAAGCAGCTCAACAAGGTGCCCATCCCCGGGGCCATCGTGGTCTGGGAGGGCCTGGAGCTGATCGCTGACCGGCCCGCCGGCCGTCGCAACCAGATCGGTACGGTCCTGGTGCGCCGTGCACCCGCGGAGGAGTACGCGGCCACCGACGCCACCACCCAGTTCACCGCGGAGGCGAGCACCGCGGACCCGTTCTCGGAGAGGGAGCCCGCATGACGCACCGCTCCGGTTTCGCCTGCTTCGTCGGCCGCCCCAACGCCGGCAAGTCGACGCTCACCAACGCCCTCGTCGGCCAGAAGATCGCGATCGCGTCCTCGAAGCCGCAGACCACGCGCCATGCCGTCCGGGGCATCGTCACCCGGCCCGACGCGCAGCTCGTGCTCGTGGACACGCCCGGGCTCCACAAGCCCCGGACGCTGCTGGGCGAGCGGCTGAACACGATCGTGCGTGACACCTGGTCGGAGGTGGACGTCGTGGCCGTCTGCCTTCCTTCGGACCAGCGCATCGGGCCCGGGGACACCTTCATCGTCGGCGAGGTCGCGAAGCTGCCGAAGAAGCCGAGGCTGGTGGCGCTCGCCACGAAGACCGACCTGGTGAGCGGCGCGCGGCTGCGCGAGCACCTGATGGCGATTCAGGAACTGGAGGAGTCCACCGGCGTGCGCTGGGAGCATATCGTGCCCGTCTCGGGGCTGACCGGCGAGCAGGTCGACCTGGTCGCCGAGCTGTTGTGCTCGCTGCTGCCCGAGGGCCCCGCGTACTACCCGGAGGGCACGCTCACCGACGAGCCCGACGAGACACTCGTGGCGGAGCTCATCCGCGAGGCCGTGCTGGAGGGCGTACGCGACGAGCTGCCGCACTCCATCACCGTGGTGATCGAGGAGATGCGGCTGCGCGAGGGTCGCCCCGAAGACCGGCCGCTGCTCGACGTGTTCGCCTCCATGGTCGTGGAGCGCGACTCCCAGAAGGGCATCCTCATCGGCCACCAGGGCTCGCGGCTGAAGGAGGTCGGGTCGAGGGCACGGCAGCAGATCAGCGCGCTGCTCGGCACCCCGGTCCACCTCGACCTGCGCATCAAGGTGCTCAAGGAGTGGCAGCGCGACGCCAAGCACCTCAACCGCCTGGGCTTCTGAGTCGTTCGGGCAGCACTGCCCACCTGGTCAGCTGTCCCCCGGGGCCGGGCGTCCGGCGAGCCTCTGTCTGCGTCCTCGCAGCCCGGAACGATGCGCGCAGCGTGCATGGAGGCTGCGCCGATCGATGGGGGCTGTGCGGACGCAGATCAGGGGCGTGGCCGGGGTGGTGTGTCGACGGGCCAGGCTGTCAGAGGCCACAGGTCCGCGCGTGCGCGTACGACTCGTTGTCGCCGCGCAGGGAGCCGCAGACCGTGGGTTCCGCCCCGTGGAGGGCCTTGCGGAGGAGCGACTCCAGGGTGTCCCGCTCCCAGGGGGCGAGGGCGGCGGCCAGCAGGTCGGCGTTGTCGCGGCGGGCCTGTCTCACCGACTCGGCCAGCTCGCGCCCGGTCGGCGTGGGGGCGAGGACCACGGCCCGGCGGTCGGTCGGGCTGGGGGAGCGGCTGACCAGGCCGCGATCCTCCAGCGTGTCGATGACGTCGGTGGCGGAACGGGTCGCGATGCGCAGGTGCTCGGCCAGGTCGGAGGGGCGCAAGCCCTCGTTGTCGGCGATCACCAGCAGGGCGCGGGCGGGGTGGGGCGAGAGGTCGTACGGCTCCAGCGCCGCGAACGACGACGCTCGCAAGCGGCTGGCGGCGGCGAGCACCAGGTCGGCGAGGCCGGCGTGGTCGATCTCCTCTGCGGTCAGCGGTCGGCGGGGCATGGGGGAATACTATCGACCGGTAGAGAGTTGGACTCATTGTGAGGTGACCTCAATAAAACTCCGACGGTGAAACAGGTGGTCACTACGACGACGTCTCCCGCTCCTGCCCGCCCTGCCCGCTCCGGCCGCCCCGCTGGTGGCCCCGACTCCCAGGGCCTCGGCCACACCTCCGCTCGCCGCGTCGACCCCGCCGACGTGGCCCAGCTCGAGGAGCACCCCGTCAGCCTGCGGCGCATCGCCCGGCTGTTCTCGCCCCACAAGGGTGCGCTTCTGGCCGTCCTCGGACTGATCGTGCTGACCTCGGTGGTCGGGCTGGTCCCGCCGTTCCTCACCAAGGAGCTCATCGACGTCGCCATCCCCGAGCACCGGGTCCCGCTGCTGCTGTGGCTCGTCGGCGGCATCCTCGCCATCACCGTGGTCACCCAGGTCGTCAACGTGGTGCAGACCTGGCTCGCCACCCGTACCGGCCAGAGCGTCATGCACACGCTGCGTACGGACCTGTTCACCCACCTGCAGCGCCAGCCGCTGGGCTTCTTCACCCGCACGCGCGGTGGGGAGCTGCAGAGCCGCCTCACCAACGACATCAACGGCATGCAGGGCGTGGTCACCGACTCCGCGACGTCGATCGCGAGCAACGTCACCACCGCCATCGGCACCGCGGTCGCCATGGCCGTGCTGTCGTGGAAGCTGTCGCTGATCAGCCTGGTCGTGCTGCCGCCCGCGATCTACCTCACTCGCCGGGTCGCCCGGATGCGGCGCACGCTCGCCACCGAGGCCCAGCAGACGCTCGCCGACATGCAGACCCAGATCGAGGAGTCGCTCTCGATCAGCGGCGTCATGCTCGCCAAGACCACCGGGGCAGGGGAGACCCTGTCGCGCCGGTTCACCGACTCCTCGCGTACGCTCACCGCGCTCGAGGTGCAGTCGCAGATGGCCGGCCGCTGGCGCATGGGCACGATGGCCATCATCTTCGCCGCGATCCCGGCGATCCTCTACCTCGCCGCCGGCCTGCCGGCCACCGGAGCCGGCATGACGATCGGCACGCTGGTCGCCTTCACGGGTCTGCAGTCGGCGCTGTTCCGCCCGCTGATGGGGGTGCTCAACGTCGGCATCCAGGTCACCACGAGCATGGCGCTGTTCAGCCGCATCTTCGAGTACCTCGACCTGCCCGTGACCATCGCGGACCCGGAGCACCCGGTCGCGGTCGACCCGTGTACGGCCCGGGGCGAGGTGCGCTTCGAGGGCGTGAGCCTGCGCTACCCGGGTGCCGACCGGGACGCGCTGCACGACATCGACCTGGTGGTGCCCGCAGGTGCCACGGTCGCCGTGGTCGGCGCCACCGGCTCGGGCAAGTCGACCCTCGCCGCCCTCGTCAGCCGCCTCCACGACCCCGACCAGGGGCGGGTCACCATCGACGGCGTCGACCTGCGCGACATGCGCCTGAGCGACGTCACCCAGCTCGTGGGCACGGTCAACCAGGACACGTACCTGCTGCACGCCTCCATCGCCGACAACCTGCGCTACGCGCGGCCCGAGGCGACCGACGACGAGCTGGTCGCCGCCGCGAGGGCGGCTCAGGTGCACGAGCTGATCGAGTCGCTGCCCGACGGGTACGACACCGTGGTGGGCGCTCGGGGCTACCGGTTCTCCGGCGGTGAGAAGCAGCGCCTCGCCCTGGCGCGCACCATCCTGCGCAACCCTCGGGTGCTGGTGCTCGACGAGGCCACCAGTGCCCTCGACAACCGCACCGAGCGGGCGGTGCAGGAAGACGTGGAGCGACTCAGCGAGGGCCGCACCACCATCACCATCGCCCACCGCCTCTCCACGGTGCGCGACGCCGACCGGATCGTCGTGCTCGACCGGGGCGAGATCGTCGAGACCGGCACCCACGAGCAGCTGCTCGCCGCCGGCGGGGCGTACGCGCGGCTCGTCCTGGCCCAGGAGTCCCGGCCCGTCGCCGAGGCCGCCTGAGCGCGAGGGCGTACGGTGCTCACCATGGTGACGAGCGGGCCTGGCGCCGGCGGGAGCGGACGCCCTGATCTCGCTGGCGCTCGATCAGGTCGGGTCTCGACTCGCATCCCCATCGCTCCTCGGGGAGTGCTCGCTCAACCAGCGGGGAGGCGACGCCTGTTGGTGATCGCCACGCTGGGGGCGCTGGCGGCCACGGTGGTGCTCGGCCTGCTGCGGCTGGTCAACCCCGTCGCCGACGAGTGGCAGTGCGTGCAGGGGGAGGCTCCGGCGGTGACGGCCGAGGGTGGTCGGGCCTGCTTCCGGGAGGGCTCGGCGCTGCCGCCCGGGTACGCGTGGGAGCCGCTCGGCAACCGCCCGCTGCCCTCCAGCTGCGACAGGAGCGGCTGGACCAGGGTGATCGGGCCCGCGGGAGAGTCGGACTGCGCGCCGGCCGGGGCTGCGCTGCCCCCGGGCTACCGGCCCGCCTGAGACGGACCGTGGCACGCGTGCCGCGTACTCGCGGCTGGAGCGCACGATGCCCCGTGTCGTTTGCGGATGCCACAGTGTGCACATGACAGCCCGCTGGGAGCCCTCGACACCCACGCTCGACCGCCCGACCGAGCAGAGCCTCGCCCTGCGGTTGGCACGGTTCGGCCCGGAGATGCGCCAGAGCCTGGCCGTGGTGTACGGGGAGGCGGCGGACGACACGTACCGGCGTCTGGAGGCCCTGGCCCGCCGCGCGCTGGCCGAGCGCCCGGCCGACCTGCGGCGCCTCGACGAGGCCCGCCTCCTCAGCCCCGACTGGCTGCAGCAGCCCCGGATGGTCGGCTACGTCTGCTACACCGACCGCTTTGCCGGCACCCTCCGCGGCGTCACCGACCACCTCGACCACCTCGACAGCCTCGGCGTCACCTACCTCCACCTGATGCCGCTGCTGAAGCCCCGGCCGGGGGAGAACGACGGCGGCTACGCCGTGGCCGACTACCGGTCCGTACGTCCCGACCTCGGCACCATGGCCGACCTCTCGGCGCTCGCGGCCGAGCTGCGGGCGCGCGGCATCTCTCTCGTGGTCGACCTGGTGCTGAACCACGTCACGCCCGAGCACGAGTGGGCCGTACGTGCCAGGGCCGGTGAGCAGCGCTACCGCGACTACTTCCTCGTCTACCCCGACCGGGAGGTGCCCGACGCGTACGAGCGCACGCTGCCCGAGGTGTTCCCCGACTTCGCGCCGGGAAACTTCACGTGGGACGACGACCTGCACGGCTGGGTCTGGACGACGTTCAACGCGTTCCAGTGGGACCTGAACTGGGCCAACCCGGACGTGCTGCTGGAGATGGCCGAGGTGATCTGCTTCCTCGCCAACGCCGGTGTCGAGGTGCTGCGCCTCGACGCCATCGCCTTCATCTGGAAGCGGCTGGGCACCACCTGCCAGAACCAGCCCGAGGTGCACCACATCACGCGGGTGCTGCGCTCGCTGCTGCGGGTGGTGGCCCCCGCGGTGGCGTTCAAGGCCGAGGCGATCGTCGGCCCCGACGACCTCATCACCTACCTGGGGGTGGGTGACCAGTACGGCAAGGTCAGCGACGCCGCCTACCACAACGCGCTGATGGTGCACCTGTGGAGCGCGGTCGCCAGCCGTGACACCCGCCTGCTGCGGCGGGCGCTGGAGCGCTTCCCAGCCAAGCCCACCACGGCCACCTGGGCCACGTACGTGCGTTGCCACGACGACATCGGCTGGGCCATCAGCGACGAGGACGCCGAGGCCGAGCTGCTCACCGGGCCCGGTCACCGCGGGTTCTGTTCCGACTTCTTCTCCGGCCAGGCGCCCGGCTCGTACGCCCGGGGGCTGGTGTTCCAGCACAACCCCGAGACCGGCGACCGGCGCATCTCGGGGTCGTTGGCCAGCCTGGCCGGGCTGGAGTCGGCGCTGGAGGCCGGCGACGGCCCCCGCACCGACGACGCCGTGGCGCGGATCTTGCTGCTGCACGCGGCGATGCTCGGCTTCGGCGGCGTCCCGCTGCTCTACAGCGGCGACGAGATCGCGGCGCTCAACGACCACGCGTACACCGAGGACCCCGAGCACGCCGCCGACAACCGCTGGGTGCACCGGCCCCGGCTGGACTGGGCGGCCGTCGACGCCGCCGAGCGCGACCCTGGCTCGCCCGCCGGGCGCGTGCTGAGCGGGCTGCGGCACCTGGTCGCCGTGCGCAAGGTCACCCCGCACCTGCACGCCAGCGTCGAGACCCAGGTCCTCGAGGCCCCGCACCCCGCCCTCCTGGTCTTCTGTCGCGAGCACCCGCTGGGCCCGATGGTCCAGGTCTACAACGTCGGCGAGGTGCCGGTCACCGTGCCGGGGGCCTGGCTGCGCGACCTCGTACGCGCGGGCCGGGCCACCGAGCTCGTCGGCGGGCACGCATGGGACCTGGAGGTGCACGAGATCACCGTCGCGCCGTTGCAGGTGCTGTGGCTGGTGGCCGCGGCCTAGGGTTCGTCCGTGCCTGAGAACGACCGACGCCTGACGCCCCGGCGCGTCGTGTCGGCTGCGAGCGCGGCGTCTGCGATCGGTGCCCGCAAGGGCTGGGCCTACTTCTCCGCGCGCGTACGGCAGGGGTGGCGACGAGTCCAGGGCGCCTTCGTGCCCAACCTGCAGTCGGCACTGGCGGCGGCTGTGGCCTTCCTGGTCGCCGAGGCCTGGCTCGGGCACAGCGCGCCGCTGTTCGCGCCGATCTGCACGTACCTGTGCCTGGGGTTCACGCGCAACCGCCGCCCCCGCCGGGTGCTGGAGATGGGCGGTGGGGCCACCCTTGGCATCTGGCTGGGTGAGCTGGTGGGCCACAACCTCGGGTTCGGGTGGTGGCAGGTGCTGCTGATCCTGCTCGTCGCGCCGCTGGTGGGTCGGTTCATCGACCGCAGCGAGCTGTTCACCTACCAGGCCGCCCTGCAGTCGGTGACGATCGTGGGGCTGGCCGCGATCGCGCTCGGTGGCGGCACAGCGCTGGGCCGCTGGCAGGACGCGCTGATCGGCACCCTGGTCGCGGTGGTCTTCACCGTGGTGGTCCCGGGGCGGATCACGGTGCGGCCGCGCCGGTACGCCCGGAACGGCCTCGACGAGCTCGCGCGCACGACCCAGTCGCTGGCCCGGGGTCTCCGCGACGGCGACGACGAGGCGCTCAAGGACGCGATCTCCGAGCTGGTGCTGGTGCAGGAGATCCTCGACGACGGCACGACCGCCACCACGTCGGCGCTGGAGACCGCGGCGCTCAGCCCACGGCACCGGCGCGCCCGGACGGAGCTCGACGAGCTGAGCCGGGTCTACACGCTGGCGGAGCGGGCGACGACCACGTTGTACGTGCTGGCGCGGCAGGCGCGGGGCGTGGTCGCCGTGACGGGCCCGTTGCCCGACCTGGCCGGTCTCGTGGAGCGGGCGGCCGGGGTGCTGGTCTACCTCTCCGGGTCGGTCGGCAGCTTCGTGCCGCCGAAGCACGCCCGGGTCCGCGCGCGCGAGCTGGCGGCGGGGCTTCGACCGGGAGCCGACGACGACTGGCGTTCCGCGGCGCTGGTGTCGCTGCTGCGGGCGTATGTGGTGGACATCCTGCAGCTCACGGGCCTCAGCCGGCAGGAGGCCCGTGCCGCCCTTCCCGGCGCGGGCCACACCGACCCCGACGACGACCTGGAGCCATTGCCCTCGGACGAGCCGAGCGCGGTCTGGTCGTGGGCCGAGACGCCGAGGCGGGGCTAGCGGGCTCCCGTCAGGCTCGCCGCGGCCGGGGACGCGGCACGGGCGACCGAGACCACGAGCAGCAGCCCGGCATCCACGGCGATCACCCCGACCGCCCCTAGGGCCGGAGGGAGCTGGGCGCGCAGACCGAGGAGCGCCGACCCCGCGCAGAGGACCGCGAGGGGGAGCCACGGCACGAGCCGTGACCGCAGCAGGGCGGAGAAGGCGAGCATCGCGACCAGGAAGCCGATCGAGGCGGCCACCAGGAACGCCATCAACGGGCCGGCCAGCGCCTGCCCGCGGGCGGGTGCCGGGGTGTGGGCGAGCACGTAGTGCGTGATCGCCTCGATCACCGCGAGCGCCGCCGTGGTGGTCATCGCAGCGAGGCCGGTGTAGGTGACGGCGTCGCGGGAGGGGGAGCCGGCGGCTCGGGCCCAGAGGATCACGAGGGTGAGGGCGAGGAACGCGAAGGTCGCGCCCAGGGGAGCCATGAGCCTCAGTGCGGGCAGGTCGGGGATGACACCGAGAAGGCGCAGGCCGTCATGGTGAGCACGGTGGCGCTGAGGCCACCGGTGACCAGGGCGGTGGTGGGCAACGAGGAGCCAGAGTTAGAACGCGTGTTACGTATAACGCCAGTTACAGTCGGCTCCGTGGGAGACGGCAAGACCCGGGTGCGCAGCGAGAGCGCCACGCCGACGGTCAGGGAGAGGCTGCGCTCGGGCGTGCTCGCGCTGCTGGAGGAGTCGGGGACGGCGGATCTCTCGGTCCGCCGCATCGCCGCCGCATCGGGCCGGTCCACGATGTCCGTCTACAGCACGTTCGGCGGCATCGGACCCCTGCTCGACACCGTGTACGAGGACGCAGCGGCCCTGCTGCGCGAGGGGCTCGGCTCCGAGCCGGAGGGAGCGCCGGTGCGGTACGCCGCCTGGGCCCGGGAGCACGCCGGCGTCTACCAGGTGCTGTTCCAGCACGACCTGGAGGCCCTGGGCATCCAGCCGGAGCGGCGTCGCCGCCTCATCGACGCGTGCGCCGCGGTGCTCGGTGACGGCGAGGAGGGCTACCGGCGCTGGGCGCTGGCTCACGGGCTGGTCGTGCTGGAGGGCGCGGGGGGCGCTGGTGCACCGCCGCCGCGGGGCCGTACGTGGCAGCGCTTCGTGACCGGCATCCTCGACCGCTGCTGAGGTGGGTGGCCCGGACCAGGGAGCTAGATCGGCCCGTGGACGGGGTGGTCGGCGCAGGTGCCGGGTGCTAGCGTGACCGGCATGTCGTGGACGGCGCTGCTTCTTGGTCGCCGCAGCGAGGCCCGCTAGCAGTCGGCCTCCTCGCTGCGGAGAGTCGTTGTGCGCCGGCGCTCCCATCCACACCAGCGAGGAACCTCTCAGATGACCCAGACCTTCGGCACCCGCCCGCAGGGCGCCGCCCCCGTGCAGCAGCCCTCGCCGATGCCGTTCGGCCGGTACACGCCGTTCGTGCCCATCGACCTGCCCGACCGCACCTGGCCTGCCGCCAAGATCACCCAGGCGCCACGCTGGCTGTCCACCGATCTGCGTGACGGAAACCAGGCGTTGATCGACCCCATGACTCCCAACCGCAAGCTGCGCATGTTCGAGCTGCTGGTGAAGATGGGCTACAAGGAGATCGAGGTAGGCTTCCCCTCGGCGTCGCAGACCGACTTCGACTTCGTGCGCAAGCTGATCACCGAGGACCGGATCCCCGACGACGTACAGATCTCGGTGCTGACCCAGGCCCGTGAGGACCTGATCTCCCGCACCGCCGAGAGCCTGGTCGGTGCCCACCGGGCGAACATCCACCTGTACAACGCCGCCGCGGAGCTGTTCCGCCGCGTGGTGTTCCGCATCAGCGAGCAGCAGTGCATCGACCTCGCCGTGAACGGCACCCGCCTGGTCATGCAGCACGCCGAGCGGCTGCTGGGCGACACGCAGTTCGGGTACGAGTACAGCCCGGAGATCTTCACCCAGACGCCCACCGAGTTCGCCATCGAGATCTGCAACCAGGTGATGGACGTCTGGCAGCCGGGGGAGGGTCGCGAGATCATCCTCAACCTGCCCGCGACAGTGGAGCGATCCACGCCGAACACGTACGCCGACCAGATCGAGTACTTCGGGCGCCACGTGAAGAACCGCCCGCACGTCGCGATCTCCCTGCACCCGCACAACGACCGTGGCACCGCCGTGGCGGCGACCGAGCTGGCGCTGATGGCCGGCGCCGACCGGGTCGAGGGCTGCCTGTTCGGGCACGGGGAGCGGACGGGCAACGTGTGCCTGGTGACCCTGGGGCTGAACCTGTTCAGCCAGGGCATCGACCCGAAGATCGACTTCTCCGACATCGACGAGATCCGCCGCACGGTCGAGTACTGCACGGGCCTGCCGGTGCACCCGCGCCACCCGTACGCGGGAGACCTGGTCTACACCGCGTTCTCCGGCTCCCACCAGGACGCCATCAAGAAGGGCCTCGAGGACCTGGAGCGTCAGGCCGAGCAGCAGGGCAAGGACATGCACGAGATCGCGTGGGAGGCTCCGTACCTGCCCATTGACCCGTTCGACGTCGGCCGCTCCTACGAGGCCGTGATCCGCGTCAACTCGCAGTCGGGCAAGGGCGGGATGGCGTACCTGATGAAGACCGACCACCACCTCGACCTGCCTCGCCGGCTGCAGATGGAGTTCTCGCGGGTCGTGCAGCGCCACACCGACGCCGAGGGCGGCGAGGTCACCAGCGAGCAGATCGGCGACATCTTCACCACCGAGTACCTGCGGGGCACCGAGCCGCTGGAGCTGCTCTCCAGCGAGCTGGCCTCCAGCGACGGCACCTACCGGGTGTCGGCGACCGTACGCGAGCGTGGCGCCGAGCGCTCCATCGAGGGGGAGGGCAACGGGCCGCTGTCGGCCTTCGTCGACGGGCTGTCGCTGCTGGGCTACCAGGTGCGGGTGCTCGACTACGTGGAGCACGCGATGGCCGCGGGTGGCGACGCCAAGGCGGTGGCGTACGTGGAGGCCGAGATCGTCGGTGACGAGGAGACCGAGGGCGGCGTCTACTGGGGCGTCGGCACCGACTCCAGCATCGTCACCGCCTCGCTGCGCGCCGTCTGCAGCGCCGTGAACCGGGCCCACATGGTGGTGCCGCAGTCCGAGCCGGCCGACCCGGTGGGCTTGCGGCCGTAGCCAGGACCAGCACAACGCGGCAGCTGTGCTCCGACATCAGAGCACAGCTGCCGCGTTGTCGGTGGTTGAGTGAGGATCGCCTGAGCTTGCGAAGGAGATCCGATTCGAAACCCGGCGTCCTGAGGTTGCGAAGGTAAGCCGGCCTGGGGGGGTGCATGGTGGTGCTCGTCGTCCTGGTCTCGCTGGCGCTCGACCAGGCCGGGTCTCGACGCGCATCCCCCTCGTGCCTCGGGAGATGCTTGCTCAACCGGCTGTCCGTTCTCGGGGGATGCTTGCTCGACCGGCGGGCGGTTCCTCGGCGGATGCCTGCTCGACCGGCGGAGCGCGGCGCTTGACTTGGCATCGGGGCCGGGGTTGGGTGGAGAGGGCACCCCGAACCTGGGTGTCACTAGGGGACCAGCCGCTGGAGGTGGGCCGGGGTGACGAGCCAGGACGTCGCGCTCACGCCCGCGCTCGTGGAGATGCACGCCAGTGACGACGTCCTCGTGGCCCTGCGGGACATCGCGGGCGGTGAGCTCGTCAACGCTGCCGGTCTGCCGTCCCTGACCTGCCTGACCGATGTCCCCCGCGGTCACAAGGTCGCCCGGCGGGCCCTGGCGGCCGGTGAGCTGGTCCACAAGTACGGGCAGGTGATCGGCGTCACCACCGAGCCGGTCGCCGAGGGTGCCCACGTGCACACCCAAAACCTCGGCATGCCGTCACGCGACACCCGGGTGCTGGCCGACACTCACGCCGGCGTCGCGCCCACCGTCAGCCGTACGCGCACCTTCTCGGGCATCCGCCGACCCGACGGACGGGTCGCCACCCGCAACTACATCGGCGTGCTCACCACCGTGAACTGCTCGGCCACCGTCGCCCAGCACATCGCGCGGGCGTTCGACCTCGAAGACCTGGCAGGCGTCGACGGCGTGGTCGCCCTGACGCACGCCTCCGGGTGCGGGCTGGAGACGAAGGGGCCGGGCTGGGAGATCCTGCGGCGCACGCTGATCGGCTATGCCACCCACCCCAACATCGGCGGCCTGGTGGTCGTCGGGCTCGGCTGCGAGATGCTCACCATCGACGACTTCCTGGCCGACCTGGGCGTGACCGACGTGCCCGTGGTCTCGTACACGATCCAGGACACCGGCGGCACCAAGGCGGCGGTCGCCCGCGGCGTCGAGATGGTGCGCGAGATGGCGGCAGGCATCGGTGCCGTCCGCGAGGAGTGCGGCCTCGACGAGCTCGTGCTGGGGCTCAAGTGCGGCGGGTCCGACGCCTGGTCGGGCGTCACGGCCAACCCGGCGCTCGGGTACGCCTCCGACGTGATCGTGGCCGCAGGGGGCACCACGATCCTCGCGGAGATGCCCGAGATCTACGGCGCCGAGCACCTGCTCGCAGCGCGCGCCAGCGAGCCCGCCGTCGCCGACGCGCTGATGGCGAAGATCGACTGGTGGGAGGACTACACCGCCCGCAACGGCGCCAGCCTCGACGCCAACCCGTCGGCCGGCAACAAGGCCGGCGGCATCACCACGATCGTGGAGAAGTCGCTCGGTGCGGTCGCCAAGGCCGGTACGGCGCCGCTGAGCGCGGTCGTCGAGTACGGCGAGCGGGTGCCCGGCTCTGGGCTGGTGGTGATGGACACCCCCGGGTACGACCCCGTGGCGGTGACGGGCCAGGTCGCCGGCGGCGCGAACGTCGTGGTGTTCACCACCGGGCGCGGCTCGGTGTTCGGCTCCAAGCCCACCCCGTGCCTGAAGGTGGCGACGAACTCGGAGATGGCCCGGCGCATGGCCGCTGACATCGACCTGGACTGCGGCCCGATCCTCACCGGCACCAGCACGGTGACGGAGATGGGGGAGCAGCTCCTCGACCTGATCTGTGCCACGGCATCAGGCCGGCCGACGGTGAGCGAGGAGCTCGGCGTGGGTCACGAGGAGATCATCCCGTGGCGGATCGGAGCAGTGATGTGAGCGTGGTGCGGGTGGCACAGGTCGGTGTGCGGGGCTTCGGCTACGTGCATCTGGGGCGGATCGACCGGCTCGCGGAGATGGGCCGTGTCGAGCTGGTCGCCACCGTCGATCCCGGCGGACCGGCCGAGGGGCGGCAGGTGCCCGCGTACGAGAGCCTCACCGACCTGCTCGCCCGGCACGAGGTCGACGTGGTGAGCATCGCGACGCCGATCGGCACCCACTACGCGCTGGCCGCGGAGGCCATCGCCGCGGGGGCCGACGTGATGCTGGAGAAGCCGCCGGTGGCCTCGATGGCTGACTTCGAGCGCCTCTGTGAGCTCGCTGAGTCCTCCGGCCGGCTGGTGCAGATCGGGTTCCAGAGCCTGGGGTCGGCGGCGGTGCCGAGGGTGCGGGAGCTCGGCGCTCAGATCGGTGACCTCACGAGCGTGCAGGTGCTGGGCACGTGGCAGCGCAACCGGGCGTACTACCAGCGTTCTCCCTGGGCGGGGAAGCGGTCGATGAACGGCGTACGGGTCGCCGACGGCGTGTGCACCAACCCGCTGGCCCACTCCTTCGCGACGGCGTTCGCCCTGGTCGGGCTCACCGACATCGGGCAGGTGGCCTCGATCGAGACCGAGCTCTACCACGCGCACCCGATCGAGGCCGACGACACCTCGTGGGTCCGGGTCAACCGCACCGACGGCGTGCCGGTCGACGCCAGCCTGGTGCTCACGGCGGAGACGCAGGCGGACCCGACCATCACGCTGGTGGGCGCGAAGGGCAGCGTCACGCTCGCGTACACGACCGACGAGATCACCGCGACCATCGGTGACGACGAGGTGTCGGAGACCACGGAGCGTACGGACCTGCTGGAGAACCTGCTCGACGCCCGGGACGGCGCCGCGGAGCTGTTGGTGCCGCTGCGCCAGACCGGCGGCTTCATGGGCGTGCTGGAGGCGACCCAGGTCGCGCCGGAGCCGGTGCAGATCGACGAGGCGCACATCACCTGGGTGGGGGCCGACGACCTCGCGTACCCGCACGTGGAGATGGTCGAGCACTGGCAGCGGACCTCCCTCGACCAGGGCGTGGGCTATCTCGAGGCGGGCGCTCCCTGGGCACGTGAGGCGGCGCGGGCAACGTGGGCCCCTGGGCCACAGTCGAGCTGATGCCGGTCAGCAAGGCGACCGGTGAGTTCTTCAACTCGCGCCCGGAGATGCTCTCGAAGGCGATCCAGCAGGCATTCGAGGCGATGACGGCAGGCCTCGAACCTGCGGAGGTCCTGGGGCTGGGGCTGTACTCCGACATGGAGGCGAGCAGCATCACCGCGGCGGTGTACACGCGGGCCGGGCACGAGGCAAGCCTCGCGAAGTACGCCGCGCCGGAGTACGCGGACGCCGTCGACCCCTTGTTCAGCTGGGAGATCTACCTCCGCTGGTCCCCGCACGAGTGGGACCGCAGTACCGCCGTGGACCCGATCCCCGAGGCTCACGCCCTGGAGGCGATGTGGGCCGAGATGCGGGGCCTCCGGGAGCAAGTCGGTCCTCGCGACCAGAGGTACTGGCCCTCCCTGCCGTTCGAGGCCCTCACCATCGCGATGGGCTACCTGCAGGACGACGGGTGGTACGCCCGCTTTCCGGGCTCGCTCCGGAACTTCGAGGTGATGGGGGTCGAGGTGGGTCTCGAGGTGCACGACGACATGTACCGGTGGGCGCGTCTGATGAACGACGAGACCCCCGAGGTGCTGGACGGCTTGTCGAGCCACCTCTACCAGGAGAGGTGCCGCGGGTCTGAGATGCTGCCGCCCGTCGTGCCGGCCCTTCCGCGCCCGAGCCCCGAGACGGGCGAGTTCCTCGACTCCCGGGTCGAGCCGCTGTCGCAGGCTCTCCGGCAGGTGTTCGAGGCCCTCACGGCCGACCTGGACCCGGCGGACGTACTGGGCCTGGGGTTGTTCTCAGACGCACACGGGACGAGCATCGTCGCCGCAGTGAGCACCCGTGCCGGGCACGAGGCGAACCTCGCGCAGCACGGCTCGCCGAAGCCCAAGAAGGGCGCCTCGTTCGACTGGGACCTGCACCTGCGGTGGTCTCCCGAGGAGTGGGACCGCAGCACCGCGACCACCCCCACCCCGGCAGCAGAGCCGCTGGAGCGGATCTGGACCGAGATGCGGGCCCATCGTGACCAGGGTGGCCCCGACGACCAATTGCACTGGCCATCCCTGCAGCTCGAGACGGCCAGGGAGGCGATGGGCGTGCTGCGAGACGAGGAGTGGTTCGACACCCGGTTCCCGGGGTCCATCCGCAACGTCGCTGTCATGGGCGCGAAGATCTCGGACTTCGACATGCAGATGTGGGGCGCCTGCCTGAACGAGCCCGACTCCTACGAGGGGCTGTTTCGTTACGTCGCGCAGAGGACCGGCGGGGACTGACCCACGGGGTCGCGGTCGTGCCGGCTGCTGTCAGAAGGCCATCGCCCGCGTGGTTGACTGCCCCCATGCCTTTGTTCACCTCAGAACAGCTCGCCGCCGCCGGGCGTGAGGTGGTCGTCAAGCATGAGAATGCCACCCCTACCGGGGCGTTCAAGGTACGTGGCGGGCTGGTGTACCTCGACCGGCTGGCGCGCGAGCGGCCCGAGGTCCCAGGCGTGGTGTCGGGGACCCGCGGCAACTACGGACACAGCCTCGCGTACGCCGGCCGGGTGCACGGCAAGAGGGTCGTGATCGTCGTCCCCCGCCTCGTCGCCGAGCCTGCCGGGTCCCTGGCACTGGCGGGGTTGCTCAACGACTCCCGTACGGGCCGGGCAGCCATCATCCACTCCGGCGGCAACTGCGACGTGCCGATGCTGCAGCAGGTGCTGGCGGGGGAGACGCCCGCCGCCTGAGACCCGGCCCGTCAGGGTCTGGTGAGGAAGTCGATGACCACGTCCTGTGTCCGCGGCCCGAACTCGTGACCGGTGGGCACCTAGACCCCCTCGTACGTGCCGGGTCGCTCGGCGAACAGCTCCCGCAGCCGGGCGTCGGCCGCCCGCATGCCCGTCACCGGGAACAGGTCGTCGTGCTCGCAGTACACGACCTGCAGCCGGTGCGTCCGCCGCCCCGCGGCGAGGTCGGGGAGATCGAGCGTCTGGGCGAGACCGGGGGTGTGGAGCAGCCACGAGTGCGTGCCGACGTGGTCGGGGACCATCGAGCCGAACGTCGCCATGGTCGCGACCACCGCCACCCGGTCGACCGCCGACAGCGCCGAGAGCGTGAGCGCGCGGGTGCCGCCGCCCGAGAACCCCGTGACGCCGACGTGGCCGTTGCACAGCCCGCGCAGCACCGCCAGCGCCGAGAGGTCGTCGTGGGCGACCATCCCGGCGTACGAGGTGCCGAGGACCCCGGCGAGCTTGGCCACCTGGTGCTCGTGCACGGCTGCGAGCTGGTCGTACCACTGGGGCTCCGGCACCCCCGCGCGCCGCAGCAGATCGGCGGTGCCAGCGAGCGCGTCGGGCACCGGGTCGAGCCGGAAGCGCCGGGACCCGAACGAGAACGCGTCGGGAGCCAGCACGGCGACGCCCGACTCGGCCAGGCGGTCGGCGAACGCCTCGCCGCCCTCGGCCCGGTCCCGGTACGCTCCGCCGGCCGTCTCCGCAGCGACCATCCGCGCAGCACCGATCGACTTGATCCCCGCGTGCGAGTGCAGCGCCAGCACCCCCGGCAGGGTCGACGGGTTCAGCCCCGTGGGATGCAGCAGCCACGCGTGGAGCTCGGGGCCGAACCCCACCGACCAGGACAGCCGGGAGGTGGTCACCCCGCGGCGCGCGGCCGACGAGACCACGGTCACCTTCGGGTCGCGTACGGGCTCGGGAACCCCCAGCGCCGCACCCACCGTCGTCGTGAGAGGGTCGCCCGACACCACGTCGCGGATCCCGAGGAACGCCGGCCAGGTCCCGTACGCGCCGATCTCGTTCTGCATCACGGGCCTAGCGTTGCAGCGTCAGAGCTCGTCAGGGGCGAGCGCCCACCCGTCCGGCGCCGGTCCGCCCGGCAGGGCCTCCGGCGGGTGAGAGGGCCATGAGAAGGGCCCGGCGGCGTCCCCCCGCCACCCCTCGTCCATCTGGGTGACGCGGGCAGTGCGGGGGGATGCGGCGTCGTAGCATGGTGCCCATGACAGAGCCAGTGAGGTTTGACCCGTCGGTGGAGAAGGCGGCCGACCGTGAGGAGGAGCTCACACGCGAGATCCTCGACCAGATGGCACAGACGCAGAGCGAGAACGCCGAGCGGCATCGTCATGCGCACCGCGACGCCCACGCCAAGAGCAACGCCGTCGTGAAGGCGAGCCTGACGGTGCACGACGGACTGCCGGCGGAGCTCGCCCAGGGCATCTTCGCCAGACCGGCGACGTACGAGGTCGTCGCCAGGCTCTCCTCGGCGGCCGGCGACATCCGCTCCGACACGGTCCCGGCGGCGCGGGGCTTCGCCATCAAGATCATCGGCGTGGACGGTGAGCGTCTGCTCCCCGAGCTGGGTGGGCACAACCAGGACTTCCTGATGGTCAACTTCCCGACCCTGGCCTTCGGCACGATCGGGAAGTACCGGCAGATGCTGGGCCCGCTGGAGAGGAGCGGGGAGGCCCCCGAGCTCGTGCGCAAGCTGGTGGCGGCCGGGGCGCGCGCCTCCGAGGACCTGGTGGAGAAGGTGACAGGTTCCTCCAACGCCACTCTCGACGGCCTCGGTCGCGACAACAACAACCCGCTGGGGGAGACGTACTTCACGCAGGCGGCCGTCCGCTACGGCGACCACATCGCCAAGGTGTCGCTCGCGCCCAGGTCGGAGAACGTCAGGGCGCTGACGGGCCAGCCGGTCGACGTCGACGAGTTCTCCACCCTGCGAGACGCGGCCAGCGAGTTCTTCAGGGGCCAGGGGGCGGAGTACGAGCTCCGCGTGCAGCTGTGCACCGACCTCGAGTCGATGCCGGTGGAGGATGCCGCCGTGCTGTGGGACGAGGCCGTCTCACCCTTCCGGGCGGTGGCGACGCTCACCATCCAGCCCCAGGACAGCTTCGCCCCGGCCCGGCAGCGCTACGGTGACGACGTGCTCTCGTTCAACCCCTGGAACGGCGTCGTCGAGCACCAGCCGCTCGGCTCGATCATGCGGGTGCGCAAGCCGGCCTACGAGCGGTCCACCGCGTACCGGCACTCGCGCAACGACGTGGAGCGCCTCGAGCCCGACAGCCTCGGGCAGATCCCTGACTGACACCGCCCATCCCTCCCATCCAACCGAGCTCAGGAGAGTCATGTCACCGGAGAAGGATCCTCGTCTGGAGGACGAGAGCAGGTTCGACGAGATCAAGCGGGTCGTCTCGGAGGTCGCCGCCGACGCCCCGCCGCTGGCGCAGGTGGCGCTCGAGGCGATCGTCCGCAAGCACAACCCCGACCTCAAGGGCTCGGCGGACACGGCCGGGCGCGTCGGGATGCGGTCGGGCAAGGTCTCGGAGCTCACCGTCATCGCCGACCTGGTGCCCGGAGGTGCGGCGCGGCTGCGACGCATGTTCGACCTGACCAGGGGCAACATGGACGGGGCACAGCGGGTCTCCACCCTGCACGACATGCGGTTCGTGTTCCTCGACGACGACCGGCGCATCCTGTTCGCGACCACGTACGACGGCGACTGGGACAGCTACATCTCCGACTTCGCCACGAAGATCCCTGGGCTCATGGACCTGCTCTTCCAGAACGTCGTGGGCTGGCCCGGCATCGCCGACCCGGGGGTCAAGGACTTCATCGCGGAGCACCAGATCACCGCCGCGGCGTGGTTCGTCGCCAACCCCCAGGTCACCGTCGTCGACGAGCGCCGGCTGCAGCGGACGGAGCACGCGCTCGACGCCTTCCTCGATGACATGAACGGCCGGACAGACCTGGACGAGCGGACTGCCGCGGCGCTGAAGAAGCTCACGGGGGCGATCTCCACGCCCGAAGCGGTGGACTACTGACGATGTCGCTGCTGAGAGACGTACGCAGCCGGTTCCGTCGCGAGAGGGTCGAGCTGGACCTCGACGACATCCAGGCGCTGATCCTGCGGTCCCGGCCGGAGCCGTACGTGGGTCTGCACGCGATGATCCACGTTGACGAGGCGGCCGGTGGCCGCGACCTGGTCGCCAGGCTCGCCGAGCACATCCCCGCAGCCGACGACTGGTTCGAGGACCGCGACGCGTGGACCGGGGTCGCGATCAGCCACCAGGGCCTGCGAGCCCTGGGGCTGCCGGAGGACTCGCTCTCGTCGTTCCCCCTTCCGTTCCAGCAGGGCATGGCGGCGCGTGCCGAACAGCTGCACGACTACGGCGAGAACGCCTCGGAGCACTGGGACGAGGCGTTCGCCCCGGGCACCTGCCACATCGCGCTCACGATCTATGCCACCGACGGCGAGGCGCTGGACCGGGCGAGGGACCTGGCGATGGGCGAGCTCGCCGCGAGCAGCGGGGTGACGCTTGTCGCCACCCAGGAGTTCGGCGCCGACGAGGAGGCCAAGAACCCGTTCGGCTTCCGCGACTCCATCTCGCAGCCGACCGTGGCCGGGAGCGGGGTGGAGCCTCGGCCGGGGCAGGAACGCTCCGTCGCGGCAGGAGAGTTCATCCTCGGCAAGGCGAGCGAGACGGGCCAGCCGCTGGCGAGCCCGCAGCCGCCCGAGCTGGGCAACAACGGCTCGTACGTCGTGCTGCGCAAGTTCGTCAGCAGGGTCGGCGCCTTCAACGACTACCTCAGGTCTCAGGCCGACGACGCCGATGCGCAGCACCTCCTGGCGGCCAAGATGTTCGGGCGCTGGCGCAGCGGTGCTCCGCTGGTGCTGTCGCCCGAGCACGACGACGAGGCGCTGGGTGCCGATCCCGACCGCAACAACGACTTCGACTTCACCGAGGACGTCGACGGCCTCATGTGCCCTCACTCGAGCCACATGCGCCGCCTGAACCCCCGCGAGAGCGACCTCAGCATCCTGACCGACGTCAACATCCACCGCATCATCCGCCGGTCGTCGACGTACGGGCCGAAGTGGTCACCCGACCTGACGGCCGACGACGACGCCGCGGAAGACCGGGGCCTGTACTTCATCTTCATCAGCGGGCGGGCCTTCGACACGATCGAGTTCATGCAGCAGGAGTGGATCAACGGGGGCAACTTCGTCGACCTGGGCCCGGAGGGGGACCCGATCGTCGGCCTTCACGAGGGCGACGTGAGCGACACGTTCACCATCCCGGAGGAGCCGACCCGCCGGAGGCTGCACCACGTCACCACCTTCAACCGCATGGCCGGGGGCGAGTACCTGTTCATGCCCTCCCTGACCGCGCTGCGCTGGATCGGGGACGGGGGCTGGCTGCAGGACGCGGAGGCGCGCTGACCTCGGGCTGAGAACAGGTGGTCTGGCGGGCTTCGTACGTCGCGGCGGACCCGCCGGCCTCAGACCGGCGGCACCTCGTTCGGCACCGCGCCCCCGAAGCGACGGTCGCGGTCGACGTACAGCTCGACCGCCCGCCACAGGTCGCGGCGGTCGAAGTCGGGCCAGAGCCTGTCCAGGAACACCAGCTCGGCGTACGCGCTCTGCCAGAGCAGGAAGTTGGAGGTGCGCTGCTCTCCGGAGGAGCGCACGAACAGGTCGACGTCGGGGATCTCGGGCTCGTCGAGGAACTGGCGGAACCGGTCCTCGGTGATCCGGCTGGGGTCGAGCTTGCCCTGCTTGGCGAGCTCGGCGACCTGCCGTACGGCGTCGACGATCTCGGCCCGGCCGCCGTAGTTCACGCAGAACTGCAGGGTGAGGACGGTGTTGTCCTTCGACTGCTCCTCGGCCTCCTCGAGCTCACGGATCACCGAGCCCCACAGCCGCGGCCGGCGGCCGGCCCACCGGATCCGTACGCCCATCGCGTCGAGCTGGTCGCGGCGGCGGTGGATGACGTCGCGGTTGAACCCCATCAGCCAGCGGACCTCGTCGGGCGACCGCTTCCAGTTCTCGGTAGAGAAGGCGTACGCCGACAGGTAGGGGACGCCGATCTCGATGGCACCCTCGATGACGTCGAAGAGGGCGTCCTCGCCGCGGGCGTGGCCCTCGGTGCGCTTGAGCCCGCGCTGCTTGGCCCAACGGCCGTTGCCGTCCATGACGATGGCGACGTGCCGGGGGATCTGGTCGCGCGGGATCTGTGGCGGGCGTGCGCCAGACGGGTGGGGGATGGGCCCCCGTTTCGGGGGGCGCTGAGCCGGGCGAGCCACGGGCAGACCCTAGCGCGTCGACCCCGGCCGGCCCCGCCACGCCCCCAGACCCCCGACGGAACGGTTGTTCGGTCGCGAGGGGAGCGAGATCTCGGTCCCGTCTGAGCAGAATCCTTGTCACGTGCGTCCCACCCCGATCTCGTCTGGGCACCGGTCGATTCCCACGATCTGGCCGACGGCCCGCCGGCTCACGACCACCAGACGGGCCGGCCGGTCTGCGCGCCGCTGGCCGAAAGGGCCTCCGGCTGGTCCCTCATGACCCTGGTGGCGCGCCCCTGTGGGCTCGTACAGTTTCGGTGCACTGTCCCCGACGGCGAAGGACTGACATGGGCCTCATGGACAAGCTCCGTGGCGAGCTGGTCGACATCATCGAGTGGATCGACGACTCGCGATCCACGCTGGCGTGGCGGTTCCCCCGCTACCAGAACGAGATCAAGAACGGCGCGAAGCTCATCGTGCGCGAGGGGCAGCAGGCGGTCCTGGTGCACAACGGGCAGATGGCCGACAGCTTCGGCCCGGGTCTGTACGAGCTGCGCACCGAGAACATGCCCATCATGTCCACGCTGCAGGGCTGGCAGTACGGGTTCAGCTCGCCGTTCAAGAGCGAGGTCTACTTCGTCAACACCAAGCCGATCACCGACTTCCGGTGGGGGACGGCGAACCCGGTCACCGTGCGCGACCCCGACTTCACGATGGTGCAGGTGCGCGCCAACGGCCTGTGCGTGCTGCGCGTGGCCCAGCCGAACATCTTCCTGCGCCAGGTGATCGGCACCGACTCCGAGCTCACGGTCGACGAGATCGCCGAGCTGCTGCGCCGCGTCATCACGCTCGCGTTCTCCGACATGATCATGGAGACCAAGCTGGGCGTGATCGATCTGCAGGGGCGCCAGGTCGAGCTGTCCGACAAGCTGCGCGAGTTCGCGCGCACCCGGGTCGACGACGAGTACGGCCTGGAGATCGACTCCATCACCATGAACATCTCCCTCCCCGAGGAGATCACCGCCGCCATGACCCGCGGCGTGGCGCGTGGCGTGGAGGAGAAGGGCTGGGCGAACAACGTCGGCGACATGCAGCGCTACCAGCAGGCCAAAGCCGCCGACGCCATGACGATCGCGGCCGGCAACCCCGGCGGCGGGGGAGTCATGGGCGACATGATGGGCGCCGGCATGGGCATGGCCATGGCGAGCCAGATGGCCAACCAGTGGGGCCAGGGCGGGCAGCCCGCCGGCGCGACGCCGCCCCCGCTGCCGTCGCAGACCTTCTTCGTGGAGCAGAACGGTCAGTCGGCCGGGCCGTTCAGCATCGCCGACATCCAGTCGAAGGTGGCGCAGGGCGGCGTCTCGGCCACCTCGCTGGTGTGGTCGGCGGGCATGGCCGCCTGGACCATGGCCGGCCAGGTGCCTGCCCTGTCCGGGCTGTTCCAGGCGCCGCCGCCGCTGCCGACCCAGGGGCAGTGACCCGGTGAGCGCAGGTCCGCCTCCGCTGCCGGGGCAGCAGGGGTACGGGCCCGGGGGGTACCGCGGTCCCGGCGGAGCATCGGCCTCCGGTCCGTACGCCCCCGGCCCGGCCAGGCAGGGTCCGTACACCCCGGCGGCCGGCCCGTCGTTCCCGCCACCGCAGGGCACTCCGGCGTACGGGGCCGAGCAGGCCCCGCCGCCCCTGCCGGGAGCGCCCGCCATACCGGACCCCGGGCCGCTGCCCGACCCTGGGCGGATGCCCGACCCGGCGGCGCTGCACGTCACGGAGTCGACCCGTACCTACCCGTGCCCCGCGTGCGGGGCGAACCTGGTCTTCGACCCGGCGACGCAGGGGCTGCTGTGCCCGGCCTGCGGTCACCGCGCCGGCATCGACCTCACGCCGGCAGGCCTCGCCAAGCACGACATCGGCCGGTCGATGACCTACCTGGCGCAGTTCGCGGCCTCGCCGGCGTCGTTGACGCGCGAGGTGGTGTGCCAGAGCTGCGGCGGTCACACCACCTTCGACGGCACCACGACCGCCACCCGCTGCCCGTTCTGCAACACCCCGGTGCAGCGCGACGATCTCAAGGACGCGCCCGCGCGGCTGCCGGTCGACGGGCTGCTGCCGTTCCGGGTCTCGCAGCAGCAGGCGACGGCGCAGATCGAGGCGTGGATCAACAGCCGCTGGTTCGCGCCCAACGAGTTCAAGAAGTACCGCACGCTCGGCAGCTTCACGAGCATCTACCTCACCTACTTCGCCTACGACGTGGAGACCACCAGCAGGTACTCGGGGATGCGCGGCGACACCTACTACGAGACGGTGCGGCGCGGTGACCAGACCGTTCAGGAGGCCCGTACGCGGTGGACGCCCGTCTCGGGCGCGGTGGCCGTTGACGCCGCCGACCTCCCGGCGCTCGCCAACACCGGCCTCGACGGCGACAAGGTGGCGGCGCTGGAGCCCTGGCCGGCGGAGCAGGCGGTCCCGTACCAGCAGGTGTTCCTCGCCGGGCACGCGAGCCGCACCTACGACGCCACGCCCGACGTGGTCTTCGAGCAGATCGCGCGGCCGCGCGTGGAGGCGATGATCGACTCCGCGGTGCGCTCCGACATCGGCGGTGACCAGCAGCAGGTGAGCAGCCTCGACACCTCCTATCACCGTACGGATTTCGCCCACCTGCTGCTGCCGGTGTGGCTGCTCACCGTGACCTACCAGTCGCGCCCCTTCCAGGTCTTCATCAACGGGATCACCGGCGAGGTGCAGGGGCAGCGGCCGTACAGCACCGTCAAGATCGCGCTCGCGGTGATCGCCGGGCTGATCGTGATCGGGGTGCTGGTGGCGTTGTACGGCGCGTACGGACAGAACGGCTGATCGGGACTGTCGGACCCCTCGTGCACAATCGTCGCGTGAGGAGGAACCGTGCCGACCTACAGTGACGAGGCCGTCGTGCTGCGCACCCAGAACCTGGGCGAGGCCGACCGCATCGTGACGCTGCTCACGCGCCGCAACGGCAAGGTACGCGCGGTGGCGCGCGGGGTCCGCCGGTCGTCGTCCAAGTTCGGGGCGCGTCTGGAGCCGTTCAGCCAGGTCGACCTCCAGCTCGGCACCGGGCGCAGCCTCCACTACGTGAACCAGGCGCTGACACGCAACGCGTTCGGGGAGTCGCTGGTGGGGGACTACCCGCGCTACACGGCGGGGCAGGCGATGCTGGAGACGGCCGACCGGCTGGTGGCCGAGGAGGGCGAGCCGGCGGTCCAGCAGTACCTGCTCCTGGCCGGGGCCCTGCGCGCCCTCGGTGAGGGAGTCGCCGGGGGGCAGAGGCGGCCAGGGGCGCAGATCCTCGACTCCTACCTGCTGCGGGCGCTGGCGGTCGCCGGGTACGCGCCCGCGCTGGCCGAGTGCGCGAGGTGCGGGTCGACGGAGCGTCTCGACTTCTTCAACCCGTCGGCCGGCGGCGCCGTCTGCACGTACTGCCGCCCGCCCGGCTCGGTGACCGCCGACCCCGGCCTGCGGACGTACCTGGGGGGCCTGCTGTCGGGCGACTGGGCAGCGACCGCGGACGCCTCTCCCCAGCTGCAGCGAGCCGCCTCCGGGCTGGTCGCGGCGTTCACCGGGTGGCACATCGAGCGAGGGCTGAGGAGTCTGACGCATGTCGAGCGCTGACGCCCGGCGACGGTCGCGGGTCGCGGAGCTCGTCGGCTCCGTGCTGGGGCTCCTGGCGAGCCTGGGCCTGGTGGCGGCGATGCTGCTGACGCGTCCCACCGCAGCACCGGCGACGGGGGTGGGCGACCCGTACTACCCGGAGGCCGGCGGGTCCGGGTACGACGCCACCTCCTACGCGGTGGAGCTGGTGCACGACCCCGACAGCGGCCGGCTCGCCGGCGCGACGACCGTGTCCCTGCTGGCGACGCGGGCCCTGAAGACCCTGCACCTCGACCTTCTCCTGCACGCCACGGCGGTCACCGTGAACGGTGCGCCGGTCGGGTTCCGGCAGACCGGTGAGGACCTCGCCGTGGACCTGCCGCAGGTGCTGGGGGTCGCCACGACGAGGGCGGGTGGGCGTCTCGAGGTGCGGGTGGAGTACGAAGGGGTGCCGCACGAGCTGCGGTTCGGCACCGGCTCCCCGGTGTACAGGGCAGGCTCCGAGCTGCTGATCTCCGGCGAGCCGGAGGGGGCGGCGGCCTGGTTCCCGGTGAACGACCACCCGAGCGATCCCGCGACCTACGACATCACGGTGAGCGTACCGGCGGGGGTCGAGACGGTGTCAGTCGGGGAGCTGCGAGGCCGTGGGGCAGACCCGGCCCGGGCCGGCAACGACGTGTGGCACTGGGTGACCGACGTGCCGTCGCCCTCCTACACCACGATGCTGGCGATCGGTCAGTACACGGTGAAGGAGACTCAGGTCACGGTCGGCGGCCGGGAGCGGCAGGCCGTGTACGCGGTGAGCGAGCGCGTACCGGACCCTGCGAGGGCGATGGCGTGGCTGGAGACCACGCCGGCCGCGATCGCGGCGGCGGAGAAGTACCTGGGCCCGTACCCGGCGACCGGGGTCGGTGGGGTGGTGCCCGGGGTGAAGCCCTGGTGGGGTGGGCTGGAGACGCTGGGGCGGCCGGTCTACCACCCCAACGTGGTGGGGTCCGGGTCGGTGCTGCTGCACGAGATCGCCCACATGTGGCTGGGCGACCGGGTCACGCTGGCGCAGTGGCGCAGCATCTTCATCAACGAGTCGCTGACCTCGTACGTGGAGTGGCTCACCGTCGCCGACCGCGGCGGGACTCCTGTGCAGAAGCGCTTCGACGACGCGTACGCCAAGAACCCCTCCGCCTTCTGGACGCAGCAGCTCTCCGACCCCGGGGCGGGGGAGAAGCTGTTCACCCGCGTGTACGACCGCGGGCCCATGGTGGTCCACGCCCTGCGCACCCGCATGGGCGACGAGGCGTTCTTCGCGTTCCTGCGCAGCTGGGCGCAGCAGCAGGGCCCGAGGTCCCTCGACGACTTCCGGGCGGCCGCCGCAGCCGCCTCGCCCACGGACGTGAGACCCCTGCTCGCCGCCTGGCTCGACGGCACCACCAAACCCGCCAGCACCCCGGAGAACGGCTTCCGCTGACCGGCGGCCGAGGACCCGACCGGTGGTTGAGCGAGGATCTCCTGAGGGACGAAGGAGATCGGAGTCGAGACCCCGGCGGCCTGAGCGGAGCGAGGGCAAGCCGCCGGCCCGACCTCCACATCCGCTCACCGAATGACTAGGGTTGGGTCATGGCGAGCGACTCCCTCATCCACGACCTCGACGAGCTGACGATCCGCAAGGTGTCGGTGACGAGCATGGACAACAACGTCTACCTGCTGACCAGCAAGCAGACCGGAGCACAGGTGCTCATCGATGCCGCCGGCGACATCGCCGCGATCACGGGGATGCTCGAGCAGTCGGCCACGGATGCCCCCGGCGGCGCGACGCTGAAGCTCGTCATCACGACGCACAGCCACTGGGACCACGTCCGCGCCCTGAAGGAGCTGGTGGACACCACGGGTGCCGCCACGGCCGCTGGTGCCCCCGACGCCGCCGAGATCCACCAGCAGACAGGCGTCGACACCGGCATGCTCCTCGAGAACGGCGACGTACGGACCGTCGACGACATCGAGCTCACCGCGATCCGCCTCACCGGCCACACGCCGGGCTCGGTCGCGATCGCGTACGCGCCTGCGAACGGGCCGGCCCACCTGTTCACCGGCGACTCCCTGTTCCCCGGCGGTGTCGGCAACACCGACAAGGACCCGGAGCGGTTCGCCACCCTCCTCGACGACGTGAGCACCCGCCTGTTCGACGCGTACGGCGACGACACCGTCGTGCACCCCGGCCACGGCGACCCGACGACGCTCGGGGCTGAGCGACCGCAGCTGGGGGAGTGGCGCTCCAGGGGCTGGTGAGCTCCGCGCCGGCGATGTGACGACTTGACCAGCCGGCGAGCACGTCGTCGCAGCGAGATCTGGCAGACCCTCCTGCGTTGGCCCCGGCACGATCCCTGGCAGGACTCTCACCCGGGGTTGCAAGGCCCGTGAGGTAACCCGTTAGGGTGGCCCCCAGCGTGTCATCGACAGCCACGCTGGGCTTGGGGCGAGGGAGAGTTGTGAAGCGTGTGATAGGGGCTGTGCTGGCCTCGGTCTTGGGGATGTCGTGGTTGCCGGTGACCCCGGCCCGAGCCGTGGGCGAGACGTTGGCCGTGATGCTCACCCAGGTCGACGGCACGGCACCGTTCACCAGCTCACCGACCCCGCCGGCGGCGGGCAACGACTCCGGTCCGTCCGACCGTTACGTCCGCACCAACGACGTGCTGGCCTTCAACGTGGAGATCAGCTCCAGCGGCGGCGCGGCCAGCAACGTCACGTTCCGGCTGCCGCTGCCGAAGGGGACGCAGCTCAACGCTCCGCCTCCGTACTGCGGCGCGGGATCGAGCCTGACCCCGGCCACGATGCCCGCTCCCGCCGTCCCGACCACCGTGACCAGCTGGCAGTCGCTGCCGACCCAGACGCTGGTGTGCAACGTCGGGTCCCACAGCAACGGGGAGACGAAGACCTACCCGGTCTCGACCGTCGTGCGGCCGGAGGTGCCCAACGGCACGGCCCTGGGCACCGCCGCGAGCCCGGTGGTGGTGTCCGTCACCTCGGACGGGGCGTCCACCCCTGTCCGGAGCGCCGAGCCCGTGTACGGCACCGTGTCGGCCCGCGCCCAGTTCGACCTGTCCAAGAACGGGGTGGAGGAGAAGGCCAACACCGGCTACTACTACCAGTCGGCGGTCAGCGCCTGCCCCCACGACGCCACGCGCAAGTGCTTCTCGTACATCTTCCCCATGACAATCTCCGCGCCCGCCCAGGGCAAGGGCCTGACGCCGCTGTCGCCCAGCTTCGACTTCGTCGACGACCTGTCGCCCGCATCGCTCTACGGCAGCGGAGCCCTCCAGGACCCCGACTACCTGGCGGCCGCCGACCCGTTGAAGAAGTATGGCGCGGTGCTGATCGGCTGCCAGGTCGCCGGGTACGGGGAGCCGTACAGCAAGATCGTGACGCCTGCCCAGGACGTGCAGCACTCCGTACGGGACTCAGGCACCACGACCTGCACCCAGTCGGGCCCTGGCCAGCCGGTCAGCGTGAAGGTCACCAACGCGGACACGACGGCCTACACCTACCCCACGTACGTCTCCCGGCCGGAGACCCAGACGATCAGCGCCGACCGTGCCTATGTGTACGCCTACGTGATCCGGGTGGCCGTGCCCGTCGACGCGGTCGCCGACCTGGGCGTCAGCTCCACGGGCACCTCAACGCTGAACTGGTCCAACACCCTCAAGAGCTTCAACGCGACCGGGATCGACGGCATGCCGAACCTCCCCGCCGCCGATCGGGCGTTCAACGACACCCGCAGCGCGAGCAGCGTGCTCTCGTCCTCAGGCAGCTTCAACAAGTTCTTCGTCGGCGTGCCCGGAACCCCCGGGAACACCAGCCCGGACATCTTCGTGCCCGGCTGGCGTGTGTGGGAGGGGCCGAGCAGCAGCACGGGGACCGAGACCGGAGCCGGTCAGCTTCATGCGGGCGGCTACACGATCAGCAACCTGCAGATCTCGAACACCAGCTCGAGCGGCACGAGCAACACCTATCTGCTGTGCGACTCGTGGGACAACACGAAGCTGCAGCTCGCGCGCCTGAACAGCCCGGCAGGGTTGAGCCAGCAGCGGGTGCCTGCCAACGGGCGGGCCGTGTGGGTTGCCGGGTCGGAGCCGTCCAACGGCTCGACGGCAACGACCGATGCGGCCGTCGCCACCTCCGTGTCCAACCTCAGGATCGAGTACGGCACCGGGGTCGGCAGCGCCGCCGCGTCGCGCTGCCTGGACGCCGACAGCCCAGCGGGATGGGTGACCGACCCTGCGACGCTACCGGGCAACGACCCGGCACTGGCCGCCCAGGGCATCTACACCGCCGTCACCCGGGTGCGCATCAACGCGACCGTGGTGCCCGGCTACTACTCGATCGCGATCGGCATGCGCGCCGTCCCCGGCCTGGCTCATGGCACCGTCCTGCCCAACTGGACCACCGGCAGGCAGGCGCTGGGAGTCTCCGCCGACCTGCCGACGATGCTGGCCAGGAGGGATCCCTGGAACCGCAGCACCTACGACCCCGCCGCCAACGCCGGCAACGTCGGCGACCGGCTGATCGTGGCCGGGGTGAGCACCCGGCTCCGCAAGGAGGTGTGGGACCCGACGACGGGTGCGTACACGGCGAGCGGCACCCCGGCCTACACCGGCGGTCAGACCGTGGACTACCGACTCACCGTGACCGCCACCAGCGGCGCCTCGGGCACCAGTGTCCCGATCGTGCTGGAGGACTGCCTCCCCACCGCGCAGACGTTCGTCTCGAGCTCGGTGACACCGGCCACCGTGGCGGTGCTGGGCACGCAGCCTGCCGGGTCGAGCCTGCAGTGCGCGGCCGGGGAGACGTACGTGCGGTGGAATCTCGGCCCCCAACCCGTCAACTCCACCATCGCCCCGCTGACCTATCGCACCCGGATGCGGTCGTCCGCTTCCAGCGGCACCTACCGCAACACGGCTCTCGTCAGCTCCACCGCCGACGTCAGCGCGGCGTCGGTGCGCACGAGCGCCGCCAACGTCTACCTGCTGCAGCCGTCGGGCATCTCGCTGGAGAAGACGGCGCTGACGCCGGTCGTCGAGGTGAACCGGGCCGGGGAGATGAACCTGGCACCGCTGCGCTGGCGCGTCGACCTGCGCCTGTCGGCGACCACCCCGCTGTCGAACCCCGACATCATCGACGTGCTGCCCCGGCAGGGGGACGGCCAGACCGCGTACACGGGCAGTCTGAGCTTCTCGGCGGCGACGGTGGTGAGCGGCTCCACGGCCAGCCAGCCGGTGGTGCTGCTCTACACGAAGGCTCCGCTCGTCGACTCCGACGCCAGGGCGGGCACGAACACCGCCACGGGCTCCACCGTGTGGTGCACCGCTCCCTCGGGGGGCTCGGTGGCCTCCGGTGCGGGTGATCAGACCGCCTGCCCCGCCTCCGCCGCGGAGGTGACGGGTGTGCGGGTCCAGCGGTCCGGCCAGTACGCCAACGGCGACGTGATCTCGGTCGAGGTCGCGATGCTCCCGGCCAGCAACAAGGCCGGGGACGTCTACCTCAACCGCGCTGCCGCTCGGGCCGAGGGTCAGGCCTTGCTCATCGGGCCGGTGGACGCGCCGGAGACGGTGGTCGCGTCCTCGATCGGTGACCTGGTGTGGTCCGACCTCAACGGCAACGGGCGCCAGGACGCGGGAGAGCCCGGCATCGGGGGCTTCCCCGTGCGGCTCACCGGCACCGACGGTGACGGCAACGCCGTGACGGCACAGACGACGACCAGGGCCGACGGCACGTACGTCTTCGCGGGCCTGCAGTCCGGTACCTACACGGTGACGTTCGACCCGGCCGGTCTCGGCGCCACCCAGGCGTTCACGACCCGTGCGACCGGCGACGCGACCCTGGACTCCGACGGGGATCCCAGGACCGGCGCCACGTCCCCCATCACGCTGGGCCCCGGTGAAGCCCTGACCGCGATCGACCAGGGCGTCGTCACGGCCGGGGTGGGTCTGGCCAAGCAGGTCTGCAAGGTCGGCTCCGGCTGCGACCCGGCCGTCGACGGCGACTGGGTCGAGAGCATCGAGGTGCTGCCTGGGCGCGACGTGCAGTGGCGGCTCTCGGTGCAGAACACCGGCTCGGCCGTCCTTCGCACCGCGACGGTGAGCGATGCTCAGCTCCCCGGCTGCCAGACGACCCGCACGGACCCGCTGGCCCCGGGGGCCGTCTGGCGCACCACCTGCACCAGCCCCCTGACCGGCGACCTGGCCCCCAACACGGCGACCGTCACGGCGAGCGCTGACCGCGGGCAGGTGACGGCGACCGCCACGGCCACCGCTCGCGCCGGGACGGCCAGCCTGGGCGATGTCGTCTTCTACGACGTCGACGGTGACGGGGTCCGTGACGCCGGCGAGCCAGGCCTCGGCGGCGCCACCGTCACCCTGACCTTCACCGGCGACCCGGCTGACCCGCGGGACGACGTGATCCTGACCACCACCACCGCGGCCGACGGCTCGTACGCCTTCACAGGGCTGCCCGCAGGGCCGTACACCGTCTCGGTCACCGGGCTGGACCCGGTGCTGATGCCGACCGCCGACCTGGACGGCACCGGCACGCTGGCGACAACCGCCGTGACGGTGGCCGCGGGCCAGTCGCGCACCGACGTAGACTTCGGCTTCGGCCTCACGTTCTCGCTCGGTGACCGGGTCTGGCTCGACCTGAACGGCAACGGGCGGCTCGACGCCGGTGAGCCCGCGGTGCCGGACGGCACCACGGTCGAGCTGTGGGACGCGACGACGGACACCGCGACCGGGCGCACCACGACGACGTCGGGGGGCACCTACGCCTTCACGGGGCTGCCGGCCGGGCAGTACGTCGTGGTGATCCCGGCCTCGGCCCTGACCGGCCAGCTGGCTGGCGCGGTGGCCGCCCCGGGCGAGGTCGCGGACGCCGACGGCGACGTCGACGGCGACAACAACGCTCTCAGCGGCCCGGGAGGGTCGGTGCGGTCGGGAACCATCACCCTTGGGGTGACGCTGACCCAGACGCCGGGGGATCAGGTCTCCGGCGGCGAGCCGTCCGGCGGCGGACTGGTGAACCAGACCCTCGACCTCGGTCTGCTGGGTGCCGCCGCGATCCGGGCGGTGAAGGAGGTCTGCACGACCGGCTCCTGCGACCCGGCCGCACCCGCCGGTTCCAGCGGCTGGGCCGAGACGGTGCAGGTCGGCTTCCTGGCCGACGTGACGTGGCGCGTGGTGGTCACCAACACCGGTCTGCAGAACCTGACGGGAGTGAACGTCGACGACGACCAGGCCTCGGGATGCTCGCAGCCGGTGGGCGCGCTGGCCGTGGGGGAGACCCGGGCCGTGACCTGCGTCAGCTCGCGGGTGGTCGCGGGGTTCACCAACACGGCGACAGCGGCAGGGTCCGGCCCCGCCGGGGCCCTGCCCCTGGACAGGGACACGGCGTCGGTGACGGTGCCGGCGGCCACGGCCGGCCTGCAGCTGAAGAAGCTGGTCGTGACGGCGGTGGCCGCGGAGGCGCCGACCGCGCCTGGCGTCCTCCTGGGTGAGGGGCGCACGGCGTCGTTCCGGTACGAGGTCAGCCTCGCGCCGGGAGCCCAGGTGCCGGTCTCCGGCGTGGCCGTGACCGACGACAACGGCACGCCTGCCGACCCGGCCGACGACCTGCGCGGCACGTACACGTCGGGTGACACCGACGGTGACGGCGTGCTGGCCGCGGGGGAGACGTGGGTGTTCACCTCACCGACCGTGGCGTTCACCACGCCGGGGCAGTACACGAACACCGCGACCAGTTCTGGCCACCCGGTGAACGACACCTCGGCCACCGTCTCTGCGACGGCCGTGGCGAACGTGTTCGTGGTCGATGCCTCGGTGACGCTCACCAAGCTCACCAACGGTGTCGACGTGGCCTCAGGCGCGGGCCCGGCGGTGCTGGCCGGTGACACGGTCACCTGGACCTACCGGGTCACCAACACCGGCAACGTGCCGCTCGCCGCGGCGCGGGTGACCGACGACCAGGGCGTGTCGGTGACCTGCGGGCAGGCGGATGCCAACGGTGACGGCGCCATCGACCTGCTGGCGGTGGGTGCCAGCGTCGAGTGCCGCGGCTCCGGCCCGGCGGTGGCCGGCGCGTACGAGAACACCGGGACGGTGACGGGCACGCCGGCCTCGGCGACCGGTTCGCCGCTGGTTGACGCGTACGGGACGCCGCTGCCGGCGGTGAGCGCGTCGGACCGCTCCGCGTACACGGGTGTCACCGCCGGGGTGAGCATCTCCAAGCTGACCCAGGGCACCGACAACCCGGCGGAGCCCGGTGTGGTCGTCGCCACGGGCGGGCCGGTGCGCTGGACGTTCACGGTGACCAACACGGGGACCACGGCCCTGACCGGGGTACAGGTGAGCGACGGCCAGGTGCCCGGTATCGACTGCGGCGCCGGCACGGCCAGCGTGCCGCTGCTGGTCCCCGGCCAGTCGGTCGAGTGCGTCGCCACGGGCGTCGCGGCCGCGGGGCAGCACACCAACACGGCATCGGTGGCCGGTACCCCGGCGGTGCCGCTCGACGGGATGGTCCCCGGCACCTGGCCGGCTGACGCGGGCGCGTACAAGGCGCTGACCCGCGCCGACGGGTCGGCCGTGGCCCCGGCAACGGCGTCCGATATCGACCACTACGTCGGCGTCAGTGCCGGTGCGTCCCTCGTGAAGCTGGTCGCCGGTGACGACGCGAACGCCGCTCCCGGGCCGGTGCTGCGCCCGGGCTCGCCGACGACCTGGACCTACCGGGTCACGAACACGGGCAGCACCGCGCTGGCCCAGGTGCAGGTGACCGATGACCGCGGCCTGCAGGTGAGCTGCCCCGCCGGGGTGCTCCTGCCGGGAGCGACGCTCGCCTGTACGGCGCAGGGCCCGGCCCCGGTGGGTGCGTACGTGAACACGGGCACGGCCACCGGCCAGCCGGTGCTGCCGCTGCCGGCCGTCGGGGTGGTGCTGGGCGACGTGTCGACGTGGCCGGCGGACGCCGCGGCGTACGGACCGGCTGTCGCGACCGGGCCTGAGGGCACCACGAGCCCGGTCCCGGCGCCGTCGGCCTCCGACGTGGCGCACGCCTTCGGTGCGCAGCCGGGGTTGTCGCTGACCAAGGATGTCTGTGTCGACGGGGCCGGGTGCGACCCGGTGCGTGACGCGGACTGGGGCGCCACCACCACGGTGCGCGCGGGGCAGGCTGTGACGTTCCGGGTCGTCGTGACGAACACCGGCAACGTGACCCTGGGCCAGGTCGTCGTGACCGACGCGCAGGTGCCCTCCTGCTCGCAGACGCTCGCGACTCTGGCTCCGGGCGAGTCGGCCAGGATCGTGTGCCAGACGGTCCCGACGGGGTCGCTGCAGAACCGGGCCGACGCGGTCGGCACGGTGCTGGGCGCGGACGGCGCTCCGCTGCTGTACGCCGACGGGACAGCCGTCGCTCAGGCGACTGCGGTGGCCTCGGCCGCGGTGGTGGTGACCCCCGTGCCGCCGCCGCCGACCCCGACGCCGAGCCCCGCGCCGACGACCCCCGCCCCGACCGCCCCGGCTCCGACGACTCTGGTGCCGTCGCCCGCTCCGACGCGGTCGCCTGCCCCGTCTCCGCTGGCAGAGACCGGCGCGAGTGCGCTGCTGGTGCCGGCCGGTGTGGCTGGGGTGGTGCTGGTGGCGGCCGGTGTGCTGCTGGTGGCGCGGCGTCGACGTCAGGGCTGATCCCGAGAGCGGCTCACCCGGCACTCGCTGCGGCGGGTGCCGGGCGTCAGCCGCGTGTGCGCGGTACACGCTCCACGATCTGCGGGCCCGCTCCGTCCGCCGGGGCACACCGGGGATCACCTCAGGCTCCACGACCGGCGTGCCCGCGAGGTCGTACGGTCAGTCGACCTTCAGCTCGCCCATCGGGCCCCAGCCGTCGCTGTCGATCTGGTGGGAGACGATCTGCGGGGTGGCGGTGAGGTACTGCGGGAACTCCTGCTGCATGGTGCGGAAGTGCTCGGAGCTCACGTGGGGCGCGGCGCCCTCGTCGTCGAAGGCCTCGATGAGCACGTACGTGTTCGGGTCCTCGACGCTGCGCGACCACTCGAACCACTTGTTGCCGGGCTCGGCGAGGGTGGCCTCGGTGAACGGGCGCGCGATCTCGGGCCAGCGGTCGGCCACCTCGGGCTTCACGGGGAACTTCACGTTGATGAGGATCATGGGGGTCCCTCCATCGGGTCCGCCGCACCTCGCGGCGGCTCTGGGGACAGCATGGCCCGGGCCGCCGAAAGACGCCAGCGCCCGTCCCACCCTGTGCCACGATGACCCGGTGGCGGCAACAGGGGGCCGGCGCGACGACGCGCCCACGGGGCAGATCGACCGGGCGATCGCGGTGCTCGAGGCGGTGGCTGCCCACGGCAGCAGCACTGCCCGAACCATCGCCGAGGCCACCGGGATCCCGCTGCCGACCGTCTACCGCCTCGCTCACGAGCTGATCCGTGCCGAGTACCTGGTGCACCTCAAGGACGAGCAGCGGTTCGCGCTCGGCTACCGGCTGCACCGGCTGGCCGTCGGCCTCCACGAGGACCTCGGCGTCCCCAGGGCCGTGCGCGACGAGATCCGCCACCTGCACGAGACGCTCGGCATGGCTGCGTACCTCGCCATCCATCGCGGCGCCGACTTCGTCGTCGTGCTGGTCGCCGACTCGCCTTCGGCCCCGCGACTGGCGCCGATGGGATTCGGGTTCCACGAGAGCCCGCACGCGACCGCGTTCGGAAAGATCGCTCTGAGCTCTCTGGACCCGCCGCACCGGGACTCGCACCTGCGCCCCGAGAACCTGCGCGCCCACACCTCGAACACCGTCACCGACCCGGCGGTGCTGTGCAGCCAGCTGGAGACCATCGCCGCCACCGGCATCGCCTGGGAGCACGAGGAGTTCCAGGACGGGGTCTCCTGTCTCGCAGCTCCCATCGCGGCCGGAGACGGGTTGCTGATCGGGTCGGTCGCGGTGTCGGCGCCGCACACCGCGTACGCGGGGCGCCAGCGGCACGTGGAGGACCGGGTGCGCGCGTGCGCCGCCCGGGCGGGCCGCATCTACCGGCTGGGCAGGAGCGCCTGAGCCCGTACGCGCCTCGTTATCGCCTCGCGATAACGGCCGTTGCCGACCGGTGCCGGCGTTCCTAGGTTGAGCCTCACTTCGAGGCAACGACGCAGAGGAGCGAGACCGGTCATGAGCGACCCACAGACACAGGGCAGTGCGGCGGGGGACCGCACCCGCACCCTCACGGCCGTCATCCGCGCGGCCTTCCCGCATCCCGGGGTGCCAGACAGCGCGTACGAGCGCACCGCCGGCATCGTGCAGAAGGCCGCCGCCGAGACGACCTGGATGCAGATCAAGCTCGACCAGGGGCTGGCGTCCCTGGACGCGCTGGCCGACGGCAGCTTCGCCGACCTCAGCCCCGAGCAGGCGCTGCCCGTGCTGCAGGGCGTGGAGCAGACCCCGTTCTTCGGGTTCGTCCGGCAGACCAGCGTCGTGAACCTGTACGAGGACGAGGAGGTGTGGGAGGTGCTCGGCTACGAGGGCCCGTCGTTCGACAAGGGCGGCTACATCAACCGGGGCTTCGACGACCTGGACTGGCTGCCCGACCCGAGGACCGACGAGTACGACGGCGAGCCCCTTCCCGACATCATCGACAGCGCGGCCGGGGAGACCGGTGGAGCGCCGAAGCCGGCCACACCCGAGCCGGCCACCACCGAACCGGAGACCTCCGCGGCGGACACCCGGCCCGCCGCCGTACCGGCCGGTCAGACCGACGCCGACGCCGACCAGATCGACACCGGAAGGAGCCCGGCATGACCACCATCGACCACGACACCGAGACCGTCGTCATCGTCGGGTCCGGCGCGGGCGGGGGCACGCTCGCGTACGAGCTGACGCGCCAGGGCATCGAGTGCGTCGTGCTCGAGGCCGGCCCGTACCTGCGCAACGAGGACTACATGAACCTCGAGTGGGAGGCGTTCAACCAGATGGCCTGGCTGGACCCGCGCACCACCTCCGGGTCGTGGCGGATCGCCACCGACTTCCCGAACCTGCCCGCCTGGCTCGTCAAGGCCGTCGGCGGCACCACCACGCACTGGTCGGGCGCGACGCCGCGCTTCAAGGCCCACGAGTTCCGCACCCGCAGCGTGTACGGGGACGTCGAGGGCGCCACCCTCCTCGACTGGCCGATCACGCTGGAGGAGATGGAGCCCTACTACACGCGCGCCGAGGACGCGATGGGCTCCACCCACCGCGGCGGGCGGCCGGGCCTGCCGGCGAACAACAACTACAAGGTGCTCGCCGCGGGCGCGGAGAAGGTCGGCTACCGGTACTACGCGACCGGTCCGTACGCGACGAACGCGGCCCCGTACGACGGCCGCCCCGCCTCGATCCAGGACGGCTTCAACTTCCAGGGCGACAAGAACAGGTCCAAGTGGTCGACGATGGTGCGCGAGATCCCACGCGCCCTGGAGACCGGGCTGCTCGACCTACGACCCGACTGCCACGTCGCGCAGATCACGCACGGCCCCGACGGCCGCGTCGACGCGGTGCTCTACCTGGACGCCGAGGGCAACCTGCACCGCCAGGCCGCCAAGGTGGTCTGCGTCGCCGGCAACTCGCTGGAGACACCGCGCCTGCTGCTGCTCAGCTCCAGCGCGCTGTTCCCCGACGGGCTGGCGAACTCCTCGGGCCAGGTGGGGCGCAACTACATGCGTCACCTCACGGGCAGCGTCTACGCGCAGTTCGACAAGCCCGTACGCATGCACCGGGGCGAGACCATGGCCGGGCTGGTCGCCGACGAGTCGGTGCACAACCCCGGCCGCGGGTTCTGCGGCGGCTACTACATCGAGACCATCTCGCTGGGGCCGGCGTTCCTCGCCAGCTTCGTCGAGCCCGGCACCTGGGGCCCCGACTTCACGCGCCTGCTCGACGCGTACGAGCGCACTGCTGGTTGCTGGCTCGTCGGCGAGGACATGCCGCAGGCCACCAACCGGGTCACCCTCGACGCCAGCGTGAAGGACCAGCACGGGTTGCCGGTGGCGCACGTCCACTACGACGACCACGCCAACGACCTCGCGATGCGCGAGCACGCCTACTCGGCGGCCGAGGGTCTGTACGCCGCCGTCGGCGCCGTGAGCAGCCACCGCACCCCGCCGTACCCGTCGACCCACAACCTCGGCACCTGCCGCATGAGCGAGCGGCCCGAGGACGGGGTCGTCGACAAGCACGGTCGCGCGCACGACGTGCCGAACCTGTTCATCTCCGACGGCTCGCAGTTCACCACCGGCGCCGCCGCCAACCCGACCCTGACCATCGTCGCGCTGGCGATCCGGCAGGCCGAGTACCTGGCCGACCAGCTGAAGACCGGCGGGGTCTGAGCAGATCGTGGAGCGCCTGCCGCACTGATGCGGGCAGGCGCTCCACGCCGGCCTCACCCGCCCGTACAGCCCCCGCACAACCCCGAGAGCTCGATGTCGTGGGTGACGTCGGTGAACCCGTGCTCGGCGCCGATGGCGGCGGCCCAGGCCTCGACGACGGTGGCGGTGAGCTCCTTCGTGCGCCCGCACACGCGGCACACCAGGTGGTGGTGGTGCCCGGCCGTCCGGCACCGCCGGTATGACGCCTCGCCCTCGGGCGTACGCACCACGTCGACCTCACCCGACTCGGCCATCGCGTGCAGGGTGCGGTAGACGGTTGCCAGCCCCACCTTCTCCCCGGCGGCGACCAGCGCCGCGTGCACCTGCTGGGCGCTGCGGAAGTCGTCCGCCCCGGCCAGGGACTCCTCGACGGCGGTGCGCTGCCGTGTGCGTCGCTCGGCCATCAGTGCTCGTCGTAGTGGTCGTCGTGCGCGGCGTGCCGGTGGCCGTCGTGCACGTAGTCGACGTGGTCGCCGTGCTCCACGCCCCGGTGACCGCAGCGCGGCCCGTGCACGTGGTCGTGCGGTGCGGTCTCCTCGTGGGGCAACGGGTTCGGGTCGGTCTCGTCGACCACCCCCACCGGCCGCCCTCGGTGCAGCAGCGTCGAGACCGGCCACGACAGGGCGAACAGCACGATGCCGAGCAGCACGATGAAGGCGCCGGGGGCGACGTCGAGCGCGTACGAGCCCATCACCCCGCCCAGCGCCACCACCACGCCGATCGCCATGGCGCCGAACAGGCCGGAGCTGAACCGCACGAACACGTTCTGCGCCGTGGCGACCGGGATCACCATGAGCGCGCTCACCAGCAGCAGGCCGACGGTCCGCATCGCGGTGGTCACGGTGATGGCGGCGAGCACGACGACGAGCAGGTTGTACGCACGGACGTGCAGCCCCATCACCTTCGCGAAGTCCTCGTCGGCGCTGACCGCGAACAGCCGGGAGCGCAGCCCCACGGCGGGCACCAGCACCGCCACCGCCAGCACCGCGACCCACACCAGGTCGGTGCGGGACACGGTGGTGAGCGACCCGAACAGGTACGCGGTCAGGGTGCCCGCCCCCTGGCCCGCGAGCCCCGTGAGCAGCACGCCCGCGGCCAGGCCGCCGTAGAAGAGGATCGCCAGTCCCAGGTCTCCGGTCGCCTTGCCGCGCTGGCGCAGCAGCTCGATCACCACCGCGCCGGTCACGCTCACGGCCACGGCCACCGGCAGGGGAGCGAGCCCGGTGAGGAACGCCAGGCCCACGCCGGCCAGCGCCACGTGACCCAGCCCGTCACCGAGCAGGCTCAGGCGGCGCTGCACCACGTACGTGCCGATCGCCGGCGCCATCAGCCCTGTCAGCACGGCCGCGATCAGGGCGCGCTGCATGAAGGGGTAGCTCAGGATGTCCATGCCGTGACTCCTTCCACCAGTCCGGGACGCTCCTCGTGGTGATGGTCGTGCTCGTGGCTGGTCAGGCCCTCGGGCGGCCCGTCGTGCACGACCCGGCCGTCGCGCAGCACCACGGCCCGCTCCACCATCGGCGCCAGCGGGCCCGGCTCGTGCAGCACGACCAGGATCGCCAGGCCCGCCTGGTGACGCTCGCGCAGCACGTCGGCCAGAGACTCCTGCGTGCGCAGGTCGACGCCGGCGAACGGCTCGTCCATCACCAGCAGCTCCGGGTCGGACACCAGCGCCCGCGCGATCAGCACGCGCTGCTGCTGGCCGCCGGAGAGGTGCACGTACGGCTCGTCGGCCCGCCCACCGAGACCCACCAGCTCGATGGTCTCGGCGACCTTGGCCTTGTCTGCCCGCGACAGCGGCGCGAACGGCCGCCGGTGCGACAGGGTGCCTGAGGTCACCAGCTCGGTCACGGTCGTGGCGTGCAGGTTGATGGAGGCCCGCTGCGGCACGTACCCCAGGCGCGACCACTCCCGGAACCGATCCAGCGGGGTGCCGTACAGCTCGACCGTGCCGGTGCTCACCGGCACCAGCCCGAGCATCGTGCGCACCAGCGTGGTCTTGCCCGAGCCGTTGCCGCCAAGCAGGGCGACCATCTCGCCGTCGGCGACGGACATCGAGACCTCGCGGAGGATCGGGACCCCGCCCCGGCTCACGCCGAGCCGGGTGACCTCGACCGCTGCTACCGACATCCGTTCGCCTCCTTCAGGGCTGCCAGGTTGGACCTCATCACCTCGAGGTAGTCGGACCCCCGCGAGGAGGGCGTGAGGCCTTCCACCGGGTCGAGCACGTCGGTCTTGACGCCGAGGTCGCGAGCCATCGTCTCAGCCACCTTGGGCGAGGCGAGCGTCTCGTAGAAGATCGTCGTCACGTGTCGCTCCCGCACGATGCGTTGCACCTCGGCGATCCGCGCCGGCGAGGGCTCGGTCCCCGGCTCCAGACCGGCGATGCCGACTTGCTCCAGGTCGTACCGCTCGGCCAGGTAGCCGAAGGCGGCATGACTGGTGACGAAGACGCGGCGGTCGCAGGTGCGCAGGCCGTCCGCGTAGGCCCTGTCGAGATCCCTCAGCTCCGCGACCAGGGCGTCGGCCCGCTGCCGGTACTCGCCCGCATGGCCGGGGTCCGCCGCGCTCAGGGCATCGGCCACGGCTGTCGCGTACGCCACCATCGCGCTCGGGTCGAGCCAGGTGTGGGGGTCGCCGCCCTGGTGGTCGTGCCCGTGCGCGCCGCCCTCGTCGTCGCCCGTCTCGTGCTCGTGGAGGGGGACGACCGTGGAGACGTCCAGCACGCGTCGCGGGCGCTCGTCGGCCACCGCGCTGTCGACCGCCGGCTGGAAGCCCTTCTGGTAGACGACCAGGCTCGCGCGGGTGAGGGAGGCCACCTGCTTGGCCGTCAGCTCCAGGTCGTGCGGCTCCGCTCCGGGGGTGGTGAGGTTCGAGACCGCCACCTTGTCGCCGCCGACCCGTTCGGCGACGAACTGCAGCGGGTAGAACGACACCACCACCGGCAGCCGCCCGTCGGTTGGGGGAGGGGCCGAGCACGCCGTGATGACCAGGAGCATCGTCGAGAGAAGGACTCGCAAGAACATGAGAACTATTATCAATAATGGTGCGGAGGGCGTCAACCGGGCATCTCTGCGGGGCCGCACCCCAACATGGCGGCCCGGGGCCCCACGCGTCGACGCAAGCAGTGGGCGTGGGGTCAGCGGGTGTCGCCGTCGAGATAGAACCACCGGCCGCCACGGCGCTGGAACCGGCTGCGCTCATGGAGCTCGCCCCCTGCGAACGTGGCGGCGAACTCCACCTCGCCGCTGGCGTCGCCCGGGCCGCCGTCGACGGTGTCGAGGATGCGCAGTCCCGTCCAGGTGAGGCCAGGGTCGAGGTCCACCGCGGCGGGGCGGGTCCGGGGGTGCCAGGTGCGCCACAGGTGCTCGGGATCGCCCACCACGATCGCCGTGTACCGCGAGCGCATCAGCTCCTCGGCCGTCGCGGGCAAACGCTCGGCGCGGAGCACGGGGCCGCAGCAGGCGTCGTACGGCACGGGCGGCTCCAGGGTTCGGCACGGACACGTCGCTGGCCCGGGGCCGGGAGTCATGGCCGCCTGCGACGACGGAGCTCGCGGCCGGGATTCATGACGGCAGGCTATCGGCCGGGCACCGGTAGCCTCGCGGCCATGAGCCAGCACTCGCGCCGGACCGACGCGCCCCGACCCGTACGCGGTCTCGTCTGCCCTGGGACCGTCGCGTGATCGCCGTCTCGCGGTTCCGCGTCACCCAGGCGGAGCGTGACGCCTTTGAGGCCGTCTCGGTGCCCGCGATCGAGCTGCTGCGCCGGCAGCGGGGCCTGCAGGGGCTGGACTTCGGGCTCAACCTCGACGACCCGGAGCTGTGGGTGCTGGTGACCCGGTGGGCCGACGTCGGCTCGTACCGCCGCGCGCTCGGCTCCACCAACCGCCCCATCCTGTGGCCGATGCTCGCGCTGGCGATCGACGAGCCCAGCGCGTACGACGCCCCGGAGCACGTGGGCGAGAACGTGCCACGCGGTTTGGCCTGACGCCTGGCCGGGCAGCAGGCACCTGCATCTTCTGGCTCCTGGCGGCCTCTTGCGCCATATCTGTCACGTGGTGCTCCCAGCGGCCAGAGGATGCAGGTCGGCGATGGTCACGCGTGCCGGCGACCGGCCCGACTTCGGTAGCCTTCGGCCGAACGGGTCACCAGCCGGGTGGCTCGCGCGGGCTGGGCCCGCGGACCTGAGGAGTCATCGTGGCCAGTGCGCTCGACAACGTCATCTCCCTCGCCAAGAAGCGAGGCTTCGTCTTCCCGTGCGGGGAGATCTACGGCGGCACCCGGGCGGCGTGGGACTACGGACCCCTCGGCGTCGAGCTCAAGGAGAACATCAAGCGGCAGTGGTGGAAGACCGTCGTGCAGTCGCGCGACGACGTCGTCGGGCTCGACTCCTCGGTGATCCTGCCCCGCCAGGTGTGGGTCGCCTCCGGCCACGTCGGCGTGTTCACCGACCCGCTCACCGAGTGCCTGTCGTGCCACAAGCGCTTCCGGGCCGACCACCTGGAGGAGGAGTTCGAGGCCCGCAAGGGCCGCGCCCCCGAGGGTCTCGCCGAGATCGGCTGCCCCCACTGCGGCACCAAGGGCCAGTGGACCGAGCCGCGCGACTTCAACATGATGCTGAAGACCTACCTCGGCCCGGTCGAGGACGAGTCGGGGCTGCACTACCTGCGCCCCGAGACCGCGCAGGGCATCTTCGTGAACTTCGCCAACGTCGTGCAGGCCACCCGTCAGAAGCCGCCGTTCGGCATCGGGCAGGTCGGCAAGTCGTTCCGCAACGAGATCACCCCCGGCAACTTCATCTTCCGCACCCGGGAGTTCGAGCAGATGGAGATGGAGTTCTTCTGCGTGCCGGGCACCGACGAGCAGTGGCACCAGTACTGGATCGACGAGCGCATGGCCTGGTACGTCGACCTGGGCATCAGCCCCGAGAACCTGCGCATCTACGAGCACCCCGCCGAGAAGCTGTCGCACTACTCGAAGCGCACCGTCGACATCGAGTACAAGTTCGGCTTCGCCGGTGGTGACTGGGGCGAGCTGGAGGGGATCGCGAACCGTACGGACTTCGACCTCTCCACCCACGCCCAGCACTCCGGCAAGGACCTCAGCTACCGCGACCCGGTGACGAACGAGAAGTTCACGCCGTACGTCATCGAGCCCGCCGCCGGCCTCACCCGCTCGCTGATGGCGTTCCTCGTCGAGTCCTACACCGAGGACGAGGCGCCGAACACGAAGGGCGGTGTCGACACCCGCGTGGCGCTCAAGCTCGACCCGCGGCTGGCGCCCGTGAAGGCCGCGGTGCTGCCGCTCTCGAAGAACGAGGACCTCTCGCCCAAGGCCAAGGACCTCGCCGCGCAGCTGCGCAAGTCCTGGACCATCGAGTACGACGAGACGCAGGCCATCGGCCGGCGCTACCGCCGCCAGGACGAGATCGGCACGCCCTTCTGCATCACCGTCGACTTCGACACCCTCGACGACCAGGCCGTCACCATCCGCGAGCGCGACACCATGGCGCAGGAGCGGGTGGCGCTCGACCAGGTGCAGTCCTACCTGGCCACGCGGCTGATCGGTTGCTGAGACTGCTCCCACCGGTACGACGGCGTACGACCGTCCCGTTAGAGTGCCGCCGCCGCTACTCACTGAAGGTTCAACCATGAGCACACCGCAGAACCCTGGCCCGCAGCAGCCGTACGGGTCTTACCCCCAGCAGCCGAACGGCCACCCGCAGGGCGCGCCCTCCCCGCAGCAGGGGCCCTACCCGCAGCCCGGCGGCCCGGGTCCGCAGGGCTACCCTCAGGCGCCCCAGCAGCAGTACTTTGCCCCGACCAGCGCGGACCGCGTGAAGTCGCAGGGCTGGGCGTCCCGGATCATCGGCGCGGTGGTCGTCATCGCCGTCATCGTCGCGGTGCGGCTCATCTCCTCGGGCATCGACGGCCCGTCGAGCTCGTCGCTCAGGGTCGGTGACTGCGTCACGCTGTCGTCGCCCGCGGGCAGCACCAACAAGCAGGACGTCGAGTACACGAAGGGCGAGTGCACCACGAAGTCGGGTGGCCCCGTGAGCTACGTGGTGGCCGACAAGCTGACGGGTACCGCGGCGTGCCCGGACGACTACATGTACGTGGAGGAGACCACCTCCAAGAAGTCGTCGACGAAGACCACCGTGTGCCTGGTCGAGAACCTGGCCGTCGGGCAGTGCGTCTACCTCGACGACAAGGAGTTCATGTTCGACGTGGCCTGCTCCGACCCGAAGGCGGTCATCAAGATCACCAAGCGCGAGGAGACGGGCAGCGGGGTCACCTGCGCCGACGACGAGGACAAGTACGAGTTCCCGAAGCCGGGCCGCACGTACTGCTTCGGCACCCCCTGATCTCGCACGGTCGCTCAGGTCCGCAGCCGCCCGGCACGTTCGGGGCGGCTGCCGTCTTCTGAGGAGGACGCGACCTACTCGGCGTCTCCCGGCGACCCCGCGTCTGCCGGGGGCTCCGCCGCGGCACGCTGCGCCGCCAGCCGCTCCCGGATGTCGCGCAGACGGCTGCCGTGGAGGGGGAAGCTGAGCAGCAGCGCGATGCCGATCACCGACGCCACCGCGGGCACGCCGGCCATGAACACCCGGAAGCCCTGACCCGCGCTCGCGGCCTGGGCGGGCAGCTTGGGGTCGTAGCCGTACGCGGTCGCCACCCACCCGAACGCCGCCGCCACGATGGTGCCGCTGAGCGTGGTGAGCAGCCCGGCGATGCCGAAGAACGCGCCTGCCCGCCGCTCCCCGGTGGCCAGCTCGTCGGCGTCGATGACGTCGGCCATCACCACGTCGCCCATCAGGATCAGCCCCGAGAGGCCGACGCCGACCAGGCAGGTGACGGCGTACACGGCGGTCATCGACGGCACCACGGCCAGCAGCGCGGCCCCGAGCGCCACCACCGCGTACGCCAGGATCAGCGTGCCGCGCGCCCCGACCCGGTCGGCGACCAGCCGGCGCCACGGCCACAGGAACGCGCCCGCGACGACGAACGCCAGCGCCAGCAGCAGCGAGGTCAGGGTGTCGTCGCCGCCGAGGCTGTACTTCACGTACAGACCCATGCCGGTGGTCAGCGCCCCGGTGGCGACGAACCGCATGGTCTGCGCCGCCACGATCGTGATGAAGCCGCGGTTGGCGAAGGTGCTGCGCATCGACGACCACAGCGAGGGCAGCGCGGCGGTGCTCGGCACGTTCTCCCGCAGCACCGGCACGCCCTGGTAGATGGCGACCAGCGCCACCGCCACCAGGATGGCGACCGCCGCGGGCCAGCCGAGGGCCTGCGCCAGAGCGGGGGGCGCGGCGAGACCGATGAGCAGCCCGACGACCTGGAACACGTTCATCCGCACGGCGACCCTGGCCCGTTCGGCGAAGGAGGTGAACATCTCGGGCAGCAGGGAGAGGTACGCACCGCCCATCGCCGTGCCCGCCGTCTCCCACACCAGCCACCAGACGACGAACCAGACCACCACACCGACCTCGTGGGTGAGCGCGTCGAACGGGGAGGCGAACAGGCCGATCAGGGCCAGCAGCGACGGGGCGGAGCAGAACAGCAGGTAGACGACGCGGCGGCCCCAGCGGGTGCGTGTACGGTCCGAGAGGTGACCGATCAGCGGGTTGTCGACCGCGTTGTACACGGCGAGCGACCCGAGCACCACCGCCCACAGCTGGGGTGACACCTTGAGCCGGTCGACGTAGTACAGCGTGAAGAACGCCGGCAGCTGAGCCGAGATCGTCATGGCGAGGTTCATGGCGGCGTACCGCCACGACGCGGCCGAGGTGGTGACCGCGCTCATGGCAGCAAGGCCTGCAGCGCGTCGTAGCCCACCAGGCGCACCCCGCTCCGGCGGACGTGCTCGATGACCCCCGGGTCCCTCAGCGCCTCGAGGTTCGCCACCCGCGACGGCCAGTCGGTGGTCGCGGCGCGCAGCTCTGGGGTGTCGAGCGCCGGATGGGCGTACAAGTGGGTGATGCCCGGCGGCAGCTCGTCGATCATGGTCCGCAGCAGCGCGGGCTGGTCGTCGGGGTCGTGGAGCGGCAGCGAGCGCAGGTGGTCGACCATCGGCAGGCCTCGCTCCTCGAGGTGGGCGCTGTACGCCGCCGCCAGCCCCGCGGCCTCGCCATCGAGGCCGGTGCTGCGCCACCCGTCTGCGTCGAAACGCGGGAACATCGGCAGCACGCCGCGGGCGAGCGCGATCTCCACGGCGGCGGGTAGGTAGGCGGGCGTGGCGATCGCGCCCATGTGCGAGTCGACGTGCGACAGCGGGGCTTCCCAGGCGAGCACGGAGTCCAGCTGCCGCTCCAGCTCGGCCGCGACCACCGGGGCGGGGGCGGCAGCCCGTACCTCCTCGTTGGTGCGCGGCAGGAAGCGGTCGGCGTCGTCCAGCTCGGCGGCGCGCGTCAGCGACGGCCAGCGGTACGAGGGCCACTCGGCCGTGACCGTCCAGTGCACACCGAGGTCGGCGCCGGGCACCTCCGCCAGGGCATCGACCGCCGCGCGGGCCCACGGGCAGGGCGCCATCACCGACACCGACGTCACCAGCCCGGTCTGCAGCAGCTCCACGGCCGCCGGGATCGTCGCGTGGCACATGCCCACGTCGTCGGCGTGGACGATCACCACGCGGTCGTCGTCGGCGAGCCCCAGGGCGCGCAGGGCAGGGTTCGGGTGAGCAGGGTTCGGGTGCACAGCCGACATTGTGGCCGGGCGCTGGTCGTCACGAGCGGGATGCTGCTCATCGACCACGCCATCACAGGCATCTGGGCCTGGAACAGGAGAGCTGGCGCGGTCCGTGACCCTTGCGTCTGCGGTGTTGCAGGGCCCAGGGGTCGCGCCGGTCACGGGTACGGTTCTGGGCCGGACGGCGCGATAGGGCATCATCGATCACTGCGATCGAGGAGGAACGATGACCGTCACGCAGGTGTCGACGCTCACGCTGCGGGCCCCCGCGGGCCCGGGCACGATCACGCCCTCGGTGCCCGTCGTGCTGGCCCCGATGGCCGGGATCACCAACCCCGCGTACCGGCGGCTGTGCCGCGAGCAGGCCGAGCTCGGCGCCCCTGGCACGCAGCCGGCGGGACTGTTCGTCTGCGAGATGATCACCTCCCGCGGCATCGTGGAGCGCATCCCGAAGACGTTCGACATGCTGGCGTTCGACGAGGACGACCCGGTGAGGTCGGTGCAGCTGTACGGGGTCGACCCCGACGTCATCGCCGGCGCCGTGCGCATCCTGTGCGGCGAGCTCGGGGTGCACCACGTCGACCTGAACTTCGGGTGCCCGGTGCCCAAGGTCACCCGCCGCGGCGGCGGGGGAGTGCTGCCCTGGAAGCGCGACCGGCTGGCCGCGATCCTGCAGGCCGCGGTTCGCGCGGCCGAGCCGTACGGCGTGCCGGTCACCATGAAGACCCGCAAGGGCATCGACGACGACCACCTCACCTACCTGGACGCCGGGCGGATCGCGGAGGACTGCGGCGTCGCCTCGATCGCCCTCCACGGCCGCACCGTGGCGCAGGCGTACGGCGGCGAGGCCGACTGGGCCGCGATCGCCGCCCTGGTGGAGCACGTGTCCATCCCGGTCCTGGGCAACGGCGACATCTGGGAGGCGGGTGATGCGCTGCGGATGGTCCGCGAGACCGGTTGCGCCGGCGTCGTCGTGGGGCGAGGCTGCCTCGGGCGCCCCTGGCTGTTCCGTGACCTCGCCGCCGCGTTCAGCGGCCAGACGGAGACCACCCTGCCCACCCTCGGCGAGGTGGCCGCCATGGTGCGCCGGCACGGTGAGCTGCTCGCGCGCTCCCAGGGCGAGCGGCACGGTCTCACGGACCTGCGCAAGCACATGACCTGGTACTTCAAGGGATTCCCGGTGGGCGGCGAGACCCGCCGCGGCCTGGGCATGATCTCGTCGTTCGCCGAGCTCGACGACCTGCTGGCCACGCTCGACCACGACGCCCCCTTCCCGCGCGGTGAGCTCGGCTCCCCCCGGGGTCGGCAGGGCCTGCCGCGGGGCCGCGTCACTGTGCCGTATGGCTGGCTCGACTCCCAGTGCCTCGACGACGACGCCGACCTGGCCGCCGCCGAGTCCGACGTCTCGGGCGGCTGAGAGCAGCGCGCCCCGGCCGGGTGCTTCACTGGCTCCATGCTCACCGTGCTCTCCCTGGCTGTCGGCCTGGCCGTGCTGGTCGTCGGCATCGTGATCCGGTCGCGACGGTCACGTGCGACGAACGACGAGATCTTCTCCGGCGTCACCCCCGGGGTGATCCCGCCCGGGGGAGCGCCCGTGGAGCGGCTGCCCGTGCAGGAGTACGCCGGGGAGGTGGCCGTCGCCTTCAGCCCCCCGCGGGACGTGATCCCCGCGCTCATGGGGACGCTCGTGGACGGCCGGGCCGACAACCATGACGTGGTGGCGACGGTCGTCGACCTCGCGGTCCGTGGCTGGCTCACGATCCAGGTGGTCGACGCCGACGGCACCGTGGTGCGGGCCTCCGAGCAGAAGGGCGGCCGCACGCGCGACCGCGACTGGCTGCTCACCCAGTCGGTGACGAGACCGCGGGACCAGCTGATGACCTTCGAGGCGGATCTGCTCAGCGTGCTCTTCCGCAAGGGCTCACCGGTCAGGCTGAGTGAGATCGTCAGGGCGAACGGGTTCAAGGCGCTGCGCGGCGACCTGCTGCAGGGCATGACGACCCTCGGCTGGTACGCGAACGGGGACGCCTCCGACCGGTTCCGCCCCTTCCCCGTCGTGCTGGGCGCGATGGTCGTCCTGAGCGGGCTGGCGGTGCTCGCGGGCCTGCCTGCGCTGGTCCTTGGGGTGCCGCTGCTGCTCGTCGGCGTCTGGCTGGCGCAGGCGCCTCGCCGCGCCACCGCCGCACGCACGGCGACCGGCACGGCGCTGCGGATCCAGTCGCTGGGTTTCAAGCGCTACCTGGAGACCGCGGAGGCCGCTCAGTTCTCGTTCGAGGAGGCTGCCGGCATCTTCAGCCGTTACCTCCCGTACGCGATCGTGCTCGGTGTCGCCCAGCAGTGGGCCAAGGTGTTCGGTGATGTGCTGGTCGCGGCGCGCGACGCGGGGTACACCGGCGGGTTCGAGCTGTCGTGGCTCGACACGTACCTGATGGTGGACGCGCTCTCCGACCTCGTGCTCCTCGACACCCTGGGCGACATCGGTGGCATCACCGACATCGCCGACGGGCTGTGGTCCGGTGACGGAGCCCTCGGTGTCGGCGACGGCTTCGACATCGGCGACCTGGGCGGCACCGGCTCGGGCGGCGGCTTCGACCTCAGTGACCTCGGGGACTTCGGGGACTTCGGGGACTGAACCCCGGCGCCGCCCGCCCGCGGCCCCCTGCCGGGTGGGCCTGCCACGTGCTCATCCCACTGCTCCCGGGCTCGGGCTGGCTGTGCTCGTCGCCGGCATCGTCGTCAGGTCGCGCGGGTCCAACCACGTGCTGGTCGCGGCGCGGGGTACGACGGAGGGTTCGACTTGGTGTGGGTCGACACGCAGGTCGACCCCGGGACCATGACTCACGGCGTGTGTGTCCCTGCGGCAGTGCTCGACCTGGTCGAGCACTGCCGTAGACGCACGCACCGCGGCGGGTCGGGCGTGACAGACTGCCCGGAGGTTCTGACGAGAGGAGCCCGCTCGTGGTGTCCGTGTGGTCGATGGTGTTCATGGCGGTCGCCGCGCTGGTGTGCGTGGCGGTCCCAGCCGCCGGGATGATCGTCCTGGCCACGCGCAAGGCCTCGGACGGCACCCGTGCTCATCTGCACCTGTGGCGCCCGTTCCTGTGCGGCGCGTTGGCCTTCTTCGTCTCCCAGGTGCTGACCCGCCTGCCGTTGATGGCCGCGGTCGTGCCGCGCCTGCCGGAGCCGATCAGCGGCTTCCTGCTCAGCGCTCCCGTGGCGAGCTACACGGCCGGGCTCTTCGAGGAGACGGGGCGGCTGGTGGTGATGATCCTGCTGCTGAAGGGCTTCCACCGGTTCGTCGACGGCGTGGCGTTCGGGCTGGGCCACGGGGGTCTTGAGGCGGTGCTGCTGGTCGGGCTGTCCACGGTGTCGAACATCGGGCTGGCGGTGGTCATCAACTCCGGCCAGTGGTCCTCCGTCGCGGCGAGCATGCCCCCGGAGGTGGCCCAGCAGATGTTCAAGGCGCTCACGACCACCCCACCCGCCACGTTCTTGCTGGGCGGGGTGGAACGCGTTGCCGCGGTGGTGCTCCACGTCTGCTGCAGCCTGCTCGTGCTCTGGGGCGTTCATGCCGGCAGGCGCCTGCTCGCCTGGGCGGTGGCGGTGCTGGTGCACGGCTCGTTCAACCTGGTCGCGGTCCTGCTGGCACCGCGCATGTCGCTGTACCTGGTGGAAGCACTCCTGCTCGTGCTTGCTGCCGCTCTGGCCACCATCGCGTGGCGCTCGCGCCACCGGTTCGCGCCGCGACTCGAGCCGCCGGCGGTCCCGGCGCCCGCCGCAGCCGGCCCCATGCCCCCCAGCGCGCCCGGTGGGCCTGTGCCGACCGAGCGGGACGTCTGAGGATCACCGTCTGGCCACGGCCCGGACGCCGGCTGCCCGGCGCGTGCGTACCCACCCCACCTCGTTCTGACACAGTGACTCCATGACGAGCGACCGGGCGCGGATCTGGGCAGGCACGATGCGGGGGCACGCCGCCGGCGACCTCGTACGCGCCCATGCCGAGGCCGGGCCGTCGCTGGGCACCGCCCACCTGGTGCTGCGTGAGGAGCGGGAGGAGCTCGAGGACCGGCTGCTGGCTCCTGGGGCCACCCGGGCCCGCGGGGCCGGCAACCGCGCCCGGCCGGAGGCACCCAGCAGCGAGCGGACCTGCTTCGAGCGTGACCGTGACCGCATCGTGCACTCCACGGCGTTCCGGCGACTGGCGGGCAAGACGCAGGTGGTGGTCTACCCCTCCGACCACCAGCGCACCCGGCTCAGCCACGCCCTCGAGGTCGCCCAGGTCGCCACCTCGATCGCGCGGGGTCTGGGCGTCAACGTCGCCCTCGCCGACGCCATCGCCCTTGGTCACGACTGCGGTCATGGCCCCGGAGGTCATGCCAGCGAGGACGCGTTCGACCCGTACCTGCCGGACGGCTACGACCACGGGCCCTGGGGGGCCGACGTGGTGCTGGCCCCGCTCAACCTCTGCCAAGAGACCCTCGACGGCATCCGCAACCATTCCTGGTCCCGGCCCGCCCCGGCGACCGTGGAGGGGGAGATCGTCTCCTGGGCAGACCGCATCGGCTACTGCGCGCACGACTTCGAGGACGCCGTCCACGCCGGCATCGTGACGCCCGCCGACCTGCCCGCCGAGGTCGCGGAGGTCTGCGGGCGTACGCGAGGGGAGCAGCTGCGTACGTTCATCCACGCGGTCCTGATGGCGTCGGTCGAGACCGGGCGGGTCGGCATGGACCCGGTCACCGCCGAGGCGCTCGCCGGGCTGCGGCGGTTCAACTACGAGCGCATCTACACCCGGCCGGAGTCGCGCGCCCAGGCCCGCGCGGTGATCGACGTGCTGCGCTCGCTGGTCGACTTCTTCCTGGAGCACCCCGAGCGGCTCCCCGCGGAGGTGGCCACAGCCGGGGGCGAGCTGACGCGAGCCGTCGTCACGTACGTGGGCGGCATGACCGACCGGTACGCCTTCGCGACCGCCACCGAGCTGCTCGGGTGGGACCCGGCCGCCATCCCGCCAGGCATCCGGCGCACGGTCTGACCGTCACCGGCCAGGCCGTCCGGGCTGGTTGGTAGGTTGCCCGCTGGAAGGGAGCAACCCATGCCCGAGAACGTCACGCTCGCACTCACCGCCGAGGGGGCAGCGCTCTGGTTGCAGGTGGCCGACGGCAGGCTTCCGTACGTCGTCCACTGGGGAGCCGAGCTGCCCGTGGTCGACCTGGAGCAGGCGGCCGGCGCCGTGAGGAGGCCGCGGTGGCAGACCGGCGCCGACGCCCCCGTGCCCGTGTCGCTGCTCCCCGAGGCGGGGCGCGTCTTCACGGGCCGGCCCGGCGTCGAGGGCCACCGGGGCGGCCGGGACTGGTCGCCGCGCTGGGCTGTCGACCAGGTCACGCTGGACGGAGCCCCGGTGGCCGGAGTGGTCACCACCGGGCCGGGTGAGGTCGTCGTCACGGCGCGCGACGAGCAGGCGCGGCTGGGCCTGCGGCTCACGGCGGCGATGCTTCCGAGCGGGCTCGTGCGCGTCCGCGCCGCGGTGACGAACGACGCCCCGGACCCGTACACGGTGAACGCCGTCACTCCGCGGCTGCCCGTGCCGCGCGCCGTGGAGATCCTCGACACCGCCGGCCACTGGGCCACCGAGCGCACCCCGCAGCGGCTGCCGTTCGCGGTCGGCGCCCATCTGCGCGAGGGGCGCCGAGGGCGCACCGGCGCCGACGCGACCCACGTCTTCCACGCCGGCACCGCCGGGTTCTCCTTCGAGCAGGGGGAGGTCTGGGGGGTCCACGTCGCGTGGTCGGGCAACCACACCCACCTCGCCGAGCGCACCCCGAACGGGCGCTGGCTCGCCGGAGGTGAGCTGCTGCTGCCCGGGGAGGTGGTGCTGGGCGAGGGGGAGACGTACGAGTCGCCGTGGTTGTACGGCTCGTACGGGGTCGGGCTCGATGCCGTCGCCCACCGCTTCCACCGCTGCCTGCGCTCGCGCGACTCGCACCCCTCGCTGGACCGCCCGATCACGCTCAACTCGTGGGAGGCCATGTACTTCGACCTCTCCACCGAGGCGCTGGTCGAGCTGATCGACGCGGGCGCGGCGCTGGGCATCGAGCGGTTCGTGCTCGACGACGGGTGGTTCGGCTCCCGCCGCCACGACCTCTCGGGGCTGGGCGACTGGACGGTCTCGGCCGACGTGTTCCCCGAGGGGCTCCACGCCGTCGTGGACCGGTGCCATCAGCACGGCATCCAGTTCGGGATCTGGGTCGAGCCCGAGATGGTGAACATGGACTCCGACCTGGCCCGCGCCCATCCCGAGTGGGTGATGCAGGTGCCCGGCCGGCTGCCGCCGGAGCAGCGGCACCAGCAGGTGCTGAACCTCACGGTGCCGGAGGCGTACGCGCACGTGCGGGACTCGCTGACGGCCCTGCTCGACGAGTACGACATCGCGTACCTGAAGTGGGACCACAACCGTGACCTGGTGGAGCCCGGGCGGCTGCCGGACGGCGGGGTGGCCTCGGTGCACGAGCAGACGCTCGCCGCGTACCGGCTGATGGCCGAGCTGAAGGCGCACAAGCCGGGCCTGGAGATCGAGTCGTGCTCCTCGGGCGGCGCGCGCGCCGACCTCGGCGTGATGGAGGTCGCCGACCGGATCTGGGCCTCGGACTGCACCGACGCGGGGGAACGGCTGCGGATCCAGCGCTGGACGTACGGGCTGCTGCCGCCCGAGCTGGTCGGCTGCCACGTCTCGGGCGCCCCCAACCACCAGACGCGGCGCGTGCACACGGTGGCGTTCAGGGCCGCGACAGCGCTGTTCGGTCATCTCGGCATCGAGTGGGACCTGCGCTCGGCCAGCGCCGAGGACCTGGCGCAGCTGCGTGGGTGGCTCGACCTCTACCGGGCCTGGCGCGAGGTGATCTTCACCGGGCGCCTGGTGCGGGTGGACACGGCTGACGACCTGTACGTCACCGGGGTGGTCGCCGACGACCGGTCGCGCGCGCTGGTGACGGTGACCGCCACCACGCCCTCGGCGCTGGACGTCACCTGGGGACGGGTCCGCGTGCCCGGCCTCGAGCCCGAGCGGCGGTACGCGGTCGTGCCCCACCTGCCAGGGATGCCGGCCGAGGCGCTCGACCTGTTCGTGCCCGGCTGGTTCGGGGCGCCCTCGGGGTCGTCGTGGGCGGGCGTGGAGATGTCGGGCGAGTGGTTGGGAGCCGAAGGGCTGGAGCTGCCGCACCTGACCCCGGACACCGCGCTGGTCCTGGAGGTGCGAGCCGTCGACTGAGCGGAGCCAGCGCTGGGCTGGAAGCCGCTCCTGCCCCGACCTGCACCATCACAGCCATTCCTGTCACGCACATCCGTCCGGACGGATGTGCGGAGCAGATTCGGATGTGATGACGCGGTACACGGGCGGGCGGCTGGCCGGTCAGGCTCGGAGCGTCTGCCGCAGGTCGTCGGGGAGGATGAGGGCCCGCTCGATGAAGGCGTGGGCGGTGGCCACGGTGAGCGCCTGGCCGGCCATGATCCCGACGAGCACGAGCACCTGGGCGGCCCCGGCTTGTACGGGGGAGCCGCCGCCCAGCAGCACGCCGATGAACGCGCCCGGCAGGGTGACCAGGCCCACGGTGCGGGTGGAGTCGATGTTGGGGATGGTCGCGTCTCGGGCCGAGTCCGGGTCCACCAGGCGGATGGCGTCGGGCCGGGCGAGGCCGATGGCGAGCGCGGCCTCGTACTCACCGCGCCGCGCTCGGAGGGTGGCGAACGATCCCTTCGCGACCAGGGTGTGCGCCGTCATCATGTTGCCGGTAACGATCCCGGCGATCGGGATCAGCGAGAGGCCGTTCAGCGGCGCGGTGCCGGTGAGGTAGATCACGGCGAGCACCGGGAGGACTCCCGCGGCCATGGCGGCGGCGACGTACGGCCAGCAGCGGCGCACGCCCGTACGCCCACTCGTCGTCCAGGCCCCGATGGCGAACATCAGCGCCACGAAGGCGAGCGCGGTCGCGATGTGCTGCAGAGCAGCCACCACGATCAGCGACACCACGGCGAGCTGGGCCACGGCGCGTACGGCGGCGACCACGGTCTCCTTCGTGGTGCGCAGATGCGCCACGAGCGATGCGGTCACCGAGAGGCCCACCAGCAAGACCAGGGCCAGCGCGAGCCGCCAGGTGGGTTCGACCGTCACGGCAACCAGTCTTGCCGCTCATCCAGTGACGCGCACGTCGTGCTCAGGGGGCGATCGGCGTAGGTCGGGCGCCGGGGCCGCGAGGTGACCCCGGCGTGCCGGGGGTCGCTCAGAGCTCGACGGTCTTCGCCTCGCCGACGTCGGGCTGGTCGCCGGTGACCTTGGCCTTCACCACACCGATCAGCTGCCCCACCTTGCCGGGGGTGTCCCAGAACTCGGCGCTGTCGGCGTCGACCTTGAGCAGGGCCACCTTCGGGTCGGTGGGCTCGGTCTGGAACCAGGCCTCGGCGAAGTCGTTCCACAGCTCCTTGGCCTTCTCGGCGTCGCGCACCACCTCGGCCGTGCCGGCGATGGACACCCAGGCGCCCTCCTTCGGGAAGGACACGTTCACGTGCGGATCGGCGGAGATCTCGGTCACCTTGTCGCTGCCGCTCTCGGTGAAGAACCACAGCGTGCCGTCGAACTCGCGGTCCTGGCAGGCCATGGGCCGGCTCGTCAGCGACCCGTCGGCCCGACGGGTGGTGAGCAGGCAGGTGCGCTGATCCTTGATGAGGTCGTGCAGCTGGGCGTGAGCGTCGTCCATCGGTTCCTCCTGGTTGTGGGTGTCTCGACGCTAGCCCGGCTGCCTTCGCGGCGGAAGAGCGGGCACCCCTGCGGCCGTGCACGGTGGTCGCCGGCCTGACCCGTGGTGTCACCCACCAAGGCGCTGCGTACGACCACCAGCAGCAGCTGGCTGCGCTGGCAGAGCGGCCGGCCGCTCACGACTACCGTGAGGCCGTGACCTCGGTGGACCAGCTCTTCTCCCTTCGTGGCCGTCGTGCGCTGGTGACCGGCGGCTCGTCGGGGATCGGCAGGGCCATGGCGGCCGCCATGGCGGGCGCTGGGGCACGGGTCCACCTCGTCGCTCGCGACCCGGCCGCGTTGGCGAGCGCCGCGGCCGAGATGGGCGCCACCTGGTCAAGCGTCGACCTGGCCGACGAGGGTCAGCTCGCGTCCTTGGCAGCCGTTGAGGAGGTCACGGGTGCCGACATCCTCGTGACGGCAGCGGGGGTGAACCTGCGCCCGCCGCTGGAAGGCATGGACGACGCGACGTACGCCACCACCATGCAGGTCAACCTGCGAGCCCCGTACGTGCTGGGTCAGGCCGCGGGCCCTCGGATGGCCGGCCGGGGCTACGGCCGGATCATCAACGTCGGCTCCCAGCAGTCGTGGAGCGCCTTCGGGTCCTCCGGGGTGTACGGGGTGAGCAAGGCCGCCGTGTGCGGGCTGACGAGGTCTCAGGCCGAGGCCTGGTCGCCGCACGGGGTCACCGCTAACACGGTCGTGCCGGGGTTCGTGGTGACCCCCATGACGCTCCCGACGATCGCCGAGCCGGGGCGGGAAGAGGCTCTGGCGGCACGCAGCATGATCGGCCGCAACGGGCTGCCGGACGACTTCGCCGGCATCGCCGTGTTCCTCGCCTCGGCGGCGAGCGCGTACGTGACGGGTCAGGCCATCGCGGTCGACGGCGGGTTCAGCGTGCACTGACGCGTACGGGTCAGCCCTTCACCGCGCCCGAGGTCAGACCCGCCACGATGTAGCGGCTGGCCAGGGCGAACATCAGCATCGTCGGCAGGATCGTCAGCACCGCCGCGGCGCTCATCGGGCCCCACTCGATGTTGAAGCTGGAGATGAACCCGTTCAGCGCGGTGGGCACGGTCTTGCGCTCGTCGGTGTTGATGAGCAGCACCGACAGGAACAGCTCGTTCCAGCAGTTCACGAAGTTGAAGATGAAGGTGGCGATGATGCCCGGCGTCATCACCGGCACGATGACGCGGAACAGCGCGCCGAACCTGCTGAGCCCGTCGACCATCGCCGCCTCCTCCAAGGCTTCTGGCACGTTGTCGAAGAAGCCGCGCAGCATCACCGAGCTGAACGGGATGCACATCGCCACGTAGACGAGCGCCAGGCCGGCGCGCGAGTCCACCAGGCCGAACCGCACCATCAGCTGGTAGAGCGGCCCGAGCGCGATGAAGCCGGGGATCATCTGGGTGACCAGGAAGGCCACCAGCACGGCCGACTTGGAGCGGAACTCGAACCGCGCCAGCACGTATCCCGACAGCATCGCGATCGCGGTGGCCACCACGGCCGACAGCACGGCGACAAGCAGGGAGTTGAGCAGGTAGGTGCCGAACTGCGCCCGCTCGAACAGGCCCTGGTAGTTCTGGAACGACACCGGGTCGGGCAGGTAGCGCAACGGGTACGAGGCGATGGCGCCTGGGTCCTTGAGCGAGCTGACGAGGATCCAGTACATCGGGAAGAGCGTGATCACCAGCCACAGCCCGAGGGCCACGGCGCGAAACACGAGGTACGCAGTCGAGGGCTTGTTGATCATGCGTCCTGCCTCTTGAGGGCCAGCAGGTAGAACAGGCTGAACAGGGTGAGGAAGCCCACCACCATCAGGCCCATCGCCGAGGCCACGCCGTAGTCGCCGTTCTGCGTCACCACGATCATCCAGCTGGTGATGATGTGGGTCTGGTTGGCAGGCCCGCCCCGGGTCATGCCGAAGATCAGCTCGGGGAAGTTGAAGATCCAGATCACCCTCAGCAGGATCGTCAGCAGCAGCGTGTTGCGGATGTACGGGATCACGACCCGGAAGAGCGTCGCGGTCTTGCTGGCCCCGTCGAGCGCGGCCGCCTCCAGCAGCTCGTCGGGCACCGACTGCAGCGCGGCGAGGATCATGATCGCGAAGAACGTCACGCCGTACCAGACGTTCGCGATGATCACCGCGGTCATCGCGGTGCCCGGCTGCGCCAGCCACGGGATCGGGGTCTCGATGAGGCCCGCCTTGCGGAGCAGGTCGTTGATGACGCCGAACTCGGCGTTGAACATCCAGCGGAACAGGATGCCGATGAGGAAGCCGGAGACCGCCCAGGGGTAGAACACCAGCGCCTGGTAGAGACCCCGGCCACGGAACGTACGCCGCATCAGCAGGGCCAGCCCGAAGCCGATCAGCAGCTGCGGCACCAGGGAGCCGACCACCCAGACCAGGCTGTTGAGCGCGATCTGCTGGAAGTCGGCGTCGACGAACAGGCCCTTGAAGTTGTCCAGCCCCACCCAGGGGGCGTTGGTGACGTCGTAGATCACCCAGCGCCGGAACGCCATCTGGGCGCCGATCAGCACCGGGTAGTACGTGAACAGGGCGATCGGGATGATCGCCGGCAGCAGGTAGGCGAGGATCGTCAGCGCCCGGCGCACCGGGAACTGGCGACGTCGCCGACCGGGAGCGCCACCGCGGGCGCTCCCGGTCGCAGCAGCACTCACGTCACTTCTTCCACTTCTCGGTCCAGTACTTGTCCCAGTCGGCGAGCAGGTCGGTCGGGGTCATCTTGCCGACCAGCACCTTCTGCACGTCGGCGTCGCCCTTGCCCTGCCACTCCGACCACCAGGGCACCGTGTACGGGCCGACGACCGGGATCCACGACTTCGGGTCGGCGGTCATGGTGACGTAGCTCTTCCACGGCCCCTCGGAGTAGAAGGGGTCGCTGCCGGCCGACTTCTGCGTCGGCACCAGGCTGTTCTCCTTGGCGAACACCGTCGAGGCGTCGCCGTTGAGGAACTTCACGAGCTGGATGGCGGCCTGCTTGTTCGCACTCGACGACGCGATGCCCCAGCCCGCCGTGCCGATGCCCTGGCACGCCTTGCCGGTCGGGCCCAGCAGCAGGGGAGCGGTGGTCCACTGCTCCTTCTTGATCGACTTGGAGGCGTTGATGCTGGCGATCACCTCCGGGTCCTGCAGCAGGAAGGCGCAGGAGCCGTTGTTGAAGCCCTCGACCATCTCCGGGTAGCCCCACGCCACCGACGACGGCGGGGACGCCTGCTTGAAGAGCTTGAAGTACGTGTCCACGGCCGCCTTCGCCTCCGCGGTGGCGAAGATCGTGGCGCCGTCCTTGGTCTTGAACGAGTTGGCCGGGTCGACCTTGTCACCGACGTACGCCTGGACGCACACCACGACGTTGCCCTGGCTGTTCTTGCCGCCGCGGAACGAGTAGCCGTACCGGTTCTTCGACGGGTCCTGGATCTTGCTGGCCTGAGCGAGCATCTCCTCCCAGGTCTTGGGAGCCGCGCCGAAACCGGCCTCCTTCACCAGGTCGCTGCGGTAGAAGAGGCTGAGGCCGTAGAAGCCGTAGGGGATGTAGTAGGTCTTGCCGTCGACCGACTTCGAGAACTTCACGGTGTTCTCGGTGAGCTTGTCCCAGCCGTCCCAGCCCTGCAGGTCAGCGGTCATGTCGTAGACCCACTTGTTGGTGGCGAAGGAGCCGACGGTGTTGTCGCGCAGCTCGAAGACGTCGATGCCGCTGCCGGCCTGCAGCATCTGCTGGATCTTCTGGTCGGCCTGCTCGGTCGGCGGCGAGACCAGGTTCACCTTGATGTTCGGGTTCTTCTGCGTGAACTCGGCCATCAGCTTCTTGAGCACCTCGGTGCGGGCGGGGTTGGTCAGGCTCTCCACGAACTGGAGCGTGACCGGTCCGCTCCCGGCGCTGCCGGACGCCCCGCTGGTGCTGCTGGCCGGGCCGCCAGAGGCCGGGTTGCAGCCGGCGAGGGCCGCGGTGGCTCCGGCGCCGATCAGCGCCGTACGACGAGAGATCCCCATGTCTCCTCCTTGAGAGTGTTGGTGAGTCGGGCGACGACGGTGCTGTCTGCTCAGCCGACCTGCGCATCCTGCCTTGTTTGCATAAGTCTTGGGACAACATCGGTCGCGAAACGCCGGTAGTCCTCGACGCTGTTGTGGAGGTGGGCCGACAACCGCAGGTAGCAGTCGCCGCCGAACCAGGTCACGGCGAGCTCGTACGCGGGCCCTGCGATCTGCCGCACCCGGGTCACGGACGCCTCCTCGGGCGCGAACCCCGGCAGGCGCACCAGCCGCATCTGCGGGGCGGGGCAGGTGACGTGGGGGGCGCAGTCCTCGCCCGTGGCGCTGGCGAGAGCCTCACAGATCACCGCGTGCCCCTCGTCGAGCAGAGCGGCGGACCAGCGGCGGGTCTCGTCCCAGCCGACGACCTGCTCGACGTGGTCGAGCACCCAGGGTGCGGTGAGGGCGGCCGTGACGTCGCCCGTGCCCTGGTGGTCGAAGCGGTCCGGGTAGGGCAGACCCGCACCCCAGGAGTCGATGGTGGGGTCGAGCTGGTCGCCGATCTCTGGCCGTGCCACGAGGACCGCGGCCGGTCTGGGGCACAGGCCCCACTTGTGGAGGTTGCCCACCCAGACATCGGCCTCCCGGACGACGGGGTCGGCCAGCATGCCCGGGGTGTGGGCTCCGTCGACGAGGGTGACGATGCCGCGAGCACGGGCATGGGCGCAGAGCCGCGCGGCCGGGAGCTGGAGGGCGGTGGCCGAGGTGACGTGGTCGATGACGAGCAGACGCGTACGGTCGGTCAGGGCTGCGGCCACCAGCGCGCAGATCTCGTCCTCGCTGGCGGTGAGCGGGATCGCGACCGTGCGCAGGTGGGCCCCCGCCCGGCGCGCCATGCGGGCGGCGCCGCTGTTGACGGCTCCGTACCCGTGGTCCGTGACGACCACCTCGTCCCCCGGCTGGAGGTGGAGGCTGCGGAAGACGGCGGTGGCCCCGGCGGTGGCGTTGGGCACGAACGCCGTGTCGGCCGGCTGGCTGCCGAGCCACGCGGCGACCTCCGCCCTGGCCTGGGCCAGCCGCGGGGGCAGGGTGGTGAACCAGCGCACGGGTGCGGCGTTCATCTCGTCGCGGAGCGCTGCCTGCCGCCGCAGCCCTTCGACGGGCGTGGCCCCGAACGAGCCGTGGTTGAGGTGGATGAGGCTGGGGTCGAGGGGCCACGTGAGTCCGGGATGCATGGGCGCCACTCTGCCCGGTCGCGCGGTGGCGTACGCCGACCGCCACGCTGTCTGTCCCGGGGCCTAGACTCACGCCGTGGCCGGGCTGATCAACGAGGAGGACATCGCCGAGGTGCGCCAGCGCGCCCGGATCGATGACGTCATCACCTCGTACGTCTCCCTCAAGAACGCCGGCGGCGGCTCGCTGAAGGGGCTGTGCCCGTTCCACGACGAGAAGACCCCGAGCTTCCAGGTGACGCCGTCACGCGGGTTCTACTACTGCTTCGGGTGCGGCGAGTCCGGCGACGTGATCACGTTCGTGCGGAAGATCAACAACCTCTCCTTCGCCGAGGCCGTCGAGCACCTGGCCGACAAGTACGGGGTTCAGCTGCGCTACACCGAGGGCACCGGCCATCGGGAGGCCACCGGCACCCGGCTGCGGATCCTGGAGGCCAACAGCCTGGCCGCCGACTTCTTCGCCGAGCAGCTGATGACCCCCGAAGCGGTGATCGCCCGGCAGTTCGTGGACTCTCGCGGCTTCGGGCGCGAGACCGCGGAGAAGTTCAGCCTCGGGTACGCACCGACGTCAGGCCGGGCGCTGGGGCAGCACCTCAAGGCGAAGGGCTTCCGGGAGGAGGAGCTGGTCGGTGCCGGGCTCGTGCGGCAGGGCGGCTGGGACTTCTTCCAGGGCCGCGCGCTGTGGCCCATCAAGGACGCCGGCGGCACGGTGCTCGGGTTCGGTGCCCGCAAGCTGTACGACGACGACCGGATGCCGGCGAAGTACCTCAACACCCCCGAGACCCCCGTGTACAAGAAGTCCACGGTGCTGTACGGGCTCGACCTGGCACGGGCGAACATCGGCAAGAAGCAGCAGGCGGTGGTGGTCGAGGGCTACACCGACGTGATGGCCGCCCACGTCGCCGGCGTCGACACCGCGGTCGCCTCCTGCGGCACGGCGTTCGGCGACGAGCACGCCCGGCTGATCCAGCGGCTGCTCGGCGGCGACGCCTTCCACGGCGAGGTGGTCTTCACCTTCGACGGCGACGCGGCCGGTCAGAAGGCGGCCATGAAGGTGTTCTCCGGCGACCACCACTTCGCCGCCCAGACGTACGTCGCCGTCGAGCCCACCGGCCTCGACCCGTGCGACCTGCGGCTGCAGCACGGGGACGCCGCCGTCCGCGAGCTGGTCGCCCGCCGCCAGCCGCTGTACCGGTTCGTGATGGGCAACGTCATCGAGCAGTACGACCTCGACCGTGTGGACGGACGCCTCGAGGCGCTGCGAGCGGCGGCGCCGCTGGTCGGCGCGATCCGTGACGCCTCGCTGGTCGGCGGGTACGCCAGGGAGCTCGCCACCATGCTGGGCACCGACGTGGACGAGGTGCGCCGCGAGATCACGCGCGCCGGCCAGCGGCGGGCGGCCCCCGACCGTACGCAGCGCACCCCCGCGCCGGTCCCGGACGAGGAGCCGGCCCTGGTGGCGTACGACCTGCCGAGCCCCGACGACCGCAGCCTCGTGGTCGAGCGGGACACCCTGAAGATCCTGCTCCAGCGCCCCGATGCGGTGGCCAACGCGGCCGAGCCGTGGGCGGGCGCCACCGCCGGCGACTACTCGCACCCGGCGTACAGGGCGGTGTTCGAGGCACTGAGCGCGCTCGACCCGGCCAGCGTGCCCGGCAAGGACTGGGCGCGGTCGGTGATCGGGGCCCTGGGTGACGGGGGGCTGCGTCAGCTGGCCGTGCAGCTCACGGTCGAGCCGCTGCCGGGCGCGGTGGACGCCCCGTACGCGGTGGAGTACCTGGCGAAGCTACGCCTGCTCGCGGTGATGCGCACGATCACGGAGCTGAAGTCCAAGCTGCAGCGGACCAACCCCGTCGAGCACGAGGCCGCGTACAACCAGATGTTCACCCGCATGATCGCCCTGGAGGCGCACCGCAAGGAGCTGCTGCTCCTCACCACGCGCGACTGAACGACCCGGGGTGTGAGCCGTCCACCGAAACCCATGTTGTCCAGGTGTTGTCCGGCGACTTCTGTGGACAGCTCGGGCCGGCCTTCCGGCGGGCACGAGAGTCGTCGCATGACGACTACCGCACGACATCTGCCCACCTCCCCAGACCGCCTCTCCCCGGCGGAGGAGGTCGACCTCGCCCGCACCGTGGAGGCCGGCGTCCTCGCCGCCGAGGCCTTGACGTACGGCATCCAGGCCACCCCTGACGAGCTGGCTGCCCTCGCCCGGGCCGGGCAGGCGGCCCGGGAACGCTTCCTGCTCGCCAACCACGGCCTCGTGGTCACGATCGCCGTGGAGGAGGTGCGGGGGAGCGCGGCCACGTTGGACGAGCTGGTCCAGGAGGGCCACGTCGGGCTGGCGCAGGCGCTGGAGCGGTACGACTACCGCCGCGGCCGCTTCGGCCCGTTCGCCGCGGCCTGGGTACGGCAGGTGGTGCGGGACGCGGCCGTCACCGGATGCGGCCGGCGGGTGCTCACCCGGCGCCAGGCGGCCCTGCTGAACGAGCTCCGCACCACCGAGGCGGAGCTCACCCATCGCCACGGCCGAGAGATCGGCGTGGCGGAGATCGGGAGACAGGCGCGTACGGACACCCGGACCGTCGAGTGGCTCCGGGAGGCACGGGTCGTGGGCGACGTCGAGCAGCTCACCCTCGTCGACGAGAGCGCGGCCGAGGCGTTCACCGCCGTCGAGGAGTCGCTCCCGGTGCTGGAGGACCTGCTGCGACACCTGTCGTCGGTGGAACGACTGGTGGTCTGCGGGCGGTTCGGGGTGGGGTGCGAGCCCGGCTCGTACGCCGAGGTGGGTGCCCGGCTCGGGCTGAGCGCGTCCTCGGTTCGCCGGGTGGAGCACCGTGCTCTCCGGGTGCTGCGCGGCGTGCTGGGCGACTCCGACCAGGCCGCCTGACGGCGGGCGCGGGTGGCCGGCGGGTGCCCCCGTGGTTCGATGGGTGGGTGTTCACCGATCGCGCCGGGCTGCCCAAGGACGACTACGCCGAGCTGACGGCACGGGTTCCCCGCGCCCGGGTCCTGGCCTGGGCCACCGGGGAGGACGTCTTGGTGGTGGGCACCGACGGGCAGCTCGTGATCCGCCAGGGCGGGGAGTGGGAGGTGTTCCCCTGGCACGAGGTGACCAGCGCCACCTGGGACGAGAGCACTGGCCGTCTGGTCTGGTCGAGCGGGCGGTCGCGGATGGTCACGCTGACGTCTCCTGGCCGGGTGCCCGCGCTGGTGAAGGACCGGATCGAGGCCTCGCTGGTGCTCGACGACCGGCACGACGCGGCGGGGGTGCCGGTGGTGATCTCAGCCAGGCGCGACCTCACCGACCCGAACGGGCCGCTGCTGTGGCGCGTGACCGGAGCCGGTCAGGCCCAGCTCGGTCGCCCTGCGGTGCAGGCGGCGGTGGAGCAGCGGATCGCCGAGCTGAAGGGCGAGCTGGGTCGCTGACGGCTCTGCTCAAGTGGCGGACAATGGGGCCGAAGGCCAGCTCGAGTAGCGCATCAAACCACAGGGAGGTGCGGTCGCTCGGTGTGGAAGACGCCGTGGTCTGGACACCGGGTCTGGGACGGCGCAGCCTGAAGCACGGCCTGGGAAGACTGGCTCCCCCGCCTGGACTCGAACCAGGAACCCTCTGATTAACAGTCAGATGCTCTGCCAATTGAGCTACAGGGGACCGTGCGACGAACGCCTGAGAAGGTTAGCAGAACGCCCCGCCCGGTGTCGCGTCGGTTGCGGTTGTGCCGCTGCCACTGACCGCTACGGTCGGGAGCATGCCAACGCCGGAGTTCGTGCTCGACCTGCGCCGCCACGTCGGTCACGCGCCGCTGTGGCTGAGCGCCGCCACGGCCGTCGTCCTGCGCGACGCTGACGCGGGCACCGAGGTGCTGCTGGTGCGTCGCAGCGACAACGGTCGCTGGACGCCGACCGCCGGGATCATCGACCCCGGCGAGGAGCCAGCCGCGACCGCCGTACGCGAGGTGCAGGAGGAGACCGGCGTCTCCTGCGTCGTCGAGCGGCTGACCTGGGTGTACGCGGGGGAGCCCGTGCTCCACGTCAACGGCGACCAGGCGCAGTACCTGGAGCTGGTGTACCGCTGCCGCTGGACCGGCGGCGAGCCGTACGCCGCCGACGACGAGTCCAGCGAGGCCGGCTGGTTCCCGATCGAGTCCATGCCGGAGATGACGCCGCAGCACCGGGCGCGCGTGCTCTCGGCGCTCGCCCCGGACGCCCCCTGGCACGGCCGCGAGGAGGGCCTGGCACGGGCTGGGAGGGTGTGACCGCAGGCACCAGGCACGCCGCCCCGCACCGGTCTCCCGGCCGAGGCCCGCCTGCCGCCCGGCAGCGGGCGTCGCCCGGTCTCAGGCCAGCGACTCGACCCAGGACGCGTGGAGCTTCGCGTACCGGCCGCCGGTGGTGGCCACCAGGTCGGCCGGGGAGCCGTCCTCCAGCACCTGGCCGTGCTCCAGCACCAGCACCCGGTCGGCGATCTCCACGGTCGAGAGGCGGTGGGCGATGATGATGGCCGTCCGGTCGGCCAGCAGCGTCCGCAGCGCCTGCTGCACCAGCCGTTCCGACGGGATGTCCATCGACGAGGTGGCCTCGTCGAGGATCAGCACCGCCGGGTCGGCGAGCACGGCCCGCGCGAACACCACCAGCTGACGCTGGCCCGCCGACAGCCGGCCGCCGCCCTTGGCCACGTCGGTGTCGTACGCCTCCGGCAGCTGCGAGATGAAGGCGTCGGCGCCCACCGCGCGGGCGGCCTCGACCACCTCCTCGCGCGTGGCGCCGGGCTTGCCGAGGGCGATGTTGTCGGCGACCGTGCCGGAGAAGATCACGTTCTCCTGCGTCACGAGTGTCACCGCCCGCCGCAGGTCGCCGTCCGCGAGATCGCGCAGGTCGACGCCGTCGAGACGTACGGCCCCCGCGGTCGGGTCGTAGAACCGGGCCACCAGCTTCGCGATGGTCGTCTTGCCCGCCCCGGTGGTGCCCACCAGCGCCACGGTCTGCCCGGCCGGGATGTGCAGGTCCAGGCCGTCGAGCACCGGCACGCCGTCGACGTACGCGAACGACACCTCGTCGAGGTCCAGGGCTCCGTGCGGATCCGGCAGCGGCGTCGGGGTGGCCGGCTCGGCGACGACCTCGTCCTCCTCGAGCACGCCGCTGAGCTTCTCCAGCGCCGAGATCGCCGACTGGAACGAGTTGTAGAACTGGCCGATGTCCTGCATCGGCTCGAAGAACTGCCGCAGATAGAGCAGGAACGCCGCTAGCACCCCGACGGTCATGGACCCGTCCAGCACGTACAGGCCGCCCACGACGAGGACCACCCCGACGGCGAGGTTGCCGATCAGCTTGGTGCCCGGCATGAACACCGCCATGAGGCGGAAGGCGGTCACGTTCACGGCGCGGTACCGGTCGGACAGCCCCGTGAACAGCTCCTGGTTGCGCGGCTCTCGGCGGTAGGCCTGCACGGCCCGGATTCCGGTCATCGTCTCCACGAACGACACGATCACGATGGCCGAGGCCTCACGGACCCTTCGCCAGGTACGCCGCGAGGCGACGCCGAACCACCACACCAGCAGGATCATCAGCAGCATCGCGCCCAGGCACATCAGACCCAGCCGCCAGTCCAGCACGAGCAGCATGATCGAGACGCCGACCACCGACAGCACCGCGGTCACCAGCCCGTCGAAGCCGCCGTTGAGCATCTCGGCGATGGCGTCGGTGTCGGAGGTGAGGCGGCTGATGGCACGGCCGGAGGTGTACCGGTCGTGGAAGGCGACGTCGAGGCGCATGAACTTGCCGAAGACTCGCTGGCGGAGGTCGAGCAGCACGTCCTGCCCGACACGGCCGGACACGCGCAGGAAGTACACGCGGGTCACGGCCTGGAGCACGACGGCCGCGATCATCCAGGCCACGGTCTCCAGCAGCACCCGGGCCGAGCCGCCGGCGATGAGCGGCGGGACGCCGAGGTCGATGCCCCGCCGAACCAGCCAGGGCACGGCGAGGCGGGCGAGGCTGCTGGCCACGATCGCCGCCACCAGCACCCCGATCACGCCGCGGTGGGGCCGCAGCAGCTCGGCGAGCAGCCCTCGGCTGCGGGCGCGCAGACGGACACCCGCCTGGTCGCTCAGCTTCTCCTTCTCCTCCGCGGCGACGCCCCGCCACTCGAGGTCGGCAGGCGGCGCCGCCGGCGTCTGGTCGCTCATCGGGCCCCCTCCCGCTCCAGGTCAGCGAGCTCGGCGTCCAGGTCGCGGTCCAGCTCGGCGCTGAGCAGGTCGCGGTACGCCGGGACCGTCCGCAGCAGGTCGGCGTGCGTGCCGACGTGGGTGATGGTGCCTCGCTCGAGCAGGGCGACCTTGTCAGCCAGGAGAACCGTCGAGGCACGGTGCGCCACGACGATGCCGGTGACCCCGGCGAGCACCGAGCGCAGGGCCTCCTCGACCAGGGCCTCGGTGTGGATGTCGAGCGCCGACAGGGTGTCGTCCAGCACCAGGATCCGCGGCTGCGTGAGGATCGCCCGGGCCAGCGCGACACGCTGCCGCTGGCCGCCGGACAGGCTCATGCCCTGCTCGCCGATCCGGGTGTCCAGGCCCCAGGGGAGCTCGTGAACGAACTGCGCCTGGGCTACCTCGATCGCCTGGGCGACCTCCTCGTGGGTGGCGTCGGGGCGGCCCAGGGTGAGGTTCTCGCGCACCGACATCGAGAACAGGGTCGGGTTCTCGAACGCGGTCGCGACGACCGAGCGCAGGTTCGCCAGCTCCAGGTCGCGCACGTCGACGCCGTCGATGGTGATCCGGCCACCGGTGACGTCGGCCAGGCGGGCCACCAGCGACGTGAGCGTGGACTTGCCCGATCCCGTACCCCCGACCAGCGCCACCACCTCACCGGGCGCGAGGTCCAGGTCGACGTCGTGGAGGATGTCGGTGCCGGAGTCGGGGAAGCGGAAGCTGACCGACTCCAGGCGGAGCGCCCCGCGGGGGTTCTCCAGCCGGGCCTCGCCGTCGGTGATGGTCTCGGGGGCATCGAAGATCTCGCACACGCGGTCGGCTGCGGTCATCGCGTCCTGAGCCATGGACAGCAGGAAGCCGAGCGCGGCGACCGGCCACACCAGCGACAGCATCATGGTGATGAACGCCACCAACGTGCCCAGGGTGAGGCGGTGCTGGGAGGCGGCGACGGCGCCGATGGCCAGCACGATCACGAGGGTGATGGTCGGGATCACCTCTAGGAAGGTCCAGAACTGGCTGGTGTTGGCGACCCGGTCCAGGCTCGTCCTTCGCAGCCGGCGCGCCTGGTCGTCGAAGCTGGCGACCGCGTGCCCCGTACGCCCGAAGGCCTTCAGCACGCGCAGACCCTTGAGGGACTCCTCGACCTCGCTGGCCACGTCGCCCTGCTGGTCCTGGATGTCGCGGGACAGCCGGGTGTAGACGCGTTCGTTGCGCAGGCACAGCCACACGATCGGCACCGCCGAGACCACGACGACCAGGCCCATGGGCCAGTACAGGTGCAGCAGCAGGGCAGCCACGATCACGATCTGCAGCGCGTTCATGAGCAGGAAGACCATCCCGAACCCGGTGAACCGGCGAAGCGTGGAGAGGTCGTTCATCATGCGGCTGAGCAGCTGGCCCGAGTCCCAGCGGGCGTGGAACGCGAGCGGCAGCCGCTGCAGCTTGGCGTGCAGGTCGAGCCGGACGCCCGTCTCCGAGCCCAGGGTGCCGATCGAGACGATCCACCGGCGGACGAACAGGAGCACCGCCTCGAGCACGCCCAGCGCGAGCGCGAACGCGCCCAGGGCGAGCACACCGGCCCGGTCGGAGCCGGCGATGGGGCCGTCGATCAGCTCACGGTGACCAGTGGGGTCACGATCGCCACCAGGGTGGCGCCGACCGTCACCGCGAACATGAGCACGAACCGGCCGAGGTAGGGGCGCAGGTAGGGGCGGAACCGCCACAGCGAGGTGAGCCCCCGCCTCTTCTCCGGAGCCGGCGCAAGCAGCGGGGGCCGGTCGAGTGCGTCGCCGTACAGCTCCCACACCTGCTGCGAGGCCGGGCTGCGGCTCGGCTGGCCGACCGTCACGATGACTCCTCCGGGATCGTTGTGCCTCACCACGTCCGTGGCTGCAAGGACCTGCCCGGTGGCGCCTGCGCGGCGTACGCATGTCGGGGGGTGAGGCTGGCCCGGGTCGGTAGCCTAGGCACGCCGGCCACACCTGACGAACGCGTCCCGGGCGCTGAACCCGGCGTCGGCCAGCCGATGGCCAGCGTGGGGCGGGTCCCGGGGACCAGCCCGAAAACTGGTGGCCAGAGCGAGCAGGGCTCCATACCCTCCTTCGGGACGAGCTGCAAGACAGAGCAGAGAAGGGTCTGGTCAACGGGGGGCGGCAGCGGCCACACTTCTTCGTGGCGGCAGGCTCCGGAGCGAGGAGGAGGGAGGCGCCGGCGATGACGAAGGTCAGGCTGCTGAACGCGTCGTACGAACCGCTCGGCGGGGTCTCCTTCCAGCACGCCGTCGGCATGCTCGTGCGCGGTGTCGCCACCGTCGAGGAGCAGGACGGGGACCTCACCATCGGCCCCTACCCGCGGCCGGTCACCATCCGTCTGGTCCGGTTCGTCGCGACCACCTGGTTGTACAAGCCGGCGGGCTTCTCCAAGCCAGGCGTCCTCATCCGTGACCGGCGCACCTGCGCGTTCTGCGGCGGGTACGCCACCACGGTCGATCACCTGCGCCCGAGATCACGCGGCGGGGCCAACACCTGGCTGAACTGCGTCGCTGCCTGCCAGACCTGCAACGGCAAGAAGGCCGACCGCACCCCGCACGGCGCCGGCATGAAACGGCTGCACTGCACCCCGTACGTGCCGCGCGTGATCGACCTCGTCAATGCCGCCTGAGGCGGGGCGCGCCGACTCCCGGCACCGGGCCGAGGTCGGGGATGGTGGGGCGTGCGGGGCTCGAACCCGCGACCCATGGATTATGAGTCCACTGCGCTAACCGGCTGCGCCAACGCCCCGTCCGGCTCATCGTAGGCGCAGCCGGCCGGTGGAGGGGCAGCCCGGCCGACGGGCCGCCCGGGGGCGATGAGAAATCTCTCGGATTCCGGACCCCCTCCAGGCGGCCCTCCCTATCGTCGGGGCACCCCTCCGACGAAGGACCATGCATGACCTACTTCCTGATCTTCAGCCTCGTCTGCGGCCTCGCCGCTCTCGTCGACGTCTTCCGCGCCGACGCCGAGGACGTGCGCCTCTTCTCCAAGCCGATCTGGATGGTGCTCGCCGTCGTCCTCCCGGTGGTGGGGGCGATGGCCTGGTTCGTGGCGGGGCGCCCGAAGTTCGACACCGGCAAGCGCGCGGCGCGGGGCACGCAGCGGCCGACGGTGGCCATGAAGCCGCGCAAGATCAAGAACGACCGTCAGGCGGCGGTCGACCGGCTCACGAGCGACATCAGGCCCACCATGGTGGGGGCCCGGGCGATCCCCGGCGCCATGACCGCCGGGTCGCCGGTCAGCGCCGGTCGCCTCGCGGTGCCGCGTTCCCAGCCGTCGCCGATGGTGGTCGGTGACTCGTACGCACCGATGCCGGTCGAGGCCTACGCCCGCCCGCAGAACGCCGTCAGCCACACCGCGGAGACGCCCACGGCCTCGTACGCGCCTCAGCAGGCGGCGACCGCCGTCGCCGAGCGCCCCGTGAGCGCCGGCTTCGCCCGCCCGGAGACGCCGGCCCTCGCACCCGAGGACGAGCCCGCTGACACGGAGGCCTGGGACGCGGGGGTGGGCGCCGTGGACGAGGACCTGGACGAGCACGATCTCGACGCCCCCCGCCCGTCCGCGGCCCAGCCCGAGCCGGAGGTCGAGGTCGGTCGGCGCGCCGCGAGCGACCCGTCGCCGGTCGTGGTGACCGAGACCGGGGTGCGCATCAACCGCGAGGCCGCCTCCCTCTACGCCACGCCGCGGCGGGGTGTCGTCACCGAGGAGGACGGGGAGATCAACGACGACTGGTGACTGGCCGCCGTCTGCCTGGGGCTAGAGCTTCGAGTACGTCGAGGGCGCGCCGGCCGTGGGGCTGCCCGAGGGACCCCCAGAGCCCGACGAGGACGGTGACGGCGACGGGCTGCTGCCGCCGGACTGGGACCCCGACGGTGACGGTGAGGCACTGCCCGACTCCGATCCCGAGGGGGAGGGCAACCCACTGCCGGACTCGGAGCCCGAGGGGGACGGGCTGCCGGACTGGGGGGACGGGGAGCCGGACTGGGGTGACGGGGAGCCGGACTCGGGCGACGGGGACCCCGACGGCGGCGGCGACCCGGACTCCGGCGGCGGAGACCCCGAAGGCGGCGGAGACCCGGTGGGCGGCAGTGGGGGCGGCGGCGAGGACTCGGGAGCCTGGCTGAACATGAGGATGGCCAGCAGGATCGCGAGCATCGCGATCAGCAGCATGAGCAGCCATGACGCCAGCACCGACAGCCGACCGGCGCGGTCGTACCGGCCCGGCCAGGGGAGGGGCCACAGGCGGCTGAGGCCCGGCTGGGTGCGCTCGATCCAGGGCAGCCGGTAGGCCGGGCCCGACACCGCACCCTGCGACGGCAGGCGTGAGAGGTCGACCTCGGCGAGCAGGCGGTCCGCCTCCGCGCTGGCGGCGGGTGACCCGTCGTACGCGAGGGCGACCCACGGCGCCAGGGGCTGGTCGGCAGGACCGACCGGGTCGTCGTCCTCGGAGCGGAAGCGGTGCCCCAGCCGACCCTCGTCCTGACCCTGACCGCCCCGCGCCACCACCGTGTCGATGTGCATCTTGTTGACCTGGCCGGCGAACCGGTCACGGGCGGCGGCGTCCTCCGTTGCCCCCTCCGACAGCAGGACCAGCAGCGTCGTGGTGCCCGCGTCGTCGTGCGCCACGTACGCCACCCCGGAGGCCGCCGCGGTCAGCCGGCCGTCGAGCCAGAAGTCGCCGATCTTGGGCGGGTCGCTGGGCAGCAACGGCTGCAGTGGTGCGCCTCTGCCACCAGCGGGCGTGGTCATGGTCTCCTCGGCGGTCGTGGAGCCGGGGCGTCCGCCCGGGCAGCGTCCATTGTGCCCGACCGGCGTGGCGCTGCGACGAGGGCGTGGTTCGTGCAGCCGGTATCGTGGGACCGCCCGTGCAGCGCGGGCGTTCCTCGACCAGCGCAGGAGACGATCCGTGACGACGCAGCCGCCCTCTGCCGGCACGCCGAAGACCGACGAGGCAGCGCGCCTGCTGGGGGAGGCCATCGCCCAGGTGCAGCGCGTCATCGTGGGTCAGGAGCACATGGTCGAGCAGCTCATGGTGGCGCTGCTCGCCAAGGGTCATCTTCTGCTCGAGGGCGTGCCGGGTGTCGCCAAGACGCTGGCCGTGCGGTCCTTCGCCACGGTGGTGGGCGGCGACTTCGCGCGCATCCAGTTCACGCCCGACCTGGTGCCCTCCGACATCGTGGGCACGCGCATCTACTCGGCGAGCAAGGAGCAGTTCGACATCGAGCTCGGCCCGGTGTTCGTGAACTTCGTGCTCGCCGACGAGATCAACCGCGCGCCGGCGAAGGTGCAGTCGGCGATGCTTGAGCTGATGGCCGAGAAGCAGGTGTCCATCGGCGGCAAGACGTACCCGGCACCCAAGCCGTTCATCGTGATCGCCACGCAGAACCCCATCGAGTCCGAGGGCGTCTACCCGCTGCCCGAGGCACAGCGTGACCGGTTCCTGCTGAAGGTCGACGTGCCCTACCCGAAGGGCAACGAGGAGTTCGAGATCCTGCGCCGGATGTCGGTGTCGCCTCCCGAGCCGCGGCCGGTGCTGAACCCTGAGCTGGTGCGCCAGCTGCAGGACATGGCGTCCAACGTCTTCGTGCACAACCTCGTGGCCGAGTACATCGTGCGGCTGGTCATGGCGACCCGCACGCCGGCCGAGTTCGGCATGCCCGACCTGACGCCGGTCATCTCCATCGGCTGCTCGCCGCGAGCCACGCTGGGCCTGGTGGCGGCGTCGCGCGCACTCGCGCTGATCCACGGGCGTGACTACGTGCTGCCCACCGACGTGCAGGCCGTGGCGAAGGACGTGATGTCTCACCGCATCGTGCTGGGCTTCGACGCCGTCGCCGACAACGTGAGCCAGGTGCAGGTCGTCGAGCGGATCCTCGCGATGGTGCCGCCGCCCACCCCGGTGTGGAACCCGCAGCAGCAGGCCGGCGGCGCCCCTCGCCCGGGTGCTCCCGGTGCCCCTGGTGCGGCCCCGAGCTTCCGCAACTGACATGACGCAGCCCAGCTTCGCGCCACCGACGGGGCATGCGGCCGCGTCGGTGATCGCGGAGCCGCTCGGCCCCTCCCTGCCGCTCAACCAGCTGGCGCCCGAGGCCGCCCTCCGGCGTCTGGAGCTGACGATCGTGCGGCGCCTGGAGGGGTTCCTCCACGGCGACCACCTGGGTCTGCTGCCCGGCCCGGGCTCCGACACCAACGACGCCCGCGCCTACCAGCCCGGCCAGGACGACGTGCGCCGGATGGACTGGGCGGTCACCGCTCGCACCACGATCCCTCACGTCCGCGACACGATGGCTGACCGCGAGCTCGAGGTGTGGGCGTTGCTGGACGTCACCCCGTCGATGAACTGGGGCACCGAGGGCATCACCAAGCGCGACCTCGGCATCGCCGCCATCGCCACCATCGGGTTCCTGAGCCAGAAGATGGGCGACCGGTTCGGCGGCATGCTGATGCGTCCCGACGGCATCCGCCGGCTGCCCGCCCGGTCGGGACGGACCGCCCTGTACGGGCTGCTGCGGCGCATGCTCACCGAGCCGATCGTCCACGACCAGGCCGGTGGCTCCATGGAGCTCGCCGACGGCATCGAGCAGATGGCCCGTACGCAGCGTCGCCGCGGTCTGCGGGTCGTGGTCTCGGACTTCCTCACGGCCGGCGACGTGGAGCTGGACCCGAACGTCGAGCCGGCCTGGGAGCGGTCGCTGAGGCGTCTGGCCGTGCGCAACCAGGTGATCTGCATCGAGGTGGTGGACCGTCGCGAGCTGGAGTTCCCCGAAGTCGGCGACCTGCTGATCCGCGACCCCGAGACCGACTTCCAGCGCTACGTGAACACCTCCGACGGGGCCGCCCGAGCCCGCATGGACGCCGCCAGCGCCGCGCAGCGGGAACGCATCCGGATCGCTCTGCGTCGCTCAGGGGCCGGCCACATCCAGCTGCGTACGGACAGAGACTGGGTGCAAGACATCGCCCGGTTCGTCCTCGCGTACCGGCGGGTCGCCAGCCAGCTGCACGCCCCACCACAAGGAGTCAGCCGATGATCTCCCCCCTCGAGCTGCCGGTGCAGGGGTTCCTCAACCCGGCCCGGCTGTGGTGGCTGCTGGTCGTGCCGGTGCTCGTGGCGCTGTACGTCTTCTTGATCCGGCGCAAGTCCAAGGCCGGCATCCGCTACACCAACACCTCCGTCCTCTCGGCCGTGCTGCCGAAGCAGTCGCAGTGGCTGCGGCACGTCACGGTGGGCCTGGCGATCCTCAGCCTGATCACGCTGGTGGGCGCGTGGGCGCGCCCGATGGGCGTTGACAAGGTGCCGCGCGAGCGCGCGACGGTGGTGCTGGTCATCGACGTGTCGCTGTCGATGGAGGCCACCGATGTCTCGCCGACGCGGCTCGAGGCGGCGAAGACAGCCGCGTCGAGCTTCATCACCGAGCTGCCGTCGAAGTACAACGTGGCGGTGGTGTCGCTGTCGGGCAGCCCCGCCGTGCGGATCCCGCCGACGCAGGACCGTGGCGCCGCCCTGCGTACCATCACCAACCTCAAGCCGCAGGAGTCGACGGCCATCGGCGACTCCATCACCGTCGCCCTGGCGGCCCTGGACCAGGCCCCGGCCGGCGACAACGGCGCCAAGGCCCCCGGGCTGGTGGTGCTGCTCTCCGACGGCGCCAACACCGCCGGTCAGGCGCCCCTCCAGTCCGCCGGGGACGCCGCCACCCGCAAGGTGCCCGTCTACACGATCGCGTACGGCACCGACAACGGCTACGTCGACGTGGACGGCAAGCGCGAGCGCGTGCCGCCGGACCCGGAGACGCTGCGACAGATCTCGCAGATGACCTCGGGCAAGACGTATGCCGCCGACAACGCCTCCCAGCTGCGGGACGCGTACAAGTCGATCGGGTCGGAGGTCGGCTACGAGGAGACCGTGAAGGAGATCACGGCCACCGCCGCGGGCGTGGGCCTGGTGTTCGCCGTGCTCGCGGCCGTCGGTGCACTCATCCTGGGAGCGAGGTGGGCATGATCCCTACCGACTTCATCCATCCTGAGCGCCTCTGGGCGCTGCTGGCCGTCCCGGCCCTGGCGGTCGCCTACCTCATCCTGGCGTGGAGCAAGAGCGGTGGCCGCGCCCGCCGCCCCGGCAGCCTGGAGATCCTTGTGCGCCGGCAGGCCGCGTGGAAGCGCCACGTCGCGGTCGCCTCCTCCATCCTGAGCCTCGCCTCCCTGGTCGTCGCGTGGGCCACGCCACGGGGCTACATCGAGGTGCCGCGGGAGCGGGCCACGGTCATCATGGTCATCGACGTCTCGAAGTCGATGGAGGCCGTCGACGTGAAGCCGACCCGGCTGGCCGCCGCCCAGGCCGGGGCCAAGAGCTTCCTCCAGCTGATGCCGCCCCGTTTCAACGTGGCGCTGGTCGCCTTCGCGGGCACCGCTCAGCTGGTGGTGCTGCCGACGACCGACCGTGGCATGGTGAGTCGCGCCATCGACAACCTGCAGCTGCAGCCGTCGACCGCGATCGGCGAGGGCATCTACTCCGGTCTGGACGCCCTGAGCTCCGTGCCACCGGACCCGAACGACCCGAACGCCAAGCCGCCGGCCGCGATGGTGCTGCTCAGCGACGGCGCCTCCAACCTCGGCCGGCCCTCCGCCGCGGCGGCGACGGAGGCCAAGAGGCTGGGAGTCCCGGTCTCGACGATCGCGTACGGCACCCCCGGCGGCTACGTGATCGACCAGCGCACCGGAGCCCGCAACCCGGTGCCGGTGGATCACGCCGAGCTGCAGAAGGTCGCCGACAACTCCGGCGGCAAGAAGTACAGCGCGGCCTCGGCCGAGGAGCTGAAGCAGGTGTACGACGGCATCGCGCGGTCCATCGGCTACGAGAAGGTCGAGCAGGAGACGACGGAGCGGTACGCGGGGATCGCGGCCCTCTTCGGGTTCCTGGCTGCTCTGGCCGCCATCTCGCTGGCCGCGCGCTGGCCGTGAGCCTCGCCGAACGGCTCCGGGCCGTCGAGGAGCGCATCGCCGGAGCCTGCCGTCAGGCAGGACGTGACCGGGCCGAGGTGCGTCTGCTGCCGGTGACGAAGACCCTGCCCTCGTCGGTGCTCCGCGACGCGTACGCGCTGGGCCTGACCGAGCTCGCCGAGAACCGCGTCCAAGAGCTGACGGCGAAGGCCGCCGACCTCTCCGACCTGGACGTGCGGTGGGTGGTGATCGGTCACCTGCAGCGCAACAAGGCCGGGGCGGTGGTGGACCTGGCGGCTGAGCTGCAGTCCCTGGACTCGCTCGCCCTCGCCGAGGTACTCGACCGCCGGCTGCAGGCTGCGGGACGGGGGATGGACGTGCTGGTCCAGGTGAACACGTCGGGGGAGGCTACCAAGTCGGGGCTGCATCCCGACGACGTGCTGACCTTCACCGAGTCGCTCCGTCCGCACACGGGGTTGCGGCCCCGGGGGCTGATGACCGTGGCGGCGCCGGGAGCCGAGCCGGCGGCGGCGTGCTTCCGTCTGCTCGCCGACCTGCGGGCGCGGCTCCAGGACCGCGACGGCGGCGGCTGGGGCGAGCTGTCGATGGGGATGAGCGGTGACCTGGAGCAGGCGGTGACGCACGGCGCGACGTGCGTACGGATCGGGTCGGCGATCTTCGGCGCCCGCGCCTGACCGCTCAGGCGGTCGTGGTCTCGACGACCGCCACCGGCTTGCGGTAGGCGAGCGTGGCCAGGGCGACGGCACCGGCCAGGATCAGCACGCCGAGCGTCATGTGCACGGTCCGTACGCCCATCTCGCCGAGCGCCACCTGGGCCAGCGCCAGGACGGCCATGCCGATGGCGTGGAACATCAGCCCCCGGTTGCCGCCGGCGCGCGCCCAGAGCACGGCCGACACCGCGGCGAACACCGCCACCAGCAGGCTGGCCTGGCCGACGATCCGGTGGGCCCCCATGAGGTCGGCGGTGCCGGTCTCGGCCAGCAGCCACAGCACCGGCTGCACGACGGTGAGCGCGGCCAGGAGGACGGCGCCGATGCGCAGGCAGGTGAGGGAGGCGGCCGACGGGCTGGTGGGTGACGGCGTCGTGGAGGACGGGGGCGTGGACGGGGTCGCAGGCATGCCGCCAGCCTAGTCGCCCCGCTCTGACCGGCTGGTGCCAGGGTGGCTAGGCTCGCCAGGTGACCGACTCGCTGCACTGGCGGCCCGCCGCCGAGGCCCCCGACCTCCTCGCCCCGCCCGTACGTGCCGTGCTCGCGCTGGTGCCCGAGGCCCAGGTGGCGCCCATCGACGCGGGGCTGTCCGACACGGCGGCGTTCTGCGAGGCGTACGGGTTCCCGGCCGAGCGCAGCGCGAACTGCGTCGTGCTCTCGGGCCGGCGCGGGGAGGAGACCCGCACCGCCGCGGTGATGGTGCTGGCGACCCACCGGGCCGACGTGAACGGCGTCGTGCGCCGTCACCTGGACGTGCGCAAGATCTCCTTCGCTCCCATGGCCGACGCCGTGGCGCAGACCGGCATGGAGTACGGCGGGATCACGCCGGTCGGCCTCCCGGACGGCTGGCCCCTGCTCGTCGACGAAGCCGTTCTCGCCGCGGGCGAGGTGGTGGTGGGCAGCGGGCTGCGCGGCTCCAAGCTGCTGCTGCCCGCCGAGGCCCTGCTTCGCCGGCCGGGCGCCGAGCGCCTGGACCTCGCCCGCCCGGTCTGAGGCTCAGCGAGCAGGCAGGTTCTCCACCTCGAGCACCGGTACGTCGCCGGCCGGGGTGAAGCCGAAGACCTGCCCGAGGAACGAGAGCATCGAGTCGTACGAACGGGTGATGCTGTCGGCGCGCCGGAAGCCGTGGCCCTCGCCCTCGTACATCACCAGCGCCACCGGCAGCCCCTTGGCGCGCACGGCCGCCGCCATCGTCTCCGCCTGCTGCGGCGGCACCACCTTGTCCTCGGTGCCCTGCTGCAGCAGCATCGGGCTGGAGAGGCCGTCGAGGTGGTGGATGGGGGAGCGCTCGAGGTACAGGTCTCGGCGCTCCGGGTACGGGCCGACCAGCCCGTCGAGGTAGCGCGACTCGAACTTGTGGGTGTCGGTGGTCATGGTCTCCAGGTCACCGATGCCGTAGCTGCTCATGCCCGCGCTGAAGACGTCGGTCGTCACCAGTGCCTGCAGCGTGGTGTAGCCGCCGGCCGACCCGCCCGTGATGGCGACGCGTGCCGGGTCGGCCAGCCCCCGCTCCACGAGCACCCGCACCGCGTCGGCGCAGTCGCGCACGTCGCTGATCCCCCAGGTGCCCTGGAGGCGCTCGCGATAGGCCCGCCCGTACGCGGTCGAGCCGCTGTAGTTCACGTCGACCACCGCGATGCCCCGGCTGGTCCAGAACTGGTCGCTGAGGCTGAGGTCGGCACCGGAGAACGCGGTCGGCCCGCCGTGGGAGCGCACCAGCACCGGGGGCAGCTCGCCCTCCGGCGCGGCCCAGCCGGGGTTGCGGGGCGGGTAGTACCAGGCGTGCACCGGGCCGTCGGGGCTCTCCCAGGTGAGGTCCTCGGCGCGGGAGACCAGATCGGTGTCCAGCCGGGTCTCCGAGCTGCGCCGGACCGTCTCGACGGTGCGGGCGTCCCAGTCCAGCACGGCGAGCTCCTCGGGCCGGTCTGCGTACTCGAGGGCGGCCAGGGTGCGCGTGCCATGACCGCCGAGGGTCGCCGTGGTGACGTCCAGCGGCCACTCCTCGAGCCGGTCGCCGGTCAGCAGCCCGACCCGGGGGAGGCCGTCCACCCACCAGGAGAGGCCGACCCGCTCCTCGTCCACGACCGCGTACGGCGCACCTCGCAGCACCCACGCGGGGCCGCAGATGTCGTACGGCATCGGGGCGAGCGGCCGGCTCTTGCTGCCGTCCCAGCGGTAGAGGTTCCAGAACCCGGTCTCGTCGGAGCAGAGCAGCAGCGTGCCCCCCTGCCAGGCGGGGTAGACGACCGACACCCCGGGCCCGCCGGCCACCTGCTGGGTGGAGCCGTCGGTGCCGCGCACCACGATGCGCGTGGAGTCCCACGGCATGTTCGGGTGGTCCCACTCCGCCCAGGCGATGCGGCCGTCGTCGGCGACGGTGGGCTGCCCGTAGAAGTCGGCGCCGGAGGCGACCACCTCACCCCCCTCGGCGTTGTCGCCGTCCAGGTCGAGCCGCACCAGCGTGGTGACGCAGTCGATGTCGCTGTCGGTGTGGTCCTCCCGCACGCAGACCACCTCGCGGCCGCCCGGCAGGAACGCGAACCCGCCGAACCGCAGCGGGCCCTCGGGGGTGATCGCGCGCGGCGGCCGGCCCTCCTCGACCACCATCACCACGTGAGCGGGGAAGGTGCTGACCACGGCCACACCGTCGCGCACCGCGTACGCCCCGCCGCCGTACTCGTTGACCGCCGACCGCACGTTGAGCTCGGGCGTGACCTCGGTGCGGGTGCCGTCGGGGGTCTGCCGCCACAGCGAGGCGCGGCCACGCTGCGAGGCGTGGCTCTCCACCCACCAGATGTCGTCGCCGTCGACCATCCCGCCCACCAGGCCCACGGTGGCGCCGGTGATGAGGTCGGTGGTGACGGGGGAGGGCCAGGAGCCGTACGGGGCGGTCTGCATGCCCCGACCCTAGCGATGCCGGTGCGGAACAGTCGGGTGCGCCGGGTGACCCCTGGTGCTGCTGGGGCGGCTGGGGCATCATGGGAAGCGGTCCGTCTCTACGCACCAGGTTGTCGGGGAAGGCACACCTGAGCTGAGGGAGGACCAGATGAGCCAGACCCGGGGTGTTTTCTACGTGCACTCCGCCCCGTCGGCGCTGTGCCCGCACATCGAGTGGGCGGCGGCCGGCGCTCTCGGCATGCCCGTCGACCTGCAGTGGACCCCGCAGCCGGCCGAGCGCGGGGCGTACCGGGCGGAGCTGACCTGGCACGGCCGGGTGGGGGCCTCGGAGCAGCTGGCCTCCGCGCTGCGCCGGTGGGAGCGGCTGCGGTTCGAGATCACCGAGGAGCCCACAGCGATCTCGGAGGGTCACCGCCTCAGCTTCACCCCGCGGCTCGGCCTGTTCCGGGCACCGATGAGCCCCAGCGGCGACGTGTACGTCTCCGAGGGCCGGCTGCGGGCCGCCCTGCTCGCTGACGCCCAGGGCAGCGCGCCGCTGCAGCAGGCGCTGCCGGACCTGCTCGGCATCCCGTGGGACGAGGAGCTGGAGCCGTTCCGTCACGCGGGTGAGGGCGCCCCGGTCCGCTGGCTGCACCAGGTGGTCTGAGGTCCCGGCTCAGGGGGCCGGCGCACCGTACGGGTCGTGGGCCGGCATCACCTGGACCAGGCGGGAGGCCTGGTGGACGTGCAGCAGGGTCTGCCAGGTGGCCTCCCGGTCCGCGTCCACGAAGGCACCGGGGAAGGCGGCCTTCTGGCGGATCGAGGAGCGGCGCCGCGAGCTGGAGCTGGCCGAGTCGTTCCTGGGGCACGTCCTGGAGTGCGTCCACCCGGTCGTCACCGAGTGCCCTGCGTGCACGGACTTCGTCGCGGCCGCCGCGGTGGCGCGGCCCGGCGACCACCGCTCGTAGGCTGCCCGCCGTGGCACCTCGTCGTCTCGCGTACACCAGCCCCGACCGCTTCGTCGCCGGGTCCACGGGGGCGGGCGCCGCCCGCAGGTTCTACGTACAGGTGCGTGACGGGTCCACGCTGGCCACCGTCGAGGTCTCGCGCAGCGTGCTCACGCTGCTCGCCGATCACGCGGTGGCCGTGCTCGACGAGGTGGCGCGGCTCGGCGGCATCGACACGTACGGCAGCGACGCCGCCGTCGACATCCGCCCGCTGGACCTGCCGCTGCTGCCGGTGCTCACGGCCGACACCGCGGTCGTGTCGTGGGACTCCGCCGCAGGGCTGCTCACGGTCGAGCTGACAGGGGCCGACCAGGCCGATGCCGTGGCGGTCTCCGTGACGCCGCTCTGGGCGCGACGCTTCAGCCTGCGCGTGCGCCGCCTGCTGCACGAGTCCCCGGCCTGCCCGTTCTGCGCGCAGCAGGTCTCCGCGTCTGGGCACGTCTGTCCCCGGCTGGACGGGCTTCGAGCCCAGCGCTGAGGGGCGGCCGAGGAGCGACGTCGACAGCTTGTCCGGCCCGTCGCGGCCTCCGCACAGCCTCGGTCGATCCGTGCAGCCCGCATGCGCGGTGCGCGGATCGATCCAGGCTGTGCGGACGCGGACCTGAGTGAGGCGGCAGCCGCGTGGTCGCGCGTGTCGACGGCCACCGGGGGGCGGCTCCGGACGCCGGGCGGACGCCGGAGCCTGCTCGGTTAGGCTCGCCGCATGAAGTCCTGGCCCCCCGTCCCTGTCCCTGCGGTCCCCGGGGAGGCGCAGCGGGTCAAGGCCCACGACACCGCCCGCGGCGAGGTCGTGCCGCTCGGGCCGGAGAGCGGCCGGGCCCGGCTGTACGTGTGCGGGATCACCCCCTACGACGCGACCCACATGGGCCACGCGTTCACGTACGTGACGTTCGACCTGCTCCACCGCGCCTGGCTCGCCGCCGGTCTGGACGTGACGTACACCCAGAACGTCACCGACGTCGACGACCCGCTGCTGGAGCGCGCCGCTGCCACCGGGGTCGAGTGGACCGAGCTCGCCGAGGACCAGACCGACCTGTTCCGCGCTGACATGACCGCGCTGCGGGTGCTGCCGCCGCACGCGTACGTAGGGGCCGTGGAGTCGATCGGCGAGGTCACCTCGCTGGTGCAGCGGCTGCAGGAGGCGGGGTACGTCTACCCGGTCGGCGACGACACGTACCCCGACCTGTACTTCCGCACCGCCCGCGCCCCCGGTTTCGGCGAGGTCTCCGGGCTCGGTGACGCCGAGATGCGCGAGGTGTTCGCCGAGCGCGGCGGCGACCCCGGGCGCGCCGGCAAGGAGCACCCGCTCGACTGCCTGGTGTGGCGCCTGGAGCGCGAGGGCGAGCCTTCGTGGGAGAGCCCCCTGGGTGCGGGCCGGCCGGGCTGGCACATCGAGTGCACGGCGATCGCGCTGAGGACGCTCGGCGAGACGTTCGACGTTCAGGGCGGCGGCACCGACCTCGCCTTCCCGCACCACGAGATGTGCGCCGCCGAGGGCGTGGCGGCGACGGGGGAGCCGTTCGCCGACGCCTACCTGCACGTGGCCATGGTCGGGCTCGACGGCGAGAAGATGAGCAAGTCGAAGGGCAACCTGGTGCTGGTCTCCCGCCTGCGCGACTCCGGGGTCGACCCCATGGCCGTACGCCTCGTGCTGCTCGCCCACCACTACGCCACCGAGTGGTCCTGGACCGACGCCGAGCTCGCGGCGGCGCAGGAGCGGCTGGCGCTGTGGCGGTCTGCGCTGGAGGGCACCACGTCCGTGCCGGCGGACGGGCTTGTCGGGCTGGTCTCGGCCGCCGTGGCCGACGACCTGCACGCCGACCATGCCCTCGCCCTGGTCGACGAATGGGCCCGCCGCTCGCTGGCGGCCGGCGATGACGAGGCCGGGGCGCGGGCCCAGGTGCGCGACCTGCTCGACGGGCTGCTGGGCATCGCCGTCTCCTGAGCGACATGCCTCGGATCAGCGCCCCGGGAGCGTACGCATCGGTAGTGTCTGGCGCACCTGAACACGCGCACCGAGGAGCCACCGATGTCTGACCTGCACGGCGATGTGTACTACCCGAGCGAGGAGACGGTCAGCTCGGCCCAGATCGCCGACAGCCCGGCGCTGCGGGCGGAGGCTGCGAAGGACTACAAGAAGTTCTGGGAGGCGGAGGCGCGCGAGCTGACCTGGGACAAGGAGTGGGACACCCTCGTCGACGACTCCAACCTCCCCTTCTACCGGTGGTTCGCCGGCGCGAAGACGAACATCGTCACCAACTGCCTCGACCGTCACCTGTCCGGCCCCAAGAAGAACAAGCTGGCGCTGATCTGGGTCGGTGAGGACCTCAACGACGTCAAGACCTACTCGTACTTCTCGCTGGCGCGTGAGGTCGACCAGATGGCCAACGTGATCCGCTCCATGGGCATCACCAAGGGCGACAAGGTCACCATCTACATGCCCCGCATCCCCGAGATCGTGTTCGCGATGCTGGCCTGCGCCAAGATCGGCGCCGTGCACTCGGTGATCTTCGCCGGGTTCACCTCCGACGCCGTTGCCGCCCGCGTCGACGACTCCGAGTCGAAGCTCGTCATCTGCACCGACGGCTCCTGGATCAACGGCAAGGTGTTCCCGCTCAAGCCGATCGTCGACGAGGCCGTCAAGCACTGCCCCTCGGTCGAGAACGTGATCGTGGTCAAGCGCACCGGCAACGAGGTCACCATGGACCCGCTGCGGGACCACTGGTACCACGACGTCGCCGCCCTGCCGGTCGCCCGCGGGCGCGCGGCCACCGAGGTGATGGACGCCAACGACCCGCTGTTCATCCTGTACACGTCCGGCTCCACGGGGAAGCCGAAGGCGATCCTGCACGGCCACGGCGGCTACCAGGTCGGCACGTACACGACGCTGAAGTACGCCTTCGACATGCGCGACGAGGACCGCTGGTGGTGCACCGCCGACCCGGGCTGGATCACCGGCCACTCCTACCTCGTGTACGGGCCGCTGCTCAACGGCGCGACCACCTTCATGTACGAGGGCGGGCCGACGTTCCCGTACCCGAACCGCTGGTGGCAGCTGATCGAGTACTACGGCATCACCACCTTCTACACGGCCCCCACGGCGATCCGTACGCTGATGCGCTTCGGCGACGCCTGGCCCAACCGTCACGACCTGTCCAGCCTGCGCCTGCTGGGCACCGTGGGGGAGCCCACGAACCCGGAGGCGTGGAAGTGGTTCCACCGCGTGATCGGCAAGGAGAGGTGCCCGATCATCGACACCTGGTGGCAGACCGAGACCGGCATGTTCCAGGTCACCCCGACGCCGGCGCTGCCGCTCAAGCCCGGCTCGGGCACCCTGCCGTTCTTCGGTCAGGAGGTGCAGATCCTCGACGAGGACGGCAACGAGGTGCCCCCGAACACCGAGGGCGCGCTGGTGCTGTGCAACCCGTGGCCCGCGATGGCGCTCGGGATCGTCGGTGACGACGAGCGGTGGAGGTCGACCTACTGGGAGCGCTACCCCGGCAAGTACCTCGCCGGCGACGCCGCCAAGAAGGACGAGGACGGCTACGTCTGGGTGATCGGGCGTACGGACGACGTCATCAAGGTGTCCGGTCACCGGCTGGGCACGGCCGAGGTGGAGTCGGCCCTGGTCGCCCACCCGAAGGTGACCGAGGCCGCGGCCATCGGCATCCCGCACGAGGTCAAGGGCAACGTCATCGTGACCTTCGTCACCCTCGGCGTGGGTGTCGAGGGCGACAAGGACCTCGAGGACGACCTTCGCAGCCACGTCTCGGCGACCCTCAGCCCCATCGCCAAGCCCGAGCGCATCGAGTTCGTCGACAAGCTGCCCAAGACCAGGTCCGGCAAGATCATGCGCCGCGTCCTCCGCGCTCGCGCGCTGGGTCAGGACGAGGGCGACCTCTCCACCCTCGAGCAGGACTGACCGGCTCTCCTGTCTGTCGCGCTCCGCGCTCCGCGGTCGGGGAGCGGAGTCCCCGGCCTTCCCTCGTCGATCGACAGCGGCGTCCTCTCCCCGGTGTGGGCCGGGCGTCGCTGTCGCTCTCCTCAGTCCAGGGTCGGGTGCTCCCCGCCCGGAGCTGCTGCGGTCTGTGGCGCTCCGCGTGTTGTCGCTGTCTCCCAGCCCCCGGGCGCCGGAGCGCGGAGCGCGACCAATGGTGCAGGATGCTGGCCATGCCTGTTGTTCTCAGTGACCTGCCCGTGGGCGAGAAGGTCGGTCTGGCGTTCTCCGGGGGCCTCGACACGTCGGTGGCCGTCGCCTGGATGCGCGAGAAGGGTGCCGTGCCCTGCACGTACACCGCCGACCTCGGCCAGTACGACGAGCCCGACGTGGCGTCGGTGCCTGGGCGGGCCGGGGCGTACGGGGCGGAGCTGGCGCGGCTGGTCGACTGCACCGAGCAGCTGGTGCACGAGGGTCTGGTGGCGTTGCAGTGCGGGGCATTCCACATCCGCACCGCGGGCCGTACGTACTTCAACACCACCCCGCTCGGCCGCGCGGTCACGGGCACCATGCTGGTGCGCGCCATGGCCGAGGACGACTGCCACATCTGGGGCGACGGCTCGACGTACAAAGGCAACGACATCGAGCGGTTCTACCGCTACGGGCTGCTGGCGAACCCTCGCCTGCGCATCTACAAGCCCTGGCTGGATTCCGCGTTCGTCAGCGAGCTCGGCGGGCGGGCGGAGATGTCGGCCTACCTGACCGAGCGCGGCCTGCCGTACCGGGACAGCCGCGAGAAGGCGTACTCGACCGACGCCAACATCTGGGGCGCCACCCACGAGGCCAAGAACCTGGAGAACCTCGACTCCGGCATCGAGATCGTCGACCCGATCATGGGCGTCCGGTTCTGGGACCCGGCGGTCGAGATCGAGCCCGAGACCGTGACCATCGGCTTCGAGAACGGCTGGCCCACCACCATCAACGGCGCCACCTTCGAGTCGCCGGTGGCGCTGGTGCGCGAGGCGAACACCATCGGCGGCCGTCACGGCCTGGGCATGAGCGACCAGATCGAGAACCGCATCATCGAGGCCAAGTCGCGCGGCGTCTACGAGGCGCCGGGCATGGCGTTGCTGCACATCGCGTACGAGCGTCTGGTCACGGCGATCCACAACGAGGACACGCTCGCCAACTACCACGTCGAGGGCCGCAAGCTGGGGCGCCTGATGTACGAGGGGCGCTGGCTCGACCCGCAGGCGCTGATGTTCCGTGAGTCGCTGCAGCGCTGGGTCGCCTCCGCGGTGACGGGGGAGGTGACCGTGCGTCTGCGTCGCGGCGAGGACTACTCGATCCTGGAGACGGCGGGCAGCGGGTTCTCGTACAACCCGGCGAAGCTCTCCATGGAGCGTGTCGAGGACGCCGCGTTCGGCCCGGCCGACCGCATCGGGCAGCTCACCATGCGCAACCTGGACATCGCCGACAGCCGCGCGCGCCTGGAGCAGTACGCGTCGCTCGGCCTCGTCGGCGGTGGCATCGGAGAGCTGGTCGGGGTGGAGAGCTCCGCGAAGGAGCTCGGCTCGGCGGAGCCGGGGGACAAGTGAGCAAGACCTTCGACGAGCTGTTCGCGCAGCTGCAGGAGACGGCCCGTACGCGGCCGGAGGGCTCTGGCACCGTCGCCCGGCTGGATGCCGGCGTCCACGCCATCGGCAAGAAGATCGTGGAGGAGGCCGCCGAGGTGTGGATGGCCGCCGAGCACGAGGGGGCCGACGCCGCAGCCTGGGAGATCAGCCAGCTGCTCTACCACGTCCAGGTGATGATGATCGCGCTCGGTCTGGAGCCGAAGGACGTCTACGAGCGGCTCTGACCGCACCGGTAGCCTGACGCCGTGACCGACGAACGACCGCTGCTCAAGATCGCCGTCCCGAACAAGGGGTCGCTGGCCGAGCCGGCCGCGCAGATGCTGAAGGAGGCGGGCTACCGGCAGCGGTGGGACCTGAAGGACCTGGTGCTGGTCGACGACGCCAACGGCGTCGAGTTCTACTACCTGCGTCCGCGCGACATCGCCGTGTACGTAGGGGAGGGCACCCTCGACCTGGGCATCACTGGCCGTGACATGCTGCTCGACTCCGGCGCCGCCGCCGACGAGCTGCTGCCGCTGGGCTTCGGCGGCACGAAGTTCCGGTTCGCCGCCCCCCGCGACGGGGGCGCGACGTCGGTGGCCGAGCTGGCCGGCCGGCGCATCGCGACCTCGTACCAGGGTCTCGTCGCCGCTCACCTGGCCGAGCACGGCGTGGAGGCGCGCCTCATCAGCCTGGACGGTGCCGTGGAGAGCGCGATCAGGCTGGGCGTGGCCGACGCGATCGCCGACGTGGTCGAGACCGGCACCACGCTGCGCCGGGCCGGCCTGGAGGTGTTCGGGGACCCGATCCTGGTCTCGGAGGCGGTGCTGATCGGGCGCCGCGGCGCGGAGCGCCCCGAGGGTTTCCCGCAGCTGCTGCGGCGGCTCACCGGGGTGCTGGTCGCGCGCGACTACGTGCTCGTGGACTTCGACATCGACAACGACCTGCTCGAGGCGGCCGTGGCGGTGGCGCCCGGCCTGGAGGGTCCGACGATCTCGCCCCTGGCACGCGAGGGGTGGTCGGCGGTGCGCTCGATGGTGCCGCGCCGCGACTCGCAGGCGCTCATGGACAAGCTGTGGGACGCGGGGGCGCGTGCCATCCTCGTCACCGACATCGCGGCGTGCCGGTTGTGACGGAGTTCAAGGCGGGGCCCCGCCGGCCGCTCCGGGCCGGTGTCGGCTTCTCCGTCGTGCTGGTGGGCGGCGCGCTGGCAGCCTGGGCGGCGCTGGGCACCGACGTCCGGGCTCGGTTCACCGTGCTCCAGATCCTCACCTTCATCCTCTTCCTGGCGGTGATGGTGACGATGATGCTGGCCATCGGCTTCTGCTCGGTCCGGGCGGACGACTCCGGCCTGACCCTTCGCAACGGGCTGCGTACGCACCGGGTGCCGTGGGGCAGCATCGCCGGCGTCACCTTTCCCGAGGGCGAGTCCTGGCCGACCCTCCACCTGGTGCCTGACTCCGGGATCAACGACACCGACACCCTCGGGGTGATGGGGATCCAGGCCAGCGACGGGGCGTACGCCAGAGAGCAGTTCACGAGGCTCCGGGCCGCGGTCGCAAGCCACCTCACGACGGATGAGGACCCTGACATCTGGCCGTGACAGTCCCTGGAGCGGGCTGGTAGGGTCCACACCGTTGCAGGGGGAGCGTCTGCGAGCCGTATGGGGCGGCACGGGGGCGAGGTGTCTGCCGGTTGATCGGGCGAGTCGATTCGTCGCGGTGCCGGCGGGGCTGTGACAGAGGGGGACTGTGAACATGAAGCGGCTTCTGGTGTGGCTGCCGACCTGCGCGCTCGGAGGAGTCGCGCTGGCGGCGTTCCCCGCGACGGCGCAGTCGGCCCCTGTGGGCTCCAGCTGGGTGTGCGTCTACCAGGTCAAGGACGGGGTGGCGCAGCTCAAGCCCGGCAAGAACCCGGTGCGCCAGACCGCCAGCCAGCCTGCGGGCACGTGGAGGCGCACGTCGACCACCCGGCTGTTCAACCTGGGCCCGGACGGCACCCCCGGCCGTGAGTCGTGCCCCGCGGCCCCGGTCGAGATCTCCGCGTCGCCCGAGAGCATCCCGACACAGACCGTCACCGTCACCGCTCCTCCCCGGACCGTGACGGCCACCGCCCCCACGAGGACTCTCGTGCCCGCCACGGCACCCACCCGCACGGTCACCGCGAACGGCCCCACCACCACGGTGACGGCGCCGGGGCCCACGACGACGGTGACCGTCCCCGGCCCGACCAGCACGGTGACGACCTCCGGACCGACCGTGACGGTCACGGCTCCTGCCCCCACGGTGACGGCGACCGAGACGGTGACGACCCCCGGCCCCACGACGACAGTCACCGCCACTGAGACCGCCACCGTTACGGCGACCCAGACGGTGACGGCGACCCAGACGGCCACCGCGACGGTCACCGCCACCCAGACCGTGACCGCGACCACCACCGCGACGGTCACCACCACCGCGACGGTGACCGGGACTCCGGTTAAGCCTGAGCCCACGGTCACCTCCCCGACCCCCAGCTCCGACCCCACCGTCACGACGGCGCCGCCGACCGCTGAGCCCGAGCCGACGGTGTCGGTGACCGTGACGCGCACCCCGCCGCCCACGCCCACCCCGACGCCGCCGGAGCCGACGGTCATCATCTCGGCGTCGCGCTCCCGGAACGCGGTCGCCCAGGGCCAGCAGGGGGAGGAGGCGGCAGCTGCGGCCCTCGCGAGCGTACCGGCCGCCTCGCCCTCGCGCGGTGTCGACCCGGCACTGCCGATCGGTGCCGTCTGCGCCGCGGTGACCGTCGGCGCGGCCCTGGTGCGCCGCCGCTTCTGAGCCTCGGTACGGTGGCGGGGTGCCCAGCCTCCATGCTCCCGGTTCCGCGTACGCAGGTGACCGCGGTGACGCAGATCCTGCTGTCAGGGCGGCCCTTGCCGCTGTCTCGCCGGGCGACCCGACCACCTACCTGAGAGCGGTCGCCGCCCTGTGCAGTGCGAGGTTGCTGATGCCGATCGTCGCGCATGGCGACGAGGGCGGAGACGGCCCGGACCCCGACCGTCAGGCCGAGATGGCCGCCGTGTCCATCCAGGCAGGCGATGGGCGCCGCGCCCTGCTCGCCTTCACCGGTCTCGACGCGGTGCAGGCGTGGGAGCCGGCTGCCCGGCCCGTCCCGGGCACCCTCGACGAGCTCGCCGCGACCGTGGCGGAGGCGGGCGCCGAGGCGCTTCTCGTCGACGTCGCCGGCCCGGTGCCCATGGTCGTCGAGGCCCCCCTGCTGACCGAGCTGGCGCAGGGCCACCGGCTCTGGGAGATCGGGCCGGGGGAGTTCGGCTGGGCGATGCCCGCTGCGCAGTAGGACGCCACGACCGTCAGCGTCTCTCGGGCCTCCCGGCGCGCATCGATTTCTCGGCGGGGCCCGCGGGGCGTACACTGTGGCGGTCGGTATGCACGACACCGGCATCGCGAAGTGGAGGCCTGACCTCCCACCTGGCAGGGCGTCTCGGCTCTGCAGGTCATCACCCCGCACGGGGGAGCCGCCGCTCGGTGGCGCCTTCGGCGTCTGGTCAGGGCTCCGCGCACTCGCGGGGCCCTTGTCGTGCGTCCTGGAACTGTCAGCACTTGGAGGACACATCAGCACTGAACCGCGTATCAACGACCGCATCCGGGTGCCCGAGGTTCGCCTCGTCGGCCCCGGAGGCGAGCAGGTCGGCATCGTCCGCATCGAGGACGCGCTGCGCCTCGCTCAGGAGTCGGATCTCGACCTCGTGGAGGTCGCCCCCGACAACCGTCCGCCCGTCTGCCGTCTCATGGACTACGGCAAGTGGAAGTACGAGAACGCGCAGAAGACCCGCGAGAGCCGCCGCAACCAGACGAACACGGTCATCAAGGAGATGAAGCTCCGGCCGAAGATCGACGCACACGACTACGACACCAAGAAGGGCCACGTCGTGCGGTTCCTCCGCGGTGGCGACAAGGTGAAGATCACGATCATGTTCCGCGGTCGTGAGCAGAGCCGCCCCGAGCTGGGCTTCAACCTGCTCAAGAAGCTGGCCGACGACGTGGCCGAGGACGGCACGGTCGAGTCCGCGCCCAAGCAGGACGGGCGCAACATGCTCATGGTGCTGACCCCGACCCGCAAGAAGGCCGAGGCCCGCGTCGAGCAGAAGGCCGAGAAGGACCGGATCGCTGCCGAGCGCAGCGCGAACGAGGCGGCTGAGCTGGCCGACCTCGCCGAGCACCGGGCGCGTACGGCTGCTGCCGCGACTCCCAAGAAGAAGCGCGGCCCGTCGGACAACCTGGACCCCGACACCGCCGTCTAATCGGCCTCAGAACTCAGCAAGCAAGCAAGAGAAGACGAACGGAGCGGCACATGCCGAAGATGAAGACGCACTCCGGTGCCAAGAAGCGGTTCAAGGTCACCGGGTCGGGCAAGATCACGCACCGCCAGGCCGGCAAGCGCCACCTGAACGAGCACCTGTCGTCGCGCCAGAAGCGGCGCCTGATGCCTGACGCCGAGCTGCAGCCCGGTGACGCCCGCAAGGTGCGCCGCCTGCTCGGCAAGTGACCCGGACCACCCAGAACTAGTAGGAGCACGAGATGGCACGCGTCAAGCGCGCAGTGAACGCGCAGAAGAAGCGCCGCGAGGTCCTGGAGGCCGCGTCCGGCTACCGCGGGCAGCGGTCCCGCCTGTACCGCAAGGCGAAGGAGCAGCTGCTCCACTCGTACACGTACGCCTACCGCGACCGTCGCGACCGCAAGGGCGACTTCCGTGCCCTGTGGATCCAGCGGATCAACGCGGCGGCCCGCGCCGACGGCATGACGTACAACCGCTTCATCGCGGGTCTGAAGGCCGCCGGTGTCGAGGTCGACCGCAAGATCCTGGCCGACCTGGCCGTGACCGACCCCACGGCGTTCTCCGCCCTGGTGCAGGTCGCCAAGGACGCGTCCGTCACGGTCGCCGCCTGACCCTGTGCCGATGACGGCTGACCACGAGCCGGCCGGAGCGCCCTCTCAGGGGGTGCTCCGGTCGGCTCGTCGTCTTCAGTCCCGCAAGGGCAGGGAGGCGGCCTCAGAGTTCCTGGCCGAGGGCCCGCAAGCGGTCCGGGAAGCGGTCGCCGCAGGAGTGGTGACCCGGTGCTTCGTGTCCCCGGAGGGCGAGGAGCGCCTGCAGGCGCTGGTCACTGCGGCCCGGGAGGCCGGCGCTGAGGTGTACCGGGTCTCCGAGACCGAGCTGGCCGGCATCAGCGACACCGTGACCCCGCAGGGCATCGTGGCGACCTGCCGTGACACCCCGGGCGGCCTCGACGAGCTGCTGGCCACGCGGCCGCGGCTGGTCGTCGTCTGCGCCCAGGTGCGCGACCCCGGCAACGCCGGCACCGTGATCCGCTGCGCCGACGCCTTCGGTGCCGAGGGAGTGGTGATGACCCAAGGCTCGGTCGAGGTGAGCAACCCCAAGACCGTACGCGCGTCGGTCGGCAGCCTGTTCCACCTCACGGTGGCCACCGGGCCGTCGCTGGCGGAGACCGTTGCCGCTCTGAAGGAGAACGGTCTGCGCGTGTACGCAGCCGACGGCTCTGGCTCGGTGTCGCTGACCGACCTGGAGCGCACGGGCGACCTTCAGGGCCGGGTCGCCTGGATCTTCGGCAACGAGGCCTGGGGCCTGCCCGCCGAGGACCGGGCACTGGCCGACCGGGTGGTACGGGTCCCTATGTGGGGCCGCGCCGAGAGCTTGAACCTGGCCACCGCCGCTGCTGTCTGCCTGTACTCCACCTCCGCCGCGCAGCACCGCAAGCCCTGACACCCGGGACCGGGCTGTCAGGCCGCGAGGCCCCCGGGCAGAACCCGTCCCCGACGCACTGACACCACCCGCCCCGGCCAGGATCGCTCTGGTCGCGGTCTGAAACCACGTGGGCCGTCCGGGCCGGGGTCCCTAGACTCGGCCTCTGGCCGACCGGCCGAACTCCCGTACGAAGGACGTCATGTCAGGACCGAACACCCAGTACGACCCGGTGCAGGTGACCCCGCTCGGTGCCGAGGCGGTTGCCGTCATGGTGAGCGAGGCCCTCGCGGCCTTCGCGGCCGCCGGCTCCACCGCCGAGCTCAAGGCGGCCCGGCAGGCGCACGCGGGTGATCGGTCCCCGCTGGCCCTGGCCAACCGTGAGATCGGTGCCCTGCCGCCCGCCGCCCGCAAGGACGCCGGCGCGCGGCTCGGGGCTGCCCGGGGGGAGGTGCAGCGCGCGCTCGCCGACCGGGAGGCAGTGGTCGGCGCCGCCGAGCTGGAGCGCACGCTGGTCGCCGAGACCGTCGACGTGACGCTGCCGGTACAGCTGGCTCCGGTGGGTGCCGTACACCCCATCACCGCCCTCATGGACCAGCTCGCCGACGTCTTCCTCGCCATGGGCTGGGAGATCGCCGAGGGCCCCGAGCTCGAGGCCGAGTGGATGAACTTCGACGCTCTCAACATCGGCCCCGACCACCCGGCCCGCGGCACCAGCGACACGCTGTTCGTCGATCCGGAGTCGGCTCACCTGGTGATGCGTACGCACACCTCGCCGGTGCAGATGCGCTCCCTGCTCGACCGCCCGCTGCCGGTGTACGTGGTGTGCCCCGGCCGCGTCTACCGCGCCGACGAGTTCGACGCCACCCACACCCCGGTGTTCCACCAGATCGAGGGCCTGGTCGTCGACAAGGGCATCTCCATGGCCCACCTGCGGGGCACGCTCGACCACCTGGCGCGGGCGATGTTCGGTGACGTCCGTACGCGGATGCGCCCCAACTACTTCCCCTTCACCGAGCCGTCGGCCGAGGTCGACCTGGAGTGCTTCGTGTGTCACGGCGCCTCCGTCGGCAACCCCGACGCCCCGTGCCGTACCTGCTCGTCGGAGGGCTGGATCGAGTGGGGCGGATGCGGCGTGGTGAACCCGCGGGTGCTGCGCGCGGCCGGTGTCGACACCGACGTCTACTCCGGCTTCGCGTTCGGCATGGGGGTCGAGCGCACCCTGATGTTCCGCAACGGCGTGAAGGACATGCGCGACATGGTCGAGGGCGACGTCCGGTTCAGCCGGTCGCTGGTGGGAGGAGCGCGATGAGGGCGCCGGTCAGCTGGCTGCGGGAGTCCGTCGAGCTGGACGAGTCGGTCCACGGCCGTGCTATCGGCGAGGCGCTGATCCGCGCCGGCCTGGAGGTCGAGGCCGTCGAGCGGGCCTCCGAGATCGAGGGCCCGCTGGTCGTCGGCCGCGTGCTGTCGTACGCCGAGGAGCCCCAGAAGAACGGCAAGGTCATCCGCTGGTGCCGGGTGGACGTCGGCGCGCACAACGCCGAGGCGTCGGAGCCCGACGAGACCGGCTCCTCGCGGGGCATCGTCTGCGGCGCCCACAACTTCGCCGAGGGTGACCTGGTGGTCGTGGCGCTGCCGGGCACGACGCTGCCCGGCGGGTTCCACATTGCCTCCCGCAAGACGTACGGGCACATCTCCGACGGCATGATCTGCGCCGAGGACGAGATCGGCATCGGGCACGACCACGCCGGGATCATCGTGCTGCCGCCCGGGTCGGCCGAGCCAGGAGACGACGCCCTGGCGCTGCTCGGCCTGGGCGACGAGGTGCTCGACATCGCCGTCACCCCCGACATGGGCTACTGCCTCTCGATCCGCGGGCTGGCGCGCGAGACCGCGCAGGCGTTCGGGGTTCCGTTCACCGACCCCGTACGCACCTCGACGCCGGCCGCTGTCGCCGGTGGTCACGAGGTGCGCCTGGAGACCGACGCCTGCCCACTGTTCGTGGCGCTCACCGTGACCGGGCTCGACCTGTCGCGACCCAGCCCCGGGTGGATGCAGAACCGGCTCCGCATGGCCGGCATGCGCGCCATCAGCCTGGGTGTCGACGTCTCCAACTACGTGATGCTCGAGACGGGGCAGCCGAACCACGCGTACGACGCCGGGAAGCTCACCGGTGCGATCGTGGTGCGGCAGGCCATGCCGGGGGAGCGGGTCACCACGCTCGACGACGTCGAGCGCACCCTCGACGAGGCCGACGTCGTGATCGCCGACGACTCTGGGGCCATCGGCATCGGTGGCGTCATGGGCGGTGCTTCGACCGAGCTCTCGGAGAGCACCACCGACGTGGTCGTCGAGTGCGCCTGGTTCGACCCCGTGACCATCGCCCGCTCGTCGCGGCGCCACAAGCTCAGCAGCGAGGCGTCCAAGCGGTTCGAGCGCGAGGTCGACCCCAACGCGGCGTACGCGGCCGCGCACCGCGTCGCGAGCCTGCTCGTGGAGCTCGGGGGAGGCGTGCTGTCCGAGGCCGAGACCGTGGTCGGCACCGTCGCCCAGCCGCCGTCGACCACCATCGACGCCTCCCTGCCATCTCGGGTGCTCGGCACCGACGTGCCGGCCGAGCGGGTGGTCGAGGTGCTCAGCGCGTCCGGCGTCACGGTCGAGCGCGACGGCGACGCCCTGGTGTGCACGCCGCCGACCTGGCGGCCCGACCTGCGCGACCCGTACGACTACGTCGAGGAGGTCGGCTGCAAGGTCGGCCTCGACATCATCGAGCCGGTCGTGCCCCGGGCGCCCGGCGGCCGCGGGCTGACACCCCGGCAGCGAGCCCGCCGCGCGCTGTCGGCGGTCCTGCCCGCCTCGGGCTTCGTCGAGGTGCTGTCGTTCCCGTTCCTCTCCGAGGCGGACCTCGACCGCCTGGGTCTGGATGCCGAGGACGACCGCCGCTCGCTCGTCCGGCTGGCCAATCCGCTGGCCGACACCGCGCCGTACCTGCGCACCACGCTGCTGCCCGGCCTGTTCGCCGCGGTCGCCCGCAACCGTTCGCGCGGCCAGGACGACCTCGCCCTCTACGAGGTCGGGTCGGTGTTCCGTAGCCCGGCCGGCGAGGCTCCGGTGCCTGGGGTGGCCGACCGCCCGTCGGAGACCGAGCTCGCCGCGCTGGCGTCGGCGCTGCCGCGTCAGCCATGGCACGTCGCGTGCGTCGTCACCGGCTCCTGGCTGCCAGTCGGCTGGGCCGGCGACGCCGAGCCGGCGTCGTGGACCCAGGCCGTGGCGTTCGCCGAGACCACAGCCCGGGCGCTCGGCGTCACCCTGGAGCGCTCCGCCGACACGCACGCTCCGTACCACCCGGGCCGCTGCGCCCGGCTCAGCGTCGGTGACGTGCTCGTCGGCCACGCCGGCGAGCTGCACCCGTCGGTCTGCCAGGCCTTCGGTCTTCCGGCGCGTACGGCGGTCGCCGAGCTGTCCTTCGACCGGCTGCTGGAGGTCGCTCCCGGGCCCGGCGAGGTGGCCCCGCTGTCGTCATGGCCGGTGGCCAAGGAGGACGTGGCGCTGATCGTCGACGCCGGCGTCTCCTCCGACGAGGTGCGCCGCGCGCTTGCCGAGGGGGCCGGGCCGCTGCTGGAGGACGTCGCCCTGTTCGACGTGTACACCGGCGACCAGATCGGTGAGGGCAAGAAGTCGCTCGCGTTCGCGCTGCGCTTCCGGGCACCCGACCGCACCCTCAAGGATGCCGAGGCGGCCGAGGCCCGCGACGCCGCCGTGGCGGTGGCGGTGGAGCGGTTCTCCGCCCTGCCAAGGGTCTGAGCCAGAGCTGACGACGGCACGGGCCGGCGCAGACCACGTCAGCGCCCGGTCCATGTCGGTCGCCCTGCGCCGGCCGCACTGTGCTCGCTGGCTGCGCGCCAGCCGCGCTGTCTCGGCTGGACCGTGCGAGCCGCCCTGCGCCGGCCGGCCCAGAGAGGAGAGCCGGTAGGCTGGCTGTCCATGTCGCCGCGCCGTCTGTACCGCGCCCTCGCGCTCGCCGAGGTCGTCACCTGGACCTTGCTGATCGTCGGGATGCTGCTCAAGTACGTCACGCACACCACCGACCTCGGCGTCCGCCTCGGTGGCGGGATCCACGGGCTGGTCTTCCTGGCGTACTGCCTGGGGACCGTGCTCGTCGGCGTGGACGGCCGCTGGGGTGCCGGCCGGACGCTCCTGGGTCTCGGCAGCGCCGTCGTCCCGTACGCCACCGTCCCGTTCGAGCGCAGCGCCGAGCGCCGCGGCGGGCTCAGCGACCGCTGGCGCCTGCGGGACCAGCCTCCGGCAGGCGCGATCGAGTCGCTGGTGGCACTGGTGCTGCGCCACCCGGTGCTCTCGGCCGTGCTGGGTCTGCTGCTCGTGGGGGGCCTGTTCGCCGTCCTGCTGAGCCTGGGCCCGCCCACCGAGTGGGGCCGCTGACCCCCGCCGTACGCGATTGAACAAGTGTTCAGTTCAGACAGAACGGTTTTTTCCGTTCTGTCTGCGCACAACCCTTGCTAGGTGCTAGAGCAGCCCGAGGGGTACGGGACAGGCCGGCTGAGCATCGCCTTTGCATGATCATTCAGATCACGGCATAGTTGTGCCTCATGACGTACAAGATCGCCGTGGCCGGCTGCACGGGCTATGCGGGCGGCGAGGCCCTACGGCTGCTGCTCGGTCACCCCGAGGTCGAGATCGGTGCGGTGACCGCCGGGGCGAGCGCCGGGTCGCGGTTGGGGGACCACCTGCCCCACCTGCCCGCCCTGGCCGACCGTGAGGTGCTCGACACCACGCCGCAGAACCTCGCTGGTCATGACGTCGTGATCCTCGCCCTCCCGCATGGCGCCTCCGCCGCGGTCGCCGAGGCTCTCGGTGACGACGTGCTGGTGCTCGACGCCGGCGCCGACTTCCGGCTCGCCGACGCGAGGGAGTGGGAGCGGTTCTACGGCTCCCCGCACGCCGGGACCTGGCCCTACGGCCTCCCGGAGCTGCCCGGCCAGCGCGAGACCCTGCGCAGCACGCGCCGGGTGGCGGTGCCGGGCTGCTACCCGACCGCGGTCACCCTGGCCCTGGCCCCCGCGGTCACGGCGGGGCTGATCGACACCGACGACGTCGTGGTCGTCGCCGCCTCCGGCACCTCGGGCGCCGGCAAGAGCGTCAAGCCGCACCTGCTCGGCTCCGAGCTGATGGGGTCGGTCACCGCGTACGGGGTCGGCGGCACGCACCGCCACACGCCGGAGATCACCCAGAACCTGCGCGCCTGCGGGGCCGGCGAGGTCACGGTGAGCTTCACGCCGCTGCTGGTGCCGATGCCGCGCGGCATCCTCGCCACCTGCACCGCACCCGTACGTGCCGGTGTCACCGAGGAGCAGGTGCGCGAGGCGTACGCGGCGTTCTGCGCCGACGAGCCGTTCCTGCACCACCTGCCCGCGGGGCAGTGGCCGCAGACCCAGTCCGTGGTGGGCAGCAACGCGGTTCACGTGCAGACGGCGGTCGACGCCACGGCCGGCCGCCTGGTCGCCGTGAGCGCCATCGACAACCTCACCAAGGGCACCGCCGGCGGTGCCGTGCAGTGCATGAACCTCGCGCTCGGGCTGCCCGAGACGCTCGGCCTCACCAGCAACGGAGTCGCACCGTGACCGCACCTGCCCGCCCCGGCCGGGAGGGCGTCACCGCACCCGCCGGGTTCGCCGCCGCGGGCGTCGCCGCCGGGCTCAAGTCCAGCGGGAAGCCCGACGTGGCGCTGGTCCTCAACCGCGGCCCACGGTTCGACGCCGCGGCCGTGTTCACCACCAACCGGGTCTTCGCCGCCCCCGTGGGCTGGTCGCGCGCGGCGACCGCCGACCGGCAGCTGGTGGCGGTGGTGCTCAACTCGGGCGGGGCCAACGCCTGCACCGGCGAGGGCGGCCGGGAGGACGCGGCGCGGATGGCATCGGTCACCTCCCAGCAGCTGGGCTGCCTGCCGCTCGACGTCGCGGTCTGCTCCACAGGTCTTATCGGGGCCCGGCTGCCGATGGGCCGTGTCGAGCCCGGCATCGTGGCCGCCGCGGCCGCCCTCGACGAGCGCAGCGGCCCTGCCGCGGCCGAGGCCATCATGACCACCGACACCAGGCCCAAGACAGCCGCGCGCCGGGGGGCCGGCGGCTACACGGTCGGCGGCATGGCGAAGGGGGCCGGGATGCTCGCTCCAGGCCTGGCCACCATGCTCGTCGTGCTGACCACCGACGCCGAGGTCGATCCCGACGACCTGGAGCATGCCCTCCGTCATGCCGTACGCGTCACCTTCGACCGCACCGACTCCGATGGCTGCATGTCCACCAACGACACCGTGCTGCTGATGGCGAACGGCGCCTCCGGCGTACGGCCGCCGCTGGGGGAGCTGGTGGCCACGCTCACCGAGCTCTGCGCCGACCTGGCCCGGCAGCTGATCGCCGATGCCGAGGGCGCCGAGCACGAGGTCGCCGTCGAGGTGGTCGGCGCCGCGAGCGAGGACGACGCCCTGGAGGTCGCCCGCGCCGTCGCCCGGTCCAACCTCTTCAAGTGCGCGATCGCGGGCAACGACCCCAACTGGGGCCGGGTGGTCGCGGCCGTCGGCACGACCCAGGCCGCGTTCCAGCCCGAGGAGCTGGACGTGTTCTTCAACGGCGTCGGCGTGTACGTGCAGGGCGCCATCGGCGCCGACCGCTCTGCTGTCGACCTGGCCCCGCGGGAGGTCCACGTACGGATCGACCTGCACGCGGGCACCGAGGCCGCGACCATCTGGACCAACGACCTCACCCATGGCTACGTCTCCGAGAACGCGGACTACCCGACGTGACCGGCCTGGAGCAGTGGGAGGGCCGCACGGTAGTCGTGAAGTACGGCGGTAACGCGATGGTGGCCGAGGACCTCAAGGCGGCCTTCGCCGAGGACGTCACGACGCTGCGGCGTGCCGGCGTGCGGGTGGTGGTCGTGCACGGCGGCGGCCCGCAGATCTCGTCGATGCTGGGCCGGCTGGGCATCGCGTCCGAGTTCCGCGGCGGCCTCCGGGTGACCACGCCGGAGGCGCTGGACGTGGTGCGCATGGTGCTGGTCGGTCAGGTGGGCCGTGAGCTGGTCGGCCTGCTGAACGTCCACGACCCGGTCGCCGTCGGCATGTCGGGGGAGGACGCCGGGACCTTCGTCGCCGCCCCACGCGGGCTGGTCGTCGACGGCGAGGAGATCGACCTGGGGCTGGTGGGTGACGTCGTCGACGTACGCCCCGGGCTCGTCCAGGACCACCTTGCCGCCGGGCGGATCCCGGTGGTGGCCACGCTCGCGCCCGATCCCGCAGGCGTGGTGCACAACGTCAACGCCGACACCGCGGCCGCAGCCCTGGCCGTCGCCCTCGGCGCGGCCCGGCTGGTGGTGCTCACCGACGTCGCCGGCCTCTACCGCGACTGGCCGGTCTCCACCGATGTCGTACGCCGCATCGGTGCCACCGAGCTGGCCGAGCTGCTGCCCAGCCTGGAGTCGGGCATGCGGCCGAAGATGGAGGCGTGCCTCGCGGCCGTACGCGGCGGCGTGCCGACGGCGACCGTGATCGACGGCCGGGTGCCGCACGCCGTGCTCGACGACCTCACCACCGGCGACCAGGGCACCACCGTGGTGCCCGACGAGGAGGCCCGATGACCTGGCAGGAGCGCTACAGCGGCGCCGTGATGAACACCTTCGGCGTGCCGGCGCGCGAGCTGGTCCGCGGCGAGGGAGTGCGGGTGTGGGACGACACCGGCAAGGAGTACCTCGACCTGCTGGGCGGCATCGCCACCTGCTCGCTGGGGCACGCGCACCCGGCGTACGTGGCGGCGCTCGCCGACCAGGCCGCCACCCTCGGCCACGTCTCGAACCTGTTCACCTCGCCGCTGCAGATCGAGCTCGGGGAGCGGCTCACCGGCATGCTCGGCCACGACGCCCGGGTGTTCCTCTGCAACTCCGGCACCGAGGCCAACGAGGCGGCCTTCAAGCTCACGCGGCGTACGGGCCGCACACGCATCGTGGCCGCCGAGAACGGCTTCCACGGGCGCACCATGGGGGCGCTCACCGTCACGTACAAGCCGGCGTACCGGGAGCCGTTCGCCCCGCTCGCCGGTGAGGTGGTCTTCGTCCCGTACGGCGACGCGGACGCCCTGGCCGCCGCCGTGGACGAGACCGTGGCCGCGGTGGTGCTGGAGCCCATGCAGGGCGAGGCCGGTGTGGTGGTGCCGCCCGACGGCTACCTGCGCCGGGCGCGTGAGATCACCTCGGCGGCCGGGGCGCTGCTGTGGCTCGACGAGGTGCAGACCGGCGCGGGGCGTACGGGGGAGTGGTTCGACCACAGCCGGGAGGGGATCGTGCCCGACGTGGTGACCCTGGCCAAGGGCCTGGCGGGTGGCTTCCCGATCGGTGCCTGCATCGCCACGGGCGAGGCCGCGCAGCTGCTGCAGCCGGGCATGCACGGGTCGACCTTCGGCGGCAACCCCCTGGCGTCGCGCGCCGCGCTCACGGTGCTCGACGTGGTGGAGCCGTTGCTGCCGCAGATCCGGGAGACCGGCGACTGGTTGGCCGCCGCGCTGACCGGGCTGCCCGGCGTCGAGCGCGTCGACGGCCGGGGACTGCTGCGCGGAGTCCAGCTGAGCGAGCCGGTCGCCCCGGCGGTCGTGGCCGCGGGTCTGGAGGCCGGGTTCGTGCTGAACGCGCCTCGCCCCGACCGGCTGCGGGTCGC
>ERZ501016.6-NODE-6-length-185524-cov-7.511902_pt1 | contig 185524 bp, 179 predicted proteins | sample MGYA00248889_ERZ501016 | MGnify/ENA primary metagenome ERZ501016 (study PRJEB25958, sample SAMN03398594) | human skin metagenome | study: EMG produced TPA metagenomics assembly of the Human Skin Microbiome Metagenome (human skin metagenome) data set. | reverse complement strand
GGGAGCGACGGGCGCCGCGGGTTGCGCCTCGGTAACGGGACGCGGTTGCTCGACCGGCTTGGCCGGAGCGCTCGCAGCGGCGCGTGGACGCGCGGCGGCAGGCTTGGCGGGGGCAGACGTCGGCGCCGCTGCCTGCGCAGGGTCCGCCGCCGGCTCTTCGGTCGACTTGACCGGCGACGGCCGCGCTTTGAGGCCAAGGCGATGCGCCTTGCCGATCACTGCGTTGCGGGTCACCGCGCCGAGCGTGTCAGCGATCTTGCTCGCGGTGACACCGTCTTCCCACAGTCGCTTCAGCGTGGCGATGCGTTCGTCAGTCCAGGACATCGTTTCCGTCGGTCACTTTCATCTTCAATCCCGCCAGCCCTGTCAGACAGGCGGCGGTTGCGCGCGGCGAGCCGCGCCGATAGGCGCTTATGCGATGCACGACCAGCCCCCGGCCATGATCAACGCGGTGCCCGCGTCGCTCCACCTGCGCCATGCCCCCGGCCAACCAACCATCGGCCGCGTCAATTGGGGCGGGATGCGAGCTCTCTATGTCAAGGAGGTGCGCCGCTTTTTCAAGGTGCACCTGCAGACGATTTGGGCACCGGCGATCACAACCCTCCTCTACCTCGTCATCTTCACGGTGGCGATGGGGCGGGGCGGGGCGAGCGCGATGGGCGTCCGCTTTGCCGACTTCATCGCGCCAGGGCTGGTGATCATGGCGATGATGCAAAATGCTTTCGCCAACGCGAGTTTCTCGCTGCTCGTCGGCAAGATTCAGGGCACCATCGTCGACTATCTGATGCCGCCGTTGAGCGAGGCCGAGCTGCTCGGCGCGCTCACCGCCGCCGCGGTGACGCGCGCGATCTTCGTCGGCTTCGCGATCTGGCTGGTGATGCTCTTCTGGCCCGGCGTCCACGCGATGCCGCGCCACGGCTGGGCAATCTTGGCGTTCGGGCTGCTCGGGTCGACGATGCTCGCGCTGTTGGGTGTCATCACCTCGATCTGGGCGGAGAAGTTCGACCACGCCGCGGCGGTCACCAACTTCGTCGTGCTCCCGCTCGCGCTGTTGTCGGGGACCTTCTACTCGGTCGACCGGCTTGCACCGACGTTTGCGTCGATCAGCCACGCGAACCCCTTCTTCTACGCGATCTCAGGTTTTCGCTACGGTTTCATCGGGGTGAGTGATTCACCGCTCGGGCTCGGGCTGATTGTGCTCGGCGCGGTCAACATCGTACTGGGGCTCGCGGCCTATCTTCTGCTGAAGCGCGGCTGGAAGCTCAAGAATTAGTGCCTGTGCCGCTGGCGCAGTTGATAGCGACCGGCGGAATAATCCTCGAACAGCTCGTCGATCGCAGGGTGCTCCACGGGCCCCCCGTCATCGTCGCGCACCAGGTTCTGCTGGCTGACGTAGGCGACGTAGGTCGACTGCTCATTTTCGGCGAGCAGATGATAGAAGGGCTGGTCCTTGCGCGGGCGGATCGCCTCCGGAATGGCTTCATACCATTCGTCGCTGTTCGCAAAGACCGGGTCGATATCGAACACGACGCCACGGAAGTCGAACATGCGGTGGCGAACGACATCGCCGACACCAAAGCGGGCGCGGGAGATGGGGGGTAGGCCGGCCTCGATCACCCGGCGCATATCGGTGCTGCTGATAGTCCTCACGCCGCCGATATAGGCGCGCACAGCGCATCCTCCAAGCGATTGCGGCACGCTCTTGGCAAGGCTGCGCGCAGTAGCTAAAGGCGCGCTCCGACCCCAAGCGGTTCCGCGGCTGCGGCGCCGACCTCTGCGGAGAGGTGGCTGAGTGGTCGAAAGCACCGCACTCGAAATGCGGCGTGGGCGCAAGTTCACCGTGGGTTCGAATCCCACCCTCTCCGCCACTTACTCCATCGCTTCGAAGTCCACTTGCCGGGTCGCCGGGGACGATCGTCGAAGGCGGAGAGTGACGCGGTCGCCGGGTGCGCCTTGGAGGTCCGCGACGCGTGCGACCACGGGTTCGGTCTCGAGCTGCACGCGCGCCATGCGCTCATCACTTTCAAGGATGGTCGCGGCGAAACTTTCGCCCTCGCGTCCCTCGAGCACGACAGCCTCGGCGAGATCGATGACCGCGCGGTCGATGCGCGCAGAGCGGATTTCGGCGTCGGTCATGCGCTTGGCGAGTTCGGGGAAGGCGGCGGCGATGCTCTCCTCCGCCTTTCCCCCGTTTGCGAGCGCGAGGGCGGTGAGACCGACGTGGCGGTCGGCGAGCCGACGCAGCGGCGCAGTCGCGTGGGCATAGGGCGCCGCGACGGCATTGTGCCACGGCGGCGTGTCGGGGTCGAACGGCGCGTAGCTCGCGCCACCCCCCGCGCGCCGGATCGCGGCCATGAGGCTTGCGTGGTTTCGCTGCGCAGGGTCCAGCCGCTTCTCGAGTTGTGCGAGCGTCTCGTCGGGCGACCAGGCGACGCCGAGCGCGCGCGCCGTGATGCGCAGACGTTGTACTTGCTTCTGAGAAGGCGCGGGCATGACGCGGAACAGCCCGGTGCGAGCATCGCGCAGCAGCCCCGCGACCGCAATGTTGACCGCCAAGCTGAGCTGCGCGTTGGCCTCCTCCGTTGCATATTTGGGGCGAAAGGCGAGGGTGAAGCGCCCATCCGCCGTGCGCTGCACCTCCTGCTCCGGCGGGTCGATGCGCGCCGCTCCCCGAGCGCGCTCCGCTGCCGCAAGGCGAGCAGTCACTTCTTGGAACTCGGCCGGAAGGTCGCCGACGCGCACAGTTTCGTAGGCCAGTTTCGCCTGCGAACGGACCACCGCACGCTCGATCCGGTCGAGCGGCGCCGCGCCGTCCTGCTCGACCCGCAAGGTGAAGATAATCGCGGGACGATCCACGCCGGGCAACAGGCTGGCGGCGCCCTCCGACAACACAGGAGGGTGGAGCGGCGCCTTGCCGTCGGGGAGGTACACGGTGCTCCCGCGCTCCCAGGCTTCGCGGCCAACCGAATCGCTGTCGGTCACGAAGCTGGCGACGTCGGCGATCGCGTAATGGAGCAGGATCGCGCCGGCATCGGCTCGCTCGAACGCGAACGCCTGGTCGAGATCGGTCGCGCCTTCCGGGTCGAGTGTCACGAACGGAAGGCCGGTCAGCTCGCGCGGCAGCGGATGCGAACGACGCGCCGCCTGCTCCGCTGCGGCGAGCACATCCGCGGGAAACTGGGCGGGGACGTCGAACTCGGTGCGGATGGCCGCCAACCCTTCGCGGAGCACGCCGGTGCGGTCGACCATCGCTTTCATCGCTCCGCGCTATCGCAGCCGCCGGGCGCTCGCAACCTGACGCTTGAGGCTAGCGGCGGCGTATGGTGGAGAGCGTTGGCGTCAGGGTGATGGCGATGCGGCGGTTGCGGGGGTCGTAGGGGTCGGCGCGGATGAGCGGTTCGCGGTCGGCGACGCCTTCGACGCGCGTGATGCGCGCGGGCGCGACGCCTCCCCCCAGCAGCGCGCGCCGCGCGGCATCGGCGCGATCGGCGGAGAGGCGCCAGTTGTTCTCGACGCCTTCCTCGGCGAAGCGAACGGCGTCGGTATGCCCGCGGATGCTTAGGTTGCCCGTCATCGGCAGGGCGCGAGCAACCGAGCGCACCAGCGCCTTTGCGCGCGACGTCATGATGTCAGTGCCCAGCGCGAACATGGCGAAGCCCGGCCCGTCGATCAGTTCGATGCGCACCCCAGCGGACGAGGCACTCAAGCGGACTTGCTGACCGAGCCCGGCCGTTGCCGCGTCGCGCTGTAGTTCGGCTGCGATCCGTTCCGCGAGCGGGCCGGCTCGAGCGGGGCCCTCCCGCAGCTCCGCCGATCCGGCGCGGATGTCGCGCGGAATCACGATCCCCCTGGTCCCGCGTTGGCCGTCGAGGTGAAGGAAGTTCTGGTCGCTGAGCAGGCTGTCGCCTCCAAGCAGCCCGGTCGAACCCGCGCTCGACTGGCGATATTCGATGAGCGTCGGCGTGAAATAATCGGCGAGGCCCTTGCGCTTCTCCTCGTCGGTCATGCCCAGCAGCCACATGAGGAGAAAGAACGCCATCATCGCGGTAACGAAGTCGGCATAGGCGATTTTCCAGGCGCCGCCGTGATGCGCCTCGTGCGGGGCCTCCACCACCTTTCGGACGATGATCGTCGCGGGCTCGCTGGCGGAGCGCCGTCGCGTGCTGGAGCTGGCCATGTCAGGTCGCGCGCATCGCGTCGAACACGTCGGCGAAGCTCGGCTGATGGTCGTGCGTCAGGCTCGACCGCGCGGCTTCGATCACCAGCGGGATCGGGTGACCGTGGAGCGAGGCGACGATGAGCTGCTTGACGACATGATAGATGGCGCCGTCACCCTCGATTACCTGGCGCGCGCGGTTGGCGAAGGGTCCGACGAAGCCGTAGGCGAGCAATACGCCCAGAAATGTGCCAACCAGCGCCGATCCGATCATCTCACCCAATACCGCGGGTGGTGCGTCGATCGAGGCCATCGTCTTGACCACCCCAAGCACCGCCGCAACGATCCCCAACGCGGGGAGTGCGTCGGCAAGAGTTTGCAGCAATTGCGCGGGTTTGATCGCATCGTGGTGATGCGTCTTGAGAGCATTGTCCATGACCTCCTCCACCGCCCGCGGGTCGAGCGTGCCGGACGAGACGACCACCAGCCGCAACGTATCGCAGATCAGATGGACGAGCGTGTCGTCGGCGAGCAGGCGCGGATATTGCGCGAAGATCGCTGAATTCGCCGGATCCTCGATATGCGGCTCGAGCGCCACTGGCCCGTCGGTGCGCAACATCTTCATCAGCCGCGCGGTGAGGAGAATAGCGTCGAGATAGTCCTGCTTGCTGTGCCGCTGCCCTTTGAAGACGCCTTTGAGCCCGCGAACCAACCCTTTCAGCTCACGCGGTGAATTGCCGGCGACAGTCGCACCGACCGCGGCGCCGCCGATGACCATCATCTCGATCGGCAGCGCGTGGAGGATCACCGCGATGCTGCCGCCGGACGGCAGAAAGCCGCCGAACACCATCACCAGCAGCACGACAATGCCGATGCCAGCGTACATTTCGCTCTTGCGCTCCCCCTTGGTTCGGGGCCGCTGCCCCATCGGTTAGGACGGCGCGCGCAGGCGCGGCTTTAGCGCAGGAGGTCGAATAGGGTGGAGCGGTCGAGGCGCGCGAATAGCGCGTTGGCGGCGTCGAGCGTCAGCTGGCGTGACTGGATGCGTGAGATCACTTCCGCCGGATCGATGCCAACCGCCGCTTCTCGCGCGTCATCGCGGTCGATACGACCGCGCTCCGCCGCGGCGTCGAGCGTCTCGATCCGCTGGGCGAGCAGACCGTCAGCGGTGCGCGCATCGCTCGCAGCACTCATTGCGTCTTTAAGAGCCGTCAGGGAAGCGCGCGCGCCCTCCGCGCCCGACTGGCGCACCGCGCTGGCAAGATTACGGACGACGTGCGCCGCTGGTTCCGGTCGAGCAAGGCGAGCGATGACCCCCGCGCTGATCGGGACGTTTAGCGGCTCGAACGCCTCGTCACCAACGGCCAGTTGCTGGGCCAGGTCGTCTAGGGCGGCAAGCCTCGCCTCAGTTGCATCAGCACTCCCAGCGTCGTTCGCCAGCCCTACCGCAAGTTCCATCGCGCGCGTGAGCATCGCGGCGCGATCGGCATGGACGGAGTCGGCGCTTGCCAGAACATGGGCGAGGTCGCGGCGATTGGCGGCGAACGCCATCTCCCCCGCGTCGATGCGCCTCAATGTACGCGCAGCGGCTGCGGCTTCGGGGTCGTCCGACGCCCGCCGGACGCGCCTGCCATCCAGCAGCGCGACCCGATCCTCGGCGATGTCGCGGGAGAGGGTGCTGCGCTCGCGGGCCGCGATCTCGCGCGTGAGGTGCGTGGTGACGCTCGTCATCACCGTACCGCCAATAGTGCATCGAGCATCGAGCGCGCGGTGTCGATCACGCGCGCGGCCGCGCTGTACGCCTGCTGCAACGCGATGAGCTGGCTCGCCTCGCGATCGAGGTCGACGCCCGCGATACGGTCGAGCGATAGCGCCGCTTCGTCGCGAACCTTGGCGCTCGCACCGTGCCGCCGCTCCGCGCGCTGCGCCTCCTGAGCGAGCTCCGTGACGAGATCGTCGCTATCGCGCCCCAGGCCCGCGCTCGCGCGCCCATCGAGCGTGGCGAGGAACGCATCGTTCCCCACGCCTCCGGAGCCGGTGACGATCGCGCGGGGGTCGCGGGTCGCCAGTCGCAACGATCGCGCGTCGGTACCGTCGAGCAGCGGCGGTCCTCCCCCGCGCGCCTGGTGCGTGTCGAGCATCTCACGTGTGCGCAATGCCAAGGCGTCCAGCCGTTCGAGCGCCCCCTCTATGGCTGCGATGCTGCGCATGGCGCCCGCAAACCGTCCGCTGGCGGCCGGAACCGCCTCGCTTCCGCCGGGGCCGGCGACACGTACCCGGCCATCCTCGCCGCGCAGCATCGCGCGGCCGCGCGGGTCGAGGAGCGGCGGCTGTGCAAGCCCGTCCAGTCGCACGGTGACGCTGCCGTCGGAAGCGACGTCGCGGTCAATCGAAAGCTCGCTCGCGAGCCTGAGCAAGGCCGCATCGCGCGCATCCTCGAGCGCGGGGCGGGCGCCCGGATCCGTGGCGCTTGCGCGAAGGCGCTGGTTGATTTCGGCCAGCTCGCCTAGTGCCGCGTTCGCTTCGTCCAGCGAGAGAGTCGCCAGCCCCGCGCTTGTGTCGCGCGCTTGCTCGAGCGACGCGGCGGCAGCGTTGAAGACGGTCGACGCGACATCGATTGCGCCCAGCAACTCACGCCGAAGCGATGGGCTGTCCGGCGCGCTCGATAGCCGCGTCATGGCGTCGTAGATCGCGCCGATGGCGGCTGATGGCCCACCCTCTCCGTCGGGGAGGATCGCAGCCTCGACCGCGCGTGCTCCGCTCAGAAGCGTCTCGTCCCGGCTGGCATCGGAGGTTCTGGCCAGCAGCGATGCGGCGAGCCCCTCGTCCCAGTCGCGGCGGATGGCGTCGATCCTGACCCCGCTCGCTCCATTGGCGCTAGGCGGCAGTTCCGACAGCACGGCGGAACGGCGCACGAAGCCGTCGGTGCTGGCGTTGGCGACATTGTCTCCGACCACCGCAAGCGCGCTGCGATAGGCGCCGATCGCGGAGGATCCGATGCGGAGCAAATCACTCACCGTGAGCGCCCTCCCTCGGCAAGGCGCGCGAACATCGCGCCAAACCCGAAGTCGAGGCGCGATGCCATGCTCTCTGCCAACCGACCGTCGAGCATGTCGCGCATCGGGCCCGCGTCCGCGGAAGCCAGGTCGGAGGAGGCGAGCGAGGCGCTCCGCATCGCCGACAGCATCTGCCGCAATAGCATCGCTTCAAACGCGTCCCCCGCGGCCGACGCGGGTCGCTGCGCTGACGTTGAGGGCGCACCGACGACGGGGGAGGGCGCGGAGGTGCGCATCACAGCACCACCAGCTCGGCCCGCAGCGCCCCGGCCTGATGCAAGGCCTCGAGAATGGCGACCAGGTCGCTGGGAGCGGCGCCGACGTCGTTGATCGCCTTGACGATCTCGGACAGCGACGCGCCGGCGATCTCGAACATCGGCGATCCGCGCTCGGTCACGGCGATGGTAGAGTCCGACGCCGTCGCCGTGCGTCCGCGCGATAGCGCATCGGGCTGCGAGACGAGCGGCGTTTCGCCGACCTCCACCGTCAGCCGCCCGTGACTGACGGCAGCCGCAGCGATGCGCACCGCGCCGTTGATGACAACGGTTCCGGTGCGCGCGTTGACGATCACCCGAGCCGGTGCGGCGTCGGGTGTGACGCTCAATCCCTCGATCCGTGCCATCAGTGCCGCGGTGTCGCCGGCAAAGCTCCCGGGGGAGATCGCGATAGTCACTCCGTCCGCCGCGACCGCGCTTACTCCGGGCAACTGTTCTGAGATTGCGGTCGCAACCCTTTGCGCGGTGGACAGATCATTGGCGGCCAGATTGAACCGCAGAGCCGCGGGTGTCTGGGATACCACCGAGCGTTCGACGCTCGCGCCCCCGGCGATGCGCCCGACGGAGGGGATGTTGACGCTGGCCTGCGACCCGTCCGCGGCGCTGACGCCAAGCCCGCCAACGGCCAGGCTCCCCTGCGCCATGGCATAGATTTGGCCGTCCGCGCCCATCAGCGGCGCCAGCACAAGTGTGCCCCCGCGCAACGAACGCGCCCTTCCGATCGCCGAGACGGTGACGTCGACCCGCTGACCTGGGCGCGCCATCGGCGACAGCTCGGCGGTGACCATCACCGCCGCCGCATTCTTGAGCGCGGGACTGACGCCCGGCGGCAGGGTCAATCCCAGCCGCGCGGTGACCCCGGCCATCGCTTGCGTGAGATAGGCGAGATTGTCGTCGCCGGTGCCCGCGAGCCCGACGACGACGCCGTAGCCGACGAGCTGGTTGGTTCGCACGCCCTCGAAAGCGCCGAGGTCCTTGATCCGCACAACCTGCGCCGATCCCACCGAGGGGAGGGTGAGGAGAGCCGCGAACAGCAACCGCCAGATCATGGCAACTCTCCTGCTAGAAGGGGCTGATGATGGACAGGAACCGCTGGAGCCACCCCTGTCGTCCCGCGCGCGCCACCTCTCCGCGGCCGGTGAAGCCGATTTCACCGTTGGCGATGCGGGTGGAAGGGATGCGGTTGAAGGCGTCGATGTCGCTCGCGCGGACAAGTCCTGCTACCCGCAGGGTTTCGTCGCCGCGGTTGATGCGCACGCGCTTAACGCCTTCGACGCGCAGCAACCCGCCTGGGAGCACCTCGACCACGCGCGCTGCGACCTCGCCCGACAGCTCATGACTTTGTGTCGAAGTTCCCTGGCCTTGGAAGCGATTGCTCCCGCCTAAGGAGAGGTCGCTCGCACGCAGCAACGCGAGCGGTCCGGTTGTCGGCGGCGAGAGACCCATCGATCCGTTGCGCTGCGTCCCCGTCGCATTCCCGGTCGAGGCATCGGTGCGCTCGACCAGCACCACGCTGACGATGTCGCCGACCCGGCCCGCACGCGTGCCTGCGATGAGCGCGAGGTAGTTTGCGTTGGCATCGAAGATAGCGCCGGGGCTAGCGTGTGCTGCTGCGGCAGTGAGGAGGATCGCCGCGATCATAGCTGCTGCGCCGCGTTCTTGAGCATCTCGTCGGTGGCGGAGATCATCTTGCTGTTCACCTCGTAAGCGCGCTGGGTCTCGATCATGTCGACGAGCTCCTGCACGATGTTGACGTTCGATCCTTCGAGCGCGCCTTGCCGGATGGTGCCGCGACCCTCGTCACCTGCAGCGCCAACTTGCGCTTCCCCACTCGCACTGGTGGCTGCGTAGAGGCTGTCGCCCAGCGGCTGGAGCCCAGCCGGGTTGGCGAAGCGCGCGAGCTCGATCTTGCCCACTTCGCTCGCCTCCGCTTCCCCGGGCAGCGAAGCGCTGACCGTGCCGTCGGCAGCGATGGTGACGGCGGTTGCGTTGTCGGGGATGGTGATCTCCGGCACCAGCGCGCGCCCGTCTGCGGTGACGAGCTTGCCTTCCGCCGAGCGCTGGAAATCGCCCGCTCGGGTATAGCCGACGGTTCCGTCACGCTGCGCGACCTGAAAGAAACCGTCGCCCTGAATGGCGAGGTCGAGCGGATTGTCGCTGACGTTGAACGAGCCCTGCGCCATGATTGGCGCGGTCCCGCGCATTGCTACCCCGCCGCCAAGCTGCGTGCCGATCGCATGGCGATCCTCCCCCCCGGAGATCGCACCAGGCGCCGTCAGCGTTTGATAGCCGAGGCTCGCGAAGTCCGCCGGGTCGCGTTTGAAGCCGGTGGTGTTCACGTTCGCCAGGTTATTGGCGATGACGCGCATGCGCTGGGACTGGGCGTCGAGCCCGGTGCGCGCGACATGCATTGCGCTGTTACTCATGTTCTTTCAGCCCCTTCCAAGCGCTAGCTGTTGAGACGCATCAATCCGACACCCGCGTCGTCGAGATCGCGTGCGGTGTTGATGAGGCGCAGTTGCTGGTCCCAGCCACGCTGGGCGTCGATCATCGACACGAGCGCCTGAGTGGCGTCGATGTTCGCGCCTTCGAGAAAGCCGGTCCGCACGCTCGCGTCGGGATCGTCGGGAAGCACGGTCCCGCCTTCCGCCCGCAGCAGCCCGTCGCTATCCTTGACCAGCGCGATGCCCGAAGGGTTGGCGAGCTTGAGCCGCGCCACCTCCGTCTCCCCGCCCGCAGGATCGCGCGCAAAGATGCGCCCATCGGCACGAATGGAGACCTCGCCTTCGGGCAGGGTGATAGGCCCGTCGCTACCGACGAGCGGACGCCCATCGTGCGTGGTGAGAAGCCCGGACGAGGAGCGTTGGAGATCGCCACGACGGGTGTAGGCCTCGCCGCCATCACTGCTTTGCACGGCCAGAAGCGCGGCCGCTGCGGCGCCGCCGCCCCCCGCGAAGAGGCGGCGCAAGTGGATCATGGGTGCCGCTGGCGGCTTGCTGCTCGCGGGTGGAGGGGCGGGCGTTGGCTGGTGGCAGGCGAGCGGCGCCCATGCCGCCACCCCCACGGGCCCACAGCTGGTGGCACGGGAGGACGCCGAGGACAGTGACGTCGCGGCAGCCCGAGCGCGCGGCGGTCGCCCCGACCCCCGCCTGTTCAAGGCGAGCTACATCCCGATCGAGGGCAACTTCACCTCCAACCTTGGTGGCACAGGCTACGTCCAGCTCTCGATCGGCGCCCGCACCTTTTATGACGAGCGCGTCGGGCAGGCGGTCACGCTGCATCAGATGGCGATCCGCTCGGCGGTGCTGGCTGCTTTGAGCGAAGAAAGCCCCGAGGAATTGGCCACCGCGCAGGGCAAGCACGCACTGCGCCGCCGCCTCGCCGACACCATCAACCAGGTGCTGCGCTCGAACGAAGGCTTCGGCGGGATCGACGATGTCTATTTCACCGGATTCGTCATGCAATGAGCGGCGTTCGGCACCAATTCCCGACGCTTGGCGAGCGCGGCAAGGCGAACGATCCTCCGGTGGCGGGTTTGTCGCACCGGTTGCGGTCGACGCTCGAACCCTTGTTCGAAGCTTTGCTCGGCTGCCATGTCGAACTTGTTTGCGCGGTGTCGGACGCGCCGCCAACCGGGGCAAACCTCGCCCGTGTCGCTATCGCAGCCGAGGGACGGCAGATCGCCTGGGTGGACGCCGAGGCGGGCCACATCGCAGCGCTGGTCGACCGCCGTTTCGGAGGGTCGGGCGCAGGCTGCACCACGGGGTCGCGGCCGAATGCAAGCGAACGGGCGATGCTCGCCGCTCTGGGTGACGCATGCGGCGGGGCGCTGGCGCTCGCGACGGGGCAGAATTGGGACCCGTGCCAGCCACACCCGCTGTGGATAGACGAAAGTGCGTCCCCATCGGCGGCGGCGCACGCGCTGGCGCTGACTCTGAACTTTCGCAGCGGTGCGCCTATCCACCTCACACTTCGTGTCGTGCGGGACTGCGTGCCCGAACCGACCGCGGCGATGGAGCCTTTCGACGCGTGCGGCGACTGGTCCCGCCGCCTCGCCGACGTCGCGCGAGAGGTGCGGTTTGATGCGCGGGTCGTGCTCGCGCGTCCGACTCTGCCGATGCGTCGCCTGCTCGCGCTCGCTCCCGGCGACCTCATTCCGTTGCAGATCGCGCCGCTCGCGCCGCTGGCGATCGGCGGCCGCCGCGTGGCGCGCGGGGAAATCGGCGAGCAGGACGGCCTGGCGGTCCTGCCCATTCACGACGTCGCAGGAGCCGCATGATGATCGACGAACAAAATGTTGGAACCGCGGTTCCCCGCGCGCTCGAAGCAATGCCGGGCATGGCGGCGTTTGGCGACGTTCCCGTGCGCCTGTCGGTGGAGGTCGGTAGCGCAGGCCTGTCGCTCAGCGATCTGCTGGCGCTCCAACCCGGCGGCCTGGTCGAGCTCGATCGCGCGAGTGACGACGCGCTCGACATTCTCGCCAACGGTGCGCTCATCGCACGCGGTGAGGTGGTGACGGTGAACGGTCGCTTCGCGGTCCGGATCGTCGACGTCGCCACCGCCTCCACGACGCGCAGCTTCCCGGCATTGGAGCGTCGGCAGTGATCAGCGATTACCTCACCCGCCTGCTGATCATGCTGCCGCTGATCGGTGGGCTCGCCTTCGCGGTGCTGTGGTTGTGGCGGCGCGGTGGGGGGGCGCTGAGCCTGGGCGGGGCGGGGCGGGCGCGCGCGAAGCTCGCCATCACCGATGCGGTGCCGCTGGGTCCGCTCGGCAAGCTTGCGCTGGTGCGCTTTGGCGACCGCGAGCTGCTGGTGGCGGTGACCAAGAACGGTACCGAGCTTCTCGCCCACCGCCGGACGCCCGCGGATGCGTAAGGGGTTCGTTTTCGCAGCGTTGCTGCTGCTGCCGACGCTCGCCGCGGCGAACGTGACGTCAGCGTCCGGCGAAGCCATGGCGGTCGGCCGCGCCGTCTCCGGCGCGATGGCGGCGGGCGCAGGTGAGAGCGCGCCGCTGTCGCTGTCCCTGCAGCTCCTCCTGCTGATGAGCGTGCTGACGCTGTTGCCGTCGGTGCTGCTGCTGATGACGAGCTTCACGCGCATCCTCATCGTCTTGTCGATCCTGCGTCAGGCGCTGGGGCTGCAGCAGACGCCCCCCAACCAGCTGCTGGTCGGCATGGCTCTGTTCCTCTCCGCCTTCATCATGAAGCCGGTCATCGACGACATCTCCACCAATGCCGTCGCTCCGGCCCGTAGCGGCGCGATCAGCACCGAACAGGGCATCGCCATCGCGGGCGCATTGCTGCACCGCTTCATGATGGCGCAGACGCGGGAGAAAGACCTCAAGCTCTTCGCCGACCTTGCCGAAGCGCCTCCCTTTGCGAGCCGTGAGGAAGTGCCCTTCACGATCCTGCTGCCCGCATTCGTCACCAGCGAACTCAAGACCGCGTTCATGATCGGCTTCCTCATTTTCCTCCCATTTCTGGTGATCGACCTGATGGTGAGCGCGGCGCTGATGGCGCTGGGTATGATGATGCTGTCCCCCACCATCGTGTCGCTGCCGTTCAAGCTGCTGCTGTTCGTGATGGTCGACGGCTGGGCGCTGGTTATGGGCAGCCTCGCATCGTCGTTCGTGCTGTGAACGGGGAGGCGCTGCTGGATGTCGCCGCGCAGGCGATGTGGCTGTTGGCGCTGGTGTGCGCCCCGCTGCTGGGCGCTGCGCTGCTGGTAGGGTTGCTCGTCGGCATGGTGCAGGCGGCGACCTCGATCAACGAACAAGCGCTGACCTTCGTCCCCAAGCTGATCGCGGTGGGAGCGGTGCTACTGCTGTTAGGGGCGGCGATCATGGGGCTGCTGGTCGACTTCACCGCCGACGTCTTTGCGCGCATCCCGGACGTGGTGCGGTGAGTGCCGTCACCGGCTTTGCGGAGCTGGAACGCTGGCTGCTCCTCGGCATGTTCCTGATCCTGCGGCCGGGGGCGGCGATCGCAGCCGCTCCAATCCTTGGCGGAGTTCAGGTGCCGATGCAGCTGCGGGTCGCGATGTCGCTCGCGATCGGCCTCTCCGCTGCGCGACACCTCCCCCTCGCAAGCGTGCCGACGCCATGGACTCTCGACGGAGTGCTGGCGATCGCGGGCGAACTTGCGATCGGCGCGGCGATCGGCCTCGCAGCGCAGGTCGGATTCGCCGCCGCGCTGACTGCGGGCGAGCTGCTGGGCGGGGCGATGGGTCTGAGCTTTGCGGCGCTGATGGACCCGCTCACAGGTCGGCCGAGCCAGGCGCTTGGGCAGCGGCTCACCGCCATCGCGACCTTGCTGTTCTTCATCGGTGACGGCCATCTGCTCCTGCTGTCGAGCGTGGCGCACAGCTACGACTATTGGCCGGTTGGCGCGAGCGCCGAGCTATTCTCGGTGGCTGGGCGGATCGCGGGGCTTGGAAGCGCGGTGCTGGGCGCGGCGGTATCGATCGCGGCCCCCGTGCTCGGCGCCGCGCTGATGCTCCAGCTCGTGATGGCGATGCTGTCGCGTTCGGCGCCGCAGCTCAACCTCTTCGCGGTGGGCCTGCCTGCCACGCTGATGGGCGGACTGGTGCTGCTGGCGCTCGCCTTTCCCGCTGTCAGGGCGGCGAGCGATGCAGCGATCGGGGACGGCCTCCGCGAAGCGCAGCGGGTCGCGACCCGCGCGCCATGAGCGAGGGCGAGAAGACCGAAGCCCCGACCCCGAAGCGTCTGCGCGACGCCGAGAAGCGGGGCGACCTCCTCACATCACGCGACCTCGGCGCGGCGCTGGTGATGGGCGCGGGTGCGGTGTGGCTGTCGTGGGCAGGAGCGGGCTTCGTCGACGCGAGCGCGCGGATGCTGGCGCGCGGCTTGACCTTCGACCGTGGAGCGCTCGAGCGCTTCGACGTCGGAGCGATGGTCGCGCGGGCGCTGCTGCCTTTGGCGCCCACGTTCGCGCCGCTGCTGGCGATGGCTGTCGCGGCGGCGCTCGCCTCGACGTTGCTCCTCGGACGGCTAAAGCCGCACTGGGGTGCGCTCGCGTTCAAGGAAGAGCGGGTTGATCCGCTGAAGGGGCTGCGGCGCATCTTCGGTGCGCAAGGCGCGATCGAGCTCGGAAAGTTGCTTCTGAAGGTCGGGCTTGTCGGCGCGCTGGGGGCCTGGGTAGCGGCAGGCGCAGCGGACGCGGCGGGGCAGGGGGTTCGCGACGCGAGCGTGTTCGCGCGCAGTTTCGGCGCTGAGCTGGTGGAGGCGATGACGCTGCTCGTGGTTGGGCTGCTGCTGATCGCGCTGGTCGACGCGCCGCTGCAGGCGATGCGCCGCACCCAGCGCCTGCGGATGACTCGGCAGGAGGTGCGCGACGAAGCCAAGCAGGCAGACGGTTCGCCCGAAACCAAGGCGCAGCAGCGTCGCCGTCGCCATGAGCTGCTGTCCGCTTCGGCGCGTCGCGGCGTGGCGGAGGCGACGGTCGTGCTCACCAACCCGATCCACATCGCGGTGGCGCTGCGCTATCGTCAGGGGGAGGACGCAGCGCCGGTGGTGGTCGCCCGCGGCAAGGGCGCGACCGCGGAAGCCGTGCGGCTTCTCGCCGCCGAAGCCAGCGTCCCCGTGCTGCCCTACCCCGAGCTTGCTCGCGCGGTCTATTTCAGCTCGCGCGAAGGGCAGGTCATCAATGAGGCGCTGTTCCGTGCGGTCGCCGTGGTGCTTGCGTTCGTGCTGCGAATGGACGCCAAGGCGGCGGCAACACCCCCACAGGTCGAAGTGCCCGCGGAACTTCGCTTCGATTCGGAGGGACGCCGCCAAGGGGCGCGTCATGCCTAAAGCTTGCGGCAGCGGCGCCGTTATCCCGCCCATGGAAGAGCCGACATGACCTCGATTACCACAGCCCTCGGCGCAGGCGCGGGAATCGACACGCGCGCGCTGGTGGATTCGCTGGCGAACGCGGCTGCCGCGCCGGCGAAGGCCGCGCTCGACAAGCGAGACACCGCCAATCGCGCTTTGCTTTCAGCGCTCGGAGAGGCGGGCGCCGGGATCGATACGCTGGCGCGAGCGATGACCGAGCGGGTTCAGTCGGGCGGGCTCACCCCCAGCCTGACCGCCAGCGATCCGGCAGCGCTGACCTTTACCGGCGCGACCGGAGCGCTTCCGCCCTCGCTGCGTGTCGGGGTGCTGTCGCGAGCTTCACCGCAGACGTCGGTGGTGGGTCCGGTGCCTGCCGACACACGCTTTGGCGGGGGCACGCTGCGGATCGGGGTAAGCGAGGTCGCTCTTGGCGACGGTGGCACGCTCAGCCAAATCGCGGGGGCCATCAACGCAGCCGGAGTCCGGGTGAACGCGCGCGTGCTTTCGGAGGTGACCGGCTCGCGGCTCACCATCGTCGGCGAAAGCGGCGCGGCGAGCGCGTTTACGCTCGACTATGTGGGGAGCGATGCCTCGCTGGCGGCCCTCGTGACGCAGGCGCGCGTGGCGCAGCCTGCTCGCGACGCCCGGGTGCGCATCGACGGTGTCGAACTGGCCAGCGCGACCGACAATTTCGCCAAAGCGGTTGCGGGCGGGACGCTCACGCTCACTGGTGCGGCGGAGGGCGCGACCGTCCGCCTGACGGCGACGCGTCCAAACGAGGCGTCGACGTCGCTGCTCGAGGATTTCACCGGCGCCTACAACGAGCTGCTCGGCAAGCTCAACGCGCTGGCCGCGAACCGACCGGGCGAAGCCGCGGGTCCGGCGCGCGGGAATAGCGCGGTGCGAGCGATCATCGCGGGCATGCGTGCGCTCACCACGACCGCGATGCGCAGCGACGGCGGTTCGCCCGCGACGCTAGCGGAGCTGGGCCTGCGCACGCAGCGCGACGGCACGCTGGCGCTCGACAAGCTGCGGCTTGGCCAAGCGCTCGAGCAACACCCGCGCGCGGTGGCGCGGTTGCTCCTCCCCATGCAGACGAGCAGCGATCCTCGGGTGATGGTCACCAGCGATCCGGCCCGCGTCGCACCGGGGCGCTACGCGCTTACGGAGCTCTCACTGAGCGCGGACGGAGTCGCTTCTGGCCGCCTCGATGGCGTGGCGATGCAATCGGTCGGTCGCCGCTTGGTCGCTCCCGCCGCGTCGGCCGCGGCCGGGCTGGCCATCGAGCTTGAGGCCGGGCTGCCCTCCACGGCGACCCTCGACATCGGCGGCGGTCTTTCGGGAGCCCTGCGAAGCTTGCGCGATACGGTGTCGTCGTCGCGCGGCCCGCTCAGCCGCGCAAAAGAGGCGGCGGAGGCGGAGGCGCGGCGCATCACCGACGAACGCGCCGTCGCCGACCGCCGCGCCGCGACTTATCGCGCGCAACTCGAAACGCGCTTCGGATCGATGGATCGCCTGGTCGGCGGCTTTCGCGCGACGCAGGCCTATCTCACCCAGCAGATTGCGGCGTGGAACGCGTCCGAGCGATGAACGCGGCAGCGCAGGCGATCACCACCTACGCGCACGTCGCGCTCGGCGCGCGGGTGGAAGCGGCGGACCCGCACGAGCTGACGCTAATGCTTTACGAAGCGCTGCTCGCATCAATCGACGCGATGTGCGCCGCGGGGGGATCATTGGCGTATATCGCGCCGCGCGCTCAGGCATTGAGCGCGCTCCACGGCCTCGAACGCGGGCTCGATTATGACGCGGACGCGGCGCTGGCCCGCAACTTCGCCACCTTGTTTCGCAGCGTCGCCGAGCGACTGACGCAGACGGACCAGAGCGGATGGGCGACCGCCCGCCGCGACGTCGCCGACCTTACTCAGATGTGGCGGAGCCTACGACCCTAGCGCGACCGCTCTGCCAGAGACCTCTCCCACGCGAGCGCGTCGGCGACGATGGTGTCGAGGTCGTCGCGCTTGGGCCGCCAGGGCAGCGTTGCCAGGATACGCGCATTGTCCGCGATCAGCGCGTCGGGATCGCCCGCGCGCCGCCCCTCGAACCGCCGGTCGAGCTTGACGCCGGCGACGCGGTCTACCGCATCGCACACCTCCAGCACCGAAAAGCCCCGACCGTAGCCGCAATTCATCGTGTGGCTGGTCGCAGGGTCGGCGATGAGGGCCTCCAACGCGTCGAGATGCGCCGCGGCGAGGTCGCTGACGTGAATATAGTCGCGCACGCCGGTGCCGTCGGGCGTGGCGAAGTCGGTGCCGAACACGGCGACATGGCTGCGTTTCCCCGTCGCTGCCTCCCCCGCCACCTTGATGAGGTGCGTCGCGCCTGCGGTCGACTGGCCCGAGCGTCCTTGCGGATCGGCGCCCGCAACATTGAAGTAGCGGAGCGCCGCGTAATTGATCGGATGCGCCGCCGCGACGTCGCGCAGCGTCCATTCGGTCATCAGCTTGGACCGGCCGTAGGGGTTGATCGGCTCGGTCGGCATATCCTCGCGCACCGGCACGATCTCGGGGATGCCGTAGGTGGCGGCGGTTGACGAGAAGATGAAATGCCGCACCCCGCCCGCGACCGCGCTTTCGATCAGCGCTGCGCTCGCGGCGGTGTTGTTGCGGTAATATTTGAGCGGATTCTCGACCGATTCAGGCACCACGACCGATCCGGCGAAGTGCATGATCGCGCCGACATTATGCTCGGCAATGGCGCGCGCCATCGCATCGCGGTCGGCGACATTGGCCTCGATCAGCGGCACCCCCTCCGGCACCGCCCAAGCGAAGCCGGTGACGAGATTGTCAACCACCACCACGTCCCACCCCGCATCGCGCAGCGCGAGCACGGCGTGGCTGCCGATGTAGCCGGCGCCGCCGGTGACCATCACGGTAAAGGGGTGGGGCATGTCCGCTCCTCGAAATTAGCTGATCCGTGCTTGCCCGTAGCGCCGCGAACGTAAAGATGGCACCCACGCAAATCGCTGGGGAGCACATGCATGGTCGAGCCAAACGCCGGGATGGACGCGGAGGTGTTCGCCGCCTTCATCGAACAGCTCGAACGCTATGTGCGCGACCGCCTCATCCCCGCCGAACCGGAGGTCATCGCCAACGAGGCGATCCCCGAAGCGATCCTCGCCGAGATGCGCGACATGGGGCTGTTCGGGCTGACCATGCCCGAAGAATATGGCGGGGCGGGCATGAACATCTCGCAATATGTCGAGACGATCCGCGTGCTCAGCTACGCGCTCCCCGCCTATCGGTCGATCACGTCGATCAACCTCGGCATGGTCTGCTCGGCGATCAAGAATAGCGGCACCGAGGAGCAGAAGCGCCACTGGCTGCCGCGACTGGCCGCGGGGGAGATCGCCTGCTTCGGCCTCACCGAACCCGGCTCTGGATCGGACAGCGCGGCGATGCAGACGAGCGCGGTGCGGCGCGGCAACGGCTACGTCCTCAACGGCTCCAAACGCTACATCACCAACGCGCCCTTCGCGAAAATCGGCCTGATCATGGCGCGCACGAACCGGGAGGCGCTGCCCAAGAACGCGCACATCTCCGCCTTTGTCGTGGACATGGACTCGCCCGGCATCAGTCGCGGCAAGTCCGACAAAAAGATGGGGCAGGCGGGCAGCCACATCGCCGACCTCTATTTCGACAATGTCGAACTGCCCGGCGATGCGCTGGTCGGCGGCGAGGAGGGGCGCGGCTTTGCCACCGCGATGCAGAGCCTCGACAACGGGCGGCTGTCGGTCGCCGCGGCGAGCGCGGGCTACGGCCGCCGCATCCTCCATACCGCGCTCCGCTACGCGCGGGAACGCAAGGCCTTTGGAGAGCCGATCGCCAACTTCCAGCTGATCCAGGCGATGCTCGCCGATAGCGAGGCGGAGCTCTACGCTTCGGAATGCATGATCGCCGACGCTTGCGCCCGCGCCGATCGCGGGGAGAATGTGCTGCGCAAGGCTGCGGCGGCCAAGATGTTTGCCTCCGAAGCCTGCGGCCGCGTGGCCGACCGCTGCGTCCAGATTCATGGCGGCGCGGGCTACCTCGCCGAATATGAGGCGGAGCGCTTCTATCGCGATGCGCGCATCTACCGCATCTACGAAGGGACGACGCAGATCCTGCAGCTGGTGATCGCTCGCAACATGCTGCGCGAGGCGGCGGCGGGGTGAGCTATCGCCCACTCGCCGGTGTGACCCTGATCGAAGCGTCGTCGTTCATCGCGTCGCCGAGCGCGGGTCTCTATCTCGCACAGCTTGGCGCTCGGGTGATCCGGGTGGACCAGATCGGCGGCGGTCCCGACTTTCGCCGCTGGCCGCTCGCGCAGAATGGATCGTCGCTTTATTGGGAAAACCTCAACCGCGGAAAGGAGAGCATCGCGCTCGACCTTTCGGGCGCGGAGGGGCGGGACTTGCTCGTCCGGCTGGTGCGGGCGAGCGGCATTCTTCTCACCAACTACCCGGTCGACGGGTTCCTGTCGCATGACCGGCTGCGGGGCGGTCGCGACGACCTCATCACCTTGCGGGTCATGGGGCGAGCCGATGGCGGATCGGCGCTCGACTACACCGTCAATGCGGCGGTCGGTTACCCGCTGCAGACGGGGGAGGGGCCAGGCCCGGTCAATCATGTGCTCCCCGCCTGGGACCTGCTGACCGGCGCCTACGCCGCGTTCGCGCTGCTCGCGGCGCTGCGCCATCGCGACGCGACGGGGGAGGGCGGGGAGGTCCGCGTGCCGCTGGAGGATGTCGCCATCGGCAGCGCGGCCAACATCGGCAGCATCGCCGAAGTGCTGCTGCGCGGCGCGGACCGCCCGCGCTATGGCAACAGCGTCTACGGCGCGTTTGGGCGCGACTTTCTAACTGCCGACGGCGAGCGCATCATGCTGATGGCGATGACGCCCCGCCAGTGGTCCGCGCTGATTGACGTGCTTGACCTTCGCGAAGCCGTGGCAGCGATCGAGACTGAGCGCGGCGTCAACTTCGCCCGCGACGAAGGCGTGCGGTTCGAGCATCGCGACGCGCTCTATCCGCTCGTCGAGGCGGCGGTCGCGCGGCGGCAGTGCGACGAACTCACCCGCGCGCTCGATGCAGCGGGCGGGTGCCACGGCCGATACCAGACCATGCTCGACGCCGCGCGCGACACGCGTCTGGTGGGGGACAACCCGCTTTTCGCACCCGCCAGCAACCCGAGCGGGGAACACTACCGCGCGGCGAGTGCATTTGCGGCGAAGCCCGACGCTCCGCGCCAGCCGCCGCTCCCGGCGCCAGAGTTGGGACGCGACAGCCGACGCGTTCTCAGCGATCTGCTGAAGCTCGAGCCGGCCGAAACCGACGAACTCATCGCACGAGGGGTGGTCGGCGATGCGTGATGCGGTGGAGCGGTCGCGCGCGCTGATCGCCCAGGCGCGGGACGCGGTGCTGGCGCGGCACGGGCGCTCGCCGTCGTCCGACGCGCAGCACGACACGCACGGCCTCGCCTGGATGGCGACGCTCGCGGCGGGGATCGAGGCGGTCGCCGACTGGGCGGAGGGACGCTCGGGCTACGACGCGGCGTTGGCGGCATCTTCGGTCGCCGAAGCCGAGGCGCAGCTGGCCTCCGCCATCGCGATCGGCCCCAATGAGCAGTTCCGCCCGGCGACGCTCGGCCTGCGAAGCGACGCGCCCGAACCCGCTCCTCGCGACGAGTGGATGCCGGCGCTGCTCGACGGCGCGGAGGCGGGGGAGGACGGGGGCGACGCAACGTACGACGCCATCCGCGCGCAGTATCGCCGCTACGCCAACGAACGCATCCTGCCGCACGCGCATCGCTGGCACCTCACCGACGCGCTGATCCCCGACGCGGTCGTCGCCGAACTCGCGGCGATGGGCACCTTCGGGGTCACGGTGGACGAGGCATTCGGCGGGCTCGGCCTCGGCAAGATCGCCATGTGCATCGTCTCGGAAGAGCTTTCGCGCGGCTGGATCGCGGCGGGCTCGCTCGGCACGCGCAGCGAGATCGCGGCGGAGTTGATCGCCAGCGGCGGCAGCGAAGCACAAAAGGCGCGCTGGCTCTCCGGCATCGCGAGCGGAGCGGTGCTGCCGACCGCGGTGTTCACCGAACCCGACGTCGGCTCCGACCTCGCCAGCGTCCGCACCCGCGCGCGGCGCACAGGGGATGCGTGGCGCATCGACGGTGCGAAAACGTGGATCACCCACGCGGCCCGCTCCGACCTGATGACCCTGCTCGCTCGGACGAGCGAAGCGCCCGGCTACGCGGGGCTGTCGATGTTCCTCGCCGCCAAACCGCGGGGGACGGAGGCGGTCGCCTTTCCCGCGCCGGGCATGGATGGCAGCGAAATCCCAGTGCTGGGCTACCGTGGGATGCGCGAATATGCGCTCCAGTTCGACGGTTTCGAGGCGGACCGCGATGCGCTGCTGGGCGGTGTCGAGGGGCAGGGCTTCAAGCAACTCATGCGCACCTTCGAAAGCGCGCGCATCCAGACGGCGGCGCGGGCGGTGGGCGTCGCTCGACGGGCATTCGAGCTCGCGCGCGATTACGCGACCGTCCGCCAGCAATTCGGCCAGCCGATCGCGCGCTTTGGTCGCGTCGCAGACAAGCTCGCCGTGATGGCTGCAGAGACGCTGATGGCGCGCGAGCTCAGCTACGCGGCAGCGCGCGCGAAGGACGCGGGGCGGCGTTGCGACGTCGAAGCGGGCATGGCGAAACTCTACGCTGCGCGCGTAGCGTGGACCAACGCCGACGCCTGCGTGCAAATCCACGGCGGCAACGGCTTCGCGCTCGAATATGAAGCGAGCCGCATCCTGTGCGACGCGCGAGTGCTCACCATCTTCGAGGGCGCGGCAGAGATACAGGCCGAAGTCATCGCCCGTGGCCTGTTGAGAGAGAAACGATGACCACCACCCCCGTCCGCATCAGCCGCGACACGCTGACCGAGGCGCATGCGACGCGCTTCTGCGCGACTTTCGACGCGGGGCTCCCTGGCGATGGCCTGCTTCCGCCGGGCATCCACTGGACGCTGTGCACCCCCGATGCGCGGACGGGTACGCTGGGGGCGGACGGCCACCCGCTCGACGACGGGTTGCTGCAACCGCCCGACGGCCTGCCGCGCCGGATGTGGGCAGGGAGCGACGTGGAGTTTCACGCACCGATCCGGGTCGGCGACACGGTCCTTCGCCAATCGCGCGTTTCCTCACGCCGAGACAAGCATGGCTCGACCGGGCGGCTCCATTTCGTCAGCGTCGCGCATGAGACGTTCGCCGGGGATGCACTGGCGGTCCGCGAAACGCAGCACCTCGTCTACCGGGAGGCGGTGGCGCCCGGCACGCCGCCCGCCGAACCGGTGGAACCGGACCTTCCCTCGCCGCTGGTCGACGCCCCTGCGCAGCGGAAGATCATGCCGACGGCGGCGCTCTTGTTCCGCTACTCGGCGCTCACCTTCAACACGCACCGCATTCACTATGACGCGCCATATGCCCGCGAGGTGGAGGCCTATCCCGCGCCCGTCGTGCATGGCCCGCTGCTCGCGACGCTGCTGCTGGCGCTGGCGGAGGAGGTGCTGGAACGCGCGCCGCACCGCTTCAGCTTCCGCGCGATGTCGCCTGCGTTCGTCGACCGCGAGCTCACCTTGGCGGCGATGCATGAAGGCGAGGGGCTCACACTCGCAACGCTCAGCGGCGCGCGCGAAACGGTGCGGGCGAGCGCGAGCTAGGCGGTGGTGTTGGACGACCTGGCCGACCGTCGCGCGCCTTCCACAACCTGGCGCCCGACGATCTCCAGCTGCTGCACCACTCGCGGATCGCTGCACGATCCGTCGCTGCCGAACAGCCCCGGATAGGTCCGCACGGTTGCCCCCATCGGCGTTGGCCAGCCGCGCAGGGCATGGACGATGCCGCGCATGGTGATGATCGTGCTCATCGTTGCCTGGTCGCCATAGGCGGTCGCGATCAGCCCCACCGACCGCCCATCGAGATAGGGGCGCGCGTCGGTCGACAGATCTTCGAGGAAATCGAGCGCGTTCTTGACCATGCCGGAGAGCGTGCCGTGATAGCCCGGCGCAGCGATCAGCACGCCGTCGGCGACCCGCACCGCTTCGACCAGTTCGGAGCCGGTTCCGGGGGCGTGTGCGGCACCGCCGTAATAGGGCAACGCGGCGAGGTAGGCCCCGTCGAACAGCGTCACCTCCGCCCCCTCGCTCCGCGCGACGTCGGCGGTGATGGCAAGCGCGCGTTCGGTGGCGCTGCCGGGGTGGACCGTCCCGCCGAGGGCGACAATGCGGATCACGCGGGGCTTCCTCGACAGCTGCTGGCAGGGCTTTGCGCCTAACCTTTCGCGCGCTGCTTCACAACCGCGCCGGGCTATGGCGATCGGTCGGGGGAAATAGTAGCCCCGTCGCATGGATGCCTCTCCTCCCCAGCTGTTCGACGTCGCAGTCATCGGCGGCGGGATCAACGGAGTCGGGATCGCGCGCGACCTCGCGGGCCGGGGCGCGAGGGTCGTGCTGTTCGAACGCGACGATCTTGCCAGCGGGACGTCGAGCGCGTCGACGAAGCTCATTCACGGCGGCCTGCGCTACCTCGAACATTATGAGTTCGCCCTCGTGCGGGAGGCACTCAGTGAGCGCGAGCGGCTGTGGGGCATCGCGCCGCACATCATCTGGCCGATGCGCTTCGTGCTGCCGCTGGCGCCAGGGATGCGCCCGGCATGGCTGCTGCGCGCGGGGCTGTTCCTGTACGACCACATCGGCGGTCGGAAGCGGCTACCCGCGACGCAAGCGATCGCTCTCCAACGGCATCCCGCCGGAGCGCCGCTGCGGAGCGATCTGCGACGCGCCTTCGTTTACTCCGATTGTTGGGTCGACGATGCGCGGCTGGTCGCGCTCAACGCTCGCGATGCGGCCGAGCGCGGCGCGACCATCCTCACCCGCACGCCGGTCGAGGCCTTCGCCCGCAACGGCGAGACGTGGCGGCTCACGACACCCGCGGGCGAATTCAGAGCGCGAGTCGTCGTCAACGCGGCGGGCCCGGCCGTGCTCGACGTGCTCGCCTCGGGACCGGACGCGGGCGAACATCGCGTGCGAAAGGTGCGGGGGTCGCACATCGTGGTGCCCCGCCTCTTCGCGCACGATGACGCCTATTTCTTTCAGAACCCCGACGGTCGAATCTTCTTCGCGATCCCCTACGAGCAGCACTTCACGCTGATCGGCACCACCGACGTCGACCACGCGCCCCGCGATTCCATCGCAGCGAGCGCGGCGGAGGTTCAGTATCTGTGCGACGCCACCAATCGCTACTTCACGTCGCGGATCGCACCGGACGACGTGATGTGGAGCTTCGCCGGGGTGCGCCCGCTGCTTGAGGACGGCTCAAACCGTCCCGAAGCAGCGACCCGTGGCTATCGCCTCGACATCAGCCCGCCCGAGGCCGGAGCGACGCTGCTCACCATTTTCGGCGGCAAGATCACCACTTACCGCCACCTTGCGGAGAGTGCGTGCGAGCGCCTGGCGGAGCGACTTCCGCAGCTGTCCCGCCAGTCATGGACCGCGTCGCAAGCTTTACCGGGCGGGGATTTCAGCGTCAGCCGAGCGACACTGGCGGAGCACATGCTCCGTGACTTCCCGTTCCTAGAGCCAACCACGGCGGCGCGATTCGCGCGGTCATATGGCACAGAGGCATGGCGCCTGTTGGCGGGAGCCCAATCGCGCGCCGGCCTTGGCCGCGCGTTCGGGGGAAAGCTTACCGAGGCGGAGGGTGAGTTTCTGCGCACGCATGAATTCGCGCGTCAGGCGGACGACATCCTCTGGCGCCGCAGCAAACTCGGCCTGCATATGACCGCCGAAGAGCGCGAAGGCTTCCGTCGATTCTGGGACGTGGAGCGATTGGCCGGGTGATCGGGCCCACGCTGGCCGGCCATCACGAGATCGTTGGTCGGGGAGACAGGATTCGAACCTGCGACCCTCTGCTCCCAAAGCAGATGCGCTACCAGGCTGCGCTACTCCCCGGACCGGTGCGCGCCCTAGGCGGCTTCACGATTGGCGGCAAGGGCAACGCGGGCGAACGCGCACCCCAAAAGCAAAAACCCCGCCGAAACCTGACGGTCCGGCGGGGTCATGGTGGGCGTGGCAAGGATTGAACTTGCGACCCCTGCGATGTCAACACAGTGCTCTACCACTGAGCTACACGCCCGTTGCGCCGGGGCTTTAGGTGTGGGTCGGCGGATTGGCAAGCGCCCATTTCAGGCCCCGGCCGCGCGCGCTCCCGCAAACTGCGCCTCGACCTGCGCAACCAGGTCCTTGAGGTGGAAGGGCTTCGACAGCAAAGTCGAATCCGGCACGCGATCATTCGCTTCCAGCGCCACCGCGGCAAAGCCGGTGATGAACATCACCTTCGGCGGCTGTGCCAGCGCCTGTGCCGCCTGCGCGAGCGTGATTCCGTCGATGCCGGGCATGACGATGTCGGTCAGCAGCAGGTCGAAGGTCCCGCTCTCCACCAGAGCGAGCGCCTCGTCGCCGGTAGCGGCGGGACAGACGCTGTGCCCCGCGCGTTCCAGCGCACGCACCAAATAGGCACGCATGGCGTCGTCATCTTCGGCCAAACAGATTCGTAGCGCGGACATGGGATAGGCTGTACCCAAGTCCTGTTAACGAAATCCAGCCCGTGCTCGCCATTTGATCGCGGAAACAGGGGCGTTACAGCGCGGGAGAGACGATCTGATCGAGCCGGGGGCCCATCCGAGCTTCGAATGGCTGGGCGCCACCGCCGAGCGCCGGCTCCAACCGGTGCTGCTAACCGTGCCTCATGCTGGCCGCTTCATCCCCCAGTGCGACCGCGACCGTGCGATTGTTCCGCTCGCCGCGCTGGCGTCGCTCTCCGATCCGCTGGTGGACAGCCTCGCGTACGACGCCGCGCGGGCCGGACACGACGTGCTGGTCGCGCAGTTGTCGCGGGCTCACCTCGACCTCAATCGCGCGCCGGGAGACGTGGACGCGGCAGCTTGCGAGGGCTCTCCTCGCCGACACGGCTGCCCGCGGGTGCGCGGGGGGATCGGTCTCGTCCCGACCCGCATCGCGGGCGTGCGCGCACTCTGGGCGAGACCGCTCAGCCGTGCCGAGCTGGATCGGCGGTTGCGCACCTATCACGCGCCCTGGCACCTCACGATCGCCACGTCGCTGGCAGAGCGGCGTGCGCGGTTCGGGGCGGCAGTCCTCCTCGACCTGCATAGCTGTCCGTCGCGGAGCGGGGTTGCCGACATTGTCATCGGGAACCGCCATGGGGCGTCGGCGGGGGAAGGGGTGACCTCGCTGCTGGAGGAGCTTGTGCGGGGCAGGGGCTTCTCGGTCGCGCGCAACCGGCCTTACGCGGGCGCCTACAGCCTGACGCGGCACGCGGCTCCAGGCCGCGGGATACATGCGGTTCAGATCGAAGTGCGCCGCGACCTTTACCTCACGAGCGATGGAACGCTGGGCGCAGGAGCCTCCCGCGTGAGCTCGCTGATCGTGGAAATGGCCGACGCCGTCAGCGCCCACGTCGCGGACGTGGCGCCGCTCGCAGCCGAATAAAAACCGCCCCGCGAAATCAATCGCGGGGCGGCCAGGGTCCAGGGAGGGAACATTCCTTCAGGAACGTCCGCCGCGCAGGGAAAGGGGGAAGCCACTGCGCGACCCCTAATAGTTAATGAGCCGCGGGACCCGGCGCAAGAGGGTCCGCTCGCTATATCGCCTCAGCTCGCGGGGGTCGTCGCCGCGGCGTCGTTTGCACCCTCAGCCGCCAGCGCGCCGCCCCCGCCGTCGTTTAAAACCGCGGCAACGGGCGCTCCACCCGCGTTCGCAGCGCCGTTCGCGCCGTCCTGCGGTGGGAGCTGGAATTTGCCAGTCTGCACCTGCTCACCGAACAGGTCGCGCATCAGCCCCATCGAGAAAAGATGCGCGTAGAGCAGCGGCAGCAGACCGTTCTGCGACATCTTGCGCAGGGTGTCGCCGCGGAGATCGCGCAGCTTCTCTTCATCGACCATCTGGAAGCCGCGATACACGAACGGCTGCTCGATACCGTCGACGCCGATCGCGACCTCCCCGTCAATCAACAGCTCCGCCTTTTTGAGCTCGTCGATGAATGCCTGCGTGCGCTGCCCAGCCTGCTCGAACTGCTCGCAAAAGGTCAGGATTTCACGCGTGGTCGCCGAGGGCTGGCCGTCCTCGAACAGCGGCTGGCCATCGACATCCGGCCCGATACCCGGTGCGGTCGGGTCGAAGCACAGCGAAAGCTCTTCAGCCTGAGCGGACAGCTTCAGCAGAATGAACGGGTAGCGGCGGACATAGGCCGGGACGTAGGCCTGCTTGAGCAGCGCCCCGTCATCGCCGACGAACAGGTTGACGCCCTCGTTGAGGCCCATCAGCGCCAGCGGAACAGGAAACTCGCCCGATGCAAAGACGATCGGGTAGAAGCGCGAGGCGGCGACGAACTCGTCAACCGTCACCGGGACCGCGTGCTGACCGACCAGGAAAGGCGCCGTCGTCTGCGTCGCGACCTTCCAGTCGGCATGCTGCGCCGACGACAGCGGGACAATATCCTTGTAAAACAACGGCGGCGCCGGGACGGTGGCCATAGCAACTCCTGAAGGGCAAAGCTGCGCGCAGTCCTGCACACAGAGACGCGCGCTTTATGACCGCCATCGCCCCTACGCAAGCGCGAGCAGGAGGCGACGCGAAGCTGGGCCAGCGATGAAAGTGATGCCGAGTAAATGGTGGACGCACTAGGGCTCGAACCTAGGACCCGCTGATTAAGAGTCAGCTGCTCTACCAACTGAGCTATGCGTCCACGCGCCGATGCGGGGGGCCTTGGTTGGGCCCGGCGGTCGGGGAGCGGCGCCGTTAGCAAGGGGGCGTGGGGCGCGCAAGCCCTGTCTCGCGTCGACTAACGCAGATCGCCGGCCCGCCGCGACTTGGTTTGGCGATCGATCCCCATGATGAGCCCCAGGCAGACCAGCACGGTGAGCATCGATGATCCCCCGTACGAGATGAAGGGGAGGGGGATGCCGACCACCGGCGCGAGGCCCATGACCATCAGCAGGTTGATCGCGACGTAGAAGAACACCGCCATGGTAAGGCCCCCCGCGGCGAGTCGGCCGAAGCGCGATGGGCTGCGCTGTGCGACGCTCCAACCCCAGCGCATCAGCAGCATGAAGCCGCCGATGACAAAGATGCCGCCAAGAAGCCCCCACTCCTCAGCCATCGTTGCGAAAACGAAGTCGGTATGCCCCTCGGGCAGATAGTCGAGGTGCGCCTGCGTGCCGTTGAGGAGGCCCTTCCCGAACAGCCCCCCGGACCCGATCGTGATCTTGGACTGGGTGATGTGATAGCCGGTCCCGAGCGGGTCGCTTTCCGGATTTAGAAAGGTCAGGACGCGATTGCGCTGATATTCGTGGAGCATGCTGAAGAGTACCGGCAGCGCGGCCAGCCCGGCCGCGATCCCGCCCGCGAACAGGCGCCAATTGACCCCGGCGAGGAACATCACCGTGACCCCGCCAACCGCGACCGCGATCGCCGTGCCGAGGTCAGGCTGCAGCAACACCAACCCCATCGGCATCAGGATGATGAGTCCCGCGGGCCATAGCGCGCTCCAGGTGCGTATGTGCGATGGCGGCAGCTGCGCGTAGAATTGCGCGGTCGCGAGCACGACCATCGGTTTCATGAACTCCGATGGCTGGAGGCGGATGCCGACGTCGAGCCAACGCTGCGCCCCACCCTTGACCGCGCCATATAGCTCGACCGCGAGCAGAGCGATCAGGATCACGACATAACCGGGTGGGGTCGCCATCCGCACGAAGCTTTCGGGGATGTAGGAGATGACCACCGCCATCGTCAGCAGCAGCGCGAAGCGCATGGCGTGAGCGCCGGCCCAGGGCTCGAGGCTCCCGCCCGCCGCCCCGTAGAGCACGAGCGTGCCGAACCCGGCGAGCGCGCTTAGCAGGAGGATCGTTGGCCAGGGCAGGGCGCGGCGGATCGGTTCGGGAACGAGCGCGCGGCTCATGCGGGGGGGCCTGCTTCGGGGGGAGGGGGAGGGGGTGGCGGCGAAGGCGCGGAAGGCGCCGCCTCAACCGCGTCGGCGGCGTCAGGGGAGGTCACCGCGCCACTCGAATCAACCGAGGGCGGCGTTGGCGGGGCGTTTGCGGGCTGTGCAGCCTCGACGGCCGCGACCGGCCGCGACGGCGGGGCCTGCGCAGGCGTCGTGCCGCTCGCCCCCTTCATCGCGTCATAGCGGCGCCGCAAACGCTCCGCGGGGGTACCGCCCCAGCCAGCCTCGAGCGTCAACAGCGACTTCATCGCCTGCTCGCGATCATAGAGAAAGGTGAACACGTCCTTGGCCACCGGAGCTGCGGCGCGGGCGCCCCCCATGCCATGTTCGATCACCACCGCAGCGGCGTAACGGGGGTTGTCTACCGGCGCGTAGCAGACGAACAGGCCATGGTCGCGCGAGCGCCAGCTTCCGCCCTTACCGCTGCCACGCCCGCCGCCGCGCACCTGCGCGGTCCCGGTCTTGCCCGCGAGCTGGACGTTCGGCACGTCGAGCGCCGACCGTCGCGCGGTGCCACCCGCGACCACCATCGCCATCCCGTCGCGCGGCGCATCGAAATACTCCGGGGGTATGTCGAAGGCGGGCGTGACCGGCTGCGCGCCGAACAGGAGCTGCGGGGCCAGCTGCCTGCCGCTCGCCACTCGCGCCGCCATCAGCGCAAGCTGGAGCGGGCTCACCGACACATAGCCCTGGCCGATGGTGGCGTTGAGCGTGTCGGATGCCGTCCACGCCTGTTTGAAACGGCGCTGCTTCCACGCGCTGTCCGGGATGGTGCCATAGCGCTGCGACGTGCCCGGCAGGTCGAACTCCTGCCCCAGCCCGAACGCGCGCATGATGGGCGCGATGGCGTCGTAGCCGATGCGGTTGCCCATCGAATAGAAGTAGGTGTTGCAGCTCTGCGAGATGGCGGTGCGCATGTCGACCGACCCGTGCGTGCCGAGGCAGCGGAAGAAGCGGTTGCCGAGCCGGTAGCCCCCCGGGCAGAACACGCGCTCCTTGGGATCGACGCCGTGCATCTGCATCGCGATCGCCGCGACCGGCTTCAACGTGGAGCCGGGCGGGTAGAGCCCACGCATCGCCTTGTTGAGCAGCGGGATACGCTCGTCCTCGCGCAGCATCTTCCACTCGAGCGCGCCGATGCCGTCGGTGAAGCTGTTCGGGTCGAACGCGGGCATCGATACCAGCGCGAGAATGCCGCCCGTCAGCGTGTCGATGACCACCATCGAGCCCGATTCGAGCCCCATGCGCCGCGCCGCATAGTCCTGAAGGTCCGCATCGATGGTCAGCTGGAGCGACGCGCCGGGCTCATCCTCCTGCGTCGACAACTCGCGCACCAACTTGCCCGATGCGGTGACTTCGGCGCGCCTGGCGCCCGGCTTGCCCTTGAGCGCCGCGTCATAGTCACGCTCGAGCCCGTCCTTGCCGACCTTGTAGCCCGGCGTCAGCATCAGGGGGTCGCGGTCGCGCTTGTAATCGTCCGAGCTCGCCGCGCCGACGTAGCCGATCAAATGCGCGACCGACGGCCCGGCCGGGTAGTTGCGTACAAAGCCGCGGGCGGGAATGACGCCGGGAAGCTCGGGCAGATTGACCGAGACGCGGGCGTAATCCTCCTCGGTGAGCCCGCTCGCGACCTCTACCGGCTGCGCGCCCGCCGCGCTCGCGAGTTCGCGGCCAATGCGGTCGAGGTCGTCGGGATCGAGCGCCAGCAAGTCCCCGAGCTTTGCCAACACCGCGTCCTTGTTGCGCAGCCGATCCTTGACGATGTCGACCCGCAGCGCGACGCGATTGTCGGCGAGCGCCTTGCCGTAGCGGTCGATGATCCAACCGCGCCGCGGCGGAATAAGCGTGAGGTTGAGGCGATTGCTCTCCGCTTCGAGGGCGTAGCGGTCGCCCTCCACCAGCGAAATATAGCCCATCCGCGTCAGCAGCAGCCCTCCGACGGCGAGCTGCCCGCCCGCGAGGAGGGTCGCCCGGCGAGAGAACATCATCCGCTGCGTCTGGTCGGTGAGCGGGGGGAGGGCGGGGCGGTTGCCGCGGCGCCGCCAGGGCAGCCTCATCGCCCGATCCGCCAGCGGTCGACGCGCGCGACCAGCCACATGATCGCAGGCATCAGGAATATGCTCGCAAACAGCTGAGGCACGATCAGGCGGGCCGCGGCGGACAAGCCGCCTACGCGAGCGAACAGCGCCGCCAGCAGCAGCGCGAGCGCGAGGGCGACCGAGGCGATGATCCAGTCGAGCAGCATGTCGCGCCACACCAGCCGCAAATCGCTGAGGTCGAGCGCGAGGCCGGTCGCGGTCCAGATCGCCATCGCGCTTCCGATAGGCTGCCCGGTGACGAGGTCGTCCCACAGGCCTAGCGGCAGTCCGATCCAGGCCGGCCACAAATCCGACCGCAGCAGCCGCCAAGCGAGGAAGGTCATGTATCCGATCGGGGGCAGCACCGGGCCGCTCACCATCCAGGCGATCCCTTGCAGCGCGCTCGCGACGGCGACGGTGACCACCGGCCATACCGCGATGCCGAGCGGCGCGCGCAGGTCGCCGCGCGCGTCGGTGGCGAGCACCCTCACCGGCTGTTGGCCGTGCCCGCGTCGGCGGGTGGAGGCGGCTGCGGGACGTCGCCGGCATAGGCCGGCTCGACCAGCACCGCGCTGACCGATTCCGGCAGCGCAAACGGGCGGACGATCGCGCCGTCACTGGTCACTTGCTCGACCCGACCGATGGGCGTGCGTGGCTGATAGAGGCCGCCGGTGCCCGATGCGACGATGACGTCGCCGACCCGCAGCGAGACGGTCGCGCTCGCCAGCATGCGTCCGTCGAGAAGCGCATCCCCGCGGCCCTGCACGATCAGCGGCAGGCCATCGGAAGCACGCCGCGCGGGGACGATGGAACGCGTGTCGGTGATCAGCAGCACCCGCGACACGCTCGGACCTACCTCCAGCGTCCGCCCAAGCACGCCAGCCGCGCCGCGCACGGGGAGGCCGGGGCGCACCCCGCGATTGCCGCCCACGTCGATCACCGCCTCACGCCGTGTGCTCGTCGCTGACGTGGAGAGCAGCCGGGCGGAACTGACGGGCCGAACGTCGCCCCGCGCGAGGCCGAGCAGCGCGCGAAGCTCGCGGTTTTCCGCCTCGAGGCCGAGGCCGCGTGCCTGGCGTTCGCGCAGTACCGCCAGTTCGCGCCGCAACTCGACGTTCTGAGCTCCAGCCCTGAGATAGGCGCCGATACCGCCCCCCGCGCCCGTCGCGGCGTCCTTACCCCCGGCCACCGCGCGATTGGGAATGGCGAGCGTTTCGGTCGCGAAAATGCGCAGGCTGGCCAGCAACGGCGGGTCGCGGGTCACCAGGAACGCGATCAGCGCGGCGAACACGACTCCGACCAGCGCCACGACATTGGCCGCGAACGCGCTGTAATGCGCGCGCCGCGCATAGGTCTGACGCCCCCGGTTCGGCAGCGCCATGGCGCCCCCTCCTCAATCGCAGGTCAGGCCGAGATCAACACCCCGCGATAGAGTTCATCCTCCATCGCGCGGCCCGTCCCGATGGCGACACAGGTCAGCGGATTGTCCGCAACCGAAACCGGCAGCCCCGTCTCCTCACGCAGCACCATGTCGAGCTCGCGCAGCAGCGCGCCGCCGCCGGTCAGCACGATGCCCTGATCGACGATGTCGGCGGCGAGCTCCGGCGGGATATTCTCGAGGACGTTGCGCACGCCCGCGATGATCTGGCTGATCGGTTCGGCCAGCGCGTCGGCGATCTGGCTCTGATTGATCTCGATTTCCTTGGGCACGCCGTTGACGAGGTCGCGGCCCTTGATCTGGATGATCTGGCCGCGCCCATCGGCGGGACGCTGGGCGATGCCGAAGTCCTTCTTGATCCGCTCCGCCGTGGCTTCACCGATGAGAAGGTTGTGGTGGCGACGGACGTAGCTGACGATCGCCTCGTCCATCTTGTCCCCGCCGACGCGGACCGAGCTCGTGTAGGCGAGTCCGCGCAGCGACAGCACCGCGACCTCCGTGGTGCCGCCGCCGATGTCGACGACCATCGACCCGACCGGTTCGGTCACCGGCATGTTGGCGCCGATCGCCGCGGCCATCGGCTCTTCGATCAGCAGCGCCTGGCGTGCGCCGGCGTTGATCGCCGCGTCGCGGATCGCGCGCCGCTCAACGCTCGTCGAGCCCGACGGCACGCAGATCACGATCTCCGGGTGGCTCCAGGGGGAGGGCTTGCCGCCCGCGACCTTGCGGATGAATTCCTTGATCATCCGCTCCGCCACGTCGATGTCGGCGATGACGCCGTCGCGCAGCGGGCGGATCGCCTCGATCGTGTCGGGCGTCTTGCCCATCATCATCTTGGCGTCATTGCCGACCGCCTTGGTCGTGCGGATGCCGTTCAACGTCTCCACCGCCACCACCGACGGTTCGTCGAGCACGATCCCCTTGCCGCGCACGTAGACCAGCGTGTTCGCCGTGCCGAGGTCGATCGCCATGTCGTTCGACGAGAATTTGAACAGGCGGGAAAACATGTTCATCGGGACGCTCACACTCCGAACGGTGCGCCGGGCCGATGGGCGGCCGTCGCTGACAAAGGGCTCCGCCCGCCTTCGCCGATCACGAAGTTCGCGAGCCCCATCGGGACGTGAGAATGTCGCGGGGAAAGCGGGTCGCAGCGCCGCCGCGCCTGCGCTAGGAGCATGAATATGTCAATACGGCGGCTCCCCGAAACGCTCGTCAACCGCATCGCGGCGGGAGAGGTCGTCGAACGCCCGGCCAGCGCGCTCAAGGAGCTGGTAGAGAACGCCATCGACGCCGGCGCAACACGCATCGCGATCGAGCTCGAATCGGGCGGAATCGACCGCATCGTGGTGGCCGACGATGGCTGCGGCATCGCCCGCGAAGATTTGCCATTGGCGTTCGAGCGCCACGCCACTTCGAAGCTCCCAGACGAGGCGATCGAGCGCGTCGCAACGCTCGGTTTTCGCGGTGAAGCGCTCCCCTCGATCGCCAGCGTCGCGCGGGTGGCCTTCGAAAGCCGCGTCGCGGGCGCGGAGGGCTGGCGCATCCGCATCGACAACGGCGCGACGCTGGCAACCGAGCCCGCCGCGCTGCCGCCGGGGAGCCGCGTTACAGTCGAAGCGCTGTTCGAGCGGATCCCCGCGCGGCGCAAGTTTCTGCGCAGCCCGCGCTCCGAATATGCCGCAGCGCTCGACGTGGTGCGCCGGCTGGCGATGGCTCGGCCCGACGTCGGTTTCACGCTGACCCACGACGGCCGCCGCTCGCTCGCGGTCCCGCCGGGGCAGGACCGGCCGCAGCGGGTCGCCGCTCTGATCGACCGCGCTCTCGTCCAGGACGGGCTGACCATCGACGCCGAGCGGGAGGGGTTCGTGCTCGGCGGAATCGCGGGGTTGCCGACATTCCATCGCGGGATCGCGGATCACCAGTATCTGTTCGTCAACGGTCGCCCGGTGCGCGACAAGCTGCTCGTCGGCGCGGTGCGCGGCGCCTATGCCGGGCTGATGGCGCGCGACCGGCACGCGGTGCTGGCGCTGTTCCTCGACGTTCCTCCCACGGAGGTCGACGTCAACGTCCACCCTGCCAAGACCGAGGTGCGCTTTCGCGATCCCCAATTCGTGCGGGGGCTGATCGTCGGCTCGCTCCGCCGCGCGATCGAGGCCGCCGGCCACCGCAGCGCGCAACCACCCGACGCGGGCGCGATGGCCGCGTGGCAGAGGGAGGGCGAAGGGGTGGACCTCACGCCTTCGCCTTCGCCCGCCACCGCTGACTACGGCTGGGCTGCGCCGCACCCCGCCGACGCGATGCTGCGTGAAGCACCGCGCACCTTCGACAGCTTTACCGCGCTCGCTCCCGTCGCAGCGCGGGCGGAGGTGGCCGCCGAACCCGTGCCGACCGGGGCTCCGCTCGGCGTCGCGCGGGGCCAGGTCGCCGCGACCTACATCGTTGCCGAGGCGGACGATGGGCTGGTCATCGTCGACCAGCACGCCGCGCACGAAAGGCTGGTGCTCGAACGCCTACGCGCCGGGGCCGCAGGGCAGGGGGTCGCATCGCAGCGCCTGCTGCTCGCGGACGTCGTCGAACTGGACGAGCCCGCGTGCGACCGCCTCTCCGCCGCGGGCGAAACGCTGGCGGCGATGGGGCTGGAGCTCGAACGCTTCGGGCCGACCGCGATGTTGGTGCGCGCCACGCCCGCTCCGCTCGGCACCCCCGACACGCGACGGTTGTTGGAGGACATCGCCGACGACCTCTCCGGGTTGGGTGAGGCGCTGGCGCTCTCCGACCGGTTGGAGCACATCGCCGCGACGATGGCCTGCCACGGCAGCGTCCGCGCGGGCCGCATCCTCTCCGTCGCCGAAATGAACGCGCTGCTGCGGGAGATGGAGGCGACGCCGCACTCCGGCCAGTGCAACCACGGGCGTCCGACTTGGGTCAAACTCGCGCACGGCGACATCGAAAAGCTGTTCGGGCGGCGTTGACCTAGCCACATCGCGAGGCCCTCGCTAAGGGCACGCTCCCCCCTCACAGGAGCATATCATGGGTTTCCGCTGCGGCATCGTCGGCCTTCCCAACGTCGGCAAATCGACGCTGTTCAACGCGCTGACGGAGACGCAGGCGGCGCAGGCGGCGAACTATCCCTTCTGCACGATCGAGCCCAACGTTGGCCAGGTTGCCGTACCCGATCCGCGGCTCGACGCACTGGCCGAGATCGCGGGCTCGCAAAAGATCATCCCGACGCAACTCGGCTTCGTCGACATCGCCGGGCTGGTGCGTGGCGCATCCAAGGGTGAGGGGCTCGGCAACCAGTTCCTCGGCAACATCCGCGAGGTCGACGCGATCGTCCACGTTCTGCGTTGCTTCGAGGACGACGACATTCAGCACGTCGACAACCGCGTCGATCCGATCGCAGACGCGGAGACAGTCGAGACCGAACTCCTGCTCGCCGACCTCGAGAGCCTGGAGAAGCGCGTCCCCGCCTTCGCCAAAAAGGCCACCGGCGGCGACAAGGAGGCAAAGATCGCCGCGACGGTGCTCGGCCGCGCGCTCGATCTGCTGCGCGAGGGAAAGCCCGCGCGACTCACCGAAGCGCGCGACGAAGAGGAACGTCGCGTGCTCGATCAGGCGCAGCTGCTGACGTCGAAGCCGGTCCTCTACGTCTGCAACGTCGAGGAGGCGTCGGCAGGGGAGGGCAATGCTTTCTCGACGCGGGTGATGGAACGTGCTGCGGCCGAGGGGGCCAAGGCGGTCGTCGTCTCCGCTGCGATCGAGGCCGAGCTGGTCGCGATGGACCCCGCCGACCGCATGGAATATCTCGAGGGTTTAGGGCTTTCCGAGACGGGGCTGTCACGCGTCATCAGGGCTGGCTACGACCTTCTGCACCTGAACACCTTCTTCACCGTCGGCCCGAAAGAGGCGCGGGCGTGGACGGTGCCGGTCGGCGCCAAGGCACCCGAGGCGGCGGGCACGATCCACTCCGACATGCAGCGGGGCTTCATCCGCGCGGAAACGATCGCCTACGACGACTTCCTCGCCTGCAAGGGCGAAGCAGGCGCGCGCGATGCGGGCAAGCTACGTGCGGAGGGCAAGGAATATCCGGTGCGCGACGGCGACGTCATGCACTTCCGCTTCAACGTTTGAGCTTCGGGACCACGTCGGCCCGGACTTGATCCGGGCCCAGGCTGTTTCTTCGCGAGGCCGGGGGAAGCCCAGCCCCGGATCAAGTCCGGGGCGACGTATTGGATTGCGTGGGTTCCACCGTCATTGCGAGGAGCGCAGCGACGAAGCAATCCAGCGCGCAACGCCGGCGGCGAACCGAGGCAGCGCGCCCGCGCGACAGGATCACCTCGCGTCGCTCGCAATGACGAGCGGATGACCCCGGTGACGACCGCCACCGGCTCGGCTACATCACGCGACGTCACGCCCCCTGACGCAAGGACGCCCGATGCTCGACCGCCGCATGTTCCTCTCCGCCGCCGGCGCCGGGCTAATTGCGGCGCCCGCGATCCTTCGCGCGCAGTCGCAGTTTCGGAGCTTTCCGTTCAGTCTCGGCATCGCCTCGGGCGATCCGTCGACCGACGGGTTCGTGCTGTGGACGCGGCTCGCGCCGGATCCTGACGATCGCCATGGTGGCATGGGCATGGCGCCGATGGACGTCGAGTGGGAGGTCGCCACCGACGACCGCTTCGCTCAAGTCGTGAAAAAGGGAACCGCGGTCGCCCGGCCCGAAGTCGGCCATAGCGTTCACGTCATCGTCGACGGCTTGCAGCCCGATCGGCCCTATTTCTACCGCTTCACCGCAGGGGGCGAGCGCAGCTTCCGCGGTCGCGCGCGTACCCTCCCGCTCGCCAATGCCGTGATTGAGCGGCTGCGGTTCGCGGTAGCGGGGTGCCAGAATTACGAGGACGGCTATTTCACCGCCTGGCGCCATATGGCGCGCGATGAAGAGCTGGGCTTCGTCTACCACTATGGCGACTACATTTACGAGTATCGCGGCTCGCCGACGCGCTCCAATTACTTCACCGGGGGGCTGACGGTTCCCGTGCGTCAGCACGACGGACAGGACGCGTTCGATCTCGCCGATTATCGCCAGCGCTATGCGCAATACAAGCGCGACCCCGACCTGCAGCGCGCCCACGCCGCGCACACTTTCCTGATGAGCTACGACGACCATGAGGTCGCGAACAATTGGGTGCAGGACATCGAGGACGATGCGCCGCGCGACCTGTTCCGCCTGCGTCGTGCCGCCGCGCTGCAGGCGTGGTGGGAGCATATGCCGCTGCGCGCGTCGCCGCTGGCCGTCATCCAAGGGGGCACGATGTATCGCGGGTTTCGCTGGGGCACGCTGGCTGAGCTGGCGGTGCTCGACACGCGGCTGTTCCGGTCGGACCAGCCCTGCGACGATGGCTTCAAGCCGCTTTGCGATGGCGTGCGCGATCCGCAAGCGACGGTGCTCGGCGCGGAACAGGAGCGCTGGCTCGACCGCGCGCTGGGGACGCGCGACACGCGCTGGGTTGGCATCGCCCAACAGATCATGGCGATGAGCCTCGACCGCCGCCGCCGCACCGAGGAGCCGACGCGCATCGGCAATATGGACAGCTGGGCGGGCTACGAGGTGCCGCGCCAGCGCCTGCTCGCCGGCCTCGCGCGGCGCGGCAACGCGGTGGTGCTGACCGGCGACGAGCATCAGAACTTTGCGGGCGACCTCGTCCATCGCGACCGCGTGGTGGCGAGCGAGTTCGTCGCGACCTCGATCAGCTCCGGCGGCGACGGCAGCGACCTTCGGCCGGGCAGCGAGCAGTTCATGGCGTTCAATCCCGAGCTCAAGTTCGTCAACGACCAGCGCGGCTATGTCGTGTGCGACGTCACCGCCGACCGCTGGGGCGTCGACTTCATGACGATCGACCGCGTCTCTCGCCCCGACGCCCGCCTCAACCGCCGCGCGCGGGCGGAGGTCGCGTATGGGACGCCGGGGCTGCGGATGGCCGATACGACGTCGGTGCCGGTGTGAACGCCACCTTTCCAGCACTGTCGCCCCGGACCTGATCCGGGGTCGGGCTTGCTCGGTCGAGGAGGGGGGTAGGTAGGCAAGGACGCCCTGTCCCGGATCGAGTCCGGGAAGACCACCGTGACGAAGCGAAAACCTACCTCGCGAGGTCGCTCATGAAGCGCGCCTCGTCGCCCGCGGCAAGCGTTGGCGCTTCCCGCGCCAGCGCGCCGAGCAGGTCGCTGAGGTCGTCCATCTCCGCCTTCGCGAAGTTGCCGAGCACGTACCCTGTCACGCGGTCCTTGTGACCCGGATGGCCGATGCCGAGCCGCACCCGGCGGAAATCCTCGCCGACATGTGCGATCATCGAGCGGATACCGTTATGACCCGCCGCGCCGCCGCCGCGCTTCACCTTCACCCGAAACGGCGCAAGGTCGAGCTCGTCGTAGAAAACGGTGATGTCGCTCGCATCGAGCTTGTAGAAATCGAGCGCTGCGCGAACGCTTGCGCCGCTATCGTTCATGAAGGTCTGCGGTTTCAGCAGCAGGACCCGTTCGTGGCCGATGCGCCCGTCGGCGATCAACCCCTTTTGCTTCTTGGTCCAGGGCGAAAAGCCGTGCACTTCGGCAACGGCGTCCGCCGCCATGAAGCCGATATTGTGCCGGTGCAGCGCATATTGCGCGCCCGGATTACCGAGGCCGACCCATAATTGCATGGCGCTCACCCGGCGTGAGGGCAGGGCGGCGAGCCTGTCGCCCGCCGCCCCGCATCATCATCAGGCGTCGGCTGCGGGCGCTTCGCCCTCGCCTTCGGCGGTGCCGCCTTCACTCGACTTGAGCGCCGACGGGGCGACGATCGTCGCGATGGTGAAGTCGCGATCGGTGATCGTCGGCTGCGCACCGTCCGGCAGCTTCACCGACGACACGTGGATCGATTCACCGACGTCGAACCCGGTCACGTCGACCTCGATCGATTCCGGCATGTTGTCCGCGGCGACGACCATTTCGATCTCGTGCCGAACGATGTTGAGCACGCCACCCTTCTTGAGACCCGGCGACGCATCCTCGTTGACGAAGGCCACGGGGACGTTGACGGTCACCTTGGCATCCTTGGCGATGCGCAGGAAGTCGACGTGCAGCGGGCGGTCGGTGACGGGATCGAACGCCACGTCCTTTGCCAGCGTCGTGGTCGCCGCGCCGCCTTCACCCACGCTGACGTCGACCGTCGCGTTGAAGAAGTGGCCGGTCATCAGCGCCTTCACCAGCGCCTTTTCCTCGACGTGGATGGGGGTCGGCTCTTCGTTGTTGCCGTAGATCACGGCGGGCACGCGGCCCTGACGACGCAGTTCGCGGGAGGCTCCCTTGCCTGCCCGCTCGCGCCGTTCGGCCGACAGCGTCAGCTGTTCGCTCATGGTCGCAATTCCTAAACTAAAGTGCAGTTGACCGCGGCGCCGACGCCTCCAGGGATGACCATCGGTCGCGCGAAGCGGCGCGCTTAGCCGCGAGCCGCCGAAAAAGCAACGTCGCGAGCCGCCCTAGGGCAAGCGACGCACGATATGCCCACGCGCGGCAAGCCGGTCGAGCAGGTTGTCCGGCCCCACGAGATGCCCCGCACCTACCGCGACCATGATGCGCCCGCGCCCCCTGAGATGCGCGTCGAGCCGCTGTGCCCAGGCGGCGTTGCGCGCATCGACCAGCGGCCCCACCAGCTCCGGCGTCTCCGCAAGCGACTCCGCCGCCAGCGCAGCGAGCGTGTCCACCTCTCCCGCCGCCCACGCCGCCGCGAGCGCGCGCGAACGCCCGGCGGCGAGATCCGCCTTGCGCACGGTTGTCGCGAGCAAACTGTCCTGCATCGAATCGGGCAGGCGGTCGAACGCCTCGAGCTGGCTTTGCGCAGTTTCCAGCCCGCGCATCGGCTTTCGCAGCGAGGCGGCGCGGCGCGCGAGCTTCGCCTCGACGCCGTTGTCGCGCGACAGGCCGGCATCGGCGCCCGCGGCATTGCTCACCGCGATCGCCAGCGCCCAGCTTTCGAGCCGATCCGCGGCGGCGGCTGGCAGCTGCGCCTCCCGTGCGAGCGCACGCGCCTCTTCCGCCAGCGCAGGCGGGAGCCGACGGTCGAGGGGCGCGACGGGTTCGTCCGCGGCCATCCGCGCGACCAGCTGCGGGGCGGACTCGAGCTCGTCCGGCGTGACCTCGAGCCAAAGCTCGTCCGCGTCGATCAGCGCGCGTTCGACGCGGCCGGGATACCAGTCGAGCCGGGGCGGGAGCTCGTGCATCGTGCCCAGAATGACCAACCGCGCAGTGGGGGAGCGGACCTCCCACATGGCTGGCTTCGACGCCGCAACAGCAACCGCGGGCGCAGGTTCGGCGGGCGCCTTTCGACACCCGCCGCTTCCGATCACCGCCAACGATGCGAGCGCGACCAGCATCGGCCGCCGCGCCCGGATCGCGCCGCGCATCACTGCACGCGCTCGACCGTCAGCCCCTGCGCGCGCAGCATGTCGATGACATTGTCTCGCCCGGAGAGGTGCCCAGCGCCGACCGCGACGAAGTAGTTTCCGCCGCGCAGCGCGATCTTGTCGCGCAGCCAGGTCGTCCATTCGCGGTTGCGGTTGGTGAGCAGGATCTCCGCCACCTTGGGATCGCTCAGCCCCTCGTTCATCATCGTGCCGAGCCGCTCGGGATCGCCGTTGGCCCAGGCGGTGACCATCGGGGTCAGCCGGTCGTTCGCCTCCACCGCATGCTTGGCGGTTTCATCGAGGAAGTTGAGCTGCGTCGGGATGTCCATGCTGTCGAAGAAGCCGAGCTGGCGCTCGAACGTCTCAAGCTCGGCGATCTGCTTGCCACGTTCGCGGGCGGCGCGGGTCAGCACCATCTCCACCCCCGACGCAGGGTCGTAGCCAAGCCGCTGATAGGGCATCATGCTAAGCACCATCGCCGGCACCCACGGCTTCAGCGGGTCGAACGCCTGATGCGGGATACCGAGCGAGGTCAGCGCCCGTTCGTAGTTGGCGCGTTGTGCATCGTTCATGCGCGAACGCAGCGTCCGCCCATCTTGCGCCATCGCGCGGCTCGCCATGCCCTGCTGCATCGCGGCGGCTTCGGGCTGGATGATCTCCAACACCAGCGTGTCGGCGGCGTTGAACGCGCTCTCCACCTGACCCGTGAGGAAGGTCGTACCGGGGCGAAGGATGTGCACCGTACCGAGGATATGGATGGTGGTGTCGGCGTCGCTCACCCGCCACATCGCCGGCCGCGCCGCCAGCGACTGCGAGGTGGTGGCCGCGGCGGGACCGGCGACAGGAGCCGTGGCCGGGGCGGGCTGCGCCTGAGCCTGCAGCGCGGCGGGAGTGATCAGCGCCAGGGCGACGGCGCCCTTGAGCGAGGTGCGAAGGCGGGAAAATCGTAGCATCGGTTCTCTCCAAGAGGCGGCCGCCAATGATGCGACCGCAGTTGAACGGGTGCTGAGCAGACGCTCAGCCGAAATAGCGGTGGCGCAGCCAAACCAGGATGTAGGGGAGGGTCGTCACCAGATAGAGGCCGAGTGGGTCGACGGGCGGCAGCAGTCCGGCACGGGCACAGAACCACCACACCGGCGCCAGCGTCATGAAGGCGAAAATTCCCGCCTCCGCTCCCAGCAGGTGGGCGCGCCGCTCATGCTCGTCGATGGAGCGCACCCAATATATACTGATGGCGACCGCTCCCAGCGCCGCGAGCGACAGGATGACGGCGGTTGCGGCGGGGATGGGACCGGCGCCGAACAGCGACGCATCACCTCCGGTCAAAACCGCTGCAAAGCCCGCAAACATGCCAAGCGGGGCGGCCAGCGACATGACCGAAAGCGACCGTCGTTCCGACTTGGCCATCGGTCCCCCGGTTGCCCTGCGATAGAACCGCCACGCTTGCCACGCCGTTGCGATGCTCGCCACCACGGCAAGGGCCAACAAACCGGTTGCCAGGGCGTTGAACCCTTCTTCCTTGCGCTCGAGCATCGCCGTCGCGAGGCCGGTGGCCAACCCCGCAGTCATCACCGCCACCAGCGACAGCAACGTCGCCCACAGCAGGGGGCGGCCGGTCGATGCCTCTCGGCCGTCGGTGGCGGACTCACGATCCATGAAAGCCATCATCGAAAATCTCCTCGATGCGCGCGTCGAACAGACGCGCGATGCGAAAGGCGAGGGGGAGGGAGGGGTCGTGCTTGCCGGTCTCGATCGCGTTCACCGCCTGACGCGACACGTCGAGGTGCATCGCGAGCTCGGCCTGGCTCCAGTTGCGCTCGGCGCGCAGGATGCGGAGACGGTTGTTCACCGCTTCGGACCCGATCGAGATACCGTGTAAACCATGCCTGACATATTGTCGCGATTCGCTGACATGTCAAGTTTGTTTGACACTGCGAGATCTCACCCCTCATCGCGAGGGGAGGCGGTGGGCGCGGTGGCGAAGACTGTGGACCTCGCAACATTGATGCGAGCGCGCCGCCACCTTGCGCCCGCCGCCCCGGCTTGCCAAAGCCGCAGCATATGGCCGACCGCGATCCGCTGAGTTTTCAGGACCTCATCCTCACCCTTCATCGCTACTGGAGCGAACAGGGCTGCGTCATTCTCCAGCCCTATGATCTGGAGATGGGCGCGGGGACTTTTCACACCGCGACGACGTTGCGCGCGCTGGGGCTCGACCCGTGGAATGCCGCCTTCGTCCAGCCCTGCCGCCGCCCTACCGACGGCCGTTACGGTGAGAACCCCAACCGACTCGGCAGCTATTTTCAGTATCAGGTCATCCTGAAACCGAGCCCGCCCAATCTGCAGCAACTCTACCTCGGTAGCCTCGACGCGATCGGCATCGACCCGCTCAAGCACGACATCCGGTTTGTCGAGGACGACTGGGAATCGCCGACGCTGGGCGCATGGGGCCTCGGCTGGGAGGTGTGGTGCGACGGGATGGAGGTGACGCAGTTCACCTATTTCCAGCAGATGGGCGGCTACGACTGCAAGCCGGTCGCGGGCGAGCTCACCTACGGGCTCGAGCGGCTGGCGATGTATATTCAGAACAAGGATTCGATCTTCGACCTCGCCTTCAACAGCGCGCGTCCCGGTTTCCCGGCGATGAGCTACGGCGACGTCTTTCTCGAAAACGAGCGGCAGATGTCGAAATGGCATTTCGAGGTCGCGGACACCGACACGCTGTTCGACCTGTTCAAAAAGGCGACCGCGGAATGCCAGAATTGCCTTGAGGCAAAGCTACCGCTTCCCGCCTATGAGCAGGCGATCAAGGCGAGCCACGTCTTCAACGTGCTCCAGGCGCGCGGGGTGATTTCGGTCGCCGAGCGGCAGGCCTACATCGGCCGCGTGCGCGACCTTGCCAAGGCGAGCTGCAGCGCCTGGATGGCGCACAATGGCTGGCTCGAGGGCGCGGAGGCGGCGGCGTGACCAGCTTCCTGCTCGAACTCCAATCGGAGGAAATTCCCGCGCGCATGCAGGCCAAGGCGCGCGCCGATCTCACCCAGATGTTCACCGAGGCGTGTGCCAAGGCGGGGCTGAGCCACGGCGCGATCACCAGCTACGCCACCCCGCGCCGGATCGCGCTGCTGGTCGCCGACGTGGCCGAGGCCACGCCTGCCGTGTCGGAGGAGCGCAAGGGGCCCCGGGCCAACGCGCCCGAACGGGCGCTCGCCGGGTTCCTGCGTTCGACCGGCCTCACCCGCGAGCAGCTGGTCGAGCGCGACGGCGTTTTCTTCGCGGTGATCGAGCGGGCAGGGCGCCCCGCCGCCGAAGCGCTGTCGGAGATCGTGCCGGCCATCGTGCGCGGCTTTCCCTGGCCCAAATCGATGCGCTGGGGCGCGGCGTCGATCGATACCGCCTCGCTGCGCTGGGTGCGCCCGCTGGAACGTATCGTCGCGCTGCTGGGAGCCGACGTCGTGTCGTTCGACGTCGCAGGCGTCGCCTCCGGGCGCGCCACCATCGGCCACCGCTTTCACCATCGCGGCGAGGTCGAGCTGGTGCGCGCGGAGGACTACGCCGAGACGCTGCGCACGGCGCACGTCATCGTCGATCAGGACGAACGCGCCGCGATCATTCGCGAACGTGCCGCGGCCCTCGCGGAGGAAGCCGGGCTCGAGCTGGTCGAGGACGAGGGGCTGGTGCTCGAAAACGCCGGCCTCACCGAATGGCCGGTGCCTCTGCTCGGGCGCTTCGACCCGTCGTTCCTCGCCGTGCCGCAGGAGGTTATCCAGCTCACCGCACGGGTGAACCAGAAATATTTCGTGTGCCGCGATGGGGCAGGGCAGCTTGCCAACGCCTTCGTCTGCACCGCCAACATCGAAGCGAGCGACGGCGGCGCGGCGGTCATCGCCGGCAACGAAAAAGTCCTCGCCGCCCGCCTCAGCGACGCGGGCTTCTTCTGGGAACAAGACCTTAAGGTCCCGCTGGAGGAACAGGCAAAGAAACTCGACCGCATCGTTTTCCACGAAAAGCTCGGCAGTGTCGCCGACAAGGTCGACCGCGTCGCTAAGCTGGCGGAAGAGCTTGCGGCAACGGGCGTGGTACCAGGCTGCGATCCTGCACTCGCCCGTCGAGCAGCGGCGCTTTCAAAGGCTGACCTCGTCACCGGCATGGTGGGCGAGTTTCCCGAGCTGCAAGGCACGATCGGCGGCTACCTCGCGCTCGCTCAGGGTGAACACCCCAGCGTCGCGGCCGCGATCCGCGACCATTACAAGCCGGTGGGACCGAGTGACGCGATGCCGACCGAGCCCATCACCATTGCGGTGGCCCTCGCTGACAAGATGGACAGCATCGGCCAGTTTTTTGCGATCGATGAAAAGCCGACTGGCTCGCGCGACCCCTTCGCGCTGCGGCGATCGGCGCTGGGCATGATCCGGTTGGTGCTTGAGAACGCCATCCGGCTACCGGTCTCTCCTTCTTACGCCGACTTTGTCGCCGACCGCCTCAAGGTCCAGCAGCGTGAGGCGGGGGTTCGGCATGACTTGATCGACGCGGTGTTTGCGTTGGGGGAGGACGACCTCGTTCGCCTCCTCGCGCGGGTGCATGCGTTGCAGGGGTTCATCGGCACCGACGACGGCGCCAATCTTTTGCGTGCCTACAAGCGCTCGGCCAATATATTGAAGCAGGCCGAGGGCGACGCCGCCTCCCCCCTCCCCTTGAGGGGAGGGGCCGGGGGTGGGGTCTCTCCGGCGGGCGCGGCATCCGACGATAGTCCCCACCCCTACCCCTCCTCCGAAGGGAAGGGGCTCGATCTCGCGCCCGAAGAGGCGGTACTGCTCGCGGCGCTGGACGATGCCGAGCCCCGCGCGCGCGAGGCGGTGGCGGCAGAGGACTTCACCGCGGCGATGGCAGCGCTCGCCAGCCTGCGGGCGCCGGTCGACGCGTTCTTCGAGGCGGTGATGGTCAACGACCCCGATCCTGCGGTGCGAACACGGCGCTTGGCGCTGCTCGCTCGCTTGCGCGATGCGGTGCATGGCGTCGCCGATTTCTCGAAGATCGAAGGGTGAGTGAAAACCGCGCAAAACATGCGTTTTTGGTGTGAACTTAGCCTGAACTTCCGCAGCCGCGCGCGGCCTGCGTACCATCCGGCAGATGACCGGCGACAAGGGGATTGGAAGCTGTGACCGACGGATGCGTCCACCTGTTCGGCGGCGAGGCCACCACCTCCGAACGGTCCAAGGAAATCCTCGGCGGCAAGGGCGCCAACCTCGCCGAGATGGCCTCGATCGGCCTCCCGGTGCCGCCGGGCTTCACCATCCCGACGACGCTCTGCGCGGCTTACGTCGAGGGCGGGCGGCGCATCCCCGAGGCGCTCCACGACGAGGTGGCGAGGGGCATCGCCCATATCGAGGCGGTCACCGGCAAACGCTTCGGCGATCCCGCGAACCCGCTGCTCGTCTCGGTGCGGTCCGGCGCGCGCGTGTCGATGCCGGGGATGATGGACACCGTCCTCAACCTGGGGCTGACGCCGGCGACGGTGGAGGGGCTGGCGGCGGCGTCGGGCGATGCGCGCTTCGCCTGGGACAGCTACCGCCGCTTTGTCCAGATGTACGGCGACGTGGTGCTCGGCATCGACCACCATGCCTTTGAGGAAGCGCTCGAAATCGCCAAGGAAGACCGCGGCTTCCACCTCGATACGGAGATGGGTGCGCAAGATTGGCGCGCGCTGGTCGAGCAGTATCGCGCCATCGTTCGCGATGCGACCGGCGCCGACTTCCCTGACGACCCGCGCGAACAGCTGTGGGGCGCGATCGGGGCGGTGTTCGACAGTTGGGAGAGCGAACGCGCGCGCGTCTACCGCCAGCTCAACGCCATCCCCCACGACTGGGGCACCGCGGTCAACGTGCAGGCGATGGTGTTCGGCAACCTCGGCGAGGACAGCGCCACCGGCGTCGCCTTCACGCGCGACCCGGCCACCGGAGAGCGGCGCTGGTATGGCGAATGGCTCGTCAACGCGCAGGGCGAGGACGTCGTCGCAGGCATCCGCACGCCGCAATATCTAACCCGCGCCGCGCGTGAGGCAGCGGGAGCCAAGCCGCTCAGCATGGAAGAGGCGATGCCCGCCGCATTCGGCGAGCTGGGCGGCGTGTTCGACACGCTCGAAACGCACTTCCGCGACATGCAGGACATCGAATTCACCGTCGAGCGCGGCCGGTTGTGGATGCTCCAGACCCGCTCGGGCAAGCGCACCGCGCGCGCGCAAGTGCGCATCGCGGTGGAGATGGCCAACGAGGGGCTGATCTCCCGCGCCGAAGCGGTGCAGCGCGTGGAGCCCTCCGCGCTTGACCAGCTGCTCCACCCGACGCTCGACCCCAAGGCGGCGCGCGACCTCATCACCCGCGGCCTCCGGGCATCGCCCGGCGCGGCGAGCGGCGTGCTGGTGTTCGACCCCGACACCGCCGCGCGGCGGGCGGGGGAGGGGGATGACGTCATCCTTTGCCGCGTCGAAACGAGCCCTGAGGACATCCGCGGCATGCACGCCGCGCGGGGCATCGTGACCGCACGCGGCGGGATGACGAGCCATGCAGCGGTGGTCGCGCGCAGCTGGGGACGGCCGTGCGTTTCGGGCGCGGGCGCGCTCGTCATCGACGCTGCCGCCGGGACGATGCGCGTTGGCGAGCGCCGCTTTGCCGAGGGCGACTGGGTCACCATCGACGGCGCGACGGGCGAACTCCTCGCGGGGCGCGTGCCGATGGTCGAGCCCGAGCTGGGCGCGGACTTTGCGACGCTGATGGGCTGGGCGGACGAGGTGCGGCGGATGCGCGTGCGCACCAACGCCGACACGCCCGAGGACTGCCGCGCCGCTCGTGCGTTCGGGGCGGAGGGCATCGGGCTCTGCCGCACCGAGCACATGTTCTTCGCTGCCGACCGCATCATCGCGGTGCGCGAGATGATCCTGGCGGGCGACGCCGCGGCCCGCGCGACCGCGCTGGCGCGTCTGCTCCCCGCGCAGCGCGAGGACTTTCGCGAGATCTTCACCATCATGGCCGGGCTGCCGGTCACCATCCGCCTGCTCGACCCCCCGCTCCACGAATTCCTGCCGCAGGGCGACGAGGAGTTTGAGGCGGTCGCGGCGCAGGCTGGCGTGACCGCGCAGACACTGCGCGAACGCGCGGCGGCGCTGCACGAGGTGAATCCGATGCTCGGCCACCGCGGCTGCCGCCTCGCGGTGACCTACCCGGAGATTTACGCGATGCAGGCGCGCGCGATTTTCGAGGCGGCGTTGGAGGTCGCTCAGGCGGGTGCCGCTCCGCTGCCCGAGGTGATGATCCCGCTCGCCGCGACGCGCGAGGAGGTGGCGTACTGCCGCCGGATCATCGACGCCGCCGCGGAGCAGGTGTTTGCCGAGGCTGACGCGCGAATCGACTATCTCGTCGGCACGATGATCGAGCTTCCCCGCGCCGCCTTGCGGGCCGGAGACATCGCGCACGATGCGCAATTCTTCTCGTTCGGGACCAACGACCTCACGCAGACGACGCTCGGCATCAGCCGCGACGACAGCGCGCGTTTTCTGGGCGCCTATGTCGAGAGCGGGATGCTGCCCGCCGACCCGTTCGTGACGCTCGACGTGGAGGGGGTGGGAGAACTGATCCTCACCGCCCGCGACCGCGGCCGCGCGACCCGCTCCGACCTCAAGCTCGGCATCTGCGGCGAACATGGCGGCGACCCGGCGAGCGTGCATTTCTGCGAAGCCGCGGGGCTCGATTACGTCAGCGCCTCCCCCTACCGCGTGCCCATCGCGCGGCTGGCGGCGGCGCAGGCGGCTTTGGCAGGAGCGTGAGTGCTCCTGTCGGCGCGACAATGTGCCTCAAAGCACATTTAGCGCTTGCCACCAGACGGCACCGCGCATAACAGCCCGCTCACCGCGCACCCGTAGCTCAGCTGGATAGAGCACCAGACTACGAATCTGGGGGTCAGAGGTTCGAATCCTTTCGGGTGCGCCATTCCTTTTCGCGTCGCGATCGCGCGGGCTCTCCGCGTTAGGGCCTTGTTAGCCCCTTGCCTACAAATTGATGCCATGTTGGACGCCGCCATTGCTGTCGCGCCGGAATTCGTATCGGCGATCATCGGTCTGTCGCTCGGCATGTGGATCGAGCGCAGCGGCCGGACAACGCGCTTCTCTAAGCGTCGTCGATCGGGGCGCGGCGGCAAACCCCAGCGTTCCCGAGCGCGCGGCGAATATGTTTCGCCAGTATCATCTTTCAGCCCGGCAATACCGGACGCAGCCGATCAATTGCGCGTCGTACTTGCATCGGATTTTCAGCCACAGCGCCTGCTCAACGTTCCGGAGGCGAGACTCTTTCGTCAGCTCGATGCGCTGGTCCTGGCCACGAACCCGGACTGGCAGGTGATGGCGCAGGTGTCGCTTGGGGAGGTGCTCCGCAGCGACAAGCCAGAGGCTTACCGGTGCATCAACTCCAAGCGCGTCGACCTGCTGCTGATGGATGACGAATGTCGGCCACGTCACGCCATCGAATATCAGGGCACGGGCCATCATCAGGGCAACGCCGCCGCCCGCGACGCCGTAAAACGTGAGGCGCTGCGTCGGGCGGGAATTGGCTATCACGAAGTGATTGCGGGGCACACGACCCTCAGCGATCTCAGAAGCCTGGTGCGAAAGCTCGTGCCCGCGCCGGTCGGTACGCTCAAGGCGACGGGCTGACGAAGCTGGGCCGCTGGCGGGCAGGGTGGGATTCGAACCCACGGTGAGCGTGAACCCACGGCGGTTTTCAAGACCGCTGCCTTAAACCACTCGGCCACCTGCCCGCGTCGCGAGGCGCCTTATCGGGCGCGGGGCGGCTCGCCAAGCGGCAAGAGGCTTTACGGCGGGGGGCGGGTTGACCTACCCCTCTGCGCGATGATCATTCAATCCTTTGCCAAGGCACCCGTTGCCGCGCTGTCGCTGCTCATCTCCGTGAGCGTCGGCCCCGCGCAACTTCATGCGCAGGAGGTGGTGCAGCCCCTGCCGCCCCCGCAAGCCTACAGCCCCGACCCGCAGCAAGGCGGGTTTCAGGCTTACCTCAGCACGGTGCGTCCAAAGGCACTCGCGGCCGGCGTGAGCGCACGCACCTTTGACAGCATCGCGCCATCGCTCAGCTACAATCCGCGGGTGGTCGCGCTCGATCGCGACCAGTCGGATGCGCCGAGCATCCCAAACCCGCCGCCCGCGCCGTTCGCGCCCTACCTCGCGCGTCATGTGGATGCGGCGCGGATCAATGGCGGGCGGGAGGTCTATCTCCGCCAACGCCAGCACCTCGCGGAGATCGAGGCGCGCACCGGAGTGCCGCCGGGGGTCATCCTTGGCATCTTCGGCAAGGAGACCAACTACGGCCGCGTGACGGGCAACTTCGACCTGCTGCGCAGCCTCGCGACGCTGGCGTACGACGGTCGTCGCCGCGCGCTGTTCGAAGGCGAGCTGATCGCGGCGATGCTGATGGTCGAACGCGGCGCGCCGCGCGAAGCCTTGGTCGGGAGCTGGGCGGGCGCCTTTGGCTATCCGCAGTTCCTGCCATCGGTGTACCTCCGCCTCGCCCGCGATGGTGACGGTGACGGGCGCGCCAACATCTGGAACAACGAGGCGGACGCGCTCGCCTCTATCGCGCACTATCTCGAAGTGTCGGGCTACCGCCGGGGGGAACGTTGGGGCTACGCGGTGGGCGTTCCCGCCTCGCTCGACCGGGCGAGCGTCGCCACCAATATGACGAGCCCGCGCTGCCCGCGGGTTTTCGCCCGCCACAGCCGCTACCTTCCGGCAAGCGAGTGGCAGCGGCGCGGGGTGGTGTTCCAGTCGTTCGCGCCGCCGGGCGACACGCTGCTCAGCCTGATCGAACCCGACGGGCAGGGGCAGACGGGTTACCTCCTGTCGGCGAGCTATCGGGCGATCCTCGATTACAATTGCCTCAATCATTATGCGCTGGCCGTGGGGATTTTGGGCGATGCGATCACGCGTTGAGACTTTGCGCACGGCGTTGGTAGCGGCGTCTTTGCTGATCGGGGGGGCGAGCGTAGCGGTGGCCCAGGCGCCGACGCAGGCGAGCCCGCCAGCGGCCTCCGACCGTCCGGTGAGCGACACGCCGGTGCGGACAGAGCTCGCCTACACCATCGCGGGGCGCACCTTCACGCCCGTCGATGTCATCGATTATGACGAGGTCGGCTACGCGATCGTCTCGCGCGCAGGCTCGGCCACGACAGCGAACGGCGAGGCATTTCGCGTAGAAGCGGTGGCCGCGGCGCACCGCACGCTGCCTCTTCCGAGCTACGCGGAGGTCACGCGGCTCGACACGGGGCGCACGATCCTGGTGCGCATCAACGACCGCGGCCCCGCCGACCTCAACGCCATCGTCGCGCTGACGCCTGCTGCGGCGGCGCAGCTCGGGCTGGAAGGGCAGTCGACCGCGATCCGCATCCGCCGCACCTTTCCCGTCGAGGCAGAGCGCGCCGCGCTGCGCGCAGGGCGAGCAGTCCCGGTGCGCATCGACACCCCCGAAACGCTGCTGACCATCCTGCGGGAGCGAGCGGCGGCAATGCCCCGGCCCGGAGCCTCCGTCGCCCCGGTCGCAGCCCCCGCGGTGACGCCGCCCCGCTCGGCACCACCGGCACGCGCTGCGAGGACACCGCGGCCGGTCGCCCCGGGAACGTCGCCTGCGACGCCAGTGCCATCCGCCAGCTCTACCCCCCAAGCTCCGACAAGAGCGCCCGCGGCCCCTCCGGTCGCACCGTCCGCTCGAACGGAGGCGGGGTGGGTCGTCCAGGTCGGCGCCTATCGCAGCCGTGACGGCGCAGCTCGTGTCGCGCGTGCGGTCGGGGGAGAGGTGAGCGCCTCGGGCGCGCTTCACCGGGTGCGGCTCGGGCCCTTTGCGACGCGCGCTCAGGCGGACGCTGCGCTGCGCCGCGCTCGCTCGGCGGGCCACGGCGGCGTGGTGTTGCGCGCGCCGTGAGTGCGACAACGCGCGGCCGCTTCATCACGCTCGAGGGTGGGGAGGGGGTCGGCAAATCGACCCAGATCGCTGCGCTGACCGATCTGCTCTCGCGACGCGGGATCGATGTTGTCGCGACGCGCGAGCCCGGCGGCTCACCCGGCGGCGAGGCGATCCGCGCGTTCCTCCTCAACGCCACCGAACGCCTGACTCCGCGCACCGAGGCGCTGCTGTTCGCCGCCGCACGCGCCGAGCATGTGGCGCGCCTCATCGAGCCAGCGCTGGCGCGTGGCGCCTGGGTGTTGTGCGACCGCTACGTGGACTCGACCCGCGCCTATCAGGCGGCGGCGGGGGAGGGCGGCGAGCGTCCCAGTGACGCCGCCATCCTCGACGTGCATCGCATCGGCGTCGGCGGATTGATGCCCGACCTCACGCTGCTGCTCGATATGCCCGAGGGGGTCGCGGACACTCGGAGGGCGGGGCGCGGCACTGCCGATGCGTTCGAGACGCGCTCCGAAGCTTTCCACGCGGCGGTCCACCAAACGTTCCGCCGTCTCAGCGAGCAGGAGCCCGATCGCATCGTCCGCATCGACGCGAGCGGGGAGCGCGAAGCGGTCACGCTCCGCCTCGCGGCCGCGATCGACGTGCGCTGGCCGACGTGACCGCGCCCGACCCGGAAGCGCTGTTCGAGGCTGCCATGACCGGCACGCGTGCACCGCACGCCTGGCTGATCGCGGGCCCGCGCGGGCCGATGCTGCGCCGCTTTGCCGAGCGCGCCGCCTGGCGGGTGGTGCAGGACAGCTGGCCGCGCGACGACGATGATGTCAGCGATGAAGTCGCCGCGCATCCCGACATCGACCTCGTCGAGCGAGGGCTGCACGAGGAAGGTTCGCAGAAAGGCAAGCCCAAGCGCGATATCGACGCGGGCCAGATCCGCGCGCTGCGCCAACGAGTGTTGACGCGACCGACGCTCGGCGAACGCCGCGCGGCGATCATCGACAGCATCGACGACACGAACGAAACCAGCGCCAACGGTCTCCTCAAGATCCTGGAGGAACCGCCTGCATCCGCGACATTCCTCCTGATCACCCACCGACCCGGCCGTATCCTGCCGACCATTCGTTCCCGGTGCCGCATGCTGACGATCCGCGGAAGCATGCCCTTGTTCAACGAAGCCGGTGGTGCGCTGGGCGCCTGGGCGCAGCATTTCCCCCACGCCGCCGCCAGCGCGGCCGACCTCGACCTCGACGGGTTGAGCCGCACGCTGGGGGAAATCGCGGCGCACGGCGACCCCGACAATCGGCTTCGGGTGGAGCTCGCGCAGTCGCTCACCGGCGTCGCCAACCGACCGAAGCTGAGCGCCATGGTCGGCATGTCGGCTGCGCTGCTCCAGCAGGCCGCGAGCGACGCGGCGCTCCCGGACGTCGAGCAACTGCTCGATGACCGCGACCACGTCCTGTCGCTCGAAGACGGGGTGCCAATGGCGGAGGATCCAGCAACGATCGCGATGGTCGCCGCCACCGCCGTCGCGCGACTGGCGAGGCTGCGTCGCGGGTGACTGGCGCGCGGGGTGCTGCTCGGCTAAGCGCAGCCCCGCATGACGTCGCCCTTCTACATCACCACCGCCATCAACTATCCCAACGGCCGTCCACACGTCGGGCATGCCTACGAAGCGATCTGCGCGGATGCGATCGCCCGGTTCCGGCGGCTGGAGGGGCGCGATGTGCGCTTTCAGACGGGCACCGACGAACACGGCCTCAAGATGGCGCAAAAGGCGCGCGAAATGGGCCTCGCCCCCGCGGATTTCGCCGAGCAGATGAGCGCGCACTTTCGCGAAATGGCAGCGGCGTTCGACATCAGTTTCGACCGCTTCATCCGCTCGTCGGAGCCCGATAACCACGCCGCGGCGCGCGCCCTGTGGGAGGCGATGGCGGCGTCGGATGACCTTTACCTCGGGCGTTACGAGGGCTGGTATTCGATCCGCGACGAAGCCTTTTATGACGAGAGCGAGCTCGTCGCGGGGGAGGGCGGGGCGAAGCTCTCGCCGCAGGGGACGCCGGTCGAATGGAACGTGGAGGAGAGCTGGTTCTTCCGCCTCTCACGCTATCAGCAGCCGCTGCTCGACCATATCCGCGCCAATCCCGACTTCATCCGCCCCGAAAGTCGCCGCAACGAGGTGCTGCGCTTTATCGAGGGCGGGCTCAACGACCTGTCCGTGTCGCGTTCCAGCTTCGACTGGGGGGTCAAGGTGCCGGGCAGCGACGGTCACGTGATGTACGTGTGGGTCGATGCGCTGGTGAACTATCTCACCGGCCTCGGTTACCCCGACATGTCGGCACCGGAGATGCGCTTCTGGCCCGCCGACCTGCACGTTATCGGCAAGGACATCGTCCGCTTTCACACCGTCTACTGGCCGGCGTTCCTGATGAGCGCCGGTGTGGAACTTCCCCGCTCGGTGTTTGGCCACGGCTTCATCCTCAATCGCGGCGAGCGCATGTCGAAGTCGAGCGGCAACGTCGTCGATCCGATGGAGCTCGCCCGCCGCTACGGCTCGGACGCGGTACGGCTGTTCCTCCTTCGCGAGGTCCGGTTCGGCAGCGATGGCAGCATGTCGGAGGAGGCGATCGTTACGCGCGCCAACGCGGAACTCGCCAACAACCTCGGTAACCTTGCGCAGCGTACGCTATCGATGATCGCTAAGAACTGCGACGGACGTGTCCCCGCGCTCACTTCCGAGACGGCGGACGATCGCGCGTTGCTCGACGCGATCGTTGAAGCGCAGGCAATGATGGTCAAGGCGATGGAGAGCTACGACATCAACGGCGCGCTGGATGCTGCGTGGGGAGCGATGAACGCGGCCAACCTCTACATCGCGGACCAGGCGCCGTGGACTGTGCGGAAAGCCGACCCAACCCGCGCAGACGCGATCCTCGCCACCGCGCACGACGCCGTGCGCCGCCTCGCGATCATGGCGAGCTGGGTGGTCCCCGCGGGCGCGACGCGCTTGCTGGATCTCGCAGGGGTGGATGCCAACGCGCGTCAATTCAACGAGCTTGATCGTCGGGTTGCGGCCGGAACGCAGCTCCCCGCCCCGAGTGGCGTCTTCCCGCGGCTGGAGGTCGTCGTAGACTGATGTTCGTCGATAGCCACTGCCACCTCGATTATGACGGGCTGCGCGAGCGGCAGGACGAGGTGCTCGACGCCGCGCGGCAGCGGGGCGTCACGGGTTTCCTCAACATCGCGACGCGTGAGCGCGAGTGGGACCGCATCCTCGCGACGGCTCAGCGCCACGCCGACGTGTGGGCGAGCGTCGGCATCCATCCCCACGAAGCCGACCAGCACCCCGGCATCGACGCGGCGAAACTGATCGAGCGGGCCGCGCACCCGCGCATCATCGCCATCGGCGAGGCTGGGCTCGACTATTATTACGACAAGTCTGATCGCCAACGGCAGCAGGCGGTGTTCCGCGAGCATCTGAGCGCTGCGGTGACGACCGGGTTGCCGATCATCGTCCACACCCGCGACGCGGAGGACGACACGCTCTGCCTGCTGCGAGAGGCAGGGGGAGGGCTCACCGGCGTCATCCACTGCTTCACCGCCAGCCGCGCTTTTGCTGAGGCTGCACTGGAGCTAGGCCTCTATATCTCGATGTCCGGCATCGTGACGTTCAAGAACGCCGCCGACATTCAGGAGACTGCGCGTGGCGTCCCCGAGGACCGACTGCTGATCGAAACCGACGCTCCTTTCCTCGCGCCCGTGCCCAACCGGGGCAAGCCGTGCGAGCCCGCGTTCGTCGCGGATACCGCGCGCTTCCTCAGCGTCTTGCGCGGCGTCAGCGAAGATGAGCTGGGGCGCACCACCACCGCTAACTTTCACCGACTTTTTGCTAAGGCTGAGCGCCCTTGCGCGTGACGTTGCTCGGCGCCGGCACCTCCTCAGGCGTTCCGCGCATGGGGAAGGGGGGCGCGGACTGGGGGCAGTGCGACCCATCGGAGCCGCGCAACCGTCGCACCCGCGCATCGCTGCTCGTGCAGAGCGAAACCACGAACATCCTCGTCGATACGTCGCCCGATCTGCGCGAACAGATGCTGGCGGTCGGAAGTCCGCGCATCGACGCGGTGATCTGGACGCATGAGCATGCCGACCACACACACGGCATCGACGACTTGCGCCAGTTGGTGCAGTTGTGGGGGGCGCCGATACGTTGCACCGCGCGGCCTGAATGCTGGCGGCGGTTGGTGCAGCGTTTTCACTATGCTTTCCAGGGCACCGGACCCTACCCCGCGATCCTGTTCGGGGAGCCCCTCGTCGGTCCGATCACTTTCGGCGATGTTCGCGTGAGTTTCATCGACATGCCGCACGGGGGCATCAGCAGCGCAGGGCTGTTGTTCGAACAGGGTAGCAGCCGCATCGGCTATGCCACGGATTTCGGACAATTTTCGGGAGCGATGCGAAGTTTTCTCCGCGGCCTCGACGTGCTGGTGATCGACGCGCTGCGCCGCCGTCCGCACCCGACGCACCCCACCCTCGCGCAGTCGCTCGAAGCCATCGCCGCGGTGCAGCCAAAGCATGCCGCGCTCATGCACATGGACGGCTCGATGGACTATCGGCAGCTCGTTGCCGAACTGCCCGACGGGGTGGAGCCGGGCTACGACGGCTGGCAGTGGGCCTCAGGGCAGGGCAACCGTTAGTGGGGCACGGGCACGACCACTCGCATGGTGAGCTTGGCCATCATCACGGCGCAGGCGCGAGCGCCGCGCGCCTGACGGGCGCGCTGGTGGTGACGGGCAGCTTCCTGCTGCTCGAGGTCGTCGGCGCATGGTGGTTCAACAGTCTCGCGCTGCTGTCTGACGCGGGACATATGTTCACCGACACCGCGGCGCTCGCGATCGCGCTGGCCGCGGTAAAGATCGGGCAGCGCCCCGCGGATCGGCGCCGCACCTATGGCTACCGCCGCGTCGAGGTGCTGGCCGCGGCATTCAACGCTGTGCTGCTGTTCATCGTCGCGGGCTTCGTGCTGTACGAAGGCGTTCATCGCTTCTTCGCGCCGAGCCCGGTGCAATCTCTCGGCATGCTGGCGGTGGCTGGGGCGGGACTCGTCGCCAACCTGATCGCGATGCGCATTCTAGTCGGTGGCCGAGACGATAATCTCAACGTTCGCGGGGCCTATCTCGAGGTGTGGGCGGACATGCTCGGTTCGCTGGGCGTGATGGCGGGCGCGGCGCTGATCCTGCTCACCGGCTGGAACTGGATCGATCCGCTGGTCGCGATCGGTATTGGCCTTTGGGTCCTGCCGCGCACCTGGACGCTGCTGCGCGATACCACCAACATCCTGCTGCAAGGCGTCCCACGCGGCGTCGACCTCGACGCCATCCGCACCGACATGAGCGGGGTTGCGGGCGTGGCCGACGTCCACGACCTTCACCTTTGGTCGATTGCCGGCGACGACCGGAGCCTGACGGTACACGTCGCGCTCGATGCGTCCGCCGACGCCGAGCACGTCCGTAAGACGCTCACCAACATGCTGCACGATCAGCACGGCATCGCGCACACTACGATACAGACCGAGCGCGAACGCTGTGAGCAGCCGTCACACGAGTGATAGGGCGCTCCGCAAATCCGAGAACAGGCACTGGGGGTTGAGGGCAACGCAGAACCGACAACAGAACCTTCTACTTTCCATAATATATATTATCGGTTGGGGGGCTGTCGAGTTACGAAGCCGCGCGCCCCGGAGCCCGGCATCGGCCTTCGCCAGATCGCGGTAATTGTTGCGCCCATCGCCCGCCCGCGCCAACCGGGGCTATGCCGACAACGCCGCCGCAACCACCGTTCGACCTCCGCGCGCTCGCGACCATCCTTGCGCAGCTTCGCGATCCGGTCGCGGGCTGCGCTTGGGATCGCGAACAGACCTTCGAAACCATCGCACCGTACACCATCGAGGAGGCCTACGAGGTCGCCGATGCAATCGGCCGCGAGGACCACGTCGCGCTCCGCGACGAGCTCGGCGATCTGCTGCTACAGGTTGTTTACCACGCGCGCATCGCCGAGGAGCGGGGTCTGTTTGACCTCAGCTCGGTGGTGGACAGCGTTTGCGCCAAGATGATCCGCCGCCATTCCCACATGTATGGCGACGCCGCCAGCGCAACTCCGACCGGTTGGGAGGCGATCAAGCAGGCCGAGCGCGCGGCGGGCGGGGCGTCGAGCGCGCTCGACGGGGTTGCCCTCGCCCTTCCTGCGCTGATGCGGGCGGAAAAATTGCAAAGGCGCGCTGCCCGCGTCGGCTTTGATTGGCCCGACGCGAGCGGCCCACGCACGAAGATCGACGAAGAGCTAGCCGAGGTTGATGCCGCCACCTCTTCGCCAAGTCTGGCTGCCGAGATCGGCGACCTGTTGTTCTCCGTCGTCAACTACGCGCGCCACTGCGGGGTCGATGCGGAAACGGCACTTCGCGGGGCAAGCGACCGCTTCGAGGCGCGTTTTCGGCTGGTCGAAGCACGCTCGCCGAGGCCGCTGTCCGAACAGTCGCTGGACGAGCTCGAAGCGCTGTGGGCCGCCGCCAAAGCAGCGCCGGGTCCGCCAGACTAGAGCGCCGCGTCGGACGCACCCTGCTCGCGTCGGCGTTCGAGCCGCGCATCGTTCAGCGCCGAAAGTCGGACTTGCAGCCGCTGGCCGCCGTCGGGCTCATCGCGTCGTTCGATCACCTGCGCATGATCGTACAGCCAGGCGAGCGTCGCGCCCTCCCCCGCCCCTAACTGCACTTCGCGTTCCACCGAGTTTCCGCCGAGAAGTTCGGCGATCCGGGTGCGCAGTTGGTCAAGACCCTCGCCAGAGAGCGCGGACACCGCAACTGCGCCGCTCCGCTCCGCCTCAGCCAGCGCCGCCTCTCGCTGCTCGGTCGAGAGGCCGTCGATCTTGTTCAAAACCTCGAGGATCGGCGGGCCCGCCTCCGCTTCCTCGGCGAGCGGTCCGATGCCGAGTTCCCCAAGCACCGCGAGCACGTCCTCACGCTGCACGTGGCTTTCAGAATGGCTGAAGTCGCGCACATGGAGCAAGAGGTCCGCCGCCCTCACCTCCTCAAGCGTGGCGCGGAAGGCGGCAACCAGCTGCGTCGGGAGGTCGGATACGAAGCCCACCGTATCGGAGATGATGGCGGTGCCGACGCCGTCGATCGCGACGCGGCGCATGGTGGGGTCCAGCGTTGCGAACAGCGCGTCCTCAGCCACCGCGCCGCCGCCGGCGAGGGCGTTGAACAGCGTCGATTTCCCCGCGTTGGTGTAGCCGACCAACGCGATCACCGGCCACGGCGCGCGGCGACGCCGCTCGCGATGGAGGCCGCGCGTGCGCGATACGTCGTCGAGCTGACGCCGCAGCCGCGCCATCCGGTCGCGGATCATCCGCCGATCCGCCTCGATCTGCGTTTCGCCGGGACCGCCGAGAAAGCCGAACCCGCCGCGCTGACGCTCGAGGTGAGTCCAGCTACGCACGAGGCGGCCCTGCTGATAGTCGAGGTGCGCAAGTTCGACCTGCAACCGCCCCTCCGCGGTTGCCGCCCTCTCGCCGAAGATCTCCAGAATCAACGCGGTGCGATCGATCACCTTTGCGCCGATCGCCTGCTCGAGGTTTCTCTGCTGAATGGCGGTGAGGCTGGCGTCGACGATCACCAGTTCAATCTCGTCGGCAGCGGCGCGCTCAGCGAGCGTCGCGACCTGCCCTGGACCAAGCAGCGTCGCGGGCGTGCGCCGCCGCAGCGGCAGCACGACTGCGTCGACAATAGTCACCCCGATCGCGAGAGCGAGGCCCGTCGCCTCCGCGAGGCGACCTTCACGATCGCGACCCGGCCCGCTGCGCGCCCGGTTGGCGGCAGCGTCGTCGAGCACGACGACCAGCGTGCGCCCCCCTCGCGAAACCTCTTCGCGGTCGTCGGAAAAGCTCAAGCCTCCGACCCGTCGTCCTCGCCCTGTCGGGCGTCGGCGAGGAGGTTGATCTGTCCGTTGGGCTGCACGGTCGAGATCGCGTGCTTGTACACCAGCTGGACCGCACCATCGCGCTCCAGCAGGACGCAGAACAAGTCATAGGCCGCGACATCGCCCTGCAGCATCACGCCGTTGACGAGGAACATCGTCACCGGTTCCTCCGAGCGCTGCACGGCGGCCAGAAACAGCTCCTGCAGCATGCGCGCGTCGGCCGGACCCTCCCCGAACGCTTCGCGCACGGTGCTCGCATCGAAGCTATGCGCGGGGAGGATGGTCGAGATGGCGTGCTTGTAGACGAGCTGCGACTGCCCGTCCCGGCGCAGCAGCACGCTGAAATTATCGAACCAGGTGATCAGCCCCTGAAGCTTGACGCCCTTCACCAGAAACATCGTCACCGGCACCCGTTCGCGCCGTAGCTGATTGAGGAAAATGTCCTGCAGGTTGTTAGGCTTGCCGCTCATCCCTATGCCCTGTTCTTGGCGCTGTGCAGCGCTGCCGGTGCGCGTCGTTCGACCGGATGAGTTTAGTGTAGGGACCCCACGAGCGAACACAAGTCGCCGTCAGTCCTCCACGGTGCCGCGGTCCTCGGTGAGGCCAAGGAGCTTCAACTTGCGGTGCAGCGCGGATCGCTCCATCCCGACGAAGGCCGCGGTGCGCGATACGTTGCCGGCGAAGCGGCGGATCTGAACACGCAGATATTCGCGTTCGAACGCCTCGCGCGCTTCCCGCAGCGGCGCGCCCATCAGCATCGCGCCGCTGCTGCTGTCGCTCGCCGCCTCTCCATGCACCACCTCGCTCGGGAGCATGTCGACTTCGATCGTGGCGAGCCGGTTCTGGGGCGCGAGGATCATCACGCGCTCGATGACGTTGCGCAGCTGGCGGACGTTGCCGGGCCAGGAGGCCCCTTGCAGCGTCGCGAGCGCGTCGACCGACAGTTGCGGCACCGGCACCCGCCGTTCCGCGGCGAGGCGGTCGAGGAAATGTTCGGCGAGAACCGGAATGTCTGCACGACGCTCCCGCAGCGGCGGGATGCGGACGGGAACGACGTTCAGGCGATAGAACAGATCCTCGCGAAAGCGCTTCGCGGCGATCTCCTCGGCAAGATCGCGCGACGTCGAGGACACGATACGCACGTCGACGCGCACCTGCCGCGACCCGCCGATCCGCGTGAAGCTCTGGTCCGTCAGGACGCGAAGGATCTTGCCCTGCGTGGTGAGCGGCATGTCCGACACTTCATCGAGGAACAGCGTCCCGCCGTGCGCGCGTTCGAGGAGCCCCGGGGTGGTCTGGCCGTCGCGTTCGGTGCCGAACAGCTCGGCCTCGACCGTATCGGGCTCCATGCTCGCCGCGGCGACGACCACGAACGGTGCGTTGGCGCGCCCGCTCCAGGCATGGAGCAGCCGCGCAGCCACCTCCTTCCCGACACCCGCCGGTCCATCGATCAGCACGCGGCTGCCCGTCGACGCCACCCGCTTGAGCGTTGCGCGCACGTTGTTGATGGCGGGGCTCACCCCGTGCAGTTCGTCCGCGAGCGCAGCCTGCGCCTTGAGCGCGCGGTTCTCGGCGCGCAGGCGCTCGGTCTCGGTAACGCGACCGACAAGGTAGAGCAGACGATCCGCCTCAAACGGCTTTTCAAGGAAGTCGACCGCGCCACGTCGGATCGCCGCGACAGCGGTATCGAGCGTGCCGTGTCCCGAAAACACCAGCACCGGAATGGTCGCGTCGCGCTCCTTGATCGCGTCGAGCAGCTCGAGGCCATCCATGCTCGACCCCTCCAACCACACGTCGAGCAACACCAGCGACGGGCGCCTTTCGTCCAGCGCGGCGAGCGCTTCGTTGGCGTTGGCGGCGGTGCGGGCTGAATAGCCCTCGTCCTCCATCACCCCCGCGACGAGATCGCGAATGTCCGGTTCGTCGTCGACGATGAGGATGTCGAGCGCCATGACGATCTCTCCGTTTCAGTCCTGCTCGATCTTCGCGGCCAGCGCCGCGCGATCGAAGGTGAGGTGAACAATCGTCCCGCCGCCTGCCCTGTCGGAAAAGCCCAGCTCGCCGACGTGATCCTCGATGATGCGGGAAACGACCGCCAGGCCCAGCCCGGTCCCGCCGTGGCGGGTGGTGACATAGGGTTCGGTGATGCTGTCGCGCTGCGGGGGCAGACCGGCGCCATTGTCACTGATGGTGACGATCAGCCGTTCGCGATCATCGGTGTCGATGACCGCCTCGACTTCGCCCGTTGGAGCGTCACCGCGCTCGATTGCCTCGGCGGCGTTCTTCAACAGGTTGGTAAAGGCCTGCGCGAGCAGGCGACGGTCGCACACCAGCTCGCTCCCGCCGCTGCGATCGTCGAAGGAGAAGCGAATGTCGGGCTTCGCGATTTCCTGAAGGAAGATGCTCTGCCGGACGATGTCGGACAGGCGTTCGCGGCGGAATACCGGCTGCGGCATCTGCGCGAAGCGGGAGAATTCGTCGACCATCCCGCGCAGGTCGCCGACCTGCCGGACAATGGTCGAGGTGAGCCGCTCGAACGTCGCCTGATCCTGCCCCTCGGCGGGCGCAAAGCGACGCTGCAGCCGTTCCGCCGCAAGCTGGATCGGGGTCAGCGGGTTCTTGATCTCGTGGGCGATACGTCGCGCAACATCGGACCAGGCGGCGCGGCGCTGGTCGGAAAGCTGCTGCGAGAGGTCGTCGAAGGTCAGCACGCGGCCGCTCGCCGCTCCCGTCATGCGGACCGCCAGCGTGCGGCTTTCGCCATCTACCTCCAGCGTGACGATCGCGCCGTGATCGGATGAGTCGACCCAGGACGCCAGCGCTGGCGCGAGCGTCGCCAGCGGCGTCCCTGAAAGGTCCTCGCCTTCGCGGCCAAGGATCGCCGCCGCCGCTGCGTTGGCGAGCCGCACGTTGCCGCTGCCGTCGAGCGACACGACGCCCGTCGCTACGGCGCCGAGAACCGCTTCGATAAAGGCGCGCCGCTCCTCCAGCCGGTCGCGCGTTTCGACGAGGTCGCCGGTCTGCTCCCGCAGACGGTCGGTCATGTCGTTGAACGCACGCGCGAGCAGGCCGAGCTCGTCCGGATTGGGCTCGGAAGGGTGCGGAACGCTGGTGCCGAGATTGCCCCCGGCGACCGCCTGCGTTGCCTCTACCAGCTGGTCGATCGGGCGAACGATGCGGTCGGCAACCGCAATCGCGACCATGATCACCAGCCCGACGAGGAGCAGAGCGCCAGCGAACAGCGAGGCGAGGAAGCGATACTGGAGGTCGCGCGAGCGCACGAACAGCGCGTTGTAGTCTGCGAAAACGCCGCGCGCTCGGGACACACTCTCGAACGGGAGAAAGAGCCCGCCGCGCGCAACGTAGAGATATACAGGCCGGTCGGGCACGAGCTGAGTCACCGCCTCCACGCGCTCGCCGACCTGGCGCGCGACTACCCGTTCGCCGTTGCGCAGGCGCGTCATGACCTCGGGCGGCAGGCGGTTGGCGGCGGCGCGGTCGGCGGGGTCGATCAACGCGGCGGTGCGCACGATGCCGTCGGTCCCCACCTCAAGAATGGCGGACTCGCTAAGCTCTCGCACCACGACCTGCTGCACATAATAGTCGCTGAACGCCTGACCCGACATGGGCGTACGCGTCAGCTGCGTGCGCAGGTCGAGCGCCATCGCGGTGGCGTTGTCCCCGACGTCGCGCACCTCCGCCGTCAGGAACGACTGCGCGAGGCCGACCGCGTTCTCGAACATCCCGCGCGAGCGTTCCGAGAACCAGACCTGCATGCCCGACTGAAACATGTAGCTGGTGAGCAGCACGATCAGCAGCGTCGGAACCGCAGCGGTCGCCGAGAACAGCACCACCAGCCTTACGTGCAGCCGCGCATCCCCTCCCCCGCGCCGACGCACCCGCCGACGAGCGATGCGGCGCCCGATCAACACAAGCAGCAACAGCGCCGGCACGAGCGCAGCAAGAAGCGCCGAAGCCACGGCCAGCGGCGTCAATAGCGCGCGATCGCCGAGCCGGACCAGGCTCCATACCGTGAGCACGAAAATGACGAGCGCGGCGACGGCGCTCAAACGCTCCAGCATTGCACGGTCGGGGGATCCGTTGCGCGCAGGGGAAACAGCCGTCACCCGCGCAGCCTAGCCATCCGCTGTGACCGCGACAACACAGTTGTGACGATTTCGTCGCACCGCTGCCACGCAACGGCGGCGTGATAATCAAGCCGCGGCGCGCTCCGCCCACGGCTCGTAGAAGACGGCGAGCGCATTGAGCACCGCCGCGGGGTCGTCGATGAAGTTGACCCGATTGCGAAACTCTGCCGACGCGGGGAGCCCCTTGGTGTACCAGCCGAGATGCTTGCGCGCGATCCCCACGCCGGTGCGCGCGCCATAGTATTCGATCATCGCGCGATAATGGTCGGTCACCAGCCGATACTGTTCCGCAACGCTCGGATCGGCGAGCGGCGCACCGCCGGTCAACGCGCGCATCACTTGGGCAAGGAGCCACGGCTTGCCGTAGGCGCCGCGCCCGATCATTACCCCGTCCGCACCCGACTGGGCGAGAGCGGTCCGCGCGTCGTCGATGGTGCAAATGTCGCCGTTCACGATCACCGGCACCGAGACCGCCTGCTTCACCCGCGCGACAAACGCCCAGTCGGCGCTGCCCTTGTACATCTGGTTGCGGGTGCGGCCGTGGACGGTGATCATCTGCGCGCCCAAGTCCTCGGCGATGCGCGCGAGTTCCGGCGCGTTGAGACTGGCGTGATCCCAGCCCATGCGCATCTTGACCGTGACCGGCACCGACACCGCCTTCACCGTTGCCTCGATAAGCGACGCGGCGAGCGGCAGGTCGCGCATCAGCGCCGATCCTGCGTCGCCGTTGACCACCTTTTTCACAGGGCAGCCCATGTTGATGTCGACGATCGCCGCGCCGCGATCCTCGCTGAGCTTGGCGGCCTCCGCCATTTCGGTGGGTGAGCAACCCGCGAGCTGCATCGACACCGGCTCCTCGATCGGATCCCAGCCCGCCTTCTGGATCGACTGCCGCGTCTCCCGGATCGCGGCGGCGCTGGCGATCATCTCGGTGACGTTGAGGCCGGAGCCGAACTGCCTGACGAGGCGGCGGAAGGGCTGGTCGGTCACGCCCGTCATCGGCGCGAGGATCACCGGCACGTCGATCCGCACCGGCCCCACCGCTATCGGTTTGAGCGACGTCATCTTCGGAGCCCTGTGGAGAACGGGCGCGGCTCTGCCCGCAAGTGCTGCGCACTTAGGCGAAGCCACCGGTCGGGGCAAGCTTGCGCAGCGCGCCCGCCCCCGCCATGCGCTCGGGCGATGACAGGATTTCACGCCATCGTCCTCGCCGCGGGGACGGGAAGCCGATCGAGGCTCGCAGTGCCCAAGCAGCACGCGCGCCTTGGCGACGGGACAGTGCTCGACCGTAGCCTCGCGGCGTTCCGCTCGCACCCCGGGCTCGCGAGCTTGGTCCTCGTCGGAGCGGACGCTCAAGGCGCCACAAGCGTGCCGGGCGGGGCGGAGCGCGCGGACTCCGTTCGCGCAGGGCTCGCAGCCCTCCCCGCCGATGCGCTGCCCGTGCTGATCCACGATGCGGCGCGGCCCGGGCTCGAAGTCGAGGTGATCGACCGCCTCCTCGCCGCGCTGGAGGACGGCGCGGCGGGCGCCGTGCCGGTGCTGCCGGTCGCCGACACGCTCGCGGCCTGGTCGGAGGGTTCGCTCGGCGACGTAGTCGATCGCAGCACGCTCGTCCGGGTGCAGACCCCGCAAGCCTTTCGCCGCGATGCGATCGAGCGAGCGCATCGCGAATGGTCCGGCGCCAAGCCCAGCGACGATGCGCAGATGGTCCGCGCGCTCGGGCTCACCGTCGCGACCGTCGAAGGCGACGTTCGGCTCGACAAGATCACCTATCCGGGCGATTTGGAGCGCATGAGCGCGATCCTCTCCCCGCCGCCGACCGACGCCCAGCCCGATTGGCGCGTGGCCGTCGGCACTGGTTTCGACGTGCACCGCCTGACCGCGGGCGACGGGGTCTGGCTCGGCGGAGTGCTTGTCGAATGCCCCTTTGCGCTCGTCGGGCACAGCGATGCCGACGTGCTGCTGCACGCGATCACCGACGCGCTGTTGGGGGCGCTGGGGGAGGGGGACATCGGCACGCACTTCCCGCCCAGCGACGAACGCTGGCGCCGGGCCGCATCGGACCAGTTTCTGGCGCACGCCGCTGCCCTCATCCGCGATGCGGGCGGCGCAATCGAGCACATCGACGCGACGCTGATCGGCGAACGTCCCAAGGTCGGCCCGCACCGCGCCGCCATTCGCGCGCGGGTCGCAGAGATCTGCGGGATCAGCGAAGCGCAGGTCGGCATCAAGGCGACCACCACCGAAAAGCTCGGCTTCGCTGGCCGCGAGGAAGGGCTGGCGGCGCAGGCCGCTGCGACCATCATCATGCCGAGGAAGGGCAGTCATGGATGAACAGCTGGTAGCGCTGGCGCGCACCGTCATCGAGGCGCACAGCGCCGCGGGAACGCGGGTTGCGGTCGCGGAGAGCTGCACCGGCGGCCTCACCATGGCGGCGCTCACCGCCGTTCCGGGCTCGAGCGCGGTGCTCGAGGGGGGCGTCGTTTCCTACTCCGACGAGGCCAAGGTGTCGCTGCTTGGCGTCAGCGAGGATATTGTTTCGACCTTTGGCGCGGTGAGCAAGGCGGCGGCCTGGGCGATGGCCCGCGGCGCGCTGTTGCGCACCGATGCCGACGTCGCGGTCAGCATCACCGGAATTGCCGGGCCGAGCGGCGGCAGCGCGGCGAAGCCGGTCGGCACGGTCATCTTCGCCCGCGCGCATCGCGGCGACGACGAGGAAGCCGCACACACCTTCAAGCGCGAATTCGACCCCGGGCTGGGCCGCGACGGTATCCGCACTCAGGCGGCGTTGGCGGCGCTCGAACTGCTGCTGCCGTCGAGCGAAGGCGAGCCGTAGAGCTCCGCCGCGCGCGCTTCGAATGCGCCGATCATCCGGCGTAGCGCGCGCTCGAACATCTGCCCCGCGAGCCGCTGGAAGAGCATGTTTCGGAACGCGAAGTCGACGGTGAAGTCGATAACGCAACCCTCCCCATCCGGCTCGAACCGCCAGTTGTTGGTGAGGTGCGACATCGGGCCGTCGAGATAGCTGACGTCGATCCTCGCCGGCGAACCATCGACGCCGGGCGGACGACGTTTGACGCGCGAGGCGAAGCGTTCGCGCAGGCCCTTGAACCCCACCAACAGGTCGGCGACCATCACCCCCGTTCCGTCGGGCGAAACCTCGTCGCTGCGGACCCGCGCGCCCACCACCCACGGGAGGAACTGCGGGTAGCTCGCGACGTCGGCGACCAGCGCGTACATCTGCTCGGGGCGATACGGCATCGCCCGACGCTCGTGATGGTGCGGCATCAGCCCTGCGTCGCAGTCGCGAGCTTGGCCTGGCGTGCAGCGCGCATCGCCACGAAGTCCTCCCCCGCATGATAGGAAGAGCGCGTCAGCGGCGACGACGCCACCTGCAGGAAACCCTTTGCGCGCGCGATGCGTCCGAAGCCGTCGAACGACTCCGGCGTGACGAAGTCGATCACCGGCGCATGCCGCGGAGTCGGCTGGAGATATTGCCCCATCGTCAGGAAATCGATGTCGGCGGCGCGCATGTCGTCCATCACCTGATGCACCTCGAGCCGCTGTTCGCCGAGGCCGAGCATGATCCCGGACTTGGTAAAGATCGACGGGTCGAGCCGCTTCACCGTCTCCAGCAGCCGCAGCGACGCGTAATAGCGCGCGCCCGGGCGGATGGTCGGATAGAGCCGCGGCACCGTTTCGAGGTTGTGGTTGTAGACGTCGGGCCGCGCCGCAACGATCGCTTCCAACGCGCTCAGCGGTTTGTTGCGGAAGTCGGGCGTCAGTATCTCGATCGTCGTGCCGGGCGAGCGACGACGCACCGCCTCTATCACCTTCACGAACTGCGACGCGCCGCCGTCGGGAAGGTCGTCGCGATCGACCGACGTGACGACGATATGTTCGAGACCCATCGTCTCCGCGACGGTCGCGACATGCTCCGGCTCGAGCGGGTCGACGCTGCGCGGCATGCCTGTCTTGACGTTGCAAAAGGCGCAGGCGCGCGTGCAGGTGTCGCCGAGGATCATCACCGTCGCGTGCCGTTTGGACCAGCATTCGCCGATGTTGGGGCACGCCGCTTCCTCGCACACCGTCGCGAGGTTGAGGCCGCGCATCAGCTGCTTGGTCTCACCAAAGGCGATGCTGGTCGGCGCCTTGACGCGAATCCAGTCGGGTTTGCGAACGCGCGGAGCTCGCGGCGCTTCCGTTGCGGTCGGCGGGGTCAGCGTGACGGGGGCGTTCATCGTGGTGGCGCAAATAGCGATGCGCCGGTCGGAAGGGAAGCGCGGCGAGCCATCGCCTCTTGCTCGCGGCGCGCGACTGCTCCATCGGACGCGCGCGCGCTCCTCCCCCGCCGCACAGCCGGAGAAGTAACGATGTCCGCGTTCCGTCAGCTCGTCGATGGCTATCATCGCTTTCGCGAAGGTGCATATCTCTCGCAGAAGGCTCGGTTCGACGCCTTGTCGAGCGACGGGCAGGCGCCGCCGGTGATGATCATCAGCTGTTGCGACAGCCGAGTGGACCCGGCCACCATCTTCGACACCGTGCCCGGACAGGTGTTCGCGCTGCGCAACGTCGCTAACCTCGTCCCGCCGTTTGAGCAGGGCGGCGGGCTCCACGGTGCGTCCGCAGCGATCGAATTCGGCGTCGGTGGCCTGAAAGTAAAGCACATCGTCGTCCTCGGCCACGGCCAGTGCGGCGGCATCGCGGCGGCGCTGAGCGGGCAAAGCGATGACATGTCCGAGCGCAGCTTCGTCGGCGACTGGATGACGATCATCGACGGCGCGGTCGAGCGGGTCCGCAGCAGCGACGCGCCCGACCCGCAGCGCGCGCTCGAATGGGAATCGGTGCGGGTGAGCCTCGACAACCTGCGCAGCTTTCCCTTCGTCGCCGAGCGTGAAGCGGCGGGCGAGCTGGAGCTCCACGGCGCATGGTTCGCGATCAACGAGGGCCAGCTTTACGTCCTCGATGAACCGAGCGGCACCTTCGCGCCGGCCTGAACCCATTTGGGCGCGCCGCCTGTGCGTGCTAGCGCCGGGCCATGGCTGAAGCGACCAACGAGCGGAACATCGCGCTCCTCATCGACGCGGACAACGCAAGCTCGAGCGGCATCGACCCGGTGCTGACCGCGCTGGCGGAGCTGGGCAGCGTGGGCATCCGCCGCGCCTACGGTAATTGGTCGAAGCCCAACCTCGCCAAGAGCTGGGGCACGCGGCTCCACACCTACGGCATCGAACCGCAACAGCAGTTCGACATCACTAAGGGCAAGAACGCGACCGACATGAAGATGACGATCGACGCGCTCGATCTGCTCCACGGCGGGCGGGTCGACGGCTTCGGCATCATGAGCAGCGACAGCGATTTCATGCCGCTCGCCATGCGCATCCGTCAGGACGGCCTCCCCGTCTACGGCTTTGGCAGCGCCAAGACGCCCGAGGGGTTCCGCGCGGCCTGCACCCGCTTCATGGACGTCGACGCGCTCATCGAAGCGGCGCGCGACATCGCGGTCGCGCCGGTTGCGAACGGGTCTGGCGCGGACGAAGCCCCCTCCCCCCGCCCCGCTACGCAGCCGGTCGACGACGCGGTCATCACCCTCCTCGGTGAAGCATGGAAGGCGGCCAAACGCGACGAGCGCGGTTACGCCAAGCTCGGCGAAGTGGGCACGATCGCCGGCAATCGGTCGAGCTTTGACGCGCGCAACTATGGCTACAAGCGCCTCTCCGACATGATCGCCGAGATCCCAAATTTCACCACCGAGCGGCGTGAAGGACAGCTGTGGGTGCGCCGCCTGCGGTGAACCGAGCGGAACGCGGGCCGCCGCATGGGCGTTTTTCGCGCAAGGTCACGTCCCCGGTGACCTCTGTCCATTCGCGGAGAGAGCCATGAAACATCTTATTCTGACCGTCGCCGCCGCCGCCTCGCTGGCCGGTTGCGCGACCACCGACCGCTGGGGCAACAGCGTCAGCAGCGATCCCACGGTGAGCCGCGCCGTCTCCGGCGCCGCGATCGGCGCCGCAGCGGGCGCGGGCATTCAGGCGGTGCGCGGTCGTGACGTCCTCACCGGCGCGGCCGTCGGCGCTGCCGCTGGCGGTGCGATCGGTGCAGTCACCGCGCAAGGCACGCGCTGGTACCGCGACGATCGTGGCGCCTGCTACTATGTCGACCGCAACAATCAGCGCGTCTACGACTACAACCGCAGCTGCTGATCGGCCTGCAGAAAGCGAGGAAGGGCGGCTCTCCTATGCGAAAGCCGCCCTTTTTCTTACCCGCAACGCCCCGCTCGAGAAGGGAGCCCTGGCCTCGGATCAAGTCCGGGCCGCCGTCTCGGTGGGTGCGAACGTCAGCGCGTCAGGCGCTTGTGCGCCCCGCGCCCCGGCTTGAGGGCGTCCTCACCCAAGCGACGCACCTTGTCTTCCTCGTAGCTTTCGAAGTTGCCCTCGAACCATTCGACATGCCCGTCACCCTCGAAGGCGAGGATGTGAGTTGCCAGGCGGTCGAGGAAGAAGCGGTCGTGGCTGATCACCACCGCACAGCCCGCGAAGCTTTCCAGCGCCTCCTCCAGCGCCGCCAACGTTTCGACGTCGAGGTCGTTGGTCGGTTCGTCGAGCATGAGGACGTTGCCGCCCTCCTTCAGCATCTTGGCCATGTGCACGCGGTTGCGCTCACCGCCCGACAGCTGGCCGACCTTCTTTTGCTGGTCGCCGCCCTTGAAGTTGAACGCCCCGACATAGGCGCGCGTCGCCATCTCGTGCTTGCCGATGGTCATGATGTCGTGACCGCCGGAGATTTCCTCCCACACATTCTTGTTGGGATCGAGCGCGTCGCGGCTCTGGTCGACGTAACCCATGCGCACCGTCGGCCCGATGTCGACCTCGCCTGCATCCGGCGTTTCCTGACCGGTGAGGATCTTGAACAGCGTGGTCTTGCCCGCGCCGTTGGGGCCGATCACGCCGACGATGCCACCCGGCGGCAGCGTGAAGCTCAAATTTTCGAACAGCTGCTTGTCGCCGAACTTCTTGCTGACGCCCTTCACCTCGATCACCTTGCCGCCGAGGCGTTCGGGCAGCTGGATGAGGATCTGCGCCTTGCCGGGGGTGCGGTTTTCCTGCGCGGCAACCAGTTCGTCGAACGCCTTGATACGCGCCTTGGACTTGGTCTGACGCGCCTTGGGCGACTGCCGGATCCAGTCGAGCTCGTCCTTGATCGCCTTCTGACGACCGGCGTCGTCGCGCGCCTCCTGCTCGAGCCGCTTCGCCTTCTTCTCGAGGTAGGTCGAATAGTTGCCCTCGTAAGGGAAGTAGCGACCGCGATCGAGCTCGAGGATCCAGTTGACGACGTTGTCGAGGAAGTAGCGGTCGTGGGTGATGAGCAGCACGTTGCCCGGATAGTCGATCAGGTGCCGCTCCAACCACGCGACGCTCTCCGCATCGAGGTGGTTGGTCGGTTCGTCGAGCAGCAGGATCTTGGGCTTTTCGAGCAGCAGGCGGGTGAGCGCGATGCGGCGTTTTTCGCCACCCGACAGCCCCTCCACCGACGCGTCGCCCGGCGGGCAGCCGAGCGCTTCCATCGCGATTTCGAGCTGGTTGTCGAGCGTCCAGCCATCGACCGCGTCGATCTTTTCCTGAAGCTCGCCCATCTCGGTCATCAGCGCGTCGAAGTCCGCGTCCTCCGGAGGGTCGGCCATCAGCGTCGAGATTTCGTTGAACCGCTCGACCAGGTCGGCGACGGGGCGCACCCCGTCCATGACGTTTTCCTTGACCGTCTTGGTCGGGTCGAGCTCGGGCTCCTGCGGCAGGTAGCCGACGGTGATCCCCTCACCCGCCCAGGCTTCGCCGGTGAATTCGGTGTCGATACCGGCCATAATCTTCATCAGCGTCGATTTGCCGGTGCCGTTAGGGCCGACGATGCCGATCTTGGCGTCGGGATAGAATTGCAGGTTGATGTTGGACAGCACCGGCTTGGGCGCGCCGGGGAAGGTCTTGGTCATCCCCTTCATGACGAAACTATATTGCGCGGCCATCGGTCACCTTCTTCGCGGGAGCAGATTGTGGGAGGCGGGGCGGAGAGCCCCGGTTGCCGGGGCATCTAGCGAAGCACGGCGGGGTTTTCAAACCTGACGCAACGACGCGCGCAACGGGCGCAGGATGGTGCGAACGAGATAGTTTCATTTGAAAGTTCAGGCTAAGTTCACACCAAAACGAGGTGTTGTTTCCTTGTTTTTCAATGACTTGCCGATTTGGGCGCATTTCGAGTGTGATGGCAATGGGTGAGGGCTAAGAGCGCTCCGCAACAGGACCGCTTGCGGAGCCGGTCCGCCCGCGACAATGTGCGGCCATGCACATTTCCACGCTTCGTACCGCTGCCGCCTTGATCACCCTCCTCGGCGCGAGTGCTGCCGCTGCACAGGCGAGCCCCGCGCCGCCGGTGCCGGTGCCGACGCCCGCCCCGCTGCGAGCGGTGGCCGCTCCCACGCAGGTGCCAGACGACACGACCGCCGCGCTGCGCGCCGCCGCGCTTGCTGACGGCACGGCGCTGAGCTTCCTCACCGACCTCACCACCCAGATCGGGCCGCGCCCCGCGGGCACCCCGGCGGAGGCGCGGGCGCGTGACTGGGCGGTTGCACGGCTACGCTCGCTTGGCTTCCAGAACGTGCGGATCGAGGATTTCCGCATGCCGGTGTGGGAGCGCGGCGCGGAATCGGGCGCCATCGTCGCCCCCTACCGCATGCCGCTGGCGCTCACCGCGCTGGGCGGCAGCGCGCCGACCCCGGCGGGCGGGATCGAGGGGGCGGTGGTGGTCTTCCCCGACCTCGCCGCCTTTGACGCTGCCCCCGACAGCGCGGTGCGCGGGCAGATCGTCTACATCGGCCACCAGATGCGTCGCACGCAGGACGGGTCGAGCTATGGCGCGTTCGGGCCGGTGCGCTTCTCAGGGCCGGACCGCGCCGCCAAGCGGGGGGTGCGGGCGATCGTGATCCGCTCGATCGGCACCGACCAGCATCGCAACCCGCACACCGGGCAGACCAACTTCTCCGCCGGGGTGACCCCGATCCCAGCGGTCGCGATCTCCAATCCCGATGCCGATCAGCTCGAGCGGCTCGGGACCGGCACGCGGGTGCAGCTCAACCTCGCCTCGCGGCGGCTGGAAAACCAGCCGGGCGGCAATGTCATCGCGGAGATGCCGGGCAACGACCCTTCGCTCCCGGTCGTGCTCGCCGCGTGCCACATCGACAGCTGGGATCTCGCGACGGGCGTGATGGACGACGCCGCGGGCTGCGGCATCGTCACCGCCGCCGCGCGACTGGCCGCGCAAGGCCAGCGGCCCCGCCGCACCATCCGCGTGCTGCTCGCGGGGGCTGAGGAGGTCGGGGTGTTCGGCGGTCGCGCCTATGCGGAAGCACACGGCAACACGCCCCACGCCGCGGCGCTCGAGGCCGACTTCGGCGGCGACCGCGTTTACAAAATGACCGTTTCCGAACCGATCGCTGCACACGCGGGGCTGATGGCCCGCTTTCGTCGTGGGCTGCTGCCGCTGTCGGTGAGCGTCGCTGCCGGCGATGCGAGCGGCGGCGCGGACGTCGGCGCCACCGTCGCGCGCGGGGTGCCCGCGATCGACCTCGAACAGGACGGCACGCGCTACTTCGACCTTCACCACACGCCTGACGACACGCTCGACAAGGTCGACCCGGCGCAGTTGTCGCAGGCGGTGGCGGCGTGGGCGGTGACGCTGCGCCTGCTCGCCGACGCGCCCGAAGCGATTGGCCGCGGCGGTTGATGGGCGTGCGGCTGACGCTGCTGGCGCTCGCCGCGCTGTCGCTGTCGGCGTGTCAGCAGCAGCGCGCGCCGCAGCCCGAAAAGGCGAGCCCCGATCAGCTTTCTGCCGATCTCGAACGCCGTGCGCAGGACATTGAGCGCCGCGCCGACGAAGCGGTGGCGCGGATCGAGCGCGAGGCGGATGCGGAGGTGAGCCAGCTCAAGGCGCAAACCAGCGCCAGCGCGGCGCCTGCGGCCAAATAGGCCCCACCCACATTGCGGGGCGCGGCATGGGGAGCGCGCTGACTCACGCGCTGCGTCGCGAGCCGCGATGTGTGAGACAAACGGAAATGGTGCTGCTGGACAGGATTGAACTGTCGGCCTCTCCCTTACCAAGGGAGTGCTCTACCACTGAGCTACAGCAGCGACCGATGCGCCCGGGCCCGCTCCGGCCCCGTGCAGGCGCGGCCTATGGCGGGGGGCCCTCGGAGTGTCAAGGCGGGGTTGCGCCTCGGAAAGCCACGCGCCTAGAGATGGCGTTCATGGACACGCCTGCGCCACCCCCCTCCCCCACCGATTCCCGCGAGCGTCGGCTCGCCGAAGCGCTCCGGGCGAACCTCCGGCGGCGCAAGGAAGCGGCGCGCGAGCGGGCGCCCGTTCCGCCTCAGCGCGAAGGCTGAGCGACCCGCCGCACCGGCACCGTCACGTTGCACACATCGGCTCCGCCGGCAGGGCGCACGAAGAATGCGTCGCGGCGGTTCGCGCGCGCCTCGGCATAGCGCGCGAACTGTGGCGTGTCGGTGCGCAGAAATTCGAACCGCGGCCGCTCGGCTTCGGGAAGATCGCTGGCGAGGCGGATCGATTCGATGCGCACCCGCTGCTCGGGCCGCTCGTAAAAGCCAAGTCCCCCGGTACCGCGCGGCAGGCTCGACAGATGCTCTATGCCCGAGATCACCCGCCCGACGACCGCGATGTTGCGATCGAGATGGCGCGGCGCGTGGCCGACCACGGTGTACAGCTCCGCCCCGCTGCCCGCATCCGGTGCCATCCCCCGGCCTACGCCGACCATCGCGTAGCAATGCGCGGGCCATGCTCGCCCGGCGTCGAAACCGACCGGCCAGCCGTCGACGAAGCCCGCCATCGGCGCGTAGCTGTCGGCGCGCGGCGCGGTCAGTCGAGCGCGCGCGACGGCGCTGGTGTAGTCCGCCTGCGCAGTCGGCCGCATGCCCGTCGGCAAGCGTTTCGCCTTGGCCGCATCCTCACCGTCGGCATCGCCCCATTGCACGACATAATTGTCCTGCACGCGGTTGATGCTGAGGCCGTCCCACCAGCGCGCCCGCGCCAGCGTGCGGACGTTGCCGACCCAGGGCTGCGCGAAATCGCGCGCGATCAGCTGGATGACGACCTCACGCCGCACCCCGTCGCTCGTGGGCGCAAGCCGCATGACGAGGAGGTCGTCGGCGGCGATCGCCTGCCATGCCCCCGCCGGAGCGCGCGCAGCGATCTCGGATGGCGACAGCGGAGCGGACGCTGCCGGCCGGGGTGCGGGGCCCTGCGCCAGCAAGGCCGTTGCGGCCAGCGCCGTGCCCATCGCTAACGCCGCTCGTCCGAGGTCCATCGCTCGCATCTCCGCTCCCCATCCGCTGCAATATTGTCGGAGCTGGTGTGCAGCATCGCGGCGCCGACGCCAAGCCTCCCGCCTTGCCCCCGCGCGCTCCCCCCGCTAGGCGCGGCGGCGAACAGGCATGCGGAGCGGTGGCCGAGTGGTCGAAGGCGCTCGCCTGGAAAGTGAGTATACGGCAAAACCGTATCGAGGGTTCGAATCCCTCCCGCTCCGCCACAATTTTGCCCCCGCGATCAGCGGGAGGCCTGGTTCAGTTCCGAACGAGGGAATGCGTCGATGCCAGCTCAACATGACCACGACGCGCACGCATCCGAGCGGGTGATCCCGGCCGACGTGCTGCACGCGGTGGAGACGCTGATCCGCTGGACGGGCGACGACCCCTCGCGCGAAGGGTTGCGCGACACGCCCAAGCGCGTCGCCAAGGCGTGGCGGGAATATTGCCAAGGTTATGAAGAGGATCCCGCGGTCCACCTTCAGCGCACTTTCGAGGAGGTTGGCGGCTACAACGAACTGGTGTTGTTGCGCGACATCCCGTTCCAGTCGCACTGCGAACATCACATGGCGCCGATCATCGGGACCGCGTCGATCGCCTATCTCCCCACCGATCGCGTCGTCGGCATCTCCAAGCTCGCGCGGGTGCTGCACGGCTTTGCGCGACGCCTGCAGGTGCAGGAGCGGCTGACCGCAGAGGTCGCGCAGTGCATCTGGGACAATCTGCGGCCCAGCGGGGTCGCGGTGGTGGTTTCCGCCAGTCACGCCTGCATGACTGCGCGCGGGGTGCGGACGCCCGGGGTGCAGATGGTCACCAGCCGACTGCTCGGCACGTTCCTCGAAGACCCGCGCAGCCGCGATGAGGTGCTGCAGCTGATCGGCCATGGCTGACGGCGCGGTTGCGCGCGGTCACCCACGCGGCTAGTCGTCGCGTCGACGCAAGGTGCTCCGGCGACGGAGCTAAGAGGGAAGCCGGTGCAAGGCCGGCGCTGCCCCCGCAACTGTGACCGGCGAGGCTGGGTCCACATCGCGCCACTGACCTGAACGGGTCGGGAAGGCCGGACCCAGTCGCTAACCCGGCGAGCCAGGAAACCTGCCTAGCGTCGCCGTTGATCGGTCCGGGCGGGGTGTATCGGAGCGAACGATCGGCGGTGCGATTCCCGCACCTCCTCGTGAAACGGCGCCACGTTTCGCGAGGTGCTGACTGTGATTACTGCCATATTGCTGGGGCTGGTCCCCGAACCGTCACCGATCCTGCCGATCGATGATGGCGACTCGATCGTCGTGACCGGTGTTCGCGACGATGCCGCGCCCGATCCCGGCGGCTTCGACCGGATCGACACGGAAACCCTGGAGTTCCTGCAAGACCCGCGTGTGGATGAGGCGCTGGCCCGCCTTCCGGGCATCGCGGTCTCCCGCAACGGCGCGCCCGGCGGCTTCTCCGCAGTGCGCATCAGAGGCGCCGACGCGGCGCAGACGTTGGTCGTCATCGACGGGGTTCGGGCCAACGATGCTGCCGCGCCCGGCGGTGGATTCGACTTCGCCAGCCTCGGAAGCGCGGGCGTGGACTCGATCGAGGTGCTGCGCGGCCCGGCGAGCGTGGCCTGGGGAAGCGACGCGATCGGGGGCGTCGTCGCGGTGCAGCGAGGCTTGATCGATGGCGGCGCGGCGCGCGTCGAGGTCGGCAGCCTCGACACGGCACGCGGGGAGTTGCGGCTGGGCGGAGAGGTTGGTCCGGTCACCCTCGCGATGGGTGCGGGGCATACGCGGACCTCCGGCTTTTCGAGTGCGGCCGCCGGGGTCGAGGCGGATGGCATGACGCTCGACCAGGCGAACGGCGCAGCGGCGCTGAGGCTGTCACCCGCGCTCAGCCTCCATGCCAATGTCGCGGTTTCGGCGCTCCGCAGCGATCTTGACGGCTACCTTCCCGACTTCAGCTTCGGCGATACGGATGAGCGGCAGGAGTTGCGCGAGACGCAGGCGTCGGTGCGTGTCGTGCATCGGGGCGCGATCCGGCAGGAGCTGAGTTTCTCGAGCGCCCGGACCCGGCGAGCAACCTTTGACGATGCACAATCGCGAGCGAGTTTCCGCAGCAGCGGCCTATCGACGCGGCTCGCCTGGCGGGGCGATGGCCGGCCGACGCGCGGGCTCAATATCGTCCTCGGCCTCGACCACGACCGGCACCGCGCGGTCACCGCCAGCGCCTTCGGGCGCGACGAGGGGGTGGTCACTTCCGACGCGATCTCGGGGCAGCTGATCGCTCAGCCGCTGCTTGACACGCGCGTCCACGTCGGGCTGCGGCAGGAGTGGCACGATCGCTACGGGGCAAATCGCGTGGTCGCCGCGGCGGTCGAGCAGGCGGTCGGCCCGATCCTGCTCGGCGCGCGCTATGGCGAAGGGTTCAAGGCGCCGACCTTGTTTCAGCTGTCCGCAGACCCGTTGGCCTACGGCAATCCCGATTTGCGCCCGGAACGCTCGCACGAGTGGGAGCTGTCCGCCCGCTCCGCGCGCGAGGCGACGTTCCAGTGGTCGGTGGCGCTGTTCGACAGGCGGACGCGCGACCTGATCGACTTCGTCGCGTGCGGCGGTTCCGGCTCGCCCGCGATCTGTTCGACTGGGACGCGGCTGTACGGCACATACGACAATGTCGCTCGAGCGTCGGCGCGAGGGATCGAGCTGGGCGCTCGCCTGCCGCTTGCGCGCCATTGGACGCTGGAGATGAACGGGACGCACCTCCGCTCCCGCGACGCATCGGCGGGGCAGTTCGGCGGCAAGGATCTGCCTCGGCGGCCGTCGACAACCGCCATGGCGGCTCTCGATTATCGCGGCGCGGGCTTCAGCGCGGGCGCGGAGCTTCGCTACGTTTCGCGGAGCTTCGATGACCGAGCCAACCAGGTAACGCTAGGGTCGCACGTGCTCGGCGCACTCCGTTTGGCGGTGCCGCTGAGCGGGGCTATCGCGCTGGAGGGGCGGGTCGAGAACCTGTTCGATGCGCGCTACCAGACGGTCGCGGGCTACAACAGCGCGCCGCGCACCGCCGCTGTCGCGCTTCGCACGCGATGGTAGTCGGGTGAAGCGAGCGGCGGTGATCGTGGCCTGCCTCGCGCTCGCCGCGTGCGCCGGGCAACGCCCGGCACGCGGCGGCGTGGTCAGCGCGGATTATTGCGCCGATCTCGTCGTCACGTCGCTGCTCCCGCCCGAACGCATCGCTTCGCTCTCGCCCGAGATCGGGGCGGAGGAACTCGCCCCCGCCTACCGCGCCCTGCCGCGCATTCGGGCCCGGCTGGAGGAAGTCGTCGCGCTCCGCCCCGACGTTGTGGTGCGCAGCTATGGCGGCGGGCCGCGGCTTGGCACCGCCCTCGCGGCAGCGGGCGTGCGCACCTTGTCGTTGGAAAGCTCCTCCTCTCTCGACGAGGTGGCCGGCGAGACGATCCGGCTCGGCCGTGAGCTGGGCGCGTCGGAGGCGGCCGAGCGGCAGGTGCGGGCGTTGCGGTCCGCACGTCACGCGCCCGCGCCGGGCTCGTACCGAGACGCGCTCTACCTGACGCCAGGTTCGGTCACGAGCGGACCCGACGGTCTGATTGGCGAGCTGTTCCGTGAGGCGCAGCTTCGCAGCGTCGAGCAGCGCCCCGGGTGGCACGCCCTACCCGTCGAGCGGCTCGCCAGACATCGTCCGGACGTCGTGGTACGCGCCTTTTGGGACAGTCCGCGTCATCGTCAGGATCGCTGGTCGGCAGCGGTGCGGCCAACGGTCGCGACCATGCTCGACGGGGTTCCGAGCATCGAGCTCGACGGTCGCTCGGTCGCCTGTGGCACCGCCCACGTCACGGACGCGCTTCAGCGCCTGAAGGGAAACGGGTGAGCCTCACACTGCGCCTTTCGCTGCTCGCACTCGCGATTGCGCTGCTCTCATTGTGGCTGGGCGAAACGCGCGTGGACCTCGCCCGCGCTCTGACGCCGGTGAGCAGCGACGCCCTCATCCTCTGGCAGCTTCGCGCGCCGCGCATCGTCGGCGCGGTCCTCGTCGGCGCGGCGCTGGGGGGCGCGGGCGCGGCCCTGCAAGCGCTGCTGCGTAACCCGCTGGTCGAGCCAGGCATCCTCGGCATCAGTCCTCTCGCAACCGCAGCGGCGACCACTCTGGTTTATGGAGTGACCGGCCCCGTTCCGCCCTCGCTGGTCGCGCTCGCTGCAATGGGGGGTGCGCTGGTCGCTACCGCCGCACTGGTCGCCACTGCGGCGCGCGGGCGCTCGATCGCCGAGCTGGTGCTGGTGGGCGTGGCGCTCTCATCGTTGAGCGGGGCGTGGATCGCGCTGCTCATAAACCTCGCGTCGAACCCGTTTTCACTGTCGGACCTCGTCAACTGGACAGCGGGCAGCCTCGCCAATCGCGACTGGGCCGACGTCGTGTTGCCGGGGGTAGCGGTCGCCGCAGGACTGGCACTCCTGCTGCCGTTGCGCGCGCAGCTCGACATGATGGCGTTGGGCGAGGAGAGCGCGTTTGCGTCGGGCGTCGATCTCCGACGCCTGCGGGCGCGTGTGATTCTCGGCTCCGGGCTTTCGGTCGGTGGAGCGGTGGCGATCGCGGGCGCGGTGGGCTTCGTCGGGCTGATCGCGGCGCATCTGGTGCGCGCCCACCATTCGGCGAAGTCCCCCGGCAGCGCGATGGCGGCCGCTGCCGCTGCGGGGGCAGCGCTGTTGCTGCTCGCCGATCTCCTCATCCGGCTCTTTCCGTGGGGGATCAACGAGCTGCATCTCGGGACCCTGGCGGCGCTGATCGGCGCGCCGCTGTTCGCCTGGTTGCTGTGGCGGGGGGCGGGGCGCGATGGCTGAACTGGCGCTCAACGGCGTGGGAGTGGAGGTCGGCGCTCGCACTTTGCTTCGCGAAATCGACTTCGCGCCTCCGTCAGGCGCTTTGACCGCGATCATCGGCCCCAACGGCTCGGGAAAGTCGACGCTGTTGCGCGTGGCGAGCGGCTACCTCAGCCCCACGCGGGGAGTCGTGACGCTTAGTGGGATACATCTGGAGGCTCTCCCGCCCGTCGCGCGCGCGGCGAAACTGCACTGGCTGCCCCAGACCCCGCCCTCCCCCTGGGCCATGGACGTCGAGACGCTGGTGTCGCTGTCGCTCGAGCGGGCTGAGGACCGCGCTTCGATCGACGCCGCGATTGAGACGATGGGTCTTGGCCCGCTACGCCACGCGCGCGGCGACCGCCTGTCGGGGGGCGAACGCCAGCGGCTGCACCTCGCCCGGGCCATGTGGCGAGCGGCGCCCGTCCTCCTCGCGGACGAGCCAGTCGAGGCGCTCGACCCGGCGTGGCAGCTGGTGGCGATGGATTGGCTCGCGCGGCATGCACGGGGTGGCAACACCGTCGTCGCGGTGCTGCACGACCTCTCGCTGGTCGCACGCTACGCCACCCATATCGTCGCGCTCAAGGACGGCGCGATCCTCAGTGCGGGTCCAACGCGCGAGGTGCTGACCCCCGCGCTGATCGGCGACCTCTACGGCGTTCGCGCGACCGTAGATCTCGACCGGGCGCCGCCCACCGTCACCGTAACGGCGGCGCTCCCAGCCAGCTGAGGTCGATGTGCCCGCTGAACAGCTGGCGCGAATAGACGAAGTAATAGAGCGCAAACAGGAGCGCAGCGATCACCGTCGTCTCCAGCGCCGCGCGGAGCGGGCGGAACAGCTTGGGCGCGCCGGGATCCTCCCCCGCGACCCGCTCGGGCGCGTCCGCCAGTCGGCTCGCGCGCGCGGCGTGAAACGGGAGCACCAGGAACAGCACCCCGAACCAGATCAGGAAGTAGATCGCGAGCGCCGACGTCCAGTTCATCGCGCCACCCTAGTCGAGCAGCAGCACGTCGACGATCGGCTTCTTGCCCGTCCAATCGGTGAAAACCCGCCGCACCGCAAGGCGAACGGCTTCACGGCGGCGCTCGCGGTCGCGTTCGCCCGTCGCTGCGGCGCGCGCGGCGCCCTCCGCTTCCTCGACAAGCTCATCGCGTTCGTCGGCATCGACCGGAAGCCCGCGCATCGAAACCTGCGCCGACCGCCCCGATAGCGCGACCGCGACGTGGCCGTTGACCGCCAGCTTGCGACGTTCGACGACGGAGCCGCCGTCCGCCTCGACGATCATGTCGCCGTCGAGGACGAGCCGTCCCGCCCGTGCGCGCCCGACGATCTCCGCCGGGCCGGGTGCGATGCGGACGATCTCTCCGCTCTGCTGCACCACCGCTTCGGGCACGCCCTGCCCTTTGGCGAAGCGCGCATGGGCGAGCAGATGGCGGATTTCGCCGTGCACCGGGATCAGCAGCTCCGGGTTGGTCCAGCGATACATCTGCGCGAGCTCGGGCTGGCCGGGGTGACCCGACACGTGGATATGCGCCTGCCGTTCGGTGATCGTCTCCACCTCGCGCTGGGCGAGGAGGTTCATCACCCGGCCGATGGCAAGCTCATTGCCCGGAATGTGGCGCGAGGAGAACACCACCCGGTCGCCCTTGTCGAGCTTGATCGGATGCTGGCCCTCGGCGATCCGCGACAGCGCCGCGCGCGGTTCGCCCTGCCCGCCGGTGGCGAGGATCAGCACCTCTCCCCGCGGCAAACGCATCGCCGCATCCCAGTCGATGGTTTCGGGAAAATCGCGCAGATAGCCCGCCGCCTTCGCCACCGCGATGTAGCGGTCGAGGCTGCGGCCCGCGATGCACAGGCGCCGGTCGGTGGCCTTCGCAACCTCCCCCAGCGTGTCGAGCCGCGCGACGTTGCTGGCAAAGCTCGTCACCAAGACGCGCCCCGGCGCTTCCCGCACGACGCGCGTGAGGCCCTCCGCAACGCTCGACTCGCTGCCCGCGGGCTCGGCGTTGAAGACGTTGGTGGAATCACAGACGAGCGCGCGCACGCCCTCCCCCACCGCGGCGCGCACATTGGCCTCCGCCTCGGGCGTGCCCAGTCGCGGATCGTTGTCGAGCTTCCAGTCGCCGCTGTGGAACACGCTCCCCGCGGGTGTTTCGATGAGCAGCGCCGCCATGTCCGGGATGGAATGCGCGAGCTTCACCGGCGTCACACCGAACGGCCCCAGCTTCATCTTCGCGCCCATGTCGAAGCTCACCAGCTTCACGCGGCGCTCGATCTTCTCCTCGGCAAGCTTGCGCTGCACCAGCATCGCGGTGAAGCGGTTGGCGTAGATCGGCACGCCGAGGTCCGCGGCGAGATAGGCGACCGCGCCGACATGGTCTTCGTGCCCGTGGGTGATGACGATGCCGACCAGCTGTTCGCGGCGCTGCTCGATGAAGTCGAGGTCGGGGAGGATGATGTCGATCCCCGGATAGTCGGCATTGCCGAACGTCACCCCCAGGTCGACCATCAGCCATTTGCCGGCATGGCCGTAGAGGTTGACGTTCATCCCGATCTCGCCCGACCCCCCGAGCGCGAGGAACAGCAGTTCGTCGTCGCGCGGTGTCATGCCGCGCGCACCCGCGCATGCATCAAGGCAAGACCGGTGATGGTGAGGTCGGGTTCGACAACGTCGAAAATGTCGGTAGCTCCTTGAAACAGCGTGGCGAGACCGCCCGTGCCGACGACCGTCGACGGCCGTCCGATTTCTTTTTTCATCCGCTCGACCAGCCCCTCGATCATCGCGACATAGCCCCAGAAGACGCCGATCAGCATCTGCGTTTCGGTATCGCGCCCGATGACGCTGTTGCTCGCGGGCTTTTCGATCGCGATGCGGGGGAGCTTGGCGGCGGCAGCGACCAGCGCGTCGAGCGACAGGTTCACCCCCGGCGCGATAATGCCCCCCTTGTACGCGCCGTTATAGTCGATTGCGTCGATCGTTGTCGCGGTGCCGAAATCGAGGATGATGAGGTCGCCCGGATGGCGGGCGTGCGCGGCGATGGCGTTGACTACACGGTCGGCGCCGACGCTGCGCGGTTCAGTCACGTCAAGTTCGACGCACCACTCCATCGAGCCCTGCCCTGCGACCAGGGGTGAGCGCTTGAAATATTTCTCCGCCAGCACCGACAGGTTGTGGAGCGCGCGTGGGACCACGGTGGCGATCGCCACGTCCTCGATGCTCTCCCGCGCGATGCCTTCGATGGCCATCAGCTGGAACAGCCACACCGCATATTCGTCCGCCGTGCGCCGCGGGTCGGTCGCGATCCGCCAGCGCGCGCGCACCGCCATGCCATCGAGGACGGCGAAGACCACATTGGTGTTGCCGGCGTCGATCGCGAGCAGCATCTCTTTCTCCGGATCAGTCGTCGGCGCGGGCGAGATCGTCGGCGAGCAGCGAAACATCGCCGACGCTGATGCGGCGCACCTCTCCCCCCGCCAGGCGAAGCCGCAGCGCGCCGTCCCCCTCTAACCCCGCGAAAGCGCCGGTCAATGTCACGGCTCCGTCATGGACCGCGAGCGGCGTGCCGAGGGGGTGGGCGCGGGCGAGCCAGTCCCGCTGCACCTGCAAAGGCCAACCGCCGCCGCGCCATTCTGCCACGCGCGCGACGAAGGCGTCGGCCAGTCGTTCGGCGAACTGGTCGCGAGACGCGTCGTGCCCTGCAGCCGCGAGCGATGTCGTTGCGCGGCCCTCGATCTGCGGCGCGGATTTGAGGTTGACGCCAATCCCGACGATGACCGCGTCACCTACGCGCTCGAGCAGGATGCCGGCCAGTTTTGCGCCTTCAAGTGTCAGATCGTTCGGCCACTTGAGGCGCACAGTCGCTCCCGCCGCGCCCACCGCATCATAGAGGGCCAAGCCAGCGACAAAGGCGAGGCTCGCTGGGGCCGGATCGACGCGTCCAACGCGGACGAGAGTCGAGCCCATGAAGTTCCCGGCGTCGTCGTGCCATTCTCGCCCAAGCCGACCACGTCCGGCGGTCTGGCGGTCGGCGATGAGCCAATCGCCCTCGCGCCAGTCATGACCTAGCTCGACCATCGCGCGGAGATCGGCGTTGGTCGAGCCGGTTTCCGCTACGATCGTCAGACGCGGCGCGGTAGCCGCACTCAGAACAGCGCGCCCGCTGCGTGGCGCGTGATGCTGTCGAGCGGGCCGATGACTGCGAAGCCGAGCAGGCTCACGAATACCACCGCGAGAGCGACGACGCCCTGCTCCCACACGCTCCCGCGAGACGGCAGCGACACCGGCGACGGCTCGTCGAACATCACCAGCTTGATGACGCGCAGATAGTAGAAGGCACCGATGACCGAAGTGATCGCACCGACCACCGCCAGCCACAGCATATCCGCACGCACGGCGGCGGTGAACACGAGCAGCTTGGGCCAGAAGCCGAACAGCGGCGGGATGCCCGCCAGACTGAACATCAGCGCCGCAAGCCCGGCCGCGAGCCAGGGGCGCTTGCGCCACATGCCAGTGAGGTCGGCCATGCGCTCGATCGGACGAGCCTGCGCGTCCTCCAGCAGCATGACGATCCCGAAGCTCGCGAAGGTCATGATCGCGTAGACCAGCAGATAGAACAGCAGTGCCGAGACGCCTTCAACGGTGCCTGCGGCCAGACCGATCAGGATAAAGCCGACGTTGGCGATCGAACTGTAGGCGAGGAGGCGCTTGATGTTGCGCTGGCCGACCGCGCCGAATGAACCGATTACCATCGACGCGACCGCGAGCACCGCAACGATTTGGCGCCACGCGTCGCCCGCGGCGGGCATGGCTTCGACACACAGACGAACCAGAAGAGCGGTCGCGGCGATCTTGGGCGCAGTGGCGAAGAAGGCGACCACCGGGGTGGGCGCGCCTTCGTACACGTCGGGCGTCCACATGTGGAACGGCGCCGCGCTGATCTTGAAGCCGAGCCCCGCGAGCACGAACACCACGCCCATCAACAAGCCGAGCGGTGCGTTCGCGTCGACACCGTTGGCGAGGGCGACAAAGCTCGTCGTCCCGGCGAACCCGTAGAGCAGCGAGATACCGTAGAGGAGGATGCCGCTGGCGAGGCTGCCCAGCACGAAATATTTGAGCCCCGCCTCCGCCGAACGCTCGTCGCGCCGCGCAAAGCTCGCCAGCACGTAGGACGCGAGACTGTTAAGTTCGAGCCCGACGTACAGCGTGACGAGGTCGCGCGCGCCGACCATCACCCCCATGCCGATTGTCGCGAGGACGATCAGCAGCGGGTATTCGGGCCGATAGCTTTCATGGCGGAAATAGCGTGGCGCGAAGATAAGCGCGGCGATGCCCGACGCGTAGATCAGTGCGCGCGTGTAGCCGCTGAACGCATCGATCGTCAGCGTGCCGCTGAACGCATGACCGTCGATAAAGCGCAGCCCGGCGAGGAGAACCAGTGCCCCTGCGAGCGCGGCGATCCCCAGCCACGTCAGCGCTCGCCCGTCGCGATCGCCCACGAATGCGGCCACCAGCGTCATCACCAACGCGCCGACTATGAGCGCCAGATCGGGCGCGATGAGCGCAAAATCCTGCGCCATCAGTGCGCCCCCTCACTCATATCGACAGACACGGCCGGCGCACGTCCCGCGGTTGGCCGACTGTCGCTGACCGGACGTTTCGCTTCGACGCGCTCGACGATCCGCCCGACATCCGCGCGGATCGGCGCCAGAAAGCTCTCCGGATACACGCCCATCCACAGCGCCGCGAGCCCGATCGGTAGAAGCAAAGCCCACTCCCGCAGCGACAGGTCCGGGAGACGCGCGGTTTCCGCGCTGGCGGGCGAGCCGAACACCACCCGGCGGTACAGCCACAGCATGTAACCCGCCCCAAGGATGATGCCCGTGGTGCAGATGAGCGCCGCCCAGGTGCTCAGCTGATAGACGCCCATCAGGGCGAGGAATTCGCCCACGAAACCGCTCGTCCCGGGCAGGCCGATCGACGCCATGGTGAACAGCAGGAACAGCAGCGCGTACCCAGGCATGTTGTTGGCGAGGCCGCCGTAGCGCGCGATTTCCCGCGTATGCAGCCGGTCGTAGATCACGCCGACGCACAGGAACAGTGCCCCCGACACGAGCCCGTGGCTGAGCATGACGATGATGCCGCCCTCGATCCCCTGACGGTTGAACGCGAACAGCCCCGCGGTGACGATGGCCATGTGCGCGACCGACGAATAGGCGATCAGCTTCTTCATGTCGCTCTGCACCAGCGCGATGAGGCTGGTGTAGACGACCGCGATCATCGACAGCGCCATGATCAGCCAGGTGAGCTGCGCCGACGCGTCCGGGAACATCGGCAGGCTGAAGCGCAGAAAACCGTACCCGCCCATCTTGAGCAGAACACCGGCAAGGATCACCGACCCCGCGGTCGGCGCCTGCACGTGCGCGTCGGGGAGCCAGGTGTGCACCGGGAACATCGGCACCTTGACCGCAAAACTCGCGAAGAAGGCGAGCCACAGCAAGGTTTGCGCGGACACCGGGAAATCGTGCGTCATCAGCGTGGGAATATCGGCGGTGCCCGCGCTCGCCACCATCCACAGCATCGCCACCAGCATCAGGATCGAGCCGAGCAGCGTGTAAAGGAAGAATTTGTAGCTGGCGTAAATGCGGTTGGCGCCGCCCCAAATGCCGATGATGAGATACATCGGGATGAGGCCAGCCTCGAAGAAAATATAAAACAGGATCAGGTCCTGCGCCGCAAAGACGCCGATCATCAGCGCTTCCATGACCAGGAAGCAGGCCATGTAGAGGCCGGTGCGGTCAGTGATCGTGCGCCAACTTGCCCCGATGCAGATTGGCATCAGAAACACCGACAGCATGATCAGCATTAGCGCGATGCCATCGATGCCGAGCGCCCAGTTGAAGCTGCCCGAAATCGCAGCCCGCTCCACGAATTGCCACTGCGGCCCGCCAATCTGGTAGTTCGCCCACAGCCAGATGCCGAGCGCAAACTCCACCAGGGTCGTCAGCAGCGCAATCCAGCGCGCGCTCTCGGCGCGCGCGAACATGCACGCGATTGCGGCCACGATCGGCAGCCCGATCATCAGCGAAAGCACAGGAAACCCGCTCATCCGAACTGCCACCAAAGCCAGCTGGTGAGCACCGCGAGCCCGATCAGCATCACGAACGCATAGCTGTAGATATACCCCGACTGAAATTCACGCGCGACGCCGCTGGTCTCCGCCACCGCATAGGCCGCGCCGTTGGGGCCGAACCGGTCGATGAACCCCTCGTCCCCACGCTTCCAGAACAACCGCCCCAGGGCGAGTGCCGGACGCACGAATACGAAGTCGTACAGCTCGTCAAAATACCATTTCTTGGCGAGGAAACGGTGGAGGTCAGGGATGCGTGCAACGATCCGAGCCGGTGCTTCCGGATCGCGGATGTAGTTCCGCCAGGCGAGCGCCAGACCGACGAGCATCACCGCGGCCGGAGTGAGCTTTACCCACAGCGGGACGCCGTGCGCGGCGTGCATCAGATGGTTGTCGAAGGCGATGCTGCCATTCCAGAAAGCCGCGCCTTGCTCCGCATCGACGAACGGATAGTGGAACAGGAACCCTGCGAACACCGCGCCCAGCGTCAGTACCGCGAGCGGGAGCAGCATCGTCCACGGGCTCTCGTGCGGATGGTAACCGAGCGTGCCTTCGACCGGCTCACCATGCGCCGCGGCGTGCGTCGAAGGCGCATGTCCGCTGTCCTCCGCCGCTGCATCGCCGGCGTCGTGGTCGTGACCATGCGTGTCGTGCACCGCGTGCTGAATGTGCTCCGACCCCGCCCAGCGCGGCTTGCCGTGGAAGGTCAGGAAAATGAGACGCCAGCTATAAAAGCTCGTCAACAGTGCCGCGACCGCGCCGACGAGGAACGCCATCTGACCATAGGGTCCGCTCGCAAAAGCGCTCTCGAGGATGACGTCCTTCGAATAAAAGCCCGCAAACCCGAACAGCCCGAGGATCCCGACGCCGGTGATCGCCAGCGTGCCTGCGATCATCGCCCAGTAGGTGAGCGGGATGTGCCGCCGCAAAGCGCCATAGTAGCGCATGTCCTGCTCATGATGCATCGCGTGGATGACCGAGCCCGCGCCGAGGAACAGCAGCGCCTTGAAAAAGGCGTGGGTGAACAGGTGGAACATCGCCGCGCCGTAGGCGCCGACCCCAGCCGCAAAGAACATGTAGCCGAGCTGCGAGCAGGTCGAATAAGCGATGACCCGCTTGATGTCTGTCTGCACCACCCCGACCGTGGCGGCGAAGAAGCAGGTCGCCGCACCAATGAAGGTGACGAAGCTTAGCGCGATCGGCGCAGTCTCGAACAATGGTGACAGGCGGCAAACCATGAACACGCCTGCGGTCACCATCGTCGCCGCGTGGATCAGCGCGGAAACCGGCGTCGGGCCCTCCATCGCGTCGGGGAGCCAGGTATGGAGGCCGAGCTGCGCCGACTTGCCCATCGCACCCACGAACAGCAGCAGGCAGATGATCGTCAGCGTGTCGACCCGTAGCCCGAGAAAGCCGATGCTCGATCCCGTCATCGACGGCGCCGCCTGGTTGATCGCGTCGATCGACACCGTCCCGAACACGAGAAACAGTGCGAAGATGCCGAGCATGAAGCCGAGGTCGCCAACGCGGTTGACCACGAACGCCTTGATCGCCGCGGCGTTGGCGCTCGGCTTGTGGTACCAGAAACCGATCAGCAGATAGGAGGCGAGCCCCACCCCTTCCCAACCGAAGAACATCTGCACGATGTTGTCGGCGGTCACGAGCATCAGCATCGCAAAGGTGAATAGCGACAGGTAGGCAAAGAACCGCGGCTGGCTCGGGTCCTCGCTCATGTACCCCCAGCTATAGAGGTGGACGAGCGCGGAAACGGTGGTGATTACCACCAGCATCACCGCGGTCAGGCTATCGACCCGCAACGACCAATCGACGCTGAGCGCGCCCGAGCGCATCCACTCGAGTACGGGGACCACGCCAGGCTGCCCCTCCCCACCGAGGTAGCTCAGAAAGATCGGCCAGCTCAGTGCCGCTGCGGCGAACAGCGAAGCTGTCGTAATCAGCTTGGCCGCGGTGGCTCCGATCCAGCGGCCGAACAGCCCGGCGACGAGCGCCGCCGCCAGTGGCAGAAACACGATGGCGATGATGGGATGCATCAGCCCTTCATCCGGTTGGCATCGTCGACCGCGATCGTCCCGCGCTGACGGAAATAGATGACGAGAATGGCAAGCCCGATCGCCGCCTCGGCCGCTGCGACGGTGAGCACGAACATCGCGAACACCTGTCCGACGAGATCGCCGAGAAACGCCGAAAATGCGACGAGGTTGAGGTTTACGCTCAACAGAATGAGCTCAATCGCCATCAGAATGATGATGACGTTGCGACGGTTGAGAAAGATGCCGAGCACGCCGAGCACGAACAGGATCGCGCTGACGACTAGGTAATGGTGCATGCCGATGGTCATAGCTGCACCCCTTCGCCCACCGTCGGCGCGGTCAGCCGCGTCGCGTCCTGCGGACGACGCGCATTCTGACGGCTGATGTTCTGGCGAAGCACGTTCGATCGCTTGCGGTTGGTGAGAACGATCGCGCCGATCAGCGCCACCAAGAGCACCAGCCCTGCGAGTTCGAATACGAACACATATTTTGTGTAGAGCAACTGCCCGATCGCCTGGATGTTCGATGCACTTGCGACCACAGGCGCGGTGCGAGTGCCGCCAATGCTGCCTGCGCTCCACGAGCCAAGCGCCAGGATCAGTTCCGCAGCGATCACAGCCGCCAGCAGCAACCCGAACGGCAGATACTGCACCGCGCCCTTACGCAGAGCGGCAAAGTCCACTTCGAGCATCATCACCACGAACAGGAACAGCACCGCGACCGCGCCAACATAAACGATCACCAGCAGCATCGCGATGAATTCGGCGCCGACGATCAGCATCAGCCCCGCCGCGTTGAAAAAGGCGAGGATGAGCCACAGCACGCCGTGCACCGGGTTGCGGCTCGCTATGGTGAGCACCGCCGCCGCGATCAGCACCACCGAAAAGAGATAAAAGGCGACCGCCTGGATCACGCCGCGACCTCCGCCGAAGGGGAGCGCCCGGCAGCGTTGCAAGCGGCCTCGCGCGGCAGGCCCGCGCCCATGAACGGCAGGTGACTCATTGGTGCCGCGCCCCTAGCGATACGGTGCATCGGCGGCAAGGTTGGCCGCGATCGCTCGCTCCCACCGGTCGCCGTTGGCGAGGAGCTTGGCCTTGTCGTAGAGCAGTTCCTCGCGCGTTTCGGTCGCAAATTCGAAGTTGGGCCCCTCGACAATTGCGTCGACCGGGCACGCTTCCTGACAAAAGCCGCAGTAGATGCACTTCGTCATGTCGATGTCATAGCGCGTCGTCCGCCGCGACCCATCCTCACGCGGCTCCGCCTCGATGGTGATCGCCTGTGCCGGACACACCGCCTCGCACAGCTTGCAAGCGATGCAGCGCTCCTCGCCGTTCGGATAACGGCGCAGTGCATGCTCGCCGCGGAACCGAGGGCTCAGCGGGTTCTTCTCGAATGGGTAGTTGATCGTCGCCTTGGGCTTGAAGAAATAGCGCAGCGTCAGCGCATGCGCCTTCACGAACTCCCACAAGGTGAAGGATTTGACGAGATGAGCGAACTGCACGCTTAACTACTCACTTTGGCTTACGCACCGCAAAGAATGCACAGATCGCCCCGAGGATCGGCAGTCCGAAGTCTCTAATACGACCCGAGGTTGAAACGGGCGACTTGAACAAATCAGACTTACACATATTCCGAAATTCGATGCCGATCTGATCGACTATCCACCGTTCCATGGAAAAGCGACTCTCGAACCCCTGTACCACATGAGTTTCACTAAACGGGGCATCAACGCAAAACCCGTCAACAAAGAAAACGCGAAAGATCGCCGACGGAATTAAAGTGAATGCCAGTCCGAGCAAAATCCGACGGCCAAGTAAGGGCTCTAGCCGCGTAACCGGCGAGGCATAGACGGTGCCCAAGATTATCACGGCCGCGACCGCACCTGCAAACAGTCCGTAGAACAGATATATCAACACTCCACCGGCAAGCGCTGCTGCCCACGGATCCGCCTTTTCGCCAAACATGCTTCCCCCTTCCCCCAAATATGGAGCGCGGCTCCTGCTAGAAACTATACCGCGTTAGCATAAGCCAACCTGAGATGAGCACCACGAACAGCAGCGACAGCGGCAGGAAGATCTTCCACCCCAGCCGCATCAACTGATCGTAGCGATAGCGCGGGACGGTCGCCTTCACCCAGCTGAAGATGAAGAAGAACAGGAAGATCTTGGCGAACAGCCACACCATCCCGGGAATGTCGAACCAGGGGATGAGGTCGATGTTGAGCGGCGGCAGCCACCCGCCCCAGAACAGGATCGCATTCAGAGCGCACATCAAAATGACGTTGGCATATTCGCCGAGCCAGAACAGCGCGAAGCTCATCGAGCTATATTCGGTCTGATAGCCCGCGACGAGCTCGCTCTCCGCCTCGGTGAGGTCGAAGGGCGCACGCGCAGTTTCCGCCATCGAGCTGATCAGGAACACCACCGCCATCGGGAACAGCAGCGGGTTGAAACCGAACCCGTTGAGCAGGCCGAACACGTGCCCCTGCTGCTGGCGGATGATTTCGCTGAGGTTGAAGCTCCCCGCCCACAGCACGACGCACACCAGCACGAAGCCGATCGACACTTCATAGCTGATCATCTGCGCTGCGGCGCGCAGCGCGGAAAAGAATGGATATTTCGAGTTGGATGCCCAGCCCGAAATGATGACGCCATACACGCCGAGCGAACTGATCGCGAGGATGTAGAGCAGCCCAACGTTGATGTCGGCGAGCACCTGTTGCGCGCCAAACGGGATCACCGCCCACGCCATCTGCGCGACGGTGAAGGTGATAATCGGTGCGAGCAGGAACAGCACCTTGTTCGCGCTCGAGGGGACAATCGTTTCCTGCAGAAACACCTTGAGCCCGTCGGCAAAGCTTTGCAGGAGGCCGAACGGACCGACCACGTTGGGCCCACGGCGCAGCGCGATCGCTGCCCAGATCTTGCGGTCGGCGTAGATGATCATCGCGACCGCCAGCATCAGCGGCAGCACGATCAACAAAATCAGCGCCAGCGTGCCGGCAAACCAGCCGAGGCCGGTGCCGAGCCAGGATTGCAGCCAGGCAGTCATTCGGCGGCCTCCGCAAAGTCGACGCCGTGGAGCAGTTCCGCCGAGCAGCGCTGCATCGTCGGCGACGCGCGGCAGATGGCGTTGGTGAGGTAAAAATCGGCGATCGGGTAGCTGCTGATCGCGCCTTCGCTCTCGCGCGCCACCGAAGGGACCGACCAGCCGTAGTCGGCGAGTCCTTCACGGCCGAGCACTGGCACCGCCGCCGCCATGGCTGCGCGGCAGCCCTCGAAGCTGTCGAAGCCGACATTCACGCCGAACACATCGGCAAGAGCGCGGAAGATCGCCCAGTCCTCGCGCGCGTCGCCCGGCGGGAACACCGCGCGCTCGCTGCGCTGCACGCGGCCCTCGGTATTGACGTAAGTGCCCGGCTTCTCGGTCCACGCCGCCGCGGGCAGGATCACGTCCGCCGCCGCCGCGCCCTTGTCGCCGTGGTGACCGACATAGACTCTGGAGCTGTGCGTGAACGTCGAATAATCGACCTCGTCCGCGCCGAGCGAGAACAGCAGCTTCGGCGCCGCTGCGACGATGTCCGCGATTCCGCCCGGCTGCGCATAGCCGAGCATCAGCCCGCCCATCCGGCTCGCCGCCATGTGCACGACGCCGAAGCCGTTCCAGCCGTCGCGCACCAGATCGAGGCTCTCGATCAGACCAAGCGCGAGGCCGTGCGCCTTGGCGAGCCCCGCCCCGCCGACGATGACCAGCGGCTTTTCGGCCTTGGCGAAAGCGTCGCGGACATGCTGCGGCAGGTTGCCGAGCAGCGTCACGTCTTCACCTAGCCAATCGACGGCGTAGGTCTGGTCGGCCGGAGCCCCGACGCCGAACACCGGCACGCGGCGCTTCCACACCGCCTTGCGAATGCGCGTGTTGATGAGCGGCGCCTCCCAACGGAGGTTGGTGCCGATCAACAGCACCACATCCGCCTCCTCCACCCGCGCGATGGTCGGGTTGAAGTTGACCGCGGAGAGGCTGGTCACGTCGTACTTGAGGCCCGTCTGCCGCCCTTCGACCAGCGTCGAACCGAGCGCGCCAAGTAGCGCCTTGGCCGCAAACATCGTCTCGCAATCGACGAGATCGCCGGCGATGGCCGCCACCGACGCGCCCGCGTTCACGTCGCGGATCGCAGCGAACGCCTGATCCCACGTCGCCGGTTGCAATTCGCCCCCGACGCGCACCCAAGGGCGGTCGAGCCGGCGCTCGACGAGGCCGTCAACATGGTGGCGGGTCTTGTCGTGCGCCCACTCTTCGTTGACGTCGTCGTTGATACGCGGGAGCACGCGCAGCACCTGCCGCCCGCGACTGTCGATTCGCACGTTGGTGCCGACCGCGTCGCTGACGTCGATGCCGGGGGTCTTGGTCAGCTCCCACGGCCGCGCTTCGAACGCATAGGGCTTCGACGTGAGCGCACCCACCGGGCACAGATCGACGACATTGCCCGACAATTCGCTCGCCACCGCGCGTTCGAGATAGCTGGTGATCTGCATATTCTCGCCGCGATAGAGCGCGCCGATGTCCTCGACCCCGGCGACCTCCTCGGCAAAGCGAACGCACCGGGTGCACTGGATGCATCGGGTCATGACCGTCTTGATGATCGGCCCCATATATTTCTCGGTGACCGCGCGCTTGTTCTCTTCGTAGCGCGAATAGCCGCGGCCGTAGGCAAGGCTCTGGTCCTGGAGATCGCATTCGCCGCCCTGATCGCAGATCGGGCAGTCGAGCGGATGGTTGATGAGGAGGAACTCCATCACCCCCTCGCGCGCGTGGCGGACCATCGCGCTGTCGGTGCGGATCTCCTGCCCGTCCGCCGCAGGCAGCGCGCACGACGCCTGCGGCTTGGGTGGCCCCGGCTTCACCTCGACCAGGCACATGCGGCAATTGCCGGCGATGCTCAGCCGCTCATGGTAGCAAAAGCGCGGAATCTCCTTCCCCGCCGCCTCGCACGCCTGCAGCACGGTGGCACCCGCGGGGACTTCGACCTCGAGGCCATCGACGGTGAGTTTAGGCATCCATGTTCCCCGACCGATTCGGCCCGGCTAGTCGTTCACGGATGCGCTCGACCTCTAGCTGATACATTTTGGAAGCGTGCTCATCGTTATTCGCCGACAAGATTTTCTCGGCAAAGGCCTTCATTTCGACAGGATCAAGGTTCGAAATGTCACTATCGGGCATCGGCATAGGACGCACGTCCAGAGTCTGAAAAGAGGCAAGCTCCAGCAGCCCACGTTCCAAAGCGGCGCGCTGGTCGGGATCAATCGACTCCCAAGAGATCAATTCTAAAATGGCTGCTTCGATGGTCGCTTTTGAATGTGGTAAGAGTCGTTGATCCCTCAGACCACGTAAAGAGAGCGGCGCGGCTTGAAGCACTTTACCATAGTCAGCGACAATTTCTTGCGGCGTGAAAGATTTGCGGAAAAAGCGGCGGAGAAAGCTCATTCGGCCGCCTCCAGCATCGCGCCACCTTGCCCCGCACGCTCGGCAATTCGGCGTTCGATTTCGGGGCGGAAGTGCTTGAGCAAGCCCTGGATCGGCCATGCGGCCGCGTCGCCGAGCGCGCAGATGGTGTGGCCTTCGACTTGTTTGGTCACCTGGTGCAGCATGTCGATTTCCTCGACCGCGGCGTCGCCGGTGCGCAGGCGCTCCATCACGCGCCACATCCAGCCGGTGCCTTCGCGGCATGGAGTGCACTGGCCGCAGCTTTCATGCTTGTAGAAGTAGCTGAGGCGGCTGATCGCGCGGACGATGTCGGTCGACTTGTCCATGACGATGACGCCCGCGGTGCCGAGCCCCGAGCCCAGCGCCTTCAACCCGTCGAAGTCCATCGGCGCATCCATGATCTCGTGCGCGGGCACGAGCGGCACCGACGACCCGCCGGGGATCACCGCGAGGAGGTTGTCCCAGCCGCCGCGGATCCCCCCGCAATGCTTTTCGATCAGCTCGCGGAAGGGGATGCTCATCGCCTCTTCGACGACGCACGGCTTTTCGACGTGGCCGCTGATCTGGAAGAGCTTGGTGCCCTTGTTGTTGTCGCGCCCGAAGCTCAAGAACCACCCCGCCCCGCGGCGCAGAATGGTCGGCACCACCGCGATGCTCTCGACGTTATTGACCGTCGTCGGGCAGCCATAGAGCCCCGCGCCCGCCGGAAACGGCGGTTTGAGGCGCGGCTGGCCCTTCTTGCCTTCGAGGCTTTCGATCATCGCGGTTTCTTCGCCGCAGATGTACGCGCCCGCGCCGCGGTGGACGTAAACGTCGAAGTCGTAGCCCGAGCCTGCCGCGTTCTTGCCGAGCAGCCCCGCGTCGTAAGCCTGCGCGACGGCAGCGAACAACGTCTCCGCCTCGCGAATATATTCGCCGCGAATGTAGATGTAGGCGGCCCGCGCGCGCATGGCGAAGCCAGCGATCAGCGCGCCTTCGATCAGCTTGTGCGGATCATGGCGGATGATCTCGCGGTCCTTGCACGAACCCGGCTCGGATTCGTCGGCGTTGATGACGAGGAAGCTCGGCCGGTCGGGCTTGGGGTCCTTGGGCATGAAGCTCCACTTCATGCCGGTCGGGAAGCCCGCGCCACCGCGCCCGCGCAGGCCGCTGGCCTTCACCTCCTCGATGATCGCGTCCTGCCCACGCAGCATCAGCGCCTTGGTCTCGTCCCAATCGCCCCGCGCGCGCGCAGCCTCCAGCCCCCAGTCCTGAAAGCCGTAGAGGTTGGTGAAGATGCGGTCCTTGTCGGCGAGGCTCATGCCGGCGCTTTCTGCGGGGGCGGCGGAGCAGGCTGCGGTGCACCCCACTCGCCGCGGTAGTCATGATTTTCGCCGACCATCGCGGTCAGCGTTGTCGGGCCGCCGGCGGGTTCGCTGGTGTGGCGACCCGGCTCCTGCGTGCCCGTCCTCGGCGAGCCGCCCGCCGCGAGCGCATCGAGGATGGCGAGGGTGCGGTCGTAGTCGAGGTCTTCGTAATTGTCGTCGTTGATCTGGACCATCGGCGCGGTGGCGCAGTTGCCCATGCACTCGACCTCGGTCAGCGTGAACAGGCCGTCGGGCGTGGTCCCACCCTTCACCATACCGCGGTTCTTGCACGCCGCGAACACATCGTCCGATCCGCGCAGCATGCACGGCGTCGTCCCGCACACCTGCACATGAAAACGGCCGACGGGGACGAGATTGTACATGGTGTAGAAGGACGCGACTTCGAGCACGCGGATGTACGGCATGCCAAGCTCGCGACCGATGAACTCCATCACCGGGATGGGCAGCCAGCCTTGCGTGTTGGTCTCTGCCCCCACCTGCCGCTGGGCGAGGTCGAGCAGCGGCATCACCGCACTGCGTTGCCGCCCCTCAGGGTAACGCGCGATAATCTCGCGCGCCTTGGCGGCATTTTCCGCGGTCCAGGCAAAGCCCGACCAGCGCGCGCGGACCTCGGCTTCGTCGGGAAGATGCACGTCAGCCATGAGAAAATGACCTTGAGGCTCGATCCGACGCCCGCGTCACAAAGCGCCACCCGACGAAGGTGATAATCGAAACGCCGTACACCGGCCACGCGAAGAACAATGCGTGGGCGTAATCCGCGAGCCATGCGCTGATCCCAAAGCGACCATCGTGACCCGGATTCACAAAGGCGAAAACAAGAAAGGCCCACGTCAAGATCAGCGCGATGGTGAGCGCAAAGAGCAATCCTGTTACCCGCCTAAGAAGCAATAGCTTGCCGCGTGTCACCGATCGCACTCCCCGAACACGATATCCATCGCGCCGAGGATGGCGGTCGCGTCGGCGAGCATGTGTCCCTTGGCCATGAAGTCCATGGCCTGCAGGTGGCTGAACGCGGTCGGGCGGATCTTGCAGCGATAGGGTTTGTTGGTCCCGTCGCTCACCAGATAGACGCCGAATTCACCCTTTGGGCTCTCGGTCGCGACGTAGACTTCGCCCGCGGGCACGTGGAAGCCTTCGGTGTAAAGCTTGAAGTGATGAATCAGCGCTTCCATCGACATCTTCATGTCGCCGCGCTTGGGGGGCACCACCTTGCGGTCGGTCGACGCGATCGGCCCGTCGGGCATCTCGTTAAGGCACTGCTTGATGATGCGCGCTGACTGGTAGACTTCCTCGACGCGCACCATGAAGCGGTCGTAGCAGTCGCCGCGCGTGCCCACCGGGATCTCGAAGTCCATGTGGTCGTAGACTTCATAGGGCTGCGACTTGCGCAGGTCCCACGCAATGCCCGAACCGCGGATCATCGGCCCGGAGAAGCCCCACGCCAACGCATCCGCCTTGCTCACCGTCGCGATGTCGACGTTGCGCTGCTTGAAGATGCGGTTGTCGGTGACGAGGCTCATCGCATCGCCAAACAGCTTAGGAAGCCGCGTCTCGCACCATTCGCCGATGTCGGCGAGCAGCTTTAGCGGCACGTCCTGATGCACCCCGCCCGGGCGGAAATAGGCCGAGTGCATCCGCGCGCCCGACGCCCGCTCAAAGAAGTTCATGCAGTCTTCGCGCAGCTCGAACACCCACAGGTTGGGCGTCATCGCACCGACGTCCATGACGTGGCTGCCGATGTTGAGCATGTGGTTGGAGATGCGGGTCAACTCGGCGAACAGCACGCGAAGATATTGCGCGCGGATTGGCACCTCGAGGTCGAGCAGCTTCTCGATCGCAAGCACATAGCTGTGCTCCATGCACAGCGGCGAGCAGTAATCGAGCCGGTCGAAGTAGGGCAGCGCCTGAAGGTAGGTCTTGTATTCGATCAGCTTTTCGGTGCCGCGATGGAGCAGCCCAACATGCGGATCGATGCGCTCGATCACCTCGCCGTCCAACTCCATCACCATGCGCAGCACGCCGTGCGCCGCGGGGTGTTGCGGGCCGAAATTGATGGTGTAGTTGGTGAGTTCCTGATCGCCCGGGGTCTTCGCATCGTCGGGCGTCAGAATGTCATAGACGTGCGCCATCATGCGTCTCCCGCGGGCTTGGCCGGCGCATCGGCAGCGGGCCCCACCGGCGTGATCGGCGGAGTGGCCGCAGCCTGCGCGTGCGTGGTGGCGGTCGCGCCCTTGTCTGCGCCGGTCTCAGCGGGGGTGTCGGTCACCTTGGGCTTGGGCGGCGGCGCAGCGGGGGGCGGAGCGGTCGCACCCTTCGCCTCCGCAGCGCTCGCCGGAGTGGGCGCGCCGGGCGCCTGCCCCTCCGCCTTTTCATCGCCCGGCAGCGCATATTGCGCGCCTTCCCAAGGGCTGAGAAAATCGAACTGGCGGAAATCCTGCGCCAACTCCACCTTGTCGTAAACGACGCGCTTTTCGGCTTCCGAGTAGCGCAGCTCGACATAGCCTGTCAGCGGGAAGTCCTTTCGGAACGGATGCCCTGAAAAGCCATAGTCGGTGAGGATGCGGCGCAGGTCGGGGTTGCCGGAGAACAGCACGCCATACATGTCGAACACTTCGCGCTCGAGCCAACCCGCGCTCGGGTAGACGTCGGTCACGCTCGGCACTGGGCTAACCTCGTCGGTTATCACGCGCACGCGCAGGCGGTGGTTTCGCGTGACGCTGAGCAAGTGATAGACGACTTCGAAGCGCTCGGGCCGATCGGGGTAATCGACCCCCGCAATCTCCATCAGCTGCTGATAGTCGAACTCGTCACGGAGCTTGGTGAGCACATCGGCCACCGTCTCACGCGCGACGGTGATGCTCGCCTCCTCGACCAACTCGCTTTGCACGAGAAGCGCCGCACCGAGCGCTGCGGGCAGGTGCTCCGCCAGCTCGGGGCGAGGACGCACGCGCGGGGCGGGCGAGGCGCTCATCGGGCGAGCGTCCCGGCGCGTCGGATCTTCCGCTGCAGCTGCATCACGCCGTAGAGCAGCGCCTCCGCCGTCGGAGGGCAGCCGGGAACGTAGATGTCGACCGGCACGATTCTATCGCAGCCGCGCACGACGCTGTAGCTATAGTGATAATAGCCGCCGCCATTGGCGCAGCTGCCCATCGAGATGACGTATTTGGGCTCCGACATCTGATCGTAGACCCGGCGCAGCGCGGGCGCCATCTTGTTGCAGAGCGTACCCGCGACGATCATCACGTCGCTTTGCCGAGGCGAGGCGCGCGGGGCGACGCCGAAGCGCTCCATGTCGTAGCGCGGCATGTTGACGTGGATCATTTCCACCGCGCAGCAGGCGAGGCCGAACGTCATCCACCACAGCGAGCCCGTACGCGCCCACTGGAACAGCTCTTCGCTGCTGGTGACGAGGAAGCCCTTGTTGTCGACCTCTCCCGAAAGATCGCGGAAGAAGCTCTCGTCGGGCTGGGTGCCCGCGGCAGGCGCGCCCGCGGGGTCGAGGATGATCGAACCGCTCATTCCCAGTCCAACGCCCCTTTCTTCCAAGCATAGGCGAGCCCGACGACCAGCTCGAGGATGAACACCATCATCGTCGCCCACCCGGCCCAGCCGATTTCCCGAAGGCTCACCGCCCAGGGAAACAGAAACGCCGCTTCAAGGTCGAAAATGATGAACAGGATCGCGACGAGGTAGAAACGCACGTCGAACTGACCGCGACTATCCTCGAACGCAGGAAACCCGCACTCGTATTCGCTGAGCTTGTCCGGGTCGGGCTGGTGCGTGCCGGTCAGCCGGGCCACGCCCATCGGCAGGAACACGAACAGCGCCGACAGCCCCGTCGCGACGAACAGGAACAGCAAGATCGGCGCATATTGAGAGAGGTCGACCAAGGGAGACTCTGTTGCTGAAACGCGCGGGTTCGCGGCCCCTCTAGGTCAGAGCCGCGCGGGTCACAAGGGCGTTGGCAGGCGCGTCAGGCGTTGCGCAGCGCGCCGGCGATATGTTTGTGGAGGCGGCTGTGGAGCGCATCGTTGGCGGCGATGATCTCTTGCCGCTCGACGGCGCGCTCACCGCCGCGGAAGTCGCTGACGAAACCGCCCGCCTCGCGTACGAGCAGCATGCCCGCGGCTACGTCCCAGGGTTCGAGCCCCGTCTCCCAAAAGCCGTCGAAGCGGCCCGCCGCGACCCAGGCAAGGTCGAGGCTCGCGGCGCCGAAACGGCGAATACCCGCCACCGATGGCGCCACCGCGCCAAAGATGCGCGTCCATTGCGCCATGTCGCCATGGCCGAGGTAGGGGATGCCGGTCGCGATCAGCGCGTCCGAAAGCTCGCGCCGCGCCGATACGCGCAGCCGCTGGTCGTGGCGCCAGGCGCCGCGACCGCGCTCCGCCCAATAGCTTTCGTCGGTGATCGGCTGATAGACGAGGCCCGCGACGATATCGCCCCAGCTGCCGTCGGGCTTCGCGTCCTGCACCCCGATCGAGATGGCGAAGTGTGGGATGCCGTGGAGGAAGTTGCTCGTCCCATCGAGCGGATCGACCACCCAGCGCGGCTTACCCGCAGCGCCCTCAACCTCACCGCCTTCTTCGAGCAAAAAGCCCCAGTCGGGCCGTGCGCGCTGAAGCTCCTCGACCAGCGTCGCTTCCGACTGTTTGTCCGCGCGGCTGACGAAGTCCGCAGGCCCCTTGCGGCTGACCTGAAGATGCTCGACCTCGCCGAAGTCGCGGCGCAGCTTGCCCCCCGCCTTGCGCGCGGCGCGCTCCATCACAGTGATGACGCCCGATTGTGCCATATTTTTCTCCCCCCTCCCTTCCGGGGAGGGGCTCAGTTCGATCAATCCGCGCGCTTGACGTATTCGCGGTCGTAGACGTTGACGACGATACGCGTGCCGCTGGTGATGTGCGGCGGCACCATCACGCGCACGCCATTGTCGAGCATCGCGGGCTTGTAGCTGGAGGAAGCGGTCTGCCCCTTCACCACCGCATCCGCCTCGACGATCGTCGCTTCGACCTGCTCCGGGAGTTCGACCGAGATCGGGCGCTCCTCCCACAGTTCCAGCACCAAATCCATGCCGTCCTGCAGGAATTCCGCCGCGTCGCCGACCACGTCCTTCGCGATCGTGATCTGCTCGTAACTATCCTTGTCCATGAAGACGAGGTCGTCGCCCTCGGCGTAGAGATACTGGAAGTCCTTGGTATCGAGCCGGACGCGCTCGACCGTATCGGCGCTGCGGAAGCGCACGTTGGTCTTGCGGCCGTCGATCAGGTTCTTCATCTCGACCTGCATGAACGCGCCGCCCTTGCCCGGCTGCGTGTGCTGGATCTTGGCGACCTTCCAGATGCCACCTTCATATTCGAGGATGTTGCCGGGGCGGATATCGACGCCGCTGATCTTCATGGGAAATCCCCTGTCGAGATGATGTATCGCTGGAAAAGAGCTGCGCGAGGTGCAAGCGCCCTCACGCGTTGGCGGCGCGCTTAGCCGAGCGCGTCGCCGGTGGCTAGGGGCGCGATCGCCGCATTGATCGCACGCACGGCCTCGGCAGGTCCTGCAGGGTGCGCCCAGACGCCCGAGCTCACCGCCACGAAGTCGGCCCCGGCGCGCGCGAGTTCGCCTGCGTTCTGCGCGGTGATGCCTCCGATCGCGACGCACGGCAGTTCCGCCACCGTCGTCCACCAGCCGAGGATCGACGATTCTGCGCGATGCTCCACCTGCTTGGTGCTGGTGGGAAAGAATGCGCCGAAGGCGACGTAGTCGGCCCCCGCCTCGGCTGCCTCCATGGCGAGGTGACGGCTGGCATGGCAGGTCACGCCGATCTGCGCGTCTCGCCCCAGCAACCGCCGAGCCTCGCGCGGATCGCCGTCATCCTGCCCGAGATGCACGCCGTCAGCGCCCAACCGCTTGGCGAGGCCCATGTCGTCGTTGACGATGAAGGCGACGTCATGCGCGCGGCATATGTCGAGCAGCGGAGCCGCCAACGCAGCCGCGCGATGCTGATCGATGCCCTTCACCCGGAACTGAAACGCCGCCACCGGGCCGGCGGTCAGCGCCGCTTCGAGCCGGTGCGCGAACTCCCCGTCGATCTCAGGCGGGGAGATCAGATAAAGCTGGCACGCCCCCCGCCCCCCGCGCGCCTCGCTGAACCGCGAAGCGAACTCGGGGTCGAGTGCCAGCGCATCCTCGTCAGCCGCGAAGATCGACGGTTCAGCCACGCGTGCCGCTCAGCCCTTCACCGTCGAGGCGCGGTGGATATCGGCGATGGCGCCATCGAGCGAGGCGTCAAACTCCTCGTCGCTCATCCCGTGACGCAGATCCTCGAGCAGCGCGCGGCTGAAGCTGGCGATCATACCGGGGTTCTTTGCGAGTTCGCGGCAGGCGTCGGGACGCGAGAAGCCGCCCGACAGCGCCACCACGCGCAGCACCCGCGGATGATCGACCAGCGGCTGAAACAGCCCAGCCTGCTCCGGGATCGAGAGCTTGAGCATGACCTCTTCGCCCTCGCCGAGCCCGTCGAGCGCCTGCTTCAGTTCTTCGAGCAGCATCGCGTCCGCGTCGCCGCGCTCGGCGCTCTTGATGTTCACCTCGGGCTCGATCATTGGCACCATGCCATGGCCGAGCACTTGGCGAGCCACTTCGAACTGCTGCTTGACGACCGCAGCGATCCCCTCGCGGTTGGCGAGGTTGATGACCGAGCGCTCTTTGGTGCCGAACACGCCCAGCGATTTGGCGCGGGTCAGGAGCGCGTCGAGATCGGGCATCGGCTTCATCATCTGAACGCCGTTCGCCTCGTCCTCGAGCCCCTTGTCGATCTTGATGAAGGGCACCACGCCGCGCGCCTTGAGCGCGTCGGGGGTGGTCTGTCCGTCGACTTCACCGTCCATCGTGCGCTCGAACAGGATCGCGCCGATTACGCGATTGCCGTCGAAGCAGGGCGAGGTGATGATGCGGCTGCGCATCTGGTGGATGAGGCCGAACATCTCCTCATCATTGCTGTACGCGCTCTCGTCCACGCCATAGCCCTTGAGCGCCTTGGGCGTGGAACCGCCCGACTGGTCGAGCGCGGCGATGAACCCTTCGCCGTCGCGGATCTTGGCGGTCATGCTGGCGTGATCGGTAAGCGCGTTCATCATTGGCTCCTGAGAAACTTTGTCAGCTTTGCGCGGCACGTTCGAGCGCGGCCACGCCGGGCAGTTCGCGGCCTTCCATCCATTCTAGGAAGGCGCCGCCGGCGGTCGATACGAAGGTGAAGTCGCTCGCGACACCCGCATGATTGAGAGCCGCAACGGTGTCGCCACCCCCTGCAACCGAGATCAGCGATCCGTCGCGGGTAAGCGCCGCGGCGGTGCGGGCGAGCGCTACGGTCGCGGTATCGAAGGGCGGTGTCTCGAATGCGCCCATCGGCCCGTTCCACACCAGCGTGCGGCACGTCTTGAGGACGTCCGCGACTGACTCCACCGCGGCCGGCCCGACATCGAGGATCATGGCGTCCGCCGGCACCTCGTGCACGTTGACCGTTGCGGTCGGCGGGTTCGGTGCAAATTCGCGCGCGGTGACGACGTCATATGGGAGATGGATGGTGCAGCCCGATCGCTCCGCCGCGTCGAAAATCCCCTGCGCGGTTTGCGTGAGGTCGTGCTCGCACAGCGACTTTCCGACGTTGACGCCTCGCGCGGCGAGGAAGGTGTTGGCCATTCCTCCGCCGATGACGAGATGGTCGACCCGACCGACAAGATGCGTGAGAACATCGATCTTGCTCGATACCTTGGCGCCGCCGACGATCGCCGCCACAGGCCGTTCGGGCTGACCGAGCGCGCGTTCGAGCGCGACAAGCTCTGCCTCCATCGCCCGCCCCGCATAGGCGGGGAGCAGCCGCGCCACCCCTTCGGTCGAGGCATGCGCTCGGTGCGCCGCGGAGAACGCGTCGTTGACGTAGAAATCAGCCAGCGACGCCATGCCCTGCGCCACAGCCGGGTCGTTGGCCTCTTCACCCGCTTCGAAGCGCGTGTTCTCAAGCACGCCGACATCCCCCGCCGCGAGGACGGCGATGCCGGCTTCCGCCGCCGACCCCCGGCATTCGGGGATAAACATCGCAGGCTTGCCGACCGCTTCGGACACGGCGTCGATCACCAGGCTGAGCGAGAAGTTCGGGTTCTTCGCCCCCTTGGGACGCCCGAAATGCGACAGAAGCAGGACGATAACGCCCCGCCCCGTCAACTCCCGCACGGTCGGCGCCATGGCCGCCAGCCGCGTAGCGTCCGTCACGCGCCCGTCGGCCATCGGCACGTTGAGGTCGACCCGGACCAGCGCGCGCTGGCCGGTCAGGTCGGCAGGGAGGTCGTCGAGCGTGCGAAAGCGGGGCATCTTCGCCTCAGCCGAGCAGCTTGGCCATCACCCCGGCGGTGTCGACCATCCGGTTCGAGAAGCCCCACTCATTGTCGTACCAGCTGACGACCCGCACCAGCTTGCCGTCGATTACCGCGGTTTCGAGGCTGTCGACCGTTGACGACGCCGGATTGTGGTTGAGGTCGATCGACACCAGCGGCTCGTCGGAGAATGCCAGCACGCCCTTGAGCGAGCCCTCCGCTGCGTCCTTGAGCAGCTGGTTGACCTCCTCCTTGGTGGTGTCGCGACCCGGCGTGAAGGTCAGGTCGACCAGGCTGACATTGGGCGTCGGCACACGCACCGCGGAGCCGTCGAGCTTGCCTTTCAGCTCTGGCAGAACCTCACCCACCGCACGGGCGGCGCCGGTGGTGGTCGGGATCATGCTCATCCCCGCAGCGCGCGCGCGGCGCATGTCAGGGTGGATCTGATCGAGGATCTTTTGATCGTTGGTATAAGCATGGATCGTCGTCATCAGACCACGCTCGATCCCAATCGCCTCATGCAGCACCTTTGCCACCGGCGCGAGGCAGTTGGTGGTGCACGACGCGTTCGAAACGATGGTATGATCGGCGGTCAGCTTGTCGTGGTTGACGCCGTAAACGACGGTCAGGTCGACCCCCTTCGCCGGAGCCGAGATGAGCACTCGCTTCGCCCCAGCATCGAGATGCTTCTGAGCGCTTTCACGATCGGTGAAAAAGCCGGTGCATTCAAGCACTAGGTCGACATTGTTGGCGGCATGAGGCAGGTTCGCGGGATCGCGCTCCGCGGTCACCTTGATGGTCTTGCCGTCGATGCAAATGTCGTTGCCCTCGGCCGACACATCGCCGGGGAATTTGCCGTGGACGCTGTCGCGCGCGAACAACCAAGCGTTGGCTTTCGCGTCGGCGAGGTCGTTGATCGTGACGAGCTCCAGCCCGCAGTCGGGACGCTCGAGAATGGCGCGCGCGACGAGGCGCCCGATGCGCCCAAAACCGTTGATTGCCACGCGTACCGTCATTGTGCCTGATCCTTTCGTGCCTGGAGCGCGGCCATGATGCGTGGCGCGATCGCCTCCGCGGTGAGGCCGAAATGTTGATAAAGGTCGCTGGCGGGGGCCGAAGCGCCAAAGCGGTCGAGCCCGAAGTTGAGCCCGTCGCAACCCGTATATTTCTGCCATCCGAGCGTCACGCCCGCCTCAATGGAAGCGCGCAGCACGCCTGCTTCCCCGAGAACCGCGTTACGTTCGGCCATCGGCAGTTCGTCGAACAGATGCGTCGCCGGCATCGACACAATCCGCGAGCCAACCCCCTCCGCCTCGAGCATTTCCGCCACGCCGACCGCAATTTCAACTTCGCTTCCGGTGGCGATCAGCGTGACCTGATGCGAGCCGCTCTCGCGACGCAGAACATAACCGCCGTTGGCGCTCTTCATGCCCGCATCGTTGCGCAGCGCCGCAAGCGACTGCCGCGACAGCGCGAGGAGTGACGGACCATCGGTTCGCTGCAGTGCCAATGCCCAGCACTCCGCCGTTTCCACCGCATCACACGGACGAAAAACAGCCAGCTTAGGGATCATCCGCAGCGACTGGAGATGCTCAATCGGCTGATGGGTTGGGCCATCTTCGCCCACGCCGATGCTGTCGTGAGTCATGACGAAAATGGTCTGCGCGTTCTGCAGCGCCGCCAGCCGAATCGCCGGACGCGCATAGTCGCTAAACACGAGGAAGGTGCCGCCGTAGGGAACGACACCACCGTGCAGTGCCATCCCGTTCATCGCCGCACTCATCCCGAATTCACGGATGCCGTAGCGAATGTATCGACCGCCGTAGCTTTCGGGTCGCAGTTCGTCGGTGCTCGGCGTTTTGGTGTTATTGCTCGGCGTCAAGTCAGCGGAGCCGCCAATGAGGGCCGGGAATTTCGCCGTGAAGGCCTTGAGCGCCCGTTCGCTGGCGGCACGCGTGGCCATTGGCTTCGGTTCCGCGAGAAGCTCGCCTACAAGCGCATCCGCCGCCGCCGCGACAGCAGCCGGATCGAGCCCGGCAAGCCGCTCCGCCAGCGCCTTGCCCGCCGGAGCGGCGGCAGCGCGGGCTTCCCACGCCTCACGCACAGCGACCCCGCGACGTCCGGCCGCGCGCCACGCATCGACCATCTCGTCCGCCAGCTCGAACGGCTCGGAGGTCCAGGCGAGCGCCTTGCGTGTGCCGGCGATCTCCTCGTCGCCTAGTGGAGAGCCGTGGGTACCCGAGGATCCGGCCTTTGTCGGGGCGCCCCAACCAATGATGGTACGGCAGGCGATGAGGCTTGGCCGCGGATCATCGGCAGCTTCTCTGAGGGCGGCGCGAATGGACTCGAAATCGTGGCCGTCGCAGCGCACCGTATGCCAGCCCGCCGCAGCATGCCGCGCCTCGATATCCTCGCAGGTCGAAAGGTCGGTCGCACCGTCGATGGTGATGCGGTTATCGTCCCATATGACGTTGAGCTTGCCGAGTTGAAGGCGTCCAGCGAGACCCACGGCCTCGTGATTGATGCCCTCCATCAGACAGCCATCGCCCGCGATGACCCAGGTGCGATGGTCGACGAGGCTATCCCCGAACTGCGCGTTGAGGTGTCGTTCCGCGAGCGCCATGCCCACCGCCATGGCGACCCCCTGCCCCAGCGGACCAGTCGTGCACTCAACTCCCTCGAGCAAAAAGTTCTCGGGATGCCCGGCACATGGCGACGTCAGCTGACGAAAGTTGCGAATATCGTCGAGCGTTGGTCGTTCGTATCCGGTGAGGTGCAGCAACGCATAAATCAGCATCGAGCCGTGCCCCGCGCTCAACACGAAGCGGTCACGGTCTGGCCATTTTGGCTGCGACGGATCGAACTTGAGAAACTCTGTGAAGAGAACGGTCGCGGCGTCCGCCATGCCCATCGGCATACCCGGATGGCCGCTGTTGGCGGCTTGAACTGCATCCATCGCGAGCGCGCGGATCGCGTTCGCCATTTGCCGCGGTTCGACCGCCATTTGCCCTCCAAAGACCGCCGCGTGTCGGCGGTTCACCGTGATTCGTCGGCGCGGGTGCTTTGCGAACCTATTGCGGGCCGGTCAAGCTCGCCCCGGCTTTGCGCACAGGCCTCGTCGCGCTAGGCTGGGGCCATGTCCATGCCAGCGCTCCATGACGCCCTCGCCTTGCTCGAACGATCGGTCAGCACGCTCGAACGCACCGTTGAAGAGCGGGAGAAGTGGCCGCGCCCAACTGCGGCGAAAGATGAAGCGCTTCGCCGTGAGGTGCTGGCGGTGATTGACGAGCTCGACCAGATGCTGGGCGAGCGCGGCTGATGGCGAATGTCTCGCTCAGCATTGGCGGCCGCCGCTACACGCTCGGCTGCGCCGACGGGGACGAGCCCGAACTGGAAAGGCTCGCCGTGATCCTCGACGAGCAGGTAGCAAACGCCCGCGCGATGATCGGCGAAGCAGGCGACGCGCGGCTGCTTGTGCTTGCCGGCCTGCTGCTCGCAGACCGCGCGGGTGCGGCGGAAACGGCACTCGTCGACGCTGCGGCTCAGGTCGGCACGCTGCAACGCCGGGTCGATGCGGTGGTGAATCGCCTCTCGCACGCGAACAGCGCTTGAGCGGAGCCCTCCCCGCTCCTATCTTGCTTGGCGACGGGTACTGCGGGGTGCGCGCTGCAGCGAACATCCCTGAGGCGATAAAAACATCCATGGGGGCGGTCCCTGCCCGGGTCCTGGCCCGACGCACATTGTTCCCACCTGACGTTACTGGCGTCAGAGGATATTCCAGCCCACGGCCCACGCGGTCCCGTCACTTCCGCACATGAGCGGTGTTGTGCCCTCCAAAATCGAGCTGCGAAGCGCGATTCGGCAAGAGCGCAAGCGTTTCGTCGCCGCGCGCGGATCGAACGCCTTTCCCATCGGTGAGCGGGTGTGGGAGGACCTCGCCCGCCGCGTGGGTAGCGTCCGCAGCGTGGCAGCCTATTTCCCAACCGACGCCGAGCCAGATCCGACTACGCTGGCGACCCTCTTCGCCGGCTCCGGCGCGGAGCTGTGTTACCCGAGACTTGACGGCGGTGAGTTGAGTTTTCGTGGGATCGCTGCGGGGATCGAAGTGGAGCCCCGTCACCGTTTCCGCCAGCCCAAGGCCGACAACGATCCCGTCGTGCCGCAGCTCGTCCTCGTCCCGCTCGTCGCCTTTGACCGGCGCCTCCGTCGGCTCGGCCAGGGGGGCGGCCATTATGATCGCGCGTTGTGGAGGTTGCCCGCGGCGTTCAAACTGGGCTTGGCGTGGAGTGTTCAGGAGGTGGCGGAGGCGCCAAGCGAAGCGCATGACATCGCGCTCGACGCCATCATCACCGAAGCGGAGCTGATTATCCGATGACAGAAGAAGGCGAAGTCCAGCCGTCCTGGCGCCGTACGGCAGGAACGTTTCTCATCCTCGCTTTGATCGCGCTTTGGGCGTTCTTGGTCGTCACGCTCGCCGAGTGGATCGGACCGATGCCGACGGTCGTCGCCATTGCCTACTACGCCATCGCCGGAACGCTCTGGATCGCGCCGCTGCGTCCACTGTTGATGTGGATGGAGATAGGGAAATGGCGCGAGTGACGGGGCTCGAACCCGCGACCTCCGGCGTGACAGGCCGGCGCTCTAACCAACTGAGCTACACCCGCGTGGTGTGGGGCGGGCCGATATGGCGCACGCCCTGTACTGTCAACCGGCTTGGGTGAGATTTTCCGTTTCACCGACCGTCGGACGGGTCGGTGGCAGCGGCGACGGCGGCGGTAGCGCCGGCTGGCTGAGCGATGTGCGAACGGTCTGCAGGACGATCAGGATGGGCACCGCCAGCAGCGCGCCCGCCGCGCCCCAAACCCATCCCCAGAAGCTCAGCGACAGGAGGATCATCACCGGATTGATCGTCAGCCGCCTCCCCAGAATATAGGGGGTGACGAGGTTCGCTTCGAGAAAGTGAAGGATGATCGCGATGACCGCGGGGGTCATGGCCAACCAGACATTGTCGAAGCTCATCAGACCGCCGAGCGCCAACAGCGCGGCGGCGAGCACCGGGCCGACGTAGGGCACGAAATTGCACAGCGCTATGATGCCGCCCCACATGAGCGGGCTGGGCATGCCAAGCGCCCACAAGAGCAGCGCGTTGGTGGCACCGAGCGCGACGTTGATGGCTGAAATCGTGGTGAGGTAGGCCGCGGTGGAATCGACCACGTTCTGGATGATGCGCGCGGTATTGAGCGCGGAATCAAAGCTCGCCCGGGAATTGATTGTGCTGCGCCGCAGCGCGCTCCATCCGGCAAGGAAAAAGAAGATCAGCAGCAGCGCGAAAAACGTCTGGATGAGCACCGACGGCGCGGACGAAATGAAGGCGCCCATCGAGCCGTCCGCCTGGATCGCCACCGCCTGCGCCTGCGCTTGGCTTTCGACGGCCAGACGAGCGACCGCATTGTCGATGAATTTCTGAAGGTTCGCGTACAGCTCGATCAACGGGCCGAGCGTCGCTTGGACGCGCGGCAGCCGCTCCGGCAATGCGACCACCCAGTCCGCAGCGGGCACGATGACCGTCGAGAGCGCCAGCGCAACCATCGTCAGGAACATCAGCACGCACAGCGCCGCAGCGCCGCCCGAGGGCACTCCGCGCCGCTCGAGCCATTCGAGGCTGGGTACCAGCGCGATGGCGATCAGCACGGCCGCCGTCACCGGCAGGAACACCTCTGAGCCCGCCTTGAGCGCGAGCGGCGCCCCGAGCAGCACCCCGGTCAGCAGGACCCAGTAAATCCTCCGCAGCCACATGGTGTCGGGCGCGCGAGGCGGGATCGCGCCGTCGCTCTGCGTCGCGGGCGTTGACGCGCGCAGCGCCTCGCCCGCCGCGTGGGCTGGGGATGCGGTGGGCAGAATGGGTTGAGGTCGATCGAGCTCGCTCACCGCGCCGCTATGCCATCAGCGCTTCTCGGCGCCCATAGCGAAAAAAGCGTGAGCCCTGCGGCTGTTAACTGAATTTCGACCTTTTCGTTCGAAATGGACGTCACTTATCGGAGGACCAGCCGAGATGAAGTCCGTTGACGTCGCCCGCAGCCGTTGGCTGATGGGCGCCAGTATTACCGCACTCGCTTGCTGCGCAGCGCCGGCCGTCGCCGCCCCCACCCGTGCGGGCACGATGATCGAGAACACCGCCAGCGCACGCTACACCGTTTCGGGCGAGACCCGGACGGAACAGTCCAACATCAACAAGCTCAAGGTCGACGAGATCATCGATCCGACCGTGACCCTGACGAGCGCGAACCCGATGGCGACGACGCCGGGCGACGCGAGCGAACTGGTGCGCTTCAAACTGGTCAACAGCGGCAATGGTGGCGAAACCTTTGGCCTCACCACCAATGCGGCGATCGGCGGGGATGATTTCAACCCGACGGTGCAGCGCATCATCCTCGATTTGAACGACAACGGCACCTTCGAGCCGGGCGTCGATGCGGTCTATCAGCCGGGAAGCAATGACCCGACGCTCGAGCCAGGCGCGAGCGTCGGCATTCTGGTCGAGGTCGCCACGCCTTCCTCCGTCACTGACGGCCAGCGCGGTGACATCGCGCTGATCGCGACCTCCAAGACGGGCACCGGCACGCCTGGCACCGTGTTCGCCGGTCTCGGCGAGGGGGGCGGAAACGCGCTCGTCGGCTCCACCGGCGGCGATGATGAGGCGAGCGGGACGCTTCAGGTGTCGGCGGCATCAGTCGGACTGCACAAGTCGGCTGTCGTCTCCAATCGCTTCAACACAACTGCCGCCATCCCCGGCGCGACCATCACCTACTCGATCGTCGCGACGACGCAGGGGTCGGGCACGGTCAACGCGCTGGAGATCAACGATTCGATCCCCGCTGGCACGACCTACGTCGCGGGCTCGCTGATGCTCGGCGCCACAGCTTTGAGCGACGCCGCCGACAGCGACGCGGGCCGCTTCAGCAGCAACGCCATCAACGTGACGCTGGGCGACGTGCCCGGCGGACAGACCCGCACCATCAGCTTCAAGGTGACGATCAATGACCAGTAAAGCTCGTTTCCGCCGCCGCCTCCTGGTTGCCGCGCTGGCGGTCGCGTCGGCTCCCGCGCTCGCCCAGACGAACGCGATGGAACTCAACACCGAGGTTCGCGTCGCGCGCACGGTGACGGCGGCCGATGGTTCGCAGCAGACCCGATACGAAGCACCCAATGCCGTCGTGCCCGGCGATCAGCTGCGCTTCTACGTGCGCTACGCCAACCGCGGCGCGCAGCCTGCGACCAACTTCGAGATCAACAATCCGCTGCCCGCGCAGGTCTCCTACGTCGGGAACGCGACCGGCGGCGCGCTCGTGTCGGTCGATGGCGGCCGGACGTTCGGCCCGCTGAACACGCTCAAGCTGCGTGCGGCCGATGGAACGGAACGCCCCGCGACGCCCGCCGACGTCACTCACGTGCGCTGGCGGCTGGCGAGCCCGATCGCGCCCGGCGGCACGGGCGAACTGAGCTTCGACGGCGCCGTGCGCTGACGCTCAGTCCTCGACTCTCCCCTCCCCAATACGCGGCAGACCGTGCCGCGCAGCTTTGCGAAGGACCATCGCGATGAACAAGTTTCACATACCGTTGAAGGTCAGCGCGTTCGCGCTGATCGCCCTGCCGGCGTTCGCGCAGGCGCAGACGGCTACGCCTGCCGGGACGCAGATCACCAACGAGGTGACCGTCGGCTACTTTGTGAACAATGTGAGCCAGAACCCGGTCACGGCCCAGGACAAGTTCGCGGTGGACCGCAAGGTCGACTTCACGCTGGTCGAAGTCGGGGGGTCGGCCACATCCTCGACCCCGGCCCAGACAAATGCCGCAACGCGCTTTCAGCTGACCAACGCGAGCAACGCGCCGTTGGATTTCCAGCTGAGCGTAACGCAGCTCCCCGACGGCACCAGCCTGTTCGGCACGACCGACAATTTCGATGTCGCTCCGATCACCTATTATCGTGACGTCAACAACAACGGTCTTTGGGACTCGGGCGATACTCAGATCGTCAATGGCCAGCTGGATGAAGTTGCGGCCGGGGCGAGCGTCATGATTCTTGCCGTGGGCGACATCGCGTCCGGTCGGGTCAACGGCGATGCGTCCGCCATCCGGCTGACAGCGACCTCGCACGCGGGTGGGGCATCGGGTACTTTCGGCGCGGTCGTCACCGAATCCACGGCCAACGACACGAACCGACTTGTCGTCGACACGCTCTTCGCGAGCGCTGTCAGGGTTCCGCAGGGGGCCAACCCCGCGATCGGCCAATCTAGCGCGAACGACGCCTTCCGCGTCGCCTCCGCCACGCTCAACGTAACCAAGCGCAGCTTTGTCCTGTCGGATCCGATCCGCGGCACGAACAATCCGCTGATGATCCCGGGCGCCGTTGTTCAATACTGCATTGTGGTCGCTAACAACGGGTCGGTCAGCGCGGAATCGGTCACGATTACTGACCCCGTTCCCACGACCAACCTCACCTTGAACGCCGGCACCGCCTTTTCGGGCGGCACATCGACGACGACGAGCTGCACCGCGGGGTCGACCCCCCAGACCATATCCGGCAGCAACGTCACCGCGACGCTCGGCACGATCGCGCCGAACGCCAGCAACGTCGTGACCTTTACCGCAACGGTGAAGTGATCCTGACGCAGTGAGGGCAAGGGCGGCGCGTTTCAAACGCGCCGGCGCTGCTCACGCCCGTCGCGATTAACCATGACCAGGTCGCTTCACCTCCTCTGGAAGGCGCTTTCGGGCGGAGCGCTGCTCGCGGCGGGTGGAGCCGCATACGCGCAGGCCGCGCCCGCTCGCACCGTCGAGAACGTCGCGCAGGCGCGCTGGTCGGGCTCAGGACGCGGCTTTGCAGTCCAGTCGAACCGCGTGACGATCGAAGTCGGTGGCACCTCTCAGGCGCCGACCACGCCGCTGCTCAACCGGATGACCGGTGGCGCCGGCGCTGGTCTTGCACTCGATGCGTCGAGCTGCGGGGCGCTGCCTGATGCGACCGTCGCGGAGCGCAAGCAGGTCCGCGTGACGCCGGAGGACAGCTTCCACCGTAATCAGGCGATGGTGTTCACGGTCACCCGCCCCTCCGCGAACCTCAATCCGCTGGCGATCGACCGATTTACCATGGTCGTCACGACGGCTGACGGCGATCGCGAAACCATCCAGATGGTGGAAACCGACGCCAATTCGGGCGAGTTTGCGGGCCTCCTCCGCGCGAGTAGCGATAAGACCAGCGGCAATTGTCGGCTTGGACTCGACCGGGGCGGGACGGCGCTCGTCATGTCGCTGGCAGACGGAACGGTCATCGGCCGCACCACCGCGCGCCTGCTTGTCGACCCCTTTGGCATCGTCTTCGACAGCCGCACCGGCGCGCCGGTGAACGGCGCCACCGTCTCGCTGGTGCTGGCGGACAGCGGCGAGGACGCCGCCGTGTTCGGCGATGATGGCGTATCTGCTCACCCCAACGTGGTGCAGAGCGGCGCGAGCCTGCAAGACAGTGGCGGCACCCGCTACGATCCGCCGGAGGGCGGCTTCCGCTTCCCACTCGTGCCGCCCGGTCGCTATCGCGTCGTTGTCACGCCGCCTGGCACCTATCGCGCGCCATCGCTGGCCTCACCCGCGCAGATCGCCACCCTGACGCGGCCCGGCGGGGGCGCCTTTGTCGTCAATACGGCATCGTTCGGGAACCCGTTCGAGCTATCCCACCCCGACCCGTTCGAAGTCGATGTCCCGGTCGATCCGCCGTCTGCCGGGGTCACTATCGAGAAGCGCGCGCAGACCTCGCTCGCGTCTCCGGGGGACGTCGTCCAATTCCGCATCCGCGTCACCAACCGAGATTCGGTCGTCGCGGCGGCGGGCGCGACGGTTTCGGACAGACTCCCGCAGCAACTGCGCGTGCGCAGCGAAACGGTGCGCTGGAACGGAGCGCCTATCGCGGTCACGCGCGCTCCCGGCGGGTTTAGCGTTGCCCTGCCGACGCTCGCAGCCAGCGCATCGGGCGAGCTGACCTACCTCGCCGAAGTGCGGCTCGACGCGCGCAGCGGCGTCGCTTCGAATAGCGCGAATGTCGCGCTGCCGGGAGCGAACCTCACCGCGACATCGGTGGCGAGCGTGCGCATTGTGCGCGATCCGCTTGCCGACCGCATAACCATCGTGGGCCGCGTGCTGCAGGGCGATTGCAGCGCTGACCCCTCCACCGCACCCGGCCTTCCGGGCGTGCGACTGATCCTTCCCAACGGGCAGTTTGCGATCACCGATCGGGACGGGCGCTACCATTTCGAGGGTGTGCGGCGGGGTGCGACCGTGGTCGCGATCGACCGCGGCGCCCTTCCGCCACAGTCGCGGGCCGCTGCCTGCTCCGGGTCGCGCAATGCGCTCAGCGGATGGTCGCAGCACATCGACGGTCGAGGGGGCGTGCTTTACCGCGCTGACTTCCGGCTTGCAGTTCCGGCCGCGGCTGAAGCGCCGACCAGCGCGCGCCCGACCGTGGCGAGCGACATCGAGGCAGGCGGCGGCTCGACCGACTGGTTCGCCACGCCCGGATCCGACGCCGCCTGGCTCTTCCCGCAGGCGACGCACAACCCGCGAGCGCCGGTGGTCCGCGTCGCGATCCGGCACCTGCCGAGCCAGCGCGTGGCGCTCACCATCAACGGCGAACCCGTCGAAGACATCGCCTTCGACGGCGTTTCGGTGAGCAGCGACCGCAGCCGCGCCGTCTCGGTATGGCGCGCCGTCCGGCTGCGCCCAGGCCGCAACGTCCTCGCCGCGCGGATCACCGACCAGGGTGGCGCCGAGGTGACGACTCTGTCGCGCGAAGTCTTCTACAGCGGCAGCGCGGCGAGTGCGGAGTTCCTGCCCGCTCGTTCGCGACTGGTCGCCGATGGAGCGTCTCGTCCCGTCATCGCGGTGCGCCTGACCGATCGGGACGGGCATCCGGTTCGCCAAGGGGTCGTGGGCGCCCTCCACGTCATGCCGCCGCATCGCGCCGCACAGGACGCCGATGCCGAGCAGGCTCGCCAACTGTCGGGGCTCGACCTCGCACCCGCCAACTGGCGCGTCGAGGGCGACGACGGCATCGCCTACATCGAGCTCGCGCCGACCAGCGTGTCGGGTGCTGCGCGTCTAGCCTTCCGCTTCGGGGAGCGCGGCGAGCGCGAGCAGGTGGTGGAGGCATGGCTCGACGCAGCGGCTCGGCAATGGACGCTGTCGGGCATAGCGGGGGCGGCTGTCGGCGGCGTGCGCCTCGACGATCGTGATACCGGAAACTCGAACGAGCTGGACGCGCGCGTGGCGCTGTTTGCGCGCGGCCCGGTGGGCGCCGGATGGCAAGCAACCGTGCGCTATGACAGCGATGCGGACAGCGACCGCGAGCGCTTCGGCGGGGCGTTGGCGCCGCGCGACAGCTATACCCTCTACGGCGACCGTGCCGACAGTGGCTACGACGCAGCGTCGCAGAACGGCCTTTACCTGCGGGTGGAGCGGCGCGGCTTCTACGCGATGTACGGCGACTTCGACACTGGCTTCGATCGGCCGGAGCTCGCCCGCTATCAGCGCGCGATGACCGGCGGCAAGCTCGAGTTCGCGAGCCAGGCGCTGCGCCTTTCGGCCTTTGCCGCCCAGAGCAGCTTCTCGCACCGCCGCGACGAGCAGCAGGCCAACGGCCTGTCTGGGCCCTACGCCCTCACCCGCCGCGACATCCTCCCGAACAGCGAGCGCGTGGTCATCGAAGTGCGCGACCGGTTGCGTTCGAACATCGTGCTGAGCCGGGCCGAGCTGCTGCGCTATGTCGACTACGATATCGACTATGCCGCCGGGCTCATCCGCTTCCGCGAGCCCCAGCTGAGCCGCGACGAGGCGCTCAACCCACGCTTTATCATCGCCGATTACGAGGTCGACGGCCTCGGCGCGAGCTTCTGGAACGTCGGCGGACGCGGCGAGTGGCGGCCTTCTGCGACGCTCGCGTTGGGCGCCACTCTGCTGCGCGACGCCGACGAAACCGCCACCCGCGACCTCGCCGGAGTGGACGTGCGCTGGCAGCCCGACGCCAAGACCGAGGTTCGCGCCGAATACGCCGTTTCTCGGGCAGAGGATCGCGACCCGACCGCAGCCACCGCGGCTGGTCCAAACGGTTCGCTGACCGCGACGCCGAGCGGACACGCGCAGGCCTGGCTGGTCGAGGTGGAGCGTCACGACGGCAAGGTCGATCTCCTCGCTTATGCGCGCGGGCGGGATGCGGGCTTCGGCGTCGGGCAGAGCGGCCTCGCTGGCGACGGCAGCACCCGTTTTGGCGTCGACGCTCGCTGGCGCCCGCGCGACAGCGTGACGCTGGGCCTCAGCGCGTGGCAGGAGCGCTTTACGCAGCGTGACGTGCAGCGCCGCGCGCTCCGCGCGAGTGCGGATTGGCGCGCTGGCGAGCGAACGACGCTGCGCGCAGGCCTCAGCATTGCCGACGACCAGCTCGAGAACGGCGAACGTAACCGCTCGGTGATTGCCGAACTGGCTGCGTCGCAGAAGCTGTTCGGCGACCGGCTGGAGCTTGCGGGGTCCACCAGCTTCGCGATCGCCGGGGACGACGACAGCGTCGATTTCCCCGCACGCCACAGCCTCTCCGCACGACTGCTGGTGACGCAGGGCGTTCGGCTGGTCGGCACGTACGAAATCGCGAACGGCGGTTCGATCGAGGCTAGCACGGCACGGGTCGGCTTCGAACTCGAACCTTGGGAAGGCGCACGGCTGTCGCTCAATGGCGGCCAGCAGTACTTCGCGGAGCTCGGTCAACGCAGTTTCGCGGCCTACGGTCTGGCGCAATCCTTCGCGGTGACGAGCACGCTCAGCATCGACGCCAGCATCGATGGGCAGCGCACGCTTGGCGGCATCGACCTTTCCGACGTCATCGACCCCGCGCATCCCGTGGCGAGCGGCGGCTTCGTCGGCGGGGGGGAGATGCTGACGGAGGACTTCACCGCGCTGACGCTCGGTGCCACGTGGCGTTCGGAGCAGTGGAGCATCACCGGCCGAGGCGAATATCGCGATGCCGACAGCGCGCGCCGCTGGGGTTTCACTCTCGGAGCACTGCGTCAGCTAAGCGAGGGGCGTGCGTTCGGCGCGCTGGTCACGCACCACGACGTGCTGGGCTCCAACGGCGCCGTTGCCCGCGCCACGCTCGCGGAGCTGAGCTGGGCGCATCGGCCGCAGCAGAGCCGCGTGCAGCTGTTGCAGAAGTTCGCGTTTCGCGATGACCGTACGGTGGGCGCGCTTCCGATGGGCGAGGCAAATCTCAGCCGGGCGTTAGGCGCGACCGGGGGAGACGTCGCATCGCGTCGGCTGCTGTCGTCCACCGCACTCACTTGGGATCCGCTACGCCATCGCGACGGTAGGTTCTACGATAACGCGCGGATCGGCGCTTATCTCGGGCTGCGGCATGCGAGCGACCGCATCGATCAGGACGATGTGGCGGGCTGGTCGGCCGTGGTCGGCCTCGACGTCCAGTTTGACCTCCACGAGCGGGTCGCGATCGGCGCTGCGGGATCGGTGCGCACCGGCACCGATGCCCGCGCATCTGCCTGGTCCGCGGGACCGATGCTGACGCTGGTGCCGTTCGAGAACGCCGCGCTCACGCTCGGCTACAACTTCCGCGGCTACCGCGATCGCGACTTCGATGCGGAGAGCTACAGCCGCAACGGGTTTTACGCGACGTTGCGAGTGAAGCTCGACGCCTCGACGCTCGCCGGGATCGGCTTGGGCCCGCGTTAGGCGAACAGGCGCACCGGCGCTTCGAGCCGTCGCTTGAGGTCGCCAATGAAGCTCGCCGCGTCCCAGCCGTCGACCACCCGGTGATCACAGCTGATCGAGATGTTCATCAGCTTTGCACGGCGCACACGGTCGCTATCGCTATCGACGAACACCGGCCTTTCGACGATGCGGTTGGGGCCGATGATCGCGACCTCCGGCCGGTTTATGACGGGCGTCGTAGCCACCCCACCCAGTGGCCCGAGCGAAGTGATGGTGATCGTCGAGCCCGACAGCTCCTGCGAAGACGCCTTGCCCGAACGCGCTGCTTCGGCGAGCCGAGCGATCTCCTCCGCGAGTTGCCAGACGTTCTTGTTCTGCGCATCGCGAATGACCGGCACCATCAGCCCGGCGTCGGTCTGCGTCGCCATGCCGAGGTGCACCGCGCCTGAGCGACGCACCACGCCGGCTTCGTCATCGTATCGAGCGTTGAGCATCGAATAATCGCGCAGCGTCTGGCAGATGCCGACGATCAGAAAAGGCAAAACGGTCAGCTTCGCGCGCGACCCGCGGCTGGCGTTGAGGTCCGCGCGCATTGCTTCGAGCGCGGTGACCTCCACCTCCTCGACATAGGTGAAGTGCGGAATGTTGCGCTTGGCAGCGGACATATTCTCCGCGATGCGCCGACGCAAACCGATCACGCGCACGTCCTCGTCCGCCATAGCCGGCGTCGCTGCGCCATAGCCGCTGCCGCCCGAATAGCGGAGGAACGCGTCGAGGTCGGCATGCCGAACGCGCCCATCCTCCGACGGCTTTACCTGCGCCAGGTCCACCGCAAGCGACTTCGCCCGGTCGCGGACGGCCGGTGAGGCGAGCACGCGCACGTGAGACTGCGGCTGAGGCGCGGGAGCAGCGACCGGCGCTCGCTCCACAGGCGTTGCCTGCGCGGCGGGCGGCGGAGCGGCTTCGGACACGATCGGTTGCGCCGCCGTCGTCTCCGCAACGCCGGGGTTCTCGGCGGCGACCACGTCGGCGTCGGGTGCAACCGTCGCCGCGTCTTCGTCCGCGCCGGTGGCGAGAGGGGCGGTGGTGAGAGGGACGGCGGGCTCGGCGTCGCCCTCCCCTGCTCCCTCGGTCTCGATGACCATCAGCGTCGAACCGATCGCGATCACGTCGCCTACGTCGCCGCCGATTTCGAGCACCGTGCCCGACACCGGCGATTCCATCTCGACCGTCGCCTTGTCGGTCATCATGTCGGCGATCTGCTGGTCTTCCTCGATCCGGTCGCCGATCTTGACGTGGAGTGCGACGATCTCCGCCTCGGCGATGCCTTCGCCGATGTCGGGAAGGCGGAAGGTGAAGCGGGCCATCGTCAGTCCTTCAGCAATTTGTTGAGTGCAGCGGCAATGCGCTGCGGGCCAGGAAAATAGGCCCATTCGAGGCTGTGTGGATACGGCGTGTCCCAGCCGGTCACCCGCTCCACCGGTGCCTCCAGATGATAGAAGCAGCGCTCCTGCACCTGCGCCGACAGCTCCGCGCCGAAGCCGGAGGTGCGCGTCGCTTCGTGGACGACCAGGCAGCGCCCGGTCTTGCGCACCGACGCCTCGATCGTCGCGACATCGAGCGGCACCAGCGTGCGGAGGTCGATCACCTCCGCGTCGATGCCCTGCTCCTCCACCACCGCCAGCGCGACGTGGACCATCGTGCCGTATGTCAGCAGCGTCACCGCCTCGCCTTCGCGCACCACCTTCGCCTCACCCAGCGGGATGCGGTAATAGCCGTCGGGCACCGCGCTCGCCGCGTGCTTGGACCACGGCTCGACCGGGCGATCATAGTGACCCGAGAAGGGCCCGTTGTAGATGCGCTTGGGTTCGAAGAAGACGACGGGATCATTATCCTCGATCGCCGCGATCAGCAGGCCCTTCGCGTCATACGGCGTCGAAGGGATGACGGTCTTGATGCCGGCGACGTGCGTGAACATCGCTTCGGGCGACTGGCTATGTGTCTGCCCGCCGAAGATGCCGCCGCCATAGGGCGAGCGCACCGTGATCGGGGAGATGAAATCCCCCGCAGAACGGTAGCGCAGCCGCGCTGCCTCGCTCACCAGCTGGTCGAGACCGGGGTAGATATAGTCGGCGAACTGAATCTCCGGCACCGGCCGCATGCCATAGGCGCCCATGCCCACCGCCACGCCGATGATCCCGCACTCGTTGATCGGGCTGTCGAACACGCGCTGCTTGCCATGCTTCTTTTGAAGGCCCGCAGTCGCGCGAAACACGCCGCCGAAATAGCCCACGTCCTCGCCAAAAATCACGACGCCGGGATCGCGTGCCAGCATAACGTCGAGCGCGCTGTTGATCGCCTCGATCATGTTCATCGTGCGCGTTTCGCCCTCTTGCCCGGCGACGCTCATCTCATTGGAGGGGGCGTTCATGCGCTCGCTCCCGCGCGCTCGGCAACGCTCGCCGCGCGCTGTTCCATCAAATGCGGGGGCAGTTCCTCAAATACATCGTCGAACATGGTCTCGTTAGGCTGGTGCATGCCGTGGCCGAGAATACCATTCTCCTCCGCGCTTTTCTGCGCGACCTTCACGGTATCCGCGAGCTCCTTGGCGAGCGCGTCGTGCCGTTCTTCGTCCCACGCGCCGAGGCCGATCAGATGCGCCTTCAACCGCAGCACGGGGTCACCTAGCGGCCACTGCGCATACTCCTCCTTGGCGCGATAGGCGGATGGGTCGTCGGAGGTGGAGTGCCCCTCTGCACGATAGGTGAAATGCTCGATCAGCGTCGGCCCGGCGTTGGTGCGCGCGCGGTCCGCCGCCCACGCCGTCGCCGCGTACACCGCAAGCGGATCGTTCGCATCGACGCGCAGCCCAGCAATGCCGTAGCCCACCGCGCGCGCCGCGAACGTCGTGCGCTCGCCCCCCGCGAAACCCGAGAAGCTCGAGATCGCCCACTGGTTGTTGACGACATTCAAGATGCACGGCGCGTTGTAGACTGCGGCAAAGGTCGCGGCGGCGTGGAAATCGCCCTCCGCGGTCGAGCCCTCCCCGCACCATACAGCGGAGATGCGGCTGTCGCCCTTGGCCGCGCTCGCCATCGCCCAGCCGACCGCCTGCGGATACTGCGTCGCGAGGTTACCGCTGATCGAGAAGAAGCCGTGCTCTTTCGATGAGTACATGATCGGCAGCTGCCGACCCATCAGCGGGTCGCGGCGGTTGGAGTAAATCTGGTTCATCATCTCCACCAGCGGGTAGCCGCGGGTGATGAGGATGCCCTGCTGACGGTAGCTCGGGAAACACATGTCGTCGCTCGCCAGCGCCATGGTGGCGGCCACCGCCACCGCCTCCTCGCCCGTCGACTTCATGTAAAAGCTGGTCTTGCCCTGCCGCTGCGCGCGGAACATCCGGTCGTCGAAAGCGCGCACCAGCATCATCGCGCGCAGCATGGCGAGCAGGCGATCGGTCGACAGCCGGGGGTCCCAGGGCCCGCCCGCGCGATGCTCGTCGTCCAGCACGCGCACGAGGCCGTAGGCGTGGTCGCGCATGCTCGCCGGCGCTGCGTTGACGTCGGGTCGTCCAAGCGCGCCCACTGGCGGGACATCGACATTGCTGAAATCGGGGGTGTCGCCGGGCCGGAACCGCGGTTCAGGCACGTAGAGCTCGAGCGGCGCCAGATTGTCGGCACGTTCGCGCCCGCTGCCGATCGGCGCGGGGTTATCCATTAACTTCTCTCCCCGACCCGACCCTTTGATCCGAGTCACGCTGGAACCTTGGTCCTCGCCCTAATCTCACGCCCGCGGTCGGGCAAGCGAGGCTAGACTGCGATCGGCGCGCTGATCGGCGCGTGCGGCGCATAGCCCTCGACCGCGAAATCCTCGATGCGATAATCGTCGATCGACGGCGGCTTGCGCAGCAAGCGCAGCCGCGGCTCCCCGGTGGGCACGCGCGCGAGCTGCTCCGCCACCAGCTCGCCATGATTGAGGTAGAGGTGCACATCGCCCCCGACCCACAGCAACTCCCGCGGCGTGAGGTCGCATTGCTGCGCAAGCATCGCTGTCAGCAACGCCGCCTCGAACAGGTTAAACGGTAGGCCCAGCGCGACGTCGCACGATCGCTGATGCAAGAGGCAGCTGAGTTCGCCTGCGGATGTGACGTGGAACTGATAGGTCATGTGGCACGGCGGCAGCGCCATCTGATCGAGCTCGGCGACATTCCAGCCGGTGAAAATGTGCCGCCGCGAGGCCGGGTTCTCGCGCAACGACTTCACCATCGCCGCGATCTGGTCATGCCCGATTGCGTCTCGACTGACCGAGCCGTCATCACCCTCGACGTAGCGTGGCCATCGCCTCCACTGGGCGCCGTACACAGGGCCGAGGTCGCCCCAGCGCTCCGCGAACGCCGCATCGGCGACGATCCGCGCTTCGAACTCCTCCTGGCTGATGTCCTCGCCCGTCTCGGCTCGATATTTGGCGAGCGGCCAGTCGGTCCAGATGCGCACGCCCTGCGTCACCAGCTCCCGAATGTTCCGACCGCCGGAGAGGAACCATAGCAGTTCGCGAGCGGCGGTCTTCCAGTAGACTCGCTTGGTGGTGAGAAGTGGCAAACGCCCATCGCGCAGGTCGAACCTCAGCGTCTCGCCGAACAGCGATCGCGTTCCGACCCCAGTGCGGTCGAGGCGCTCGTCGCCCTCTTCCCAGACGCGGCGCATCAGACGGAGATATTGAAGTTCGAAGTGCTCTGGCGTCACGCCTCTGCCGCTAGAGTCGAGCGCGATCCTTTGCAACTTTGACCGGAAGCCCCGCAATCAGTCCATTCTGACGCCAGTGCGGCGCCAACTCCGGTCAGCTTGTGCTTGGCGGAACGGCGCCGCGGGCGCAGCTTCGGCGCAACATGGGTCCGGTCACAAGCCTCCCCAGCGACGACGCGCAAGTCGTCGCCACGTTCCTCGCTCTCGCGCAGGAGCAATGCGACGGGACAGTAGAAATCCTGTTTGCGATGGGCTTCGATCGTCACGGCTATGCCCGCGCGAGCGTGGCGTGCCGCGGTGAGGCGGAGAGTAATCGCCACGGCACGAGCTGCCTGCGGCGGATCATCGGCGATGCAGCGGTCGATCGCGTCGCACTTGTCCATAACCACCCGGACGGCCACCCCCATCCCACGACCGCCGACCGCGACCTGACGCGGCGGCTGGGCGCGTTGTGCCGGCTGAGCGGCGTGCGCCTGCTCGATCACTGGATTTTCGGCGGCGACGGGCCGCAAGCGATCGTCGGCTCTCGCCCGCAAATCCTCGCGCCGACCGCGCTGTTACCGGAGGCGCATTAGGCGCTTGCCAGTCATCAGGCCCGACCCTATAGGGCCCGCCTGCCCCACGCCGGGGCCGACCCAAAAGGTCGGAAAGCGGCGTCCGGTCGGGGAGTAGCTCAGCCTGGTAGAGCACTGTCTTCGGGAGGCAGGGGCCGGAGGTTCGAATCCTCTCTCCCCGACCATTTTCTCACTCGTGCTCACTCGCTGAGGGACTGCGCCCGCGCGAGCAGGCGTGTTGCCTGGACCCAGTGAGGGCGGTCGATCATCTTGCCGTCGATGGCCACCGTGCCAGTGCCCGCATCGTCGAACGCCGCGACGATCGCGCGTGCGTGCGCGAGTTCCTCGTCGCTTGGCATGAAGGCCGCGTTGATCACCGCGACCTGTGCCGGGTGGATCGCCAGCATCCCCGTGAACCCTTCGGCGCGAGCGCGGCGCGCCGCGAGATCGAGCCCGCGCTCGTCCTTGAAATCGGCGTGAAGCGTCTCAACTGCCGAGACGCCCACGCTCGCCGCGGCAGCGAGAGTAAGCGACCGCGCGAGACCGAAAAGCGCGTGAAACTGGCCGTCAGCATGGCGGTTGCCGCTTGCTCCGACATCGGCGGACAGGTCCTCTGCGCCCCATGACATAGCGGAGAGGCGGGGCGGAGGTGGTCCCGCGAACTCCGTCAATCGTAATACCGCGCGCGCGGTTTCGGTGACGATGGCGTGGATGGCGACACCCTGCCCCACCCCCAGCGCGTCCAGCCGTTCCGCGAGCCGCCGGACGTCCCCCGGCCCCTCCGCCTTGGGCAGGACAATTCCGGCAGGAGCGCCCGCCACCAGCGCGCTGAGGTCATCGTCGATCATGCCGCTGTCGAGCGGGTTCACACGAACCCAGCGCTGCGTGCGGCCGCGGGGTTCGCGAAGCCATGTCGCCGCGAGCTCCCGCGCGCGGGGCTTGTTCGCGGCACTTACCGCGTCCTCGAGGTCGAGAATCACCGCGTCGGCGCCGACATACTCCGCCTTCGCGAGCTTTTTTTCACTGTCGCCAGGAATGAACAGCCAACTGCGCGGCGCGAGGTGCATGCGTCTCTCCCACTTCGCCCGGCGGCGGTGGGCCCGGAGGGACTCGAACCCCCAACCTAGCCGTTATGAGCGGCCAGCTCTAACCATTGAGCTACAGGCCCGCGCCGAACGCCAGCGCCCTAACCGCCGCGCGATGCGAGGGAAAGCCCGCAGACGATGTGCCGCCACTCAAGCGGTGCCCGGGGTCGCGCCCATTGCCGCCTGGATCTGACTAAGGGACGCCGGTCGAACCCCGTGCTTCGCGCATCGCTCGAACACCGCATCGAACCAACGGTACAGCCGATCGAGGTCGCTTCCGTTCCGAACATAGGGCGTGTGACCGGGTGCGAGGGATGGTGAGTGGAAACTGATGCTGAGCAGCCGGATACCCTCTTCCAGCGCCCGATCTATCGCTTTAAGCGCCAGAGCGACAGGTATGCCCTCCGGCGTGAGCGCAATCCGCTGCTGCATCCCGGCGCGCGCCGTCAGTCCCCGCAAGCCCCGGGGGAGGGCCGCTCGCAGCCTGGATCCCAGGCGCGGCGCCCAGCCCAGCATGACCGTCGTCAGAGGAAGCTCGACCAGTCTTTCGTCGCTGCCCAGATAGTAGGGGTTCAGCGGCGCTTGCGAAAAGTCCGGTCCGCCTTCGTCGCTATAATCGAAATGCGGCCGCACCGAGCTGTCGAAGCGAAAGCCCGCATCGGCCAGCAGCCGTGGTGTGTTGGGGCCGATCCCGTAACGCCCCGCGCGATAGGCGATCGGCCTTACCCCCAGCGCATTGCGCATCAGATCACGCAAATGCTGGAGCTTCGCGAACTCGACCTCCGGCGGGAGGTTGCCTGCAAAGCTGTTGTGCCCGCTGATCGTCTCGACAAACGGCGGGGTGACCCAGGGGTGGAGGTGAGCGCCGATATCGCAGCGACCCGTCGCGATCGCATCCCCCAGAGCTTCGACAGTTGCCGCGTGCCGCGCGACGGGGGCGTCGACATAATAGACGGGGACGACCCCTGCGGTTTCGAAAAACCGCTGACCTTCCGCCAATGCCGGGATCGACTGGAGCGAATGGTCCTCGCGGCCGAAGGCGCCGCCCCACTCGAATTCCTCCTCCGTGTCGATGGAGACCGAGAAGCGCGTTCCAAAGTCCGCCGTAAGTTGCAGTGCCCGCGGCAACTTTCACCCCGCAACCGGCACCTGCCCCGATGCCGCCTAAACCGCTGAAGTGGGGGCCTTAGCACGTGGGAAGTTAAGAACCACCTCACCATTGGCGAAGGCCGCTTCGCCCCCCGCCGCGCGAGCCTGGAGAGCTGCCAACGCTTGCGAAAAGTCGCGGCCGAAACGAAGCACCGGCCGCGCGTCGCTTGCCGACGACCCTGCGCTTTCGCCTTCGGAGTGAAGGGGGAGCCGCACCACGACATGCTCGCTGTCTCGATCCACTCGAACCGACGACATCGGCCCTCCGCGTCCCACCAATTCGCTGACGCGGTGCATCAGCCGGCTGAGCTCGCGCGGATCCGCCATCACGGTGAGATGGTCGTTTCCGGGAAGCGCCAGCGAGGCCGCGTCGGCGCTTTGAACAAGATCGACCTCCGACAGCTGCACAGGCTGCGGCGCGTTGGTGGCGTAGCGGGCCGCCAGATCGAGGTCCTCGAACGCCTCCAACAAAGTGCGCGCATCCTCGACGATCCGTTCCGCAAGAAGGCGATACTGGGCGTCGATCTGGCCTTGCGCGCCCAGCGCCACCAGTTCGGCAAACCCGCTGATCGCGTTGAGCGGGGACCGCAGCTCGTGCATCAACTCCCGCACGGTCTGTGCCACTCCGCGATCGGAGGGTCGCGCCCCGGGGACGTCGGGCAGGTCGCTGATCTTGCCAAAGGTGCCGCGGTATCCCGCGAAGCGCCCAGACTCAGGAGCGAAGATCGGATCCGCCTCGATCGACCACAGCCCGCCGCCGTGGGGCAACTGTAGTCGGCCGCGATGGATGACGTCACGGCGCTGGAAAGCACGAGCGGTGCCGGCATCAACCCCACTCGATCCCGCTGAAGCGGCATCCATCAGCGAGATGCCGATCAGGCGCGCACGGTGTGGCCCGTCGGCCTGCCGCACCAGGCCCGTCGCGTCGCACAGAAAGGCAGCTTGGGCGGAAGGAGCGGCCGACGCGCCGACGTCGCCCAACTCCTGGCGACGGCCCCGGTAGCGCTCGATGCGACGCACAAGTTCCGCGATGGACGTGCCATTCGTCCGCGGAGCCTCAGGCTGCGGCTCGGCGCTTTCTGCTGCGCTGGTGCCGACCCCCTCACGAAGGTCCGGCAGCGCCATGTCGGCCGGCCCGTACCGCTCGAGCGCGTGCACGATTTCGCGTGGCAGGTCGTGCCGCCGACGCAAAGCATCGCGCGCAATTGGGCCGATCTCCGGGAGGATGCGCACCAAGTCGTCGTCGGGAAGATTGAGCCCCTCGAAGTGACCGCGAACGACGCTTGCCGCATCGCCGGCCAGCAACACCGCCAGCGCTGGGGAGCGGTTGCGTGCCGCTATTGCCCGCGCGGAAGCGGCTCGGGCCACCTCGGCGACGCGCCCTCGCACCAGGGCGAGCGCGGCGAGCGAGCGCGACTCCTCTTGCGGCGACAGTCCCCCCTGCGCCACCCGGTCCAGCAACTGCGACCAGATGGCGAGGCTCGCTCCCGTCCGCTCGGGATCAAGCGCCAGCGCCGCGCTCAGGCGGTCGTCAAATCGGCTGGTGGTCGTTGGTCCGGGCATCGAGCCGTCGCGATATAATGAACGTCGCGTTTGGCATAGCGGGTCGACGATCTGGAGGGTCCGACTATGGGACAGGTCCCGATGAGCCGGGGGAAAACGTCGACCAAAACAGAATGGGGGAGGACGACCTGGCGCCGCCCTCCCCCATTCCTTCGTTACGGACCTGTCAGTTCCGCGCGGGTGCGGCTGGAGCAGGCGTGGCCGGGGCGGTCGCCGCCGGGGTCAGCTTCGACTGAGCGAGCGCCGCCCACATCTGCGCCAGCGGCTGACGGGTACCCTGCACGGCGTTGAACGCCTCAATGGCGCGGGCGTAGTTGCCCGCACGGAAGCGCGCGATACCGACGCGGGTGTTGATGAGCCCCGCGTCCGCTCCAGTCTTGCCCTGCGCGAGACGATAGAATTCCTCAGCCTTGGCGTAATCGCCGTAGCTGAGGTACGCGTCGCCGACGCGGGTGGCGAGCTGGGCGTCGGGCCGCGCACGAGCGCGGGTTTCGCTGCCCGGCAACGACGCGCGGTCTTCGGCGAGCTTGCCGCGTGCCAGCGTTTCGATCTCCGAGAAGGTACGGTCCGACGCGGTCACGACACCGGCCGTCCGCGCCGCGGTCACGACCTGCAGCGCCTCATTCGGTGCGGCATCGTCGATCATGTTGCGGCCGTACTCGATCCAAAAGTTGCGATTGTTCATCGCGTTCGCCGCCGTGAGAAGGCGGAGGCCGTCAATCGAAAGGCCGCGATCTTCCGGACGGTTCTGGAGGAACACCTGCGTTCCTGCGCGGAAGTTGAACGCCGTTGGATAGGCCACGGCGCGCTTCACCAGCACGTCGATCAGGTCATTGTTGCGGTTAGCCGCCTGGAGCGCCGCTGCGGTGATGCTGTAAGCGTCCTCGGGCAACGGGCGACCGGCGGTTTGCGCGGCAGCGAGGAGGGCACGGTAGCGGGCAAGGCCCGCATCGGTCTGGTTGCTGCGGAACAAGGCGTCGAGCGCGATATTGGCAAGCGCCGGCTCGGTCGCGCCGAGTTGCTGCGCCCTTTCCGCACGCGCCGCAGCGGCGGCGAAATCGCGCGAACGAAAAGCGGTCTGAGCGGCGACCGCGTAGACGACCGGCATCTCCGTCGCCGGCGCACCGTTGGAATCGACCATTGCGGTCGCAGCCGTCGCCACCCGCGCGTCGTTACGAAGGCCGTTGGCGATGCGGAAGTCGGCGTGCGCGGCAAGGAAGCGCTCGTACGGGCTGGACGCAGCCGCCTTCAGAGCAGCGAGCGCGCCGTCTGCCGCCGCCCAGTTCTGGGCGGTGATGGCAGTGTTCACCGGCTGGTACGCAGTCTGAAACCCGCGGCTGACCGCAGGCGCACGAGAGGCGGCAGCCTGCTGCGGCGCGCTCTGCTGACGGTTGCGATCCGGAGTGGTAACGCGGCCGCCCTGTGCGGCTGCCGGTGCCGACAGCGCCAGCACCGAAACGCCCGCAGCTGCAACCGCAAACGCGCGCGAAAAGCTCTTCTTCACAAGCAAACTCCTCAAACCGATGGCGTCCGGCACCTTAGCATCGGCACCGCTTGCGACGCTGATGTCGTCGCGGGACTGAACGCACATTGAACTTGCTTTGCTCCCCGCGCAACGCATCGTCGCAATCGGCTGGCGGACAGTCCCATTCCTGATAGAGTGCCGTCATGACGGGGGAGTCAAAGATAGTCGGCCTCTGGCCGGCCGAGCCTGAAGCCGATCACGCGGAGCCCGGCGCTTCCACGGCTGACAACGCCCAATCCCAGCCGGGGGAGGAGTTTTCGCCGGCTTTGCTCGATGAGCATTGCGTCGACGAACCTCTCGCTCCCCGCCCGTCTCGAACATTCCCCGCGAGCCCCGTCATCGCATTATTGGCGGTCGCCTGGATCGCGCTGATCGGTGCCAGCGCCTTTCCCAGGGGAGCGCCATTGCTGCCGCGAGGGACGCTGCTGGAACTCGCGATCGTCTGCGTTCCGCTAACGCTGCTCGCCTTGCTGTGGCTGCTGCTCGAACGTGGGTCCGAGCGCGGCGTGCGCCGTCAGCTCGGTCTGCTGCGCGAACTGCGGCAGGCGGAAGCGGCGCTGACCGACCGCCTGGCCGACACCCACCGTCACTGGCAAACGCTCGGCGCCGATCTGGACCGTGCCGGCAGTCAGGCAGCAGGCGGGATCGAGGCATCCGCCCAGCGGCTGGCGCTCGCTTCCACCGCACTGTCGGATCGCGCGCACGGAGCGCTGGCGGCAGCCGCTCAGCTTCGCGGCGAGCTGGAGACGATTGACGATCGCGCAGCGGCGCTCGGTCAGATGCTGCCGCGCTACGAGGACGGCGCGAACCGCATCGAAGCGCTCATCCGAAACGCCGGTCAGGCCGGGCACCGCCATGGCACCCAGCTCGAAACGCGAGTGGCGGCGCTCCATCTCGCCGCCGAACAGGCGGAGGCGCGTCTGCTCGCGGCCGACACCCAACTCGCCGATCGCATCGCGGCGCTACCCGAGCGCGTCGCCGGGATCGAAGAGCGCAGCGGTGCGGTCGCGCAACAGGTCGACCTCGCGATCGCACGGCAGCGCGAACAGTCGCTTTCGTTGCTCGCCGACCTCAGCGCCGCGCTGGAACGCGTCCATGACGAAAGCGCGGAGTCGCTGCATCAGGCGTCGGCGGCGATCGAGCAGCGTCAGGCGCACGCGATGCGGGAGATTGCCGCCGCGACCGAATTGCTCCGCGCGCAGCTGTCCGCCGTCGAGCAGGCAGCTCTGGCGCACGACGCCCGCCTCGCGCAGGTCCGCGCCGACGGTGAGCATGCGGTGGCGTCCGCCACCGACCAGTTTGCGCTGCTGGAGAACAACGCAGGTCTTCGACTACAGGCTTTGCTCGGCGAAATTGAAACGATCCGCAGGCATCTTTCCGACGTTGAGCAGCGAACGACGGCATCGGTCGAAAAGACGGCCGGAGTCGCCCAGACCGCGCGGGACTATCATGCCGAGGTCGTACGGCTGGTCGACGTCGCCAATGCCGCCCTCCCCGCCAGCGTGGCTTCGGTGGGACAGCAGGTAGCGAGCGCGAGCGCCGCGGTGGATGCACTTGGTCGCCAGTTGGACGACGAACGTCAGCGCAGCGAGGAACTGTCGCGCACCATCGATCGGGCGAGCGCCTCGATCGCGGCCACGCACGATCCGATCGATCGCGCCGCGCAGATGGCGACAGCGCTCGAACAGTCGCTCGCGCGGCTGCCCGACCTCGCGCAGGAGGGCGCCGCCAATCTTGAACAGGCGCTCGACGATTCGAGCGCGCGCGTGCGGGATTATGGCCAACTGCAAGCCGGCAGCATCGCGGGCGCGGTCACCGCTGCCGTCAGCGCCGCCACCGACGGCGGCGTCGAACGGCAGCTGAGGCAGCTCGCGGAACTTCTCCACAGCCACAGCGAGCAGGCCGCCAACACCATCAATCTGATTGAGGGTCGGATCGCAGCGATGGAGCAGCGGCTGGGCGCGCTGCGACAGCAGAGCGACGACGCGTTCGCGTCACTCGCCGAGGGCGAAGGCCGGTCGCTCGGTGCGCAGTTGGAACCGATGCTCGAGGCGCTCGAAGCCAGCTCGATCGATATCGCGCGCCTGCTCGATCACCAGATCTCGGAGCGCGAGTGGAAGGCCTATCTCGACGGAGAACATGGCATGTTCGCGCGCCGGTCTGCGCGGCTGCTGCGCAGCGAGGAGGCGAGCGCCATCCGCGAGCGGTTCGAGCGCGACGACGGCTTCCGCGCGGTCGTTAGCCGCTACATCCATGATTTCGAGGCGATGCTCCGCCGCGTCATGACAGGCGACCCAGCGGGTGGGCTAAGCGCGACGCTACTCTCTTCCGACATCGGCAAGATTTACGTCGCGCTGGCGCAGGCGATCGACCGCCTGCGCTGATCAACCCGTGCTGCCGGGCGTCGCTTCGCGCGGGATCAGCCGACCGCCCTTGACCACTGCCTGCACGCGTTCGAGCGTGCGCACGTCGGTGAGCGGATCGCCATCGACAGCTGCGATATCGGCATAGCGGCCCACCGCGATAGCTCCGAAATCGCGCTCGCGGCCTAAAGCCTGCGCGGCGTTGCGCGTTGCGGACTGGAGCGCCTGCAACGGCGTCATGCCATATTCGACCATCACTCGGAACTGCCGGGGCGCCTGCGCATGCGGCATCACGCCCGCGTCGGTGCCAAATACCATCCGCACGCCGGCGCGAAGCGCGGCACGGAAATTGTCGCGTTGCACCTGCCCGATCTCGGCGTCCTTGCGGATATTCTCCTCAAGCACGCCGTTCCGCCGCCCCTCCGCCTGGGTGTAGTCGGTGTTGTAGATATCCATCGAAAACCACACCGGCTCAGTGCGCTGGGTGGCGAGCCGAATTCCCTCGGCATCGACGAGGCTGGCGTGCTCGATGGTGTCGACTCCGGCGCGGATCGCATCGCGGATGCCGCTCGCGCCATGCGCGTGCGCGGCGACGCGCAGGCCCATCATGTGCGCCGTGTCGGTGACCGCGCGCATTTCCTCGAGCGTCATCTGCTGCTGGCCGGGCGTGCTCCCGCGCGAGAACACCCCGCCCGTGGCGCAGATTTTGATCACCTGCGCGCCATATTTCGCCATGTTGCGCACACGTTGGCGCAGCGCGTCGACGCTGTCTGCGACGCCGCTTCCCGTCCTGTCGAACGAAGGGGGAAAGAAGGTCTCGTCGCAATGCCCGCCGGTCGCGCCGATTGAGGTGCCGGCGCCGATGATCCTGGGTCCAACTGCGTATCCAGCGTCGATGGCCTGGCCGAGCCCGATGTCGGCGAACCCCTCCGACCCCACGTTGCGCACAGTCGTGAAGCCGGCGTCAAGCATCGCGCGGGCGTTGTGCACCGCGACGATCGGCCAGAAACTGTCGCTGTACTGAAGGTAGTTGTACCCCCCAACCTCAGCGAGGCTCGACAGATGGACGTGCATGTCGATGAGGCCCGGGACCAGCGTCCGCTCGCCAAGGTCGATGTGCGTGACGCCGCTGCCCCAGCGCACCGTCCGCGCGTCGGCGATGGAGGTGATGCGCCCATCATTGCCGACGAAGATCGCGGGATATTCGACTACGCGTCCGCTTTCGACGTCGATCATCCGCGCCGCGGTGATGACGCTCTCCGCCTCAGCCGCCTGCGCCGTCAGTAGCGCGCCCAGCCCCGCCGCCACGGCGGTCATCGTTCGCTGCATCGGTCAGTCTCCCCTCGAGAATGGTGCTCGTCATAACGTACAGAATCAATGCGCTCGCGACGCCGATCGCCCACCCGCCGAGCACGTCGGTCGGCCAGTGCACCGCCAGCATCACTCGTGACAGTCCAGTCAACCCTGCGACAAAGATCGCCGCACTCAAAAGCGGGCCGCGCCACCGCGACGGAGCGACGCACAGGATGCCGACCATAAGCGCCGCCGCATTGGCGCTATGACCACTCGGATAGGCTGCCGACGCGATTGGATCGAGCTGGTCTAGCGCAGGGCGAACGCGTCCGAACAAGGGCTTCGCCACCTCGGCGATGGTGCCGCCCAACGCTACGCTCAACGCCGGCAAAATAGCGCGCCAGCGCACACCACCCAGCAGGAGCCCCGCCAGCGCCGCGAGCGCAAACTTGCGCCACGAAGAGGTCAGCCAGCTCACCCACCACATTGCATCGACCAGCCACGACGGGGACGTGCCACGACGAAGCGCGAGCGCGTGCGACAGGCTGAGGTCGAGCCCATTTGGAGCGCCGCGCACGATGAGGCCCAGCACCGCCGCAAATAGTAGCAGCGCCGCCGCGACCGTCAGTTGCCGCGACGCCGCCCCCCGCATCAGATATGCAGCGCCCGTCCGCTCGCGGCGAGGATCGCCTCGTGCATCATCTCACTCAGCGTCGGATGCGGGAAGACGGTGCGTTCGAAATCTTCGGCGATGAGTTCGGCGGTCTTGCCGATGGTGTAGCCCTGGATCAGCTCGGTCACTTCCGCGCCGATCATGTGCGCGCCCAGCAGCTCGCCGGTCGCGGCGTCCACCACGGTCTTCACGAGGCCTTCGACCTCGCCGAGCGCGATGGCCTTACCGTTGCCGATGAACGGAAAGGTGCCAACACGGACATCGTGGCCAGCCTCACGCGCCTTGGCTTCGGTCATGCCGACGCTCGCCACTTGCGGGTGGCAGTAGGTGCAGCCGGGGATCCTAGTTCGGTCGAGCGGATGCGGATGCACGTCGCCGTTGCCCAGCTCTTGCGCGATCGCCTCCGCGGCGGTGACGCCTTCGTGACTCGCCTTGTGCGCGAGCCAGGGGCCGGGCGTGCAGTCGCCGATCGCCCACAGCCCCGGCGTCTTGGTGCGGCCATAAGGGTCGATCTGGATGAACCCGCGGTCCATCTCGACCAGTCCGTCGACGCCAATCTCCTCCGTATTGGGCACGATGCCCACCGCGACGATGACGTGGCTGAACGCTTGCTCGGAGATCTGGCCGTCGCGCGTCTTGATTTTGGCGCGGACGCCATCCGCTCCGGCCGTCAGCGCCTCCGCCCCCGCGCCGGTGAGGATAGTCATGCCCTGCTTGGTCAATGACTTTTCGAGGAAGGCCGAAATGTCCGCGTCTTCCACGGGAACGATCCGGTCGAGCATCTCGACGATCGTCACCTCGCTGCCCATGTCGTTGTAGAAGCTCGCGAATTCGATGCCGATCGCGCCCGAGCCGATGACCAACAGCTTGGTCGGCAGCTGCGGCGGGACCATCGCGTGACGGTAGGTCCAGATGCGCTGGCCGTCCGCCTTGGCAAACGGCAACTCGCGCGCCCGAGCGCCGGTGGCGATGATGACATGCTTGGCGGCGAGCTGCTCTTCGCCCTTATCCGACTTCACGGTGAGCGTGGTCGGGCCGGTCAACCGCCCCCCCCCCATATGCACCGCGATCTTGTTCTTCTTCATCAGGTGCGCGACGCCCTGATTGAGCTGCTTCGCGACGCCGCGGCTGCGTTTGACGATCGCGGCAAGGTCTGCCTTGATCGCGCCGGCAACCGTCAGCCCATAGTCGCCCGCATGGTCGAGGTAGTGCTTGATCTCGGCCGATCGCAGCAGCGCCTTGGTCGGAATGCATCCCCAGTTGAGGCAGATGCCGCCCAGACTTTCGCGCTCGACGATCGCGACCTTGAGCCCAAGCTGCGCCGCGCGGATCGCCGCCACATACCCCCCGGGCCCGGAACCGAGGACGATCAGGTCGTACTGCGGATCGCTCACGCCACCAGCCCCAGCGGCGCTTCGACCAGCGCCTTGAAGGCGGTCAGGAGTTGGGCGCCGTCGGCGCCGTCGATGGCGCGATGATCGAAGCTGCCAGTGGCGCTCATCACCGTCGCCACCCCCAGCGCATCGTCGATGACAACGGGGCGCTTCTCCCCCGCCCCGACGGCGAGGATCATCGCTTGCGGCGGGTTCACCACCGCGTCGAACTGTTTGATGCCGAACATGCCGAGGTTGGAGAGGCTCGCCGTGCCGCCCTGATATTCGTGCGGCTGGAGCTTCCCCTCGCGCGCCTTCTCGGCGAGCGTCTTCATCTCGGTGGCGATCGCGCTCACCGATTTCGCGCCCGCGTCGACGATGATCGGCGTGATGAGGCCGGACGGCGCCGCTACCGCGACCGAGATGTCGGCGCGGCTGTAACGGCGCAGCTCATCGCCCGCGAAGCTGACGTTGCAGCTCGGCACCTGCAGCAGCGCCTTGGCCAGCGCCTTGATAAGGAGATCGTTGACGCTGAGCTTGATGCCCTGCGGTTCGAGCGCCGCGTTGAGCTCGCCCCGTAGTTTGAGCAGCGCATCCAGTCGCACGTCGAGCGTCAGATAGATGTGCGGGATGGTCTGCTTCGCCTCGGTCAGGCGGCGGGCGATGGTCTTGCGGACGTTGTTGAGCTTGTGGGCTTCGTACGGGATGCCGAAGTCGGGAACCGGAGCAGCGGATGTAGCGGGCGCGAGCACCGCGGGCGCACACCGCTCGGAGGCGCTTGCCTGCGCCGCGGGGGGCGCGACAGGCGCCGCTTTCGCACCCTCCAGATCGGCGCGAACGATCCGCCCACCCGGCCCGCTCCCCGTAATCGAGTGGAGATCGATGCCCTGATCCCTGGCGATCTTGCGCGCCAGCGGGCTCGCCTTGACGCGCTCACCTGCCTGCGGAGTGGGTGCGGCAGCGACCGGTTGCACGGGGGCAGGAGCAGCTGGCGCCGTGGGTTGCGGAGCTTTCTCAGGCGCGGGAGCCTCCTTGGCGGGCGCGGACGGCGAGGGCGCGGTGGCCGGCGCTGCGGGCGCGGATACCTCCTCGCCATCCTCGCCGATCAGCGCGATCACCGTGCCGACCTTCACCCCTTCGCTGCCCTCGGCAACGAGGATCTTGCCGACGCGGCCTTCATCGACCGCCTCGAACTCCATCGTCGCCTTGTCGGTCTCGATCTCGGCGAGGATGTCGCCCGATTTGACCTCGTCCCCTTCCTTCACCAGCCATTTGGCGAGCGTCCCCTCCTCCATCGTCGGCGACAAGGCCGGCATTTTGAGCTCGATGGGCATGGGGGAACGTCTCCGAAGGGTCAGCGCTTGTCAGCGCGCGTCCTTCCAGCCAATCTGCGCCCCGGGGTCAAGGGAGTGGAGCGGTGAGAGCGTGAGTACGCCGGGGTTTCTCACAGTCATCGACGACACGCCGGAGGCGACGCTGGCGCTGCGCTTCGCCGCACGCCGCGCGCGGGCGGTCGGGGGCACGCTCCACATCCTCGCGCCGCTGCCGCCGCTCGATCCCGTCGCCTGGGCCGACGTCGCCGCGACGATCGACGCCGAAGAGCGCGCGGAGGCTGAGGAAAGCGCCCGCCTCGCCGCGCAGGCCTTGAGCGCGGAGCACGGCGTCACGCCCACCATCTCCGTGGCGCGCGGCGAGCCGATCGAAATGGTCCGGGAGTTGGCGCTGGCGGACCCCACGATCACCACCCTGGTGCTGGCGACCGCGGCGAGCGGCGCGCCGGGTCCGCTCGTCAGCGCCTTTACCGGAGTCGACGCGGGTTTGCTGCCGATCCCCGTGCTGATTGTGCCGGGCGGGCTCTCCGACGTCGACATCGACCGGCTGAGCTAGAGTTTCAGCGCGACTGGTGGCGGATGTTCGCCGGACGCCCGCGCCGTCCCACGGGGCGTCGCGGCCCGCCGCGAGCGTTGCGGGGAGCGGAACGTCCGCGTCCCCCCTCCCCCTCTGGTACGTCGGGTAGAGCGAACATCAGGGCCCCGCTCACCGGGTCGGCGTGCGTGAGACGGAGGTCGATCGCCTGGCCGATGGTAAAGCGGAGCCCGCTTTCCTCGCCCACCAGCGCCTGCGCCGCCACCTCGTAGCGGAAATATTCCTCGCCGAGCGTGCGCGCGGGGACCAGCCCGTCGCCACCGAGCCCCGCGACCTGCGCGAAAAACCCGAACGGCTGCACCCCGGTGATGCGCGTCGCCAGCACCTCCCCCACCTTTTCGGAGAGATAGGCTGCAACGTAGCGGTCGATCGTCTCGCGCTCCGCCTCCATCGCACGGCGTTCGGCGGCGGAGATGAGCTCGCCGATGCGCGCAAACTCAGCACCTTCGGACTTCGACAGGCGGGTCGTTTTCTTGAGGTTGGCGACCGACGGCGGCGGTGCCTCGAGGTCGTAGGCCGACACCAGCGCGCGGTGGACCAGCAGGTCGGCGTAGCGCCGGATGGGCGAGGTGAAGTGCGCGTAGCTGCCGAGCGCGAGGCCGAAGTGCCCAGCGTTCGCTGAGCCGTAATAGGCCTGCGTCTGCGTCCGCAGCATCTGTTCCATGATCCGCGCGCGCTCCTCCGGCTCGTCGAAACGCGCGATGAGGCGATTGAACACGGCGGGCGTCATCACCTGCCCCAGCGCAAAGCTCTGGTCGTAGGTCGCGAGGAATTCCTTGAGCGTCACCAGCTTCTCACGCGAGGGCGGTTCGTGGACGCGGTACATGACCGGCGACTGCTTCGCCTCGAGCGCCTTGGCCGCAGCAACGTTGGCGGCGATCATGAAGTCCTCGACCAGTCGATGCGCATCGAGCCGCTCGCGCACGCGCACCTCGACGATGCGTCCGGCGTCGTCGAGCCGGACCTGCCGTTCGGGAAGGTCGAGTTCGAGCGGTTCGCGCTCGTCCCGCGCCTTCACCAGCGCGCCCCACGCCCCCCACAGCGCCTTGAGCGGGGCAAGCAGCGCCGCCTCCTCACCCTCCGGCGTCGCCCCGTCGATCAGCGCCTGAGCGCGTTCGTAGGCGAGGTTGGCTGCCAGCCGCACCCCCGCGCGCGTAAAGCGGTGGTCGAGCACGCGACCGCGGGCATCGAGCCGCAGGTGGCAGACCATCGCCGCGCGATCTTCACCCGCCTTGAGCGAACATACCCCGCTCGACAGGATGTGCGGCAGCATCGGCACGACGCGGTCGGGAAAATAGACGCTGTTGCCGCGCTTGCGCGCCTCACCGTCAAGCGCGCTGCCGGGGCGGACGTAGAAGCTGACGTCGGCGATGGCGATGATCGCGCGCCAGCCGCCCGGGTTCGATGGGTCGCTGTCCGGTTCCGCCCACAGCGCGTCGTCGTGGTCGCGCGCGTCGACCGGGTCGATCGCGATGATCGGCAGGTCGGTCAGATCCTCGCGCCGCGGGTCGTCGAGCGAGAGCTGCGACGCAAGCGCCGCCTCGACCTCGACCTCCTCGGGGAAATGGTGGCGAATGCCGAACTTGTGGATCGCGATCAGGCTCAGCGCCTTTGGCGCGAACGGGTCGCCGAGTACCTCCAGCACCTTTGCCGAACGTCCGCGCGCATCCACCCGCGCCAACACGAGGTCACCCGCCTGCGCGTCGCCAGGCTCGGCGATCGGCCATTCGCGCCGCTGTCGCTTGTCGACAGGACGCAGCACGAACATCGGCTTGCCGGAGGGGGTCTTGTCGGCGGTGACGATCCCCAACTCCTCGTCCTGCGCCGCTTCGAGCTTCTTCATCGGATGCGCGCGATAGCCGGCGCCCGCCTCCTCGATCCGCGCGAGGATGCGATCCCCCTCCCCCAGCGCTCCACGCCGCCCGCGCTCGACCACACGCACGACGGGGGGTGGGTCCGCTGCGGTCCACTGCGCCGGGATCGCGGTCGCGTGACTGCCGTCGTGGCCGGTGATGCGCAGCACCATCACCTTGGGCAGCGAGCCCGCAGGCGTGAGCGCGCCGCGCGTTCCGCCGTCGATCAGCCCTTCGTTCGCCATGTCGCGCAGCAGCGCCTTCAGCTGCACCTTGGCAGGCCCGCGCACGCCGAACGCTTTGGCGAGATCGCGTTTGTCGACGAGGCCCTTTTCAGCCTTGATCCAGTCGAGGACCTGTTCGCGCGTCGGTAGCTCTCCGGAGCGGGTCGGGCGTCGCGCCATCAGCGGGCGGCGGGCCGCGGAAGCGGCACGAATGCGCCACCGGGGACCGCGCTTGCGACGGGGCTCTCCGCCCCGGCCGCGCTCACCGACGCGACGCCGAACACCCAGTCGTCGACGCGTACGCCGCGCAGGACGTGGCCGCGCGCGGCAGCGGGGAGGCGGGTCACCGGCATCCAGTCGCGCGCGTCGGTGGCGCGCTGATAGACGCGATAGCCCGCCGCGCCAGTGACCTCCGGCCATTCCAGCGTCGTGTCGGTCGACACCGCCCCCCGCACGCGCGGCGCCGGCGGCATCGGCGCGCGGGCAAGCGCGTCGAGCGCCGCGATATTGAGCCGCGTCACCCGCGCGAGGTAAGCGAAGTCCATCTCCGCGATCACGTCGCCGTAGAAGGTGCCGTTCTCCGTCCGCACGTCCTGATGCTGGTGGTCGTAGTCCTCGATCCCGACGGTCAGCCTCACCGCAGGAAAGCCCGCATCCTGCATCGGCAGCTGATCGCCACCGCGTCCGAAGCGATCGGAGCGCCACACCTGCCGCACGTCGAGACCGAGCCCCCGCTGATGCGCCGCGACGGTGTCGACGAAGCGCGACAGGTTGCGCGAGGGCGAATCATTTTCGCCCCCTTCGCGCCGTCCCGCCGCGCGGCTGGCGTCGGTCGCATCGGCGCGCGGCCCTTCCGAGAAAACGCGCACGCTCCCCGCGTCGACGCGACCGTCGGAGCCACGAGAGCCGCCGATGATGTCGTTGTTGAGCACCGCCTTGACCGTAAACCCGCGCTCCTTGGCCCAATCTGCCAGCAGGCGCCCGCCGAGCAGCCCCTGCTCCTCGCCTGAGAGTACGGCGTAGACGATCGTCGTCGGGTAGCGCCGCTGCGACAGCACCCGCGCCGCCTCGATCACCGCGGCGGTGCCGGAACCATCGTCATTGGCCCCCGGCGCGTTGCTGCGCCAATCGAGCACGTCGGTCCCGCGGCTGTCGATATGGCCGGAGATGATCACCACCTCGTTCGGCCGCTCATTGCCCCGCTGGATGCCGAGGACGTTGATCAGCCGCGTCGGAGTCGGAACGCGCTCGCCTGTCACCGTGCGCTCCGGAAGTTCGACGGCGATGCAGCCGCCGCATGCTGCGCCGATCCGCCGAAACTCGGCCTCCGCCCAGCGGCGCGCCGCGCCGATCCCGCGCGTGGCGTGGTCCTGCTCGGACATGGTGTGGCGCGTGCCGAGACCGACGAGCGTGTCGAGGTCCGCGCGCAGCCGTGCCTCCGACACCGCAGCGGTGACCGGAGGCTGGCGCTGGGCGAGCGCCGGCGCGGCAAGCGTCAGCGCAACAAGCGGGATCAAGCGTGAGGTGTGCATCGCACCGTCATGCCAGCTTCGTGCCCGCTGGCAAGCGCGGTGCGCTCAATAAGTGCGACCGATCAACACCCGCTCGACCGCGGGCTCGCCGGTGAGCGGGCAGGTGCCGGTCGCCGCCGCAGCGTCGAGCGGGGCGTTGCGGACGGTGAGCTTCAGCGCCTTGATCCGCTCCACCACCGCATCGAGCGCCGTGCCGGTCGGGCGGCTCCAGCCGATCTCCACCCAACCCGGCACCGGCGTTTCGCGGAAATAGGCCTCGATCGCGCTCCAGTCGGTGAGGTCGCGCCGGATGCTTGCGTCGAGCCGCTGACGCGCCGCATCCAGCATGTCACGCTGAACCGCCTCCAGCATCGCCGCCGCCTCGGCAAGGAACGCCGCGCGCTCGGGGAATTCGGTCGCGAGCTTGCCGTCCTCGCGATAGAGCGCGTCGCGCCGGATCAGCGCGAGCTTGCCTGCCGCGATATCGCGCGCGCCCACCTCGACCACCAGCGGCGCACCCTTCTTCAGCCACTCCCAGCGCTTGGTCGCGCTCTTGCCCGGACGGCGATCGAGGTGCGCGCGTACCGGCTCGCCGAGTGCCGACATGGCCCGCAACTCCCCCGCCAGCGACGCGCAATAATCGAGGATCGCCGCATCGCCCTCATCCTCGCGCAGCATCGGGACGATGACGATCTGGTGCGGTGCGATGGCAGGGGGCACGCGCATCCCGTCGTCGTCGCCGTGGGTCATGATCACCCCGCCGATCATGCGGGTGGAGGTGCCCCAGCTCGTGGTGTGGGCAAAGTCATGCCCGCCCTCGCGCGTCTGGTAGCGGATACCCGCGGCCTCGGCGAAGCTGGTGCCGAGATAGTGCGAGGTGCCCGCCTGCAGCGCCTTTCCGTCCTGCATCATCGCTTCGATGGAAAAGGTCGCGACCGCGCCGGGAAAGCGCTCATGCTCGGGCTTTTCGCCGGCGACCACCGGCATCGCCAGCACCTCCTCGGCAAAGCTGCGATACATTTCGAGCGCGCGCATCGTCTCGACCCGGGCATCCGCCTCGTCGGCGTGCGCGGTATGCCCCTCCTGCCACAGGAACTCGGTGGTGCGCAGGAACATGCGCGTGCGCATTTCCCAACGCACGACGTTGGCCCACTGGTTGACCATGAGCGGCAGGTCGCGCCAGCTCTGCACCCAGCGCGCCATCGCCGCACCGATCACCGTCTCCGAGGTGGGCCGCACGACCAGCGGTTCTTCGAGCTTCGCTTCGGGATCGGGAACGAGCCCGCCTTCACCGTCGGCGATTAGTCGGTGGTGCGTGACGACCGCCATCTCCTTGGCAAAACCGTCGACGTGCTCGGCCTCTTTGGCGAAGTAGGAAAGCGGGATGAACAGCGGGAAATAGGCGTTGTCGACGCCCGCCGCCTTGATGCGGTCGTCCATCAACCGCTGGACGCGCTCCCAGATGCCGTAGCCCCAGGGGCGGATCACCATGCAGCCGCGCACGCCGCTTTCCTCCGCCATATCCGCCGCGGCGATCACCTCCTGATACCAGGCGGCGAAATCGGAGGCGCGCGTCGTCGACAGCGCGTGCTTGATGGTCATAGGTAAAAAGTCGTCCGTGGCGAGGCGATGAAGAGGGCGATCCCGCGCCGTTAGCCGTCGCGACGCAGCGCGTCGAGTTCGCGGCGCAACCGTTCGATCTCCGCATCGCGGGGGTCCGGGTGCGGTACTGGGGGCACTCCACCACCGCGGAACGCTGCGGTCGCCGCGTCGAACATGGCGAGGTTGGCGCGCGCCACCTGCTCGAACGGCGTTCCTGCCACCGCGCCTTCAACCGTATCGCGAAAATGCCGCTGGTTGGCGCGCATGCTTTCGAGCGATGCGCGCAGATAATGCGGCACCATCGCCTGCATGGACCCGCCGTACATCGCGATCATCTGGCGCAGCACGTCGGCAGGCAGCATCGGATCGGTTCCCTGCTCCGCCTCCATGATAATCTGCGTCAGCACTTGGTGCGTCAGATCATCGTTGGTCCGCGCGTCGAGGACCTGAAAGTCGCCACCCTCCCTAACCATCGCCCGCAGATCGTCGAGCGTCACATACCGTGACTGCTCGGTGTCGTAGAGCCGCCGATTGGCGTATTTCTTTATGATCCGCGTCGACGCTTTGCCCGTCGCTGTGTGGCCATCGTCGCCCGTCTGTTGATCCGCCATACGCCCGAACGCTCCCCGGTTGTAGGAGCGACGCTATGGGAGCGCGGCGCTGCGGTCAAAGGGGGCGCATTGGCGCGCGGTCGTAGCGCGATCGGTGATACTGTGTTTATCGTGTCACACTCGGGTAACAAATCCCGGGTCGGCCGCGTTCGCGCTTGCGCTCGGCTCCGCGCGTCGCTTGAACGAAGCCACGGTTTCGCCCCAGTTGGGGCAGGCTTCTTGGAGAGATTCATGCGCAAGACCAGCTTATTCGGCAGCGCCAGCCTTGCCATCGCGTTTGCGATCGCTTCGCCGGCGTATGCTCAGACCGACGACCAGCCGACATCGACGACGACCGTTGCCGACCCGACGTGTGTCGACGCGAACGCGAATGGTATTTGCGACGTCGAAGAAGATGCGATCGTCGTCACCGGGTCGCGCATTCGCCGCGACGAATTTTCGACGATTGAACCGGTCACGGTCGTAACGGCCGAGGAAATCACTCAGTCTGGTTTCAACAGCGTTACCGACGCTCTCCAAAGCACTGAGGTCACGCAGGGCGCCGCGCAGATCAATAACTATTACGGCGGTTTCGTGACCGACGGTGGCACGGGCGCGAACACGCTCGGACTGCGTGGCCTGGGGCCGGCGCGGACGCTGATCCTCCTGAACGGACGCCGTATTGCCCCCGCGGGCACCCGTGGTTCGCTCGTCGCTGCCGACCTGAACACGCTCCCGACCGCGATCATCGACCGCGTCGAAGTGCTGAAGGCAGGCGCGTCGTCGGTCTACGGCTCGGATGCGATCGCGGGCGTGATCAACATCCTCACGAATACGCGGCTGCGTGGCTTGACCGTCAATGCTCAGGTCAATGTGCCGGAGATCGGCGCCGGTATCGACTACCGCACGTCGGCCAGCGTGGGCTTTGGCAATGATCGACTGAGCGTCATCGGCTCGCTCGAATATCGCAAGCGCACCGCCGTGCGTCTTTACGACGTGCCCTACGCGCGTTGTCCGGTCGGCGGCTACCTCGACGGTGAAGGGTCGGCGTTTGGTTCGGGCGATACGAACGGGTTCGATGGGACCCCCTGTTTTACGCTCGACAACGGTGGTGTGACGATCAACACCGTTGGATTGCCGAACCGTCAGGGCATTGGCCGGACCAGCGGCACGGCCGGCGTTTTCAACCGCTTCGTACCGGCACTCCCGACGCAGGGCGGGGCAACTCCCGGCTTCCTCGGGGTTGGCTATTACGATCGCGACACCTTCGATCCGGCGAGCCAGTTCGAAGAGGTGGTGACGCCGGTCGAAACCTATACCGGGTTCCTTTCGGCGACCTACGACCTCCAGACGCTCGGCAACGCGGAGCTCTATGCCGAGGTGCTGGGTACACGCCGCAAATCCAGCTCGGTTCTGTACCGACAGCTTTCGCTCGATTACCTGACGGGCAGCCCGCTCGTGCCGCTGGCCTTCCGTAATGGTGTGTTTGCTGCGCCGAACAACACGTCGAGCGGCCAGACCGTCGCCGCTCGGGCCTTTGTGGGATTTGGTAACACCAACTCGTCGCAAACGGTGGATTACGTCCGCGCCGGCATCGGCCTGCGGGGCGATCTGGGGTCGAATGGCTGGCGCTACGATCTGTATGCCGGGAAGTCCTGGACTGACGGCGAATACATCATTGATTCGTTCCTCGTCGATCGGCTGGCGTCATCTTTGAATGTCGTTCAGAACGCGAACGGCACGTTCAGCTGTGCCGCTCAGGCGACGCTCCCTAACTGCGTCGCTGCACCGCCGCTCAACGCTGACACGATCGGTGGGCGCCTGCCCGCTGCGTTCCGCGATTACATCGTGGACCCGACCCGCGGCACGAACGTCTTCCGCGAAACAACTCTGGCTGTTTCGGTCGATGGCCCGCTGTTCCGCTTGCCTGGTGGCAACGTCCAGCTCGCCGTTGGTGCCGAGTATCGTCGCCAACGGATCGACGATACGCCGAGCGAAGAGAGCCAGCGTGGCAACCTTTACGGTCTCACCGCGTCCGTACCGACGCGCGGGACCGACGCCGTGAAGGAAGTTTTCGCGGAACTGTTTGTGCCGCTCCTTTCCGACCGTCCGTTTTTCGAAAACCTCAACCTGAACGGATCGGTGCGCTTTACGGATTACGATTCGTACGGCAGCGACGTGACCTACAAGCTCGCGGGTGAATGGGAATTCTTCCCCGGATTTGGCATTCGCGGCAGCTACGGCACGTCCTATCGTGCCCCGGCGCTGTCGGAACAGTTCCTCGGTGCGACGAGTGGCTTTATCGGTGCCGGCAACGACCCCTGCGACAAGGACTCGTTCCCGCGGTTGAACGGCCTGCCCAATCCCTCGGCCTATACGGCGACCCAGCAGGTACGTGCCGCAAACTGCCGGGCGGTCGGGATCGATATCGCCACATTTGACCAGAACAGCAGTGTCACCGTGTTCAACCGCGGCGGTGCAGAGACTGGCCTCAAGGCCGAGACGTCAAAGAACTGGTCCGTTGGCGTCGTGGTCCAGCCGCGAATTTCGGCGACCACCAGCCTCTCTCTCGCGCTGGATTATTTTGACATTACGGTTGAAAATGGCGTGTCGAGCCTAGGCGGCGGGACCATCTTGTCGCGCTGCTACAACGCGGTCGACTTCAGCCCGACGAGCGGCTTCTGCCGCTTCGTCACCCGTGATGCGAACCGCGTCCTTTCGGTGACCAGCGGCTACGTCAATCTCGCGACCGACATCGTGCGCGGGTTTGAGTTCAACGCGCGCTTCGCAACCGAAATGCTTGGCGGGCGGCTGATCGTGAACGGCAGCCTCACCAAGTATGAAGAACAGTCGGACCGGCTCTTCCCTGAAGAGTTCAAGCGGGACGCCAACGGTGCGTTGACCTCCCCCGCGTGGGTCGGCTCGGCGGATGCGTCGTTCCGGACCGGTCCGTTGACCCTCCGCTACGGTCTGAGCTGGGTCGACGGGAGCTACGGCACCTACGAACTGGTCGCCTTCAACCGCACCACCGGCGTTTCGGATCCGGCTACCGTGCAGGCGATCCGCGACGGTGAGCTGCTGGAAGTGGGCGACTACTTCCTCCACACCCTGTCGGCGCAGTGGAATGTTGGTGAGAACTTCCAGCTCACCGCCGGCGTGCGGAACCTGCTGGACACCCAGCCGCCGCAGGTCACCGCGTCGCGCTTCAGCGTGACCGGCAATGCGCCGATTTATTCGGGCTATGACTTCGTCGGTCGTACTTACTTCGTCAACACGACCTTCCGGTTCTAATCGGAACGATCAACGAGTGAGAGGGGCGTCGCGAAAGCGGCGCCCCTTTTCGTTGGTGAGCAGCGATGAACGGTCATCGCTACCTTGCTATTTCCAAAGTCTGTCACCCCGCCCGCCCAGCAGCGTCAGCAGCTCATATTGCGACAGCCCCGTCGCGCGGGCGCTTTGCGGCAGGTCGTAGTCGAGGGCGACCCAATCGCCCTCCCCCACCTCGGCCGCGTGCGGTATGGCGATGGCGATGAGGTCCATCGAGACGCGGCCGATGATCGGGGCACGCGCGCCGTCGATCACCGCCGCGCCCACCCCGCCGCCGAAGACGCGCAGAAAGCCATCGGCATAGCCGAGGTTGAGGATGGCGATATCGCTGTCCCGATCCGCCCGCCATGTTCCGCCATAGCCGACGCGTTCGCCCGCGGGCACGCACCGGCGCTGGACCACTTGCGCCTCGATCTCGACCACCGGGCGCAGCACTTCCTCCGCCCGCGCCCGCGGATGGCCGCCGTAGAGTGCAAGGCCGGGACGCGTGAGATCGAACGCAAAGCGCGAGCCCAGAAACACCCCCGCGCTGTTGGCGAGGCTGTAGCGCTGCGCGCGGACGCTGCGGGCCACGTCCGCAAAGGCCCCGCGCTGCGCCTCGTTGCGAGGGCTGTCCTCGTCCGCGTCGGCGAGGTGGCTCATGACCGTGACGATGGGCAGCTCGTCGGTCATCGCGGCCCCCACCTCATCGGCGCGCAGCCCGAGCCGGTTCATGCCGGTGTCGACCATCAGGTCGCATGGCCCGCCGTCGGCCGCCCGCCAGCGCGCGACCTGTTCGGCGCTGACCAGCACCGGTCTTGCGAACCCGGCGCGGGCAAGCGGCATATCCGCATCGCGCACGCCATGGAGCACCGACAGCGACGCGCCTTCGACAAGATCGGCGATCTCCGCCGCCTCACGCCAGGTGGCGACGAAGAAGTCGCGGCAGCCCGCCGTTCGCAGCCGCCGCACCACCTCCCGCGCGCCGAGCCCATAGGCGCTCGCCTTGACCGCCGCTCCACAGGCAGCGCTCCCCGACAGTCGCGCCATCGCTCGCCAGTTGGCGGCGAGCGCGGCCCCGTCCAGACGCAGGCGGAGCGGGGCGGGCGAGAGGTCGAGCGGCGCTTCGGTCACGCCCCCCGAGTGGCGCGGGGCAACGTCTCACGCAAGAGGAACAGGCTCACCACGAACGCCATCGCCACGACACCCCATGTGTACCAGAGCCCGGCATAGATGTCCCCCGTACGCGCCGCGATATACGCGGCGATCAACGGCAGAAAGCCGCCGAAATAGCCCGTGCCGATATGGTATGGGATCGACAGCGAGGAATAGCGCACGCGCGGTGGAAACATCTCCGACAGCAGCGCCGCGACAGGGCCATAGGTCAGTCCCGACAGCGCGGATAGCGCCAGAAGTATCGCAAAGATCGTCGCCAGCTGCGCGTGGCTCGGCCGGTGCTTGGCGAAATCGTAGCCGACGCGGGTCAGCGCTGGCTCGATCGCCTTGGCATCGGCGAGCGGCAAGACTGTCCCCGCCACCCGCAGCGCCGGCAGCGCGCCGGGCGCACCGGCAGCGAGCGCGTAGGGCACGCCCAGCCGCGACAGCTCCCCCATCGCCTTGCCGCAGTCGGTGCGCTGCTTGCTCGCGAACGGGTCGAAGCGGCAATCGCTTCCGACCAGCGTCACCGGGCTCGCCTGCGCCGCGCGAGCGAGCGCGGGGTGGCCGGCGCTCCCGAGCGCGTGGAACAGCGGGAAGAGAAGCGCCAGCGTCAAACCGTAGCCGAGCACGATCGGCAGCTTGCGCCCCACCCTGTCCGACCACCAGCCGGCGAAGATGAAGAAGCTCATCCCGACCAGCGCGGCCAGCCCGACGATCACCTCCGCCACCGTATCCTCGACCCGCAGCGGCCCCTTGAGCAGCGTCAGGCCGGAGAACATCGCTGTGTACCAGATCACCGTCAGCCCCGCGGCGATGCCGAACAGCGCGACGAACAGTCGCAGCGGATTGCCGGGGTAGGTGAAAGTCTCCTTGAGCGGTTGCCGCGACGTCTCCCCCGCCGCCTTCATCGCCGCGAACACCGGGCTCTCGGAGAGTTTGACACGCATCCACAGCGAGATGGCAAGGAGGATGATCGACAGCAGGAACGGCACGCGCCACCCCCAGCTCGTCCACAGTTCGGCAGGCATCAACGCCTTGCAGCTGAGCACGACGACCAGGCTGAGGATGAAGCCGCCGACGACGCTCGCCTGGATGAAACTGGTGTAGAAGCCGCGCTTGTGCGGCGGGCTGTGCTCCGCGACGTAGATCGCCGCGCCGCCATATTCGCCACCGAGCGCGAGCCCCTGAAGGATCCGCAGCAGCAGAACGAGGATCGGCGCCGCTATGCCGATGCTCGCCGCGGAGGGAATGAGACCGACACCTGCGGTGGCGATGCCCATCAGCGTGACCGTCACAAGGAACGTGTATTTCCGACCCAGCCGGTCGCCCAGCACGCCGAACAGCACGGCACCCAGCGGGCGAAAGCCGAAGCCTACCGCAAAGCCCGCCCACACCAGCAGCGTCTCCAGCGTCGCCGACCCGGAGGGAAAGAAGGTGCTGCCGATGATCGCGGCGAGCGTGCCGTAGATGAAGAAGTCATACCATTCGAACACCGTCCCCGCGGACGATGCGGCGATGACCAGCCGGATTTCCTTCGCGCTCGGCTCGCGCGCCGCGAGCGCCGCGGCCTCCGCTTGTCTGTCCACCCTTCCCCCCGGTCGGTTCTGTTTTGTGGCCTCGCGGTTCACACCGCAAGCGCTCCGCGTCAAGGGTCACGCGCGCTGGAAGTTCAGGCAAAGTTCACACCAAAAACGCGGGAATTGCGTGGGTTTGACCGCGGAGGTGCGACGGCTGGCGGCTCGGTCGATCAGGACCGCGGCGTCGCGTGCTGGATTGCTCCGCTGCGCTCGCAAACACGATGATGGGGTTGTGAGCTGTAGGACAGACTGCGTGCCGCCATCCCTCCCCGGCGAGGGGCGGCCAGAGGTGTGTCGCCCGTTGCTAAATCGTGACCGCTCCGCAAAGGCAGCGCGCCTAGTGCACCTCGCTCACGGCGTCAGATCCTCCACATCGAAATCCGCGAACATCGCTTCGGCGAGCAGGCGGCGGTGGCAATGTTCGGGCGCCCGCTCATAGCAAAGCAGTGCCACCCGCTGCTCCTGCGCGAGACTGCGCAATTCCGCAGCGGCCGCTATCGCTTCGGGTAGTTCGAGCTGGCCCGCGTAAATGCGCGCAAGCTCGGCGTCATTGCCGCGCTTGGCCGCCGCGCGACCGTCGGGCGGGGTCCCGAGCGCGCGATAGTGGCGGTAGGCGATCCCGACCGCTTCCGCGCCCGCCCGCAGCGCGCTTTTCGAAAAACCGGGGCGGCGCGAAAGCGGGAGCTGCCGAACATCGGCGAGCAGCTCAACTTCAGCCTCGCGCAGCGCGCCGAGCACCGCATCCTGCGTCGCCTGTTCGTAACCGATTGTCCACAGTGTCGGGCGCGGGGCCTCCGCGCCGACCCCCGCAGCGACCGCTACGTCCGTCATTCGAGTTCGAGGATCACCGCGTCGACGGCCAGGCTCTCACCCTGCTGCGCGGCGACGCGCTTGACGGTGCCGGCCTTGGTCGCGCGGAGGATGTTCTCCATCTTCATCGCTTCCACGACCGCCAGTGGCTGGCCGGGCTCCACCTTGTCGCCTTCGCCCACGTCGAGCCGCACCAGCAGCCCCGGCATAGGGCAGATGAGGAAGCGCGACAGGTCGGGCGCGGGCTTTTCGATCATGTGCGCCGCGAGCGGGGCGACATGCCCCGGCAGCACCCGCACGCGGTGACGGGCGCCGCGGGTGGTAAGGGTCATGCCGGTGCGATCGCGCGCGACACCGATGTGGAAGGTTTCACCCTGCTCGTCATCGTCGAGGTCGACCGCGATCAGACGGTCCCCCGGCTGATATTCGGTCGCGATATGGAGTGGCGAGCCATCGACGGCGACCGCGTCGCCATCCAGCTCCACCGCATGGTCGACCCCGCCCAGCCGCACGCTCCACCGCGACGGCGGCGCGAGCCGGTCGCCGAGCTGATCGGAGATGCGCCGCGCGCGGTCGGCATGCGCGGTGGCGATGAACGCGGCGAGGCCCGCGAGCATACGACGAACTTCGTCGGTCAGCGGAGCGCCTTCGAAACCTTCGGGATACTCCTCGGCGATGAAGCCGGTGGTGAGCTCCCCCGAACGGAAGCGCGGGTGCTGCATGATCGCCGAGAGGAAATCGATGTTGTGCCCCAGCCCCTCGATCTCGAACGCATCGAGTGCGGCGATTTGTAGATCCGCGGCCTCGTCGCGCGTCGGCGCCCAGGTGATGAGCTTGGCGATCATCGGATCGTAGAATATCGACACCTGACCGCCTTCGGTCACGCCGTCGTCGATGCGGATGCCGTCCACCCCGCGCGGGTTGTAGGCGCCCCCCTCGCCCGGTCCGTCGTCCAACCAGCCGTCGACCGGCGGGCGATAGCGGGTGAGCCTGCCCGTCGAGGGGAGGAAGCCGCGATAGGGGTCCTCGGCATAAACGCGGTTCTCGATCGACCAGCCGTCGATGCGCACGTCCTCCTGCGTCATCGCCAGCCGCTCGCCCGCAGCAACGCGGATCATCTGCTCGACAAGGTCGATGCCGGTGATCGCTTCGGTCACCGGGTGCTCGACCTGCAGCCGCGTGTTCATTTCGAGGAAATAGAAGCTCTGCCCCGTCGGGTCCGCGCCCGACACGATCAGCTCGACCGTTCCCGCGCTGTGATAGCCGACCGCGCGGGCGAGTGCGACGCACTGCTCGCCCATCGCGCGGCGCATCTCGGGCGTAACGAAGGGCGACGGCGCCTCCTCCACCACCTTTTGATGGCGACGCTGGATGCTGCACTCGCGCTCGTTGAGGTAAAGGATGTTGCCGTGACGGTCGCCGAGGATCTGGATTTCGATGTGGCGCGGGTTCTCGATGAACTTTTCGATGAAGACGCGATCGTCGCCGAAGCTGTTGAGGCCTTCGCGCCGCGTCGCCTCGAACCCTTCGCGCACGTCGGCTTCGCTAAAGGCGAGCCGCATGCCCTTGCCCCCGCCGCCGGCGGAGGCCTTCATCATCACCGGATAGCCGATGTCGCCGGCGATGCGCACGGCGTGCTCGGTATCCTCGATCTCGCCGACGAAGCCCGGGACGACGTTGACCCCGGCGGCGGCGGCGATGCGCTTGCTTTCGATCTTGTCGCCCATTGCGGCAATGGCGTTCGGCGGCGGGCCAATAAAGGCAATTCCCTCCGCCGCCAGAGCCTCGGCGAAGCTGGTGCGTTCGGAGAGGAAGCCGTAGCCCGGGTGCACGGCCTCGGCGCCCGTCTGCTTGGCCGCGGCGATGATCTTGTCGGCGACGAGGTAGCTTTCGGCCGCGGGCGACGCGCCGATGTGCACCGCTTCATCCGCGAGCCGCACGAACTTCGCCCCCGCGTCGGCGTCAGAATACACCGCCACCGTCGCAATCCCCATCCGCCGCGCGGTCTTGATGACACGGCAGGCAATCTCACCCCGGTTGGCGATCAGGATTTTGGTGAACATGTTTTTCCTGTCAGCTCGGTCTTGGACAAGGTGGCGAACGGTCGATCAGCGCGCAGGCCGCGAGCAGCCAACGGTGAAGCCGTAATTGGCATCGAAACGCTTGCTCGTGGGGAACAGGAACTGCAGCACCTGCGGCATCAGCGTGTGATAGGTCGTGGCGTGGGTCAAATGGCTCGCATCCACGTAGCACGCACGCTCGCCAGCCGCTGCCGCAAGGCTGCGTACCGCTGCGGTCGTGATCGGCCCTTCATTGGAGGCGCTCAGCAGCAGCGGACCGCGCGCGACGCCATCCGCCAACACGCCCGCGGCCGAGCGGGAAAGCCGCGCATCGTGCCACCAGAGGCTCGGGTTGATCGCCGCATAGCGATCGAAGAGAGCGGGTTCGGTCAGCCAAGTTTCAGCGATGAACAGGCCAGCGAGCGACTCTCCAACAACCGCATCATCCCCGGTCGTGCGATAGGTCGCCTCGATCATCGGCTTGACGCGCTCCCGCAAAAAGGTGCGAAAGCGCTGCGCTTGACCGGCGGTCGGGAACAGGCGTCGCTCTTCCTCTCCACCGGGTTCGCCGATCAGGTCCGCGCGGCGATTGACGGTCTGCACCCCGACGACGATCACCGGCAGCGAGCGTTCCAGCGACGCGTTGAGCGCACTCGCCGCCGCGACTTGGAAGAAATCCTGCGAAAGCCCCCCGTCGACGACATATAGCACCGGGTAGCGCCCGCCGCGGGCGTAATCCGCGGGGAGGTGGACGTTGACCTCTCGACGCTCCTCGCCGTCGCCTAATCGGACAGAGTGCGTCGCACCGATGGTGATCGGAACGGGTGCCGGGTCAGGCGACTGCGCCCCGGCCGAAGTCGTCGCAAGCGTGAGGCTCAGGGCGGCGATGAAACTTCGTGCCGTCGATCCGTATCTCATTGCGCAACCTCCATCGTCCGACAGGCGCGCATCGGCTCCTCGCCCTGCATCGCCGTCAGCCCTAGCCGCGCGAACATGGCACTGTCCTTGTCGTCGCCCGCGTTGGCGGCGGTGAGCAGCTTGTCGCCGGTGAAAATCGAGTTCGCGCCGGCCATGAAACACAGCGCCTGCGTCGCTTCGCTCATGCTTTCGCGCCCGGCGGAGAGGCGGACCATGCTCATCGGCATGGTGATGCGCGCGACAGCGACGGTGCGGACGAATTCGATGTCGTCGATCTTGGCCATCGGCGTGTCGGCGAGTATGTCGCCGAGCACCGTGCCCTTGATCGGCACCAGCGCGTTGACCGGCACGCTTTCGGGATGCTGCGGCAGCGTCGCCAGCGTGTGGACAAAGCCGACGCGGTCCTCACGCGTCTCGCCCATGCCGACGATACCCCCAGAACAGACGTTGATCCCCGCCGCGCGCACCTGCGCCAGCGTGTCGAGCCGGTCGTCCATCGTCCGCGTAGTGATCACCTCATTATAGCGCTCGGGCGAGGTGTCGATGTTGTGGTTGTAATAGTCGAGCCCCGCCTCGGCGAGCATCCGCGCCTGCGCGTCGGTCAGCATGCCTAGCGTCATGCACGTTTCGAGCCCCATCGCGCGCACACCGCGCACCATCTCGACGATGGCGGGCATGTCGCGGTCCTTGGGATTGCGCCAGGCCGCGCCCATGCAGAAGCGCTGCGAGCCCGCGTCCTTGGCCTCCGCCGCCCGCTGCAGCACCTGGCGCACGTCCATCAGCTTGGTCGCCTTGACCCCGCTGTCGGCCTTCACCGACTGCGAGCAATAGCCGCAATCCTCCGGACAGCCGCCGGTCTTGATGCTGAGGAGGGTGCACAGCTGCACCTCGTCTGCCGCCTGGTGCGCGCGATGCACGCTCGCGGCGCGAAAGACGAGCTCGGTGAACGGCAGATCGAACAGCGCGGCGATCTCCTCGCGCGTCCAGTCGGTGCGAACTTCGGCGATCACGCAGCGTCCTCCAGCGGGGGCATGTTGTGGCCGAGCAGGCGCAGCACGTCGGCGGCGCACTCGACCACGTTGGAGCCCGGCCCGTAAATGCCCTGCACGCCGGCGTCGCGCAGAAAATCATAGTCCTGCGGCGGGATGACGCCGCCCGCGATTACCTTGACGTCGCTGCGCCCGGCGGCGCGCAGGCCGTTGACGAGTTCCGGGATCAGCGTCTTGTGCCCCGCGGCGAGGCTTGAGGCGCCGACCACGTCCGCCCCGCTCTCCAGCGCGAGCACGACGGTTTCCTCCGGCGTCTGGAATAGCGGTCCGCTCGTAACGTCGAAACCGAGGTCGCTGAACGCCGAGGCGATCACGTTGGCGCCGCGGTCGTGCCCGTCCTGCCCCATCTTGGCGACGAGCAGCTTCGGAGCGCGGCCGAGCCGGCGCGCCACCGCCTCTACCCCCGCGACGACCTGCGCATAGCGATCGTCGCCGGCATAAGCGGGCCCGTAGACGCCGCGCACCGGCTCGGGCTGCGTCGCGTAGCGGCCGAACGCGACCTCCATCGCGTCGCTGATCTCCCCTAGCGTCGCGCGGGCGCGGGCGGCGTCGACCGCCAGCGCGAGGAGGTTGGCATCGCCCCGCGCGCCCGCCGTCAGCGCGTCGAGTGCTGCGCCGCACACTGCCTCGTCGCGCGTGGCGCGCACCCGCTCCAGCCGGGCGATCTGCGCCGCGCGGACGGCGGCGTTATCGACCTCGAGCGTGTCGAGCTGCGCCTCTTCGGGGAGGCGATATTTGTTGACGCCGACGATCACGTCCTCGCCGCGGTCGACACGCGCCTGACGCGCCGCGGCGGCCTCCTCGATCATCTGCTTGGGCCAGCCCGACACCACCGCCTGGGTCATCCCGCCCTCGGCATCGACGCGGTCGATCAGCGCCTGCGCCTCGTCCACCAGTGTCTGCGTCAGCGCCTCGACGTAATAGGATCCGCCAAGCGGATCGACGACGCGGGTGATGCCGCTCTCCTCCGCCAGCACGATCTGCGTGTTGCGCGCGATGCGGGCGGAGAAGTCCGTCGGCAGCGCGATCGCTTCGTCCAGCGCGTTCGTGTGCAGGCTCTGCGTGCCGCCGAGCACCGCCGCCATCGCCTCGATCGTGGTGCGGATGACGTTGTTGTAGGGGTCCTGCTCCTGCAACGACACGCCCGAGGTCTGGCAGTGGGTGCGCAGCATCTTGGAGCGTTCGTCGCGCGCGCCCAGCCCGTCCATCGCTCGGTGCCACAGCGTCCGCGCCGCGCGCAGCTTCGCCACCTCCATGAAGAAGTTCATGCCGATGCCGAAAAAGAAGCTGAGCCGCCCTGCAAACCTGTCGATGTCGAGCCCTGCGGCGACCGCGCGCCGGACATATTCCTTGCCGTCGGCGATGGTAAAGGCGAGCTCCTGCACGGCGGTCGCCCCAGCCTCGTGCATATGATAGCCCGAGATCGAAATACTGTTGAACTTCGGCATGTTGGCCGAGGTAAATGCGATGATGTCTGAAACGATCCGCATGCTTGGTTCGGGCGGAAAGATATAGGTGTTGCGGACCATGAACTCCTTCAGAATGTCGTTCTGAATGGTCCCATCGAGCGCGACTTGTGCGACGCCCTGCTCCTCCGCCGCGACGATGAAGAAGGCGAGGATCGGGATCACCGCGCCGTTCATCGTCATGCTGACCGACATCTGATCGAGCGGGATGCCGTCGAACAGGATTTTCATGTCCTCGACGCTGTCGATAGCGACGCCGGCCTTGCCAACGTCGCCCACCACGCGCGGGTGATCGCTGTCGTAACCGCGATGCGTGGCGAGATCGAACGCGACCGAGAGACCCTTCTGCCCCGCCGCCAAGTTGCGACGGTAAAAGGCGTTGGACTCTTCGGCGGTCGAAAAGCCCGCATATTGGCGGATCGTCCAAGGCCGCCCGGCATACATCGACGCGCGTACCCCGCGCGTGAACGGCGCAAAGCCGGGGAGGCCAGGATCGCGCGCCACGTCCTCGCCGGTGTACAGCGGCTTGATCGCGAAACCTTCGGGCGTCTGCCAATCGAGGGCGCGCCCCTTCACCTCCTTTGCCGCCGCGTCACGCCAGTGCGCGACGGTGGGCGAGGCGGTCGCGGCGCTCGTCTCGGCCCGCGGGGCGGCGCCGCTGTCTTCGCCGAGGTTGGTTTCGATGCGCGGTTCGGTGGACAAATCAGCGGCCCTTGAAGCTCGGAGTGCGTTTCTGGAGGAAGGCTATCGCGCCTTCCATGGCATCGGCGCTGTCGCCGGCGATGCGCTGGTTGTCGGCCTCGGCGTTGAGCGCGCTTGCATAATCGCTCTCGAGCGCGGCGGTGAGGCCCTGGCGCATCAGCCCGATCGCCAGCGTCGGCCCGCGCGCCAGCCGTTCCGCCAGCCCCATCGCTTCGCCGTGGACCGCGTCGTCGGGCACGCATTTGTGGATCAGTCCCCACGTCTCGGCCTTAGGCCCGGGGATGCGCTCGCCGAGCAGCATCATCTCGGTCGCGCGTGCCTTGCCGACGAGCCGGGTCAGAATCCACGACGCGCCGCCGTCGGGCACGAGCCCGATGTTGACGAAGGCCTGCAGGAAGTAGGCACTTTCGCCCGCGACAACGAAATCGCAAGCGAGCGCGAGGCTGCAGCCGATCCCCGCCGCAGGACCATTGACCGCGGCGACCGTCGGAATCGCGAGCTTCGAGAGCTTGATCATCGTCGGATTGAAGCTGGTGGTGAGCGCCTGATAGGCACCTTCCCCGCCGCCGACGGTGCGCTCACCCCGCGCCGCAAGGTCGGCGCCGGAGCAAAAGGCCCGCCCCTCGCCACGGATCACCAGCGCGCGAACGCCCGCCAGCTCGTCGTCCAGCACCGCGCCGATCTCATCGAACATTTGCGGCGGCGCCGCATTGAGCCGCTCGGGCCGGTTGAGCGTCAGCACCGCGACGCCATCGTCGCCCGGCTCGAAGCGGATCGTCTCGTAACTCATGCGTGGCTCCCCTCGCCGGGCTTGGGCGTCTCCATAATCTCCGTGAGGATGCCCTGGCAGTCCTTCGGGTGCACGAAAAAGATCGGCGTCCCATGCGCGCCGATCCGCGTCGGGCCGAGGATCCGCTTGCCCTGCCCCTCGAACCACGCGCGTGCCTCCGCAATGTCAGGCACCTCGTAGCAGAGGTGGTGCTGCCCGCCCGCGGGGTTCTTCTCGAGGAAGCCTGCGATGGTCGCGTTGCCCGGCAGCGGTTCGATCAGCTCGATCTGCGTCCCCGCCCCGCCGTCCGCATCGGGCGTGTCGATGAAGCAGACTCTCACCCCCTGCTCGGGCAGGTCGAACGGCTCACCGATCTCCGTCGCGCCCATGACATCACGGTAATGGGCGATGCTGTCGGCGATCGAAGGCGTCGCCACGCCGACGTGATTGAGGCGTCCGAGCTTCACAGGCTTCTCCAAAAACAAATCAGCGATACCGCGCCCATGTAAAGCGCTCCCACAAGTGTTAGGCCCATGCCGAACATGAATATGGTCGGGTTGGCAGACTTTCGCGCCCCGCCAATCCCAATTCCGACATATCCGGTCTTTCGCCCACGCCAGAAGTTCAGCGACAATGCAGCAAACAACGCTGCCATCAAAAAGCAGAAGGCTGGAGGAACACTCACAACGGAATGTTGTCGTGCTTCTTCCACGGGTTTTCGAGCGCCTTCCCCCGCAGCTTGCGTAGTCCGAGCGCAATGCGCCGGCGGGTCGAGTGGGGGTAAATGACCTCGTCGATGTAGCCGCGTGAGGCGGCGACGAAGGGATTGGCGAACCGCGCTTCGTATTCGCGCGTTTTCTCCGCCTGCTCCTCGGCGCTCATGCCGCGGAAGATGATCTCGACTGCGCCCTTGGCGCCCATCACCGCGATCTCGGCGGTCGGCCAGGCGTAGTTGAGGTCGCCGCGCAAATGCTTCGACGCCATGACGTCGTAGGCGCCGCCGTAGGCCTTGCGGGTAATGACGGTAATCTTGGGCACCGTCGCTTCGGCGTAGGCGAACAGCAGCTTCGCACCGTGCTTGATGATGCCATTGTGCTCCTGCGCGGTGCCGGGGAGGAAGCCGGGGACGTCGACGAAGGTGACGATCGGAATTTCGAAAGCGTCGCAGAAGCGGACGAAGCGCGCGGCCTTCTTGCTTGAATTGATGTCGAGCACGCCCGCCAGCACCATCGGCTGATTGGCGACGATGCCGACCGTGCGCCCTTCGATCCGGCCGAAGCCGCAGATGATGTTGCCGGCGTGGCCCGGCTGCACCTCGAAAAAGTCGCCCTCGTCGACGACCTTCGCGATCAGTTCGTGCATGTCGTAGGGCTGGCTGGCGCTCGGCGGGATCAGCGTGTCGAGGCTTTCGTCGATGCGATCCCACGGGTCGCTCGAGGGCCATTCGGGAAGTTCCGCGCGGTTCGATGCAGGGAGGAAATCGATGAAGTCGCGCGCCGCGAGCAGCGCCTCGATGTCATTGTCATAAGCGACGTCCGCAACGCTCGAACGCGTGGTGTGCGTGACCGCGCCGCCCAGCTCCTCCTGCGTCACGACCTCGTTGGTGACGGTCTTCACGACGTCGGGGCCGGTGACGAACATGTAGCTCGAATCCTTCACCATGAAGATGAAGTCGGTCATCGCCGGAGAATAAACCGCGCCCCCCGCGCACGGTCCCATAATCAGGCTGATCTGCGGAATAACGCCGCTTGCCAATACGTTGCGCTGAAACACCTCAGCATATCCGCCGAGCGACGCCACCCCCTCCTGGATGCGAGCGCCGCCGCTGTCGTTGAGGCCGATGATCGGCGCGCCGACCTTCATCGCCATGTCCATCACCTTACAGATTTTCTGCGCGTGACGCTCGGAGAGGGAGCCTCCGAAGACGGTGAAGTCCTGGCTGAAGACGAACACCAGCCGTCCGTTGATGGTGCCCGACCCGGTGACGACGCCATCGCCGGGGATTTTGGTCTGCTCCATCCCGAAGTCGGTGCAGTTGTGCTCGACATACATGTCGAGCTCCTCGAACGAGCCTTCGTCGAGCAGCACGTCGAGCCGTTCGCGCGCGGTCAGCCGCCCCTTGGCATGCTGCGCGTCGATGCGGCGCTGGCCTCCCCCGGCCTTCGCCGCCGCGCGCCGCTGTTCGAGTTCGGCGATATTGGCCGACATTCACTTCGCTCCCTGTGTTCTCCGCTCCCCCCTAGGGCACCGCGAAGCGGGAGGGTCAAGCCCGCGCCGCGCCGCGTCAGCGCATGAGCACCAGCTCCTCCGCCATGCTCGGGTGGAGAGCGACGGTCTGGTCGAACTGCGCCTTGGTGAGCTTTGCCTGCACCGCGATCGCCGCGGCCTGCAGGATTTCCGGCGCCTCCGGGCCGATCATGTGCAGGCCCACCACCTGGTCGGTCGCAGCGTCGACCACCATCTTGTAGAGCGCGCGCTCCTCATACCCGGCGAGGATCGTCTTCATCGGCCGGAATTCGCTGGTGAAGATGTGCACCGTCCCGTGACGTTCGCGCGCCTCCGCCTCGGTGAGCCCCACCGATGCGAGTGGCGGCTGCGAGAACACCGCCATTGGCACGAGGTCGTGGTCGACCGCGCGCGGTTCCGACCCGAACAACGTGTCGGCGACCGCATGCCCCTCGCGGATGGCGATGGGGGTCAGCTGCACCCGGTCGGTGACATCACCGACAGCGTAGATATGCTCGACGCTGGTCTTGCTGAAACGATCGACGGTGATCGCGCCCCGTTCGTTTAGGGCGACGCCCGCGTTCTCGAGCCCGAGTCCCGCGACGTTCGGGCGGCGGCCTGCGGCGAACATGATGACGTCCGCCTCCACCGGCTGACCGCGACCGCCGGTGTGGACGACGAGCCCGTCCGCCCCCGGCTCGATCCGCTCGAGCGGCGCATTGAGCCGGAACTGGATGCCCCGCCCCATGGCGAGTTGCAGCAATCGGTCACGGATCGACTGATCATAGCCGCGCAGGATCGTGTCGGAGCGATTGATGACAGTAACTTCGGACCCGAAGGCGTTGAAGATACCCGCAAATTCATTGGCGATATAGCCACCGCCGACGATCGCGATGCGGCGCGGCAGCTCCGGCAGCACGAACGCCTCATTGGAGGTGATGCCCAACTCCTTGCCAGGGATGTTTGGCACCTCCGGCCACCCGCCGACTGCGATGAGGATATGCTTGGCGGTGACCGTCTGCCCGTTCGAAAGAGCTATTTGATGCGGACCCGCGAAAGTCGCGCGCGCCTCATACAGTGTGACAGCGGCATTGCTGAGCGTGCTGCGATAGGCGCCTTCGATGCGTTGCACGTCCTTTTGCACGGCGTCGCGCAGGCTCGCCCAATCGAACTCGCCGCGCTCCACTTTCCAGCCAAATGCTGATGCGTCAGCGAGTTCGTGCGCAAAGCTTGCAGCGTAGGCGAGCATCTTTTTCGGCACGCAGCCACGGATGACGCAGGTCCCGCCGACGCGATACTCCTCCGCTACGGCGACGCGCGCACCATGCCCCGCAGCGATGCGCGCCGCGCGCACGCCGCCCGAACCTGCCCCGATGACAAACAGGTCGTAATCATATTCGCTCACGCTTGATCCTCTCCAAAAGCCGCCGCCATCAATGCCGCCGTCGCCGGATCGGGCTGAGCCCCCTCCGGATCGTCGAGGCGCCGAGCCATTTGCTTGCCCAACTCCACGCCGTGCTGATCAAAAGGGTTGATCCCCAGAACTACTGCGTTCGTAAAGGTGCGATGCTCGTAAAAGGCGATGAGCGCGCCGAGCGTCGCCGCATCGAGCCGATCGAGGAGGATCGTCGCGGACGGCCGATCGCCCGGATAGGCGCGATTACCGTCCTCATCCGCCTTTCCTTCCGCTAGCGCAGCCCCTTGAGCGATGGCGTTGCCAAGGAGTGTGCGGTGATGCGCCTCGTCGAGATCATGCCCGGGCTCGATTGTCGCAAGAATTTCGACAGGAACGAGGTGCGTTCCCTGATGCAGCAGCTGGAACACCGCATGCTGGGCGTCGGTACCGACCCCACCCCAGGTGATCGGCGCGCTCGGTCGACCGAGCGCTGAACCGTCGGCACGGACGGACTTGCCGTTCGACTCCATCTCGAGCTGCTGGAGGTAGGACGGCAACAACCGCAGCCGCTCGTCATAGGCGAACACCGCGCGCGTCTCAGCGCGGCGCGTCTGCGCATAGTACAGGTCCGCAGCCGCCGCGAGAAACGGCGCGTTTTCTCCAAGCGGTGCATCGCGAAAATGCTCATCCATGACGCGCGCACCATCGAGCAGCTCGGCGAAAGCCTCCCATCCGAGCGCCAATGCCACCGGGAAGCCGATCGACGACCAGATCGAATAGCGCCCGCCGACGCTCTCCGAAAATGGCAGAATGCGCGTGTCGTCGACCCCGAACGCGACAGCCGCGTCGGGCGAGGCGGTCAGCGCGACGACGCGCGACAGGGGATCCTCGACGCCACCTTCGCGCAACCAATCGAGCGCGGAGGCGGCGTTGAGCATCGTCTCGGCGGTCGTGAACGTCTTGGAGGCAATGGCGATAAGCGTCGTGCGCGGGTCGCAACCGCGCACCGCCTCGGTCAGCGCCGCCCCGTCGACGTTGCTGACGACGCGCACGTCGACACTCGCATCTTCACGCCCGAGCGCGTCGACCACCAGCGCGGGTCCCAGCGCCGAGCCACCGATGCCGATGTGGAGCAGATGGCGAACCGGCCCGAGGAGCCCGCCGCGGATTGCCTCCACCAGGCCGCGCATACGCTGATGCAGTAGCTCGGCGCGCTCAACCGCTTCCGCGCTGCCGATCCCGCGTTCGGCCGTATGTTCGGCCGCGCGGTCTTCGGAGAGGTTGACCACCTCCCCGGTCAAGAGCGCGCGTCGTTGGTCGCCGAACGCCGCGGCTTGCGCCAACTGCTCGAACGCGGCGATCAGCTTGTCGTCGAGGTGCGTCCGGGTCAGGTCGAAGCGAATGTCCCCGACGCGGTGAACGAGCGCTGCGTTGCGCTCCCGGTCCTCGACCAGTGTCTCGAGGCGGGCTGGCGTGCCGAGTGCATCGATCCCGGCCCAGGCGCGATCGAGCCCGGCGTGTGTTGTATCTTCCATCGGTGCTGCACGTAGGCGCGCGGGCCTCGCCCCGCAATTGTCCAGGGCCAGCTTGACGGCACCCGCCCCAGCGCAGCAAGGCGCGGCATGGCCGACGCCCGACCCTCCGCGCTCGAAGCGCACAGCCTGCCGACACGGCAAGCGATGGATAAGGACCGCGCCCCGGACGATCCGCGCGGCTTCCTCATGTTTCTGCTCCGCTTCGGTCTCGCGGTGCTGGCAATCCGGGTGTTTCTGGTCTCCACCTTTAACATCCCGTCGGAATCGATGCAGCCGCGGCTGCTGATCGGGGACTTTCTGCTGGTCGACAAAACTCGGTACGGCTGGTCGAGGCACAGCGTCCCGCACAGCTGGCCGCTCATTCCCGGCCGCATCCTCCCCCGTCAGCCGCAGCGCGGGGATGTGGTGGTGTTCAAGCATCCTGTCGATGGCACCGACTATGTGAAGCGAGTGATCGGGCTGCCGGGCGACACCGTGCAAGTCTCGGACGGTCGCGTCCTCCTCAACGGTCGTCCGCTTGCGCGCCGACGCGTGGCGGACCTCATCCTGCCGGTCACCGCAAACCTGCTCGGCAGGGGCGAGCCGCCCTGCTTCCAGGCGCGCTTCGAGGAGCGCGATGCGGACGGGACGCGTCGCTGCCGCTACCCGCAATATGAAGAGACGCTGCCCAGCGGCCGACGCTACCGCGTGCTCGACCTTATCGACGGAGACGCGGACTTTACCGGGGTTTATCAGGTGCCTGCCGGCACCATGTTCGTAATGGGTGACAACCGCGATCGCAGCTACGACAGCCGGTTTCCAGCCGCGGCGGGAGCGGGCGTAGGACTCGTCCCACAAGAGCTCTTGGTCGGACGCGCGCTCGTGACCATTTTCTCCACCGACGGGTCGGCGCTGTGGTACAAGCCATGGACATGGTTCACCGCCACCCGCGCCTCGCGGATCGGAGAGGGGTTTTGAGCGCCGTTGACCTCACCGCGCTGGCGGCTCTGCTGGGGCATCGGCCCCGCGACGAAGCGCTGTTCGTGGCGGCTCTGACCCACGGCAGCCACCTCCAGAAGCGGAACGACAGCGCGAGCTACGAACGGCTCGAATTCCTCGGGGACCGGGTGCTCGGGCTGGCGATCGCAGGGGCGCTTTACGAACGCTTCCCGGGCGAGCCGGAGGGTCAACTGTCGCTGCGACTCAACACGCTCGTCAGCCGCCAGCTCTGCGCCACGGTGGCGCGGGAGCTTGGCTTGCCGCCGCTCATCCGGCTCGGGCGACAGGCGCATGACGATGGCGGGCGCGACAGCGACAACATCCTTGGCGATGTGGTCGAGGCACTGATCGGCGCGCTCTATCGCGATGCTGGTTTTGCTGCGGCGGAGGCGTTTGTGCTGCGCGCTTGGGTCGACCATCTCGACGCCCCGGCAGGCGCGACCAAGCACCCCAAGGCGGCGCTGCTCGAATGGGCGGCGCGCGCGAAGCGCAAGCCGCCCGAATATCGCCTGATCGAGCGCTCCGGACCCGATCACGCGCCGCGGTTCACCGTCACCGTCACGGTCGCTGGCGGCGAAGCCAGCGGCAGCGGCAGCAGCAAGGGCGAAGCCGAAACCCGCGCCGCCGCCGCGCGGCTCGAGCAACTCGAAAGCAAGTCATGACCGAAGAAGTTGAGCCCCCGATCGAGCGCCAGCGGTGCGGATTCGTCGCTGTGCTGGGCGCGCCAAACGCCGGCAAATCGACGCTGGCGAACGCGCTGGTGGGGCAGAAGGTGGCAATCACCAGCTCCACCCCGCAGACCACCCGTACGCGGGTCATCGGCGTCGCGATCGAGGGCGACGCGCAGATCGTGCTGACGGATACGCCCGGCATCATGGCGCCCCGCCGCCGGCTGGAGCGCGCGATGGTGGCGGCTGCGTGGGGCAGCGCAGAGGGCGCGGATGCCGTCGCCTTCGTTGTCGACGCCGCGCGCGGACTCGACGCCAAGGCAAGCGCGGTGCTCGACCTTCTCGCTAACCGGCGCGAACCCCGGCTGCTGGTGCTCAACAAGGTCGATCTGGTGCGCAAAGACGCGTTGCTGACCCTCGCGTCCGCCATCAACGAGCGACTTCGCTTCGACGAGGTCTTCTTCATCGCCGCGGCGAGCGGCGACGGCGTCGCAGAGCTGAAGGCGCACCTCGCGGGCCGAATGCCCGCGCAGCCGTGGCACTATCCCGCCGACGAGGTGACCGACGTCAGCGAACGCCTGCTCGCTGCAGAAATCACCCGCGAGCAGCTATTCCGCCAGTTGCGCGCCGAATTGCCGCACGACAGCGCGGTGGAGACGGAGAAATTCACCAGCCGCGCCGATGGCAGCGTGGAGATCCATCAGCAAATCCTGGTTGCCCGCGACAGTCAGAAGGCGATCGTGCTCGGCAAGGGCGGCACTCGCATTCGCGCTCTGGGCACCGCAGCGCGGGCGGAGATCACCGAACAGCTCGGTCGCCCCGCGCACCTCTATCTGCACGTCAAGGTGAAGCCCGACTGGGACGAGGATCGAAGCCTCTACCGCGACATCGGCCTCGACTGGGTCGACTGACGCGCACGAAAAAGGGCGGCCCGACCGGACCGCCCTTCCCCGCGTCTTGGTATGGCAAAGAGGCGTCAGACGCCCGCGGCGGCGGCGACTTCGGCAGCGAAGTCGCTCTCTTCCTTCTCGATGCCCTCACCCAGCTGCATGCGGACGAACTTGGTGAGCGTGATGGTCGCGCCGGCTTCCTTGCCCGCGGCCGCGATGACTTCGGCGACGGGGGTCTTGCCGTCCATCACGAACGGCTGGCTGAGCAGCGCGTTTTCCTTGCGGAACTTGGCCATTGCGCCGTCGACCATCTTGGAGACGATATCGGCGGGCTTGCCGCTCTCCGCCGCCTTTTCCTCGGCGATGGCGCGTTCGCGGGCGACCATGTCGGCGTCGAGCGCCTCACCGGTCAGCGCCAACGGGTTCGCCGCGGCGACGTGCATGGCGAGCTGCTTGCCGAGCTGCTGCAGCGCGGCTTCATCGGCACTCGATTCGAGGCCGACGAGCACGCCGATCTTGCCCATCCCCGGCGCGACCGCGGTGTGGACGTAGCTGACGACGGTGCCTTCACGCACCTCGACGAGCTCGGCGCGGCGCAGCGTCTGGTTCTCGCCGATGGTGGCGATGTTGTTGGTGAGCTTTTCCTCGACAGTGCCGCCGCCGGGATAGGTCGCGGCCTTGATCGCCTCGACCTCGGTCGCGCCCAAGTCGAGCACCAGCTGCATCACCGAACGCACGAAGTCCTGGAACTGCTCGTTCTTGGCGACGAAATCGGTTTCGGAATTGACCTCGACCAGCGCGCCGCGGGTGCCGCTGGTGGCTGCGCCGACGAGCCCTTCGGCAGCGACGCGACCGGCCTTCTTGGCGGCCGCGGCGAGGCCCTTGGAGCGCAGCCAGTCGACCGCGGCTTCGACATCGCCATTGGTCTCAGTGAGCGCCTTCTTGCAGTCCATCATGCCGGCGCCGGTGCGCTCGCGCAGATCCTTGACGGTAGCAGCCGTAACTTCGGCCATGCTCTTCACTCCTGATGGGGGGATGCGGCGACGCCGCCGCACGCCGGTGGGGCGCATGGCGGCTTCGCGAATTGAGGCGGCGGGGCACTACGCCCCGCCACGAGGGGTTCAGGCCTCGGCCGGCTGCGCGTCTGCCACGGGCGCTTCGGCACCGGCATCGGCCGGCATTTCAGCAGCCTGCTGCTCCGCGGGGGCGTCCTCCGCGAGCGCGGCCTCGGCGGGCGGCTCGTCCATCGCGCCGATGTCGAAGCCCTGGTTCGCCATCTGGTCCTGCCCGCCGCGCGTCGCCGCCTTGGCGATCGCTTCGCAGTAGAGACGGATCGCGCGGCTCGCGTCGTCGTTCGCGGGAACCGGGAAGGCGATGCCGTCGGGCGACGCGTTCGAATCGAGGATCGCGACGACCGGGATGCCGAGCGTATTGGCTTCCTTGATCGCCAGCATTTCCTTGTTGGCGTCGATGACGAACATCACGTCGGGGATGCCGCCCATGTCGCGGATACCGCCGAGGCTCGCTTCGAGCTTGTCGCGCTCGCGCGTCAGCTGCAGCGCTTCCTTCTTGGTGATGCCCGCTGCGCCGTCGGCCAGCTTCTCCTCAAGCGTCTTGAGGCGCTTGATCGAGTTGGCGATGGTCTTCCAGTTTGTGAGCATGCCGCCCAGCCAGCGGTGGTTGACGAAGTGCTGGCCCGACTGGCGCGCGGCGTCCGCCACGGCCTCGCTCGCCTGACGCTTGGTGCCGACGAACAGCACCTTGCCACCGGCGGCGACGGTCGAGTTCACGAAGTCGAGCGCGCGCTGGAACAGCGGCACCGTCTGCGACAGGTCGAGGATGTGCACACCGTTGCGCTGGCCGAAGATGTACGGCTTCATGCGCGGGTTCCAGCGGTGGGTCTGGTGGCCGAAGTGCGCTCCGGCCTCGATCAATTGCTGCAGCGTGACGGTAGGGGCCGCCATAGGTCATTTCCTTCCGGTTAGTCCGCTGGCGGGCGAGAACCACGAGCACCGAGAGGCGCGCCGCAGCACCGGTATGTAAACCCGCCATGTGGGTTGAACGCGCGCGCCTCTAACGGAAGCGGCACCGACGCGCAAGGTCAGGGACCGACCTTCGTCGCTTGTGGCTCACCATTAGCACCGGCCTTGACAAGAAAAGCGGTTGAGAACATAAAGTGAACACGGAACCGAAACTTTGTCTAAGCGATTGTTCCACGTCGAGTTTCGGAGGGGGCGATCGGATCGACAGCTTGTAAGGTGAAATTGTGATGGCAAGTGTGCTGATCTCTCTGCTGTTCCTCGCGCTGGCTTTCGTTGGCGCGGCGATGATTGTCCGCGAGGTGGGCCGCCCGCTCGACCTCGCGTGGCAAGACTCCGCTGCCCGCGACGAGGCGCACGCCTGGGCGGTCGCGATCGCCGAGAGAGAGGCGGCTCGCGATAGGCGTGCGACGCCCGCGCGGTGGTCGGTGCCGGTGGTTGCCTAAGTCGAGGTCGGGCGGGCGACGCCGACAGGTTGTTTCCCGCGCCGAACACGACCGTACGCCAGCGCCGCGAACGGGATGCACACGACATAGAGCAGCGTGAGTGCGGCAATCGTCCACCATGGCTCGCCAACCAACAGCGCGCCGACAATCCCCACCAGTGCGAGCGCGGGCAGGCGCCAACTTTGCGGGATACGGATGCTCGTCCAACTGTAGGTAGCGAGGCTGGAAATCAGCAGACCGGCGGTGATCGCGGTCCAGGGCATCACCAGCCACCAGCCACGAAGATTGTCAGCAATCCCCTCCGCGCCCATCGCCAGCCACAGAACGAGCGGCAACAAAACCATCCCGGCACCAGCCGGAGCGGGCACCCCGGTGTTGAAGCCCGCTGCCTTGCGCGGCTGATTCTCAACGTCGATGTTCGAGTTGAAACGCGCCAGCCTCAGCGCCGCGCACAGCGCATGCGCCAAGGCCACTGTCCAGCCGAACTTGGGCGCGAACTGCAGCGACCACAGATAGAGGATGACCGCCGGCGCGACCCCGAAGGCGATCACGTCGGAGAGCGAATCGAGCTCCGCCCCGAAGCGGCTGTTCGCCCGCAACATGCGCGCAACTCGCCCATCGACACCGTCGAGCATGGCCGCAACGACGATCGCCGCGACCGCCAGCTCCCACTGGTCGGAGATCGCGAAGCGCACCGCCGACAGGCCGAAGCAGAGCGCCAGCGCAGTAATCGCGTTGGGCACGAACGTCCGCAGCGGAATGCCGCGATAGGCGCGTGGGCGTCGCTCGCCGTGTCGCGGAGCCGTCTCCATCTCAGCCAGCAATCCCCTGGCGCGCCTCGCCGTCACCGATCCGGGCCAGAATGGTCTCGCCCGCGACCGTGCGCTGGCCGGACAGCACCATCGGCTGCGTTCCGACCGGCAGATAGACGTCGACCCGGCTACCGAAGCGGATCAGTCCGACGCGCTGGCCGACCTCTACCCGCTGGCCGGGCTTCACGAACCCGACGATCCGCCGCGCGACGAGTCCCGCGATTTGCGTGAAGCCGACCTTCACCCCGTCAGCGCGCTCGATCAGGAAATGCTGGCGCTCATTATCCTCACTCGCCTTGTCGAGCTCGGCGTTGAGGAACGCGCCCGCGACATAGTGGCGGCGGCTGACCGTCCCGCTGATCGGCGCGCGCTGGATATGCACGTCGAACACCGACATGAAGATCGACACCCGCGTGACGCGCTCGTCGGACATGCCCCCGGGTCCGACCAGCTCCACCGGCGGTGCGGCGAGGTCGATCATGGTGATGAGCCCATCCGCAGGCGCGACGATCAGGCTAGGGTCGGCAGGCGTCGAGCGGATCGGATCGCGAAAGAATGCGGCAACCCACAGCGTCACTCCGGCCATCGGCCACGCCAGCGTCTCCCACGCCATCCACGCAAAGAACAGCGTCAGCGCGGCAGCGATGAGGAGGAAGCGTCGGCCCTCCGGGTGCACCGCGGGGCGCAGCCACCGAGCGCGCGCGCCTGGGCGGTTGGTGGGCGTCGGCAACTCGCTCGCCGGGTCTCTGGATGGGACAGGAGCCGCGTTGGCCGCGCCGTCGACCGAGGCGGCGGGCACCTCCGACGGGGGCGCATCGGGAAACAGGTCGTTGGGCATTCCACTCCGGGCGCGTCGCGCAATGTTGAAACGCTACCCCTAGAGTGTCGCCGTGCCGCGCACAATGCGCCGCGCTGAACCTCGACCGGTTGCGCACCCCCCGCCTGCGCCGTAAGGGCGCGGGCAATCTTTCGCGCGTCGGGACGGCCTGAAGGCCGCCGCAACCCCCCACGCGCACTGGCTTCGAACGAGAGAGTGGGATCGCATGGCGAAGATCAAGGTCAAGAATCCGGTCGTGGAGCTCGACGGCGATGAAATGACGCGGATCATCTGGCAGTGGATCCGCGAGCGGCTGATCCTCCCCTACCTCGACATCGACCTCAAATATTACGACCTCGGCGTCGAATATCGCGATGCGACCGCGGACAAGGTGACGGTCGATGCGGCCAACGCGATCAAGGAGCATGGCGTCGGCGTCAAATGCGCGACGATCACCCCCGATGAGGCGCGGGTCGAGGAATTCCACCTCAAGAAAATGTGGAAGTCGCCCAACGGCACGATCCGCAACATCCTCGGCGGCGTCGTTTTCCGCGAGCCGATCGTCATCGAGAACGTTCCGCGCCTCATCCCCGGCTGGACCCACCCGATCGTGGTCGGCCGTCACGCGTTCGGCGACCAGTATAAGGCGACCGACTTCCTCGTCCCCGGCCCCGGCAAGCTGCGACTGGTTTGGGAAGGCGACAATGGCGACAAGATCGACGAGGAGGTGTTCCACTTCCCCTCGAGCGGCGTCGCGATGGGGATGTACAACCTCGACGAATCGATCCGCGATTTCGCGCGCGCGTGCATGAACTATGCGGTGGGTCGCGGCTGGCCGCTGTACCTTTCGACCAAGAACACCATCCTCAAGGCCTATGACGGGCGCTTCAAGGACATCTTTCAGGAAGTGTTCGAGGCGGAGTTCGCCGACAAGTTCAAGGCGGCTGGCACCGTCTTCGAACACCGTCTGATCGACGACATGGTCGCCTCCGCGCTCAAGTGGAACGGCAAGTTCGTCTGGGCCTGCAAGAATTACGACGGCGACGTGCAGTCGGACCAGGTCGCGCAGGGCTTCGGCTCGCTCGGCCTGATGACGTCGGTGTTGCTCTCCCCCGATGGCAAGACGGTCGAGGCGGAGGCGGCGCACGGCACCGTCACCCGCCACTATCGCCAGCACCAGCAGGGCAAGGCGACTTCGACCAACCCGATCGCCTCGATCTTCGCCTGGACGCAGGGTCTCAGCTATCGCGGCAAGTTCGATGGCACGCCGGACGTCACCCGCTTTGCGGAAACGCTCGAACAGGTGTGCATCAAGACCGTCGAAGCCGGCGACATGACCAAGGACCTCGCCATCTTGATCGGCCCCGACCAGCGTTGGCTGACGACCGAGCAGTTCTTCGAAAAGATCGTGCAGAACCTCGAGACTGAGATGGGCGCCTGGCAGTAACGAGCGGGTTGCGCCGAGCGTAGTCGCGCACGGCCAGCCCTCCGTTCGCACACATTTGTGCTCCTGCGAAAGCAGGAGCCTAGGGCCACATCGAGCAGCGCTATGGCGCCCTGGGCTCCTGCTTTCGCAGGAGCACGTGGGGCGAGGATTTAGCGCCGGCGCGCCATCCCTTCCGGCCTCCGCCTGAGCACCGGGGGAGCGCCGCGCGACCTCCTAAGGATGGTAGAAGTCATGCACTGCCTGCGCGGTCGCCGCGTTGACGCCGGGGGCCTTGCGTAGATCCTCGAGGCTCGCCGCGCGCACGGCCCGGGCGGTGCCGAAGTGCATCAGGAGCGCCTTCTTTCGCGCCGGACCGATGCCGGGAACCTCGTCCAACGGCGAACTGGTGAGCGACTTGGCCCGCTTCTGCCGGTGTGCGCCGACCGCAAAGCGGTGCGCCTCGTCGCGCAGCCGCTGGACGTGGAACAGCACCGGGTGGTTCGGCGGCAGCGTAATCTCGCGCCCGTCGGGGAGGTGAAACACCTCGCGCCCCTCGCGCCCGTGGTGCGGGCCCTTGGCGACGCCGACCAGCGCCACATCCTCGACCCCAATCGCCTCCAGCGTCGCGCGCGCGGCGGAGAGCTGGCCCTTGCCGCCGTCGATCAGCACCAGGTCGGGCCATTCGCCCTTCTCGCGGTCCGGATCCTCGGCCATGGCGCGGGTGAAGCGGCGCTCGAACACCTCGCGCATCATGGCGAAGTCGTCACCCGGCACCGTTTCCGCGCGGCGGATGTTCCATTTGCGGTAAGCACCCTTGGTGAAGCCCTCCGGCCCCGCGACAATCATCGCGCCGACGGCGTTGGTGCCCTGAATGTGGCTGTTGTCGTAAACCTCGATCCGTTGCGGTGGCGCGTCGAGGTCGAACAGGCCCGCCAGCTGGTCGAGCAGCGAGGCCTGCGTCGAACTTTGCGCCACCTTGCGTTCGAGCGATTCGACCGCGTTGCGCTGCGCCTGTTGCAGCAGCCGCAGCCGATCGCCGCGCTGCGGCACGCTGATCTGCACGCGACGCCCGGCGAGTTCGGTCAGCGCTTCGGCCAGCAGCTCGCAGCCCTCAGGCTCGCGGTCGACCAGCAGCAGCTTGGGCGGGGGCACGCCGTCATAGAACTGCACGAGAAAGCTCGCGAGGATCGCATCGTCGCCGACGTCTTGTGTGTGCGCCGGAAAGAAGCTGCGATGGCCCCAATTCTGCCCGCCGCGGATGAAGAATGCCTCGATGCAGACCGCGCCGCCCTTCCCCGCCATCGCGAAGACATCGACGTCGCCCAAACCTTCGGCGTTGATCGCCTGGCTGCCCTGGATGAAGGTCAACGCGCGCAGGCGGTCGCGATAGACCGCGGCGAGCTCGTAATCCTGCCCTTCCGCCGCCGCGGCCATCGCCGCGCCGAGCTTTTCCTGCGTGCGCGTCGATTTGCCAGCGAGGAACTGGCGCGCATCGTCGACCAGCTCGTCATAGGCAGGTTTGTCGATGCGACCGACACACGGCGCCGAGCAGCGCTTGATCTGGTAGAGCAGACATGGCCGGTCACGATTGGCGAAGAAGCTGTCGGTGCAGCTCCGCAACAAGAACAGCTTCTGTAGCGCGTTGAGCGTGCGGTTGACCGACCCGGCGCTGGCGAACGGCCCGAAATATTGCCCCTTCGCCCGCCGCGCGCCGCGGTGCTTCTGGACGCGCGGGAAGGCGTGATCGGCGCGCAGCAGGATGAAGGGGAAGCTTTTGTCGTCGCGCAGCAGGACGTTGTAGGGCGGGCGGTAGCGTTTGATCAGCTGCGCCTCGAGCAGCAGCGCCTCCGCCTCGCTCGCGGTGACGACGATCTCCATGCCGCGCGTCTGCGAGACCATGCGACGCAGCCGATTGGTCAGCCGCGCGACCTGGGTGTAATTGGTGACCCGGTTCTTGAGCGCGCGCGCCTTGCCGACGTAAAGCACTTCGCCGCGGGCATCGAGCATTCGGTAGACGCCGGGGACAGGACGCAGCGTCTTCACCGTAGCGCGGATCGCCTCGACGCCAGCCTCGATGTCGGGTTTGCCCTCACCGCGGACGGTGAAAGTGGAGCGCTCCTCCTGAAAACGGTCGGGGGCGCCGGGCTGGTCCATGTTGCCGAGATAGCGACCCACCGCACCCCGTCCAAGGGGCGCGGTGTGGGTCAAACGTCAGAGCTTGGCGAGGTCCGCGATCGAGCGATCGACGATAGCGTCGCGCGAAGCCGCGCCGTGACCGCTGGCGATAAGCTGCTGCGCGGCGCCCACCGCGGCGCGGCTGGCGGTGGCGCGGACTTCGGCAACCGCGGCGCGTTCGGCGGCGGCGATGCGCTGCTCGGCCATCGTCTGGCGGCGAGCAACCAGCGCCTCCGCGTCGGTTTGCGCTTTGGCGACGAGCGCGTCAGCCTCTTCCTGCGCGCGAGCCCGCATATTCGCGGTTTCGCTGTCGAGCGCTGACAGCTTGACCTGATATTCGCCGCGCAGTGCTTCAGCCTCGGCGCGCAGCTTGGCCGCGTCATCGAGTTGCGCCTTGATCGCCTCGATACGCCCGTCGAGCATGCGCCCGATCATCGCCGGGACCTTTTTCCACAGCATGATGGCGATCAGAGCCAGCATCGCCAGCGACACAATCACCGTCGCATTGAGGACGCCACCAATGGAGGGGTCTGCGTGCGTTTCCGCCGGACCGTGAGCCGGAGCCTCGGTATGCGCGGTCGTAATGGTCGCGGTCGTCTCGTCCTGAACAGGCGCGGCCCCGGGAACGGGAGTCGTGGCGACGGCAAAGATCGTCGAATCAACCATGGAGATGTGCCTTCACCGCATTACGCGCCACGTCGGCATCGACCGGCTGGCCGGTGAGCCGCTGCACGACGTCCTGCGTCGCTTCGACGGCAACGCCCTCCACCTCGCGCAGGGCGTTGCTCTTGGCGTCGGCGATGCCACGCTCGGCTTCGGCCATGCGCGTGTCGAGCCCGGCATCGACCTCCGCCAGGCGCGCCTCGGTGCGCTTGGCGGCGTCTTCCTTGGCGCGGTTGACCAGCGCCTGCGCATCGGCGCGAGCGGCGTTCTGGCGCTGGCGCCAATCGTCCTCGGCCGCGTCGGCGGCGTCACGCGCGGCCTTGGCGGCAGCGAGGTTGTCGGCGATGGTGCGGTCGCGCAGGTCGACCGTCGACATCACCTTGGGCACCATCCCGCGACCGACGACGAAGAACAGCCCGCCGAACACCAGCAACAGCCAGAAGATCTGCGAGATCAGATACCAGCTGTCTTCCGTCAGCTGACCAATCTGAGGCATCGGGCGGGCCCTCTACGTCGAGAAAAACATGCGGCGGGAGCGACGCGCGCTCCCACCGCCAACATCAGTTCGTCAGGCGACGAACAGCAGGATGACCGCGACGACGAACGCCAGCAGGCCGAGCAGCTCCGCCGCGGCGAAGCCGATCATCAGGCGACCGAACTGGCCGTCGGCGGCCGCCGGGTTGCGCAGCGCGCCGTCGAGGAAGCTCGCGAACACATTGCCCACGCCGAGCGAGGCGAGGCCCGCACCCAGCGCCGCAATGCCGGCGCCGATCATCTTGGCAGCTTCCATGTCCATCGTAGAGAACTCCGTTGAGAAACTTCGAAATCGAAGGGGTTTAGTGAAGGTTGACCGCGTCGTTGAGGTACAGCGACGTCAGCAGCGCGAAAACATAGGCCTGGATGCCGGCCACCAGCAGCTCGAGCGCGGAGATGCCGGTCATCAGCAGGAAGGACGGCACGCCGACGAGCACGCCATAGCCCGCGCCCGCGTTAGTGCCGTTGATGACGAAGCCCGCCAGCACCTTGAGCAGGATGTGCCCGGCGGTCATCGCCACGAACAGCCGCAGCGCAAGGCTGAACGGCCGGATCATGAAGCTGATGAACTCGATCGGCACCAGAAGCGGCAGCATCAGCTTGGGCGCGCCGTGGGGCACGAACAACGAGAAGAAGTGAAAGCCGTGCCGCGCAAAACCGACCAGCAGCACGATACCGAAACTGATGATGGCGAGGATGCCGGTAATCGCCAGATGGCTCGTCACCGTGAACGGGTGCAGCCCGAGCGCGCCAAGCGGCAGCAGCCCGATCATGTTCGCGAACAGGATGAACATGAAAAGCGTGAAGACATAGGGGACGAACTTGCGCCCCTCCGGCCCGACGTTTGTCGTCAGCATGTTGTCGATGAAGCCGGTGAAGCTTTCGACCGCGACCTGCCAGCGGCCGGGGACGAGCTGACGCTTCATTCCGCCGAGCATGAACAGCCACAGCAGCACGCCGGCGGCGAGCATCCAGATGGCGCTGTTGGTGAGCATCACCTCACGCCCGAACAGCTCGAACATCGGCGCGACCGGCTGCACCTCAAACTGGTGCATCGGATCGATCTTGCCGCCTTCTGCCGCCACGTCGTTCAACCCCTGCTTTCATCGTTCGCGGCGCGCGCCTGCGCATCGCGGCTGATCTTGTTCGCGGTGCGGATGACGTTGCGAAACGCCACCGCGATCCCGGCGAAGAGCATGATGATGAGGCCCCAGGGCGCGGTCTTGAGCACCAGGTCGATGACCCAGCCGATCAAGGCACCCCCCGCGATGCCACCGATCAGGTCGGCGAGGACGCGGTTGCCGAGCCGTTCGCTCTGGTCCTGTCCCTGACGCCGCCCCGCCCGGTTACGCGTGGCTTCATTCTGCTCCAGCCTCTCCAGCCGCTCATCGAGGCTGTTGAGACGCCGATCTTCGCCGATCTGCGGAAATTCGTCCTGTCCGTTCGTCACGTCCGCGCCCTGTCGCTATGGACCAGCGAAGCGCGAAATCGCGCCGCGATGATCCGAAATGCTGGGAGCCACGCCCCGTCCGGCAAGACGCGCGCCCCTTAGTCGGCGCCCTTTCCCAAGTCAACCGCAGCAGACCGCTTGCGGCCGCGCGCGGGCCTCGGCACAACGGCACGCGATGGGGGACAGTGACAGAAAAGAGGGCTCGCCCGACCACGCCGGGCACCGCGAGCGGCTGCGCGCGCGCATCGTTGAAGCGGGCGCGGACAGCCTGCACGATTACGAGCTGCTCGAGTATCTGCTGAGCCTTGCTATCCCGCGCCGCGATACCAAGGCACTGGCCAAGCAGCTGCTGGCCGAGTTCGGCGGGTTCGGCCCCCTGCTCGCCGCCGACGCGGGCACGCTCAAGGCCGTGCCCTATGTCGGCGATTCGGTGGTGGCGATGCTGCGCGCGCTCGACGGGGCGGTGCGACACGTGCTGCTAGGTGAGGTGCAGCCGCGCTCGGTCCTGGGCAATTGGCAGGGGCTGGTCGACTATCTCCGCGCCTCGATGGCGCAGCGGCTCAACGAGCAGGTGCGCATCCTCCACCTCGACAGCCGCAATCAGCTAATACGCGACGAAGTGATGAGCGAAGGGTCGATCGACCAATCCGCGATCTACGTGCGGGAGGTCGTGCGCCGCGCCTTGCAACTCGGGTCTGCAGCGATCATCGTCGCGCACAACCATCCGAGCGGCGACGCGACGCCCAGCCGCCAGGACATCGCCATCACCCGCGCGCTGATCGACGCGTGCAAACCGCTCGGCATCGCGCTCCATGACCATGTCATCATTGGACGTGGCGATGCGAGCCGGATCACGTCGATGCGCAGCGCTGGTCTGATTTGACGGGCGCGGGATGCGCCGAGGCGTCCACCCTGCTATCGGCCCGCCGACTCTCCGCTAGCCCAAAGGAACGCCCGCATGGTCCCCCGCTATTCCCGCCCGGCGATGACCGCGCTGTGGGAGCCTGAGGCGCGTTACCGCATTTGGCTCGAGATCGAGGCGCACGCGACCGATGCGCTGGCTGAGCTTGGCGTCGTCCCGGATCGCGCGGCGAAAGCGCTGTGGAACTGGTGGGCGACCAAGCCCGCGATCGACGTCGCCGCGATCGACGCGATCGAAGCGGTCACCAAGCACGACGTCATCGCCTTCCTCACCTGGGTCGCCGAGCAGGTGGGCGAGGACGCGCGCTTTATGCATCAGGGCATGACCTCGAGCGATGTGCTCGACACGACGCTGTCCGTGCAGCTGGCGCGATCGGCCGACCTGTTGGTGGAAGACCTCGACGCGCTGCTCGCTGCGATCGAGCGCCGCGCGTTCGAGCATAAGCTGACCCCGACCATCGGCCGCAGCCACGGCATCCATGCCGAGCCGACCACCTTTGGCCTCAAGCTCGCGCAGGCGCATGCCGAATTTCAGCGCGCCAGGAAACGTCTGGTCGCGGCGCGCGACGAGATCGCGACCTGCGCGATTTCGGGCGCGGTCGGCACCTTCGCCAACGTCGACCCGCGTGTGGAAGCGCATGTTGCGGACAGGCTCGGCCTCGCCGTCGAGCCCGTTTCGACTCAGGTGATTCCGCGCGATCGCCATGCGATGTTCTTTGCCACGCTTGGTGTGATCGCATCCTCGATCGAACGGATCGCGGTGGAGGTGCGCCACCTCCAGCGAACCGAGGTGCTGGAGGCGGAGGAATATTTCTCGCCGGGGCAAAAGGGCTCGTCGGCCATGCCGCACAAACGCAACCCGGTGCTGACCGAAAACCTGACCGGCCTCGCGCGGATGGTGCGCGGTTATGTGATACCTGCGCTGGAGAATGTGGCGCTGTGGCACGAACGCGACATCTCGCATTCGTCGGTTGAGCGTTACATCGGTCCCGACGCGTGCATCACGCTCGACTTCGCACTGGCGCGGTTGACCGGGGTGATCGACAAGCTGGTCGTCTATCCGGCACGGATGCAGCGCAACCTCGATGCGATGGGTGGCCTCGTTCATTCGCAGCGAGTACTGCTGGCGCTGACGCAGGCCGGGCTTAGCCGCGAAGACAGCTATCGCCTAGTCCAGCGCAACGCGATGAAGGTGTGGGAAAGCGAAGGGCGCGAGAGCCTGGCTGACCTGCTCAGCGCCGATGCGGAAGTCACCGCCGCGCTGCCAGAAACGGAACTTCGCGCGCTGTTCAATCTCGACCATCACCTCGCGCACGTCGACACGATCTTTAAGCGGGTGTTCGGTCGCGCTTGAGTTGGCTAGGCTGGCGTGGGGCGGCCACGCGCCGCGAGTGGATTGGGGAGACTATCATGCGCACGATCCTGTGGGTCATCGTCGCCGTCGCGATCACGATTTTCGCTTTCTTCAACTCTGACGTGGTGAGAGTCGTCCTTATCCCCGGTTTGAATGGCGTCTGGGCTTACACGCCACTGGCAGTGGTCATCCTCACCTCCTTCCTCCTCGGTTTCCTGCCGACGTGGCTGCTGCACAGCGCCAGCCGTTGGCGGATGGGGCGGCGCCTCGAAAACCAGAAGCAGACGATCGACCAGCTGCGCGGCACCACCGCGACCGGGGTCACCCCCGCGGTCGACCCGGTAACCGGCCAGACGGTCGACCCGGTGACGGGGCGCCCGCTCAACTGATGTCGCCGATCTACCTCGCGCTCGATACGCCGCGGCTGGAGCACGCGCTGGACCTCGCCCAGCGCGTGCGGCGGCATGTCGGCGGGTTCAAACTCGGACTCGAGTTTTTCTGCGCCAACGGGCATCATGGTGTGCATGAGGTCGCGAAGCTCGGCCTGCCGATCTTTCTCGACCTCAAGCTGCACGACATTCCCAACACGGTCGCCAAGGCGGTGCAGGCGCTGCATCTGTTCGAGCCAGCGATCCTCACCGTTCACGCAGCCGGCGGGCGCGCCATGCTCGAGGATGCCAAGGCTGCGGCGCCGGCGGGCACCAAGGTCGTCGCGGTGACGGTGCTCACCAGCCTCGATGATGCGGACCTTCATGCGGCGGGAGTCGCGGACGGCGCACATGCGCAGGTCGAGCGCCTCACCCAGCTCGCGTGCGAAGCAGGCGTCGACGGCATCGTCTGTTCTGGAAACGAGGTCGCCGCCGCGAAATCGCTGTGGACGAAGGGCTTCTTCGTCGTGCCTGGAGTACGCCCTGCCAACGGCGCGCTCGGCGATCAAAAGCGCGCGGTCACGCCGCGGGCCGCGCTCGACGCGGGGGCTTCGGTGCTGGTCGTCGGCCGCCCGATCACGCAGGCGAGCGACCCGAACGCCGCAGCCCGCGCGATCGAAGCGACGCTCTGAACCCACAAGGTGGCGGACGTCAAAATCTGCGGCATTTCGTCGCGCCCGGCACTCGACGCGGCGGTGTGCGGGGGAGCGCGCTATGTCGGCTTCGTTCACTTTCCGCCCTCCCCCCGGAATTTGAGCGTCGCCGACGCCGAAGCGCTAGGCCGCGCCTTGCCTTCACAAGTGCGCGCTGTGGCGGTGATGGTGGAGCCGGACGTCGCGTTGATCGCGGCAACCGTCAGCACCGGGGCACGGGCGGTGCAGGTCCACAAATGCTCGCCCGAGCGGCTCGGCACCATCCGCGCGCTTTTGCCCGCCGACGTGGAGCTTTGGGCAGCGGTGCCGGTGCGAACGAGCGGCGACCTTCGCCTGGCGACGGCGGTTGCGCCAGTCGTCGACCGCATCCTCTACGACGCAAAGCCGCCGGAGGGGGCGCCTTTGCCGGGCGGCATGGGGCTGCGGTTCGACTGGAGCCTGCTCGACGGCTTCGCGCATCCGCGCCCGTGGCTGCTATCGGGCGGCCTCGACCCCGATAATGTGCGCGAGGCGATCGCTCGTGCGCGGGCGCCAGCGGTGGACGTGAGCTCGGGCGTCGAAAGCGCGCCGGGCGTCAAGGATGTGGACAGAATCGCGAGCTTCCTCCACGCCGCGCGGGCATGACTCCTCCCCACCCCCCCCTGGCCAATTCGCTTCGCACCATGCCCGATGCCGCGGGCCGCTTCGGCGATTACGGCGGACGCTTCGTCGCCGAAACGCTGATGCCGCTGATCCTCGAGCTCGAAGAAGCATGGCGCGCGGCGCAGGCGGACCCGGCCTACGCAGCCGAGCTCGAAGCGATGGGGCGCGACTATATCGGTCGCCCCTCCCCCATATATTTCGCCGAGCGGCTGACCGCGGAGCTGGGCGGCGCGCAAATCTGGTTCAAGCGCGACGAACTGAACCACACCGGCAGCCACAAGATCAACAACTGCGTCGGCCAGATCCTGCTCGCCCGTCGCATGGGCAAGACGCGCATCATCGCGGAGACTGGCGCGGGGCAGCATGGCGTTGCCACCGCGACCGTTTGCGCGCGTTTCGGCCTTCCCTGCACTATCTACATGGGCGCCAAGGACGTCGAGCGGCAGCAGCCCAACGTTTTCCGCATGAAGCTGCTCGGCGCGGAAGTCGTCGCGGTGGAGAGTGGCGCGCGCACGCTCAAGGATGCGATGAACGAGGCGCTGCGCGACTGGGTCGCCAACGTTCACGACACTTTCTACCTTATCGGCACCGCTGCGGGGCCGCACCCCTACCCAGAAATCGTGCGCGAACTGCAAAGCGTAATCGGCCGCGAAGCGCGCGCGCAGATGCTCGAGGCGACGGGCAAGCTCCCTGACCTCCTCGTCGCTGCGATCGGCGGCGGGTCCAACGCCATCGGGCTGTTCCATCCGTTCCTCGATGATGCGGGGGTGGCGATGCTGGGGGTGGAGGCTGCCGGCCATGGCCTCGAAAAACAGCATGCGGCGAGCCTTGCGGGCGGGCGTCCGGGCATCCTTCACGGCAATCGCACCTACCTCCTCCAGGATGAGGACGGGCAGATCGCGGAGGCGCATTCGATCTCCGCGGGGCTCGATTATCCGGGCATCGGGCCCGAGCATGCGTGGCTCAAGGACATCGGTCGCGTCGAATATGTCGCGGTTGGCGACGACGATGCGCTTGCGGCGTTTCAACGGCTGTGTCGGGCGGAGGGCATCATCCCCGCGCTCGAACCCGCGCATGCCATCGCCGCGATCGTCGAGCGCGCGCCGACGATGCGCGCCGATCAGATCATCCTCGCCAATCTGTGCGGACGTGGGGACAAGGACATCTTCACCGTCGCCTCCGCGCTCGACACCGCGAGTGGGGTGGAGACCGACGCATGAGCGCGGATCGCGCTTACCCTCGAACCGACGGCGTCATCGATCGTGCCTGGTCGGCGACGCGAACTTTCTTCGCGCTGCTGGGCGCGATGTGGCTCGCCGATGAGATCCTTCCGCAGCCGCTCGCGCTCGACGGAGAGTGGCGCGTTCTGCTGGCCGCAGCTGTGGCGCTGGCCCTCCTCGTCCCCACTTTTCGGACTACCAATGAACGCTGACCGCCTCTCTGTCGCTTTCGCGAAGGGGCGCCCGGCGCTCATCACCTTCCTCACGGCGGGCGATGGCGACACTGCCGCCAACCTCGACTCGCTCGTGGCTGGCGGCGCGGACGTGGTCGAGCTCGGCATGCCGTTCACAGACCCGATGGCCGACGGCCCCGCCATCCAGGCAGCGAACATCCGCTCGCTCGGCAAGGGCACGACCACCGCCGACGTCCTCGCCATCGCGCGCGGCTTTCGGGAGCGACACTCCGGCGCGCCGCTGGTGCTGATGGGTTATGCCAACCCGATGCTCGCTCGCGGGGCTGAGTGGTTCGCGAAGGCGGCGGCCGACGCGGGCGTCGACGGCGTGATCTGCGTCGATCTGCCGCCCGAGGAGGACGCGATGCTCGGCCCTGCGCTACGGGCTGAAGGCATCGCGCTGATCCGGCTGGCTACGCCCACCACCGATGCAGCCCGACTTCCGGTGGTGCTCGATGGTGCGGGCGGGTTCCTTTACTATGTCTCAGTCGCGGGCATCACGGGTGGGCAGAGCGCCGACGCGGACGCCGTTGCGCAGGCCGTGACGCGGATCAAGGCGGCGACCGCTCTACCCGTCGCGGTGGGCTTCGGCGTGCGCACGCCCGAGCAGGCCGCGGCGATCGCGCGCCATGCCGATGGCGTCGTCGTCGGCTCGGCGCTGGTCGAGCTGGTTGCGCAGCACGGCACCGCCGCCCCGCAGCACATCGAAGCGCTCACTCGAGCGCTCGCCCTTGCCGTCCACGGCGCCCGACAGGAGCTCCCCGCATGAGCTGGATCAACCGCGTCCGCAACGCGATTCCCTTCATCGCCAAGAAGGCGGAGACGCCCGACAACCTCTGGCACAAGTGCAAGAAGTGCCAGGAGCTCGTGTTCTGCAAGGAGTGGGAGGACAATTGCAACGTCTGCCCACGCTGCGACCATCACGACCGTATCGGCGCCGAACGGCGCTTCGAGCAGCTGTTCGACAAGGGTAGCGCGGAGCCGATCGAGCTACCCCGCCCCGCGGACGATCCGCTGAAGTTTCGCGACACCAAGCGCTACAGCGACCGGCTAAAAACCGCGCGCGCGAACACGCATGCGCGCGATGCGCTGCAGGCGGCGTTCGGGCGCATTGAGGGGCATGGCGCGGTTGTCGCGGTGCAGGACTTCGCGTTCATGGGCGGGTCGATGGGCGCGGCGGTGGGCGAAGGCTTCGTCGCGGCGGCGCAGGCGGCGCTCGAACGCCGCGTGCCGTTCATCGCCTTTACCGCAGCGGGCGGCGCGCGGATGCAGGAGGGCATTTTGAGCCTGATGCAGATGCCGCGCACGACCGTCGCGCTGCAGCAATTGCGCCGCGCCGGCCTCCCCTACATCTGCGTGCTGACCGATCCGACCACCGGCGGGGTCACGGCGAGTTACGCCATGCTCGGCGACGTGCAGCTGGCCGAACCGGGGGCGCTGATCGGCTTTGCCGGCCAACGCGTAATCGAACAGACCATCCGCGAAAAGCTGCCCGAGGGGTTCCAGCGCGCCGAATATCTGCGCGACCACGGCATGGTCGATGCGGTCGTCCACCGCCACGAACTGAAGGCCACGCTGGCGCGGCTGCTCGATTTCCTGAGCCCCGCCGCCAAGGCGGCCTGATGCCTGACGGAGCGCGCTCGGCGGACCCTGCGGTTCAGCGCGAGCTCGATCGGCTGGTGCTGCGATCGCCCGGGCGCGACGTGCTCGGCCTCGAACGCATACGCGCGTTACTGGCGAAGCTTGGCGACCCGCATGAGCGGCTGCCGCCGGTGCTGCATGTCGCCGGCACCAACGGCAAAGGCTCGACCACCGCATTCCTGCGGGCGATGCTGGAGGGCGCCGGGCTGCGCGTGCACGCTTACACCAGCCCGCATCTGGTGCGCTTCAACGAGCGTATTCGTCTGGCCGGACGCCTGATCGAGGATGCCGCTCTCGCTCCGCTGCTGGCGGAGGTGAACGACGTTGCAGACGGCATCGGCGCCAGCTTCTTTGAAGTGACGACAGCCGCCGCGTTCCTCGCGTTCTCCCGCGTGCCCGCCGACGCGTGCATGATCGAGGTGGGGCTTGGCGGGCGGCTCGACGCGACCAACGTCCTTGCGCGCCCGCGCGTGACGGGCATCGCCAGCATCGGCATCGACCACGCGGAGTTCCTCCTCGCGCCCGAAGCAGACGTCCCGACCGAGCCGCTCGCGCGTATCGGGTTCGAGAAGGCCGGCATCGCCAAGTCCGGCGTTCCGCTCGTCACCCAGTCTCACCCTCCAGAGGCGCGGGCCGCGATCGAGGCGGTCGCCGCACGCGCCGGCGCGCCACTGTTCCGGGCAGGAGTGGACTTCGACGTGGAGCAGTCGGGGCCCGCGCTGGTCTATCGCGACGCCAAGGGCGAGGTGACCTTGCCGACCCCCGCCCTGTCCGGCCAGCACCAGATTGATAACGTCGCGCTCGCGGTGGCGATGCTGCGGCAGTCGGCCCTCGCGTTTGAGCCCGCCGCTGCCGCCAAGGCACGATGGCCCGCGCGTTTGCAGCGCCTGCGGGAGGGTCCGCTCACGGCTGGGCGAACGGCGGAGACCTGGCTCGACGGCGGGCACAACCTCGACGCCGCGCAACGCCTGCGCGCTTTCTTCGCCGAGCGAGCGCCGGTGCAGGTCGTGCTCGGCATGCTGTCAAACAAGGATGCGGCTGGTTTCATCGCCGAGCTCGCGCCGTCGATGTCCCGGATGGTCGCGGTGCCTGTGCTCGGCCACGCGCACCACGCGCCCAATGCGCTCGTCAAGATGGCGCGAGCCTGTGGCGTTCAGGCAGAGATGGCGTCGGACGTGGGTCGGGCGCTGGCGCAGCTCGAACCACGCCAGCCCGCAGCCATTCTCGGCTCGCTCTACCTTGCGGGGGAGGTGCTATCGCGCAACGATGAGCTGCCCGACTGACGCGCCGCGCGGCTCTGCCGCACCCATTCGAGCACCGACAGCAGCACCGCCACCCCGCCAATCGCCGCCGTGAACATGAACACCGGCGCGTAGCCGTCCTTCTCGATCCACTCGCCCAGCGCCCCGCGGCCGAGCGAGCCGACGAGGAAGGTGAGCGAAGAGAGTAACGCAAACTGCACCGCGCTATGCTCCTTGGCGGTGATCGAGCTGAGGTAGGCGATGAACGCCGCGCCAGCCATGCCGCCCGCGATGTTCTCACCCGATATCGCGAACAGCAGCCGCGTCATCCGCATGTCCGAGCCGAGCTGCTCTGCCAACCAGGCAATGCCGCTCGACCGCGCCACCACGTCGATCCACGGCCCGCCCATCGCAAGGTCGGCGTACAGCAGGTTCGAGAGCGCGGCGACGATCGCCGAGATCACCAGCGTCGGCATCCGTCCCAAGCGGACCAGCAGCAGACCGCCGAGGCTGATCCCAAGGATCGTCATCAGCACGCCGAAGATCTTCGAGGCAAACGCGACCTCGTCGTTCGTGTACTTCAGTTCCTCAAGGTAGAAGGGGAAGGCGAACGGCCCCCAGATCGAATCGCAAATACGGTAGAAAAGGATCAGGCTCAGCACGAGCAGAGCGCCCCAGCGCAGCCGCCCGATGATCTCCGCCATCGGCGATACGAGCGCGCTATAGGCGTGGTCGGCGAAGCGACGCAGCGAGCTCGTCGCCGGCGAAGGCGCGTTCAACACGCTCTCCCCGCGCGCAACGATATTGTTGAGCACCGCGGCGACCAGGCCCGGCACCACCACCGTCGCGACCACGATCCACGGCCCGACCTCCTTGATGAAGTCGCCTGCGACCGGCTTGTCTGGTGCGTTCGGATCGGCGGTGAGGATGACGTACATGAAGTGCCCGATCGTCCAGATCGCCCACGCCCAGCAGGCGCCGACGATGGCCAGCGCGATGCCGCGCAGCCTAGGGCTCACCGCACCGGGCTGAGCGAGCGCGCGATCCTGCGCGTCGAGCATCTCCGCGCGTGGCGTGTCCGGCGCCGCCAGCGTCGCGATGATTGGTAGCAGCATGGTGAGGCCCATGACGAAATAAACCGTCGGCCAATCGACCCGCGCGGCGAAGATCAGCGCCAACGCGCCGCCGATCAGCGCGGCGATGCGATAGCCGAACTGGTACAATGTCGAGAGGAGGTCGACGCTTGCATATTCATCGGCGACGTCGATGCGCCATGCGTCGATCACCACGTCCTGCGTGGCGGAGAAGAAGGCGCCGATCACCGCGATCAGCGCAAAGCTTCCGATCGACAGCACCGGGTCGATCCGTGACAGCGCGATGAACGTCAGCGCGAGCACCACCTGGCACAGCAGCAGCCACGACCTGCGCCTCCCCAGCCGCGCCAGCACCGGCGGCGCGACGCGGTCGACTAGCGGCGACCACAGGAATTTGAAGGCGTAGGCGAGGCCGATCCACGACAGGATGCCAATCGTCGCCAGGCTCACCTTTGCCTCGCCCAGCCAGGCGTTGAGCGTCCCGAGCAGCAGCGTGTAGGGCAGCCCGGCGGAGAAGCCGAATGCCAGCATGACCAACGTCTTGCGGTTGCGAAGACCCGCCTTGAGTGCTGCCCAACCCTTGAGCGGTTCGGCCCGCTCGATCGCCACGCTGTCGCTCAACCTTGATCCCCCTTCGTCGAAGGGGCGCACCCTATGCGCTTTTTGACGCGCGTCCAGCGGGGCGCGACGTCATCAGGCGGGCGCGTCGGCGAACAGCGTCATTCCGGCGGGGACCTGCTTGGGCCGCTCCCCGCGCACGATCGCATCGATGGCATCGATCGCTTCGACCAGCTGGCCGGGGAGATAGGGTTTGCTGAGGCAGCCATAGGCAACCTCACGCGCGCCATCCGGGCAATGGCCGGTCACAAACAACACCGGTATGCCCCGTTCCCGAGCGATCCTGGCGACGTCGATGCCGCTTGCTTCTCCGGCGAGCCCGACGTCGAGAACCGCTGCATCGACGCGCGTCGGATCGAGCAGAGGGTGCGCCTGTTCCGCATTGTCGACAGTGGCGACAATCTCGAACCCGGCCTGGCGCAGCGAATACTCGTTGTCGAACGCGATCAGGGGTTCATCCTCAACCACGAGCAGTCGCGTAAGCCGACGCTTCCTGCGGCTGAACAAACCCATGTGCGCACTGCCTCCCTATCGCGCGCAATACGCTCGCCAAGAGGCGGCGGTTCCGGCATAGCGCGCGGGCTCCGACGAATTGTCCCGCCCCTGCGACGAGATTGCCACAGTGCCTGCCCGCCCCCCGCGTTCCAAAGCCCCGCCACGCCCGCGCAAGGGCGGCGCGTCAGGCGACGTGGCAGGCACAGCGAGGGGCGACGCCAACGAGCGCAAGACGCTTCGCCCGCGCCGTGACGAGGGTCCGGGCGGCCCCGCGAAACCC